>Ga0272448_1004429_pt1 | contig 16013 bp, 12 predicted proteins | sample YNPCB0191_FD_202220 | JGI IMG/M metagenome (GOLD analysis project Ga0272448, IMG submission 202220) | Hot spring sediment microbial communities from Yellowstone National Park, WY, United States - YNP-CB-019-1 | ecosystem: Environmental > Aquatic > Thermal springs > Hot (42-90C) > Sediment...
GTGTGGAAGGCCACGGCCGACCTCATGGCTGCGCCGACGGCCGCACCGTAGGCGCCGGTTGCCATCCCTTGGTCGTAATAGGAAGACGAGCGCCGCCCCTGCTCATCGGCGCTGCTCATCATCTCATCGGTGAAATCCATCTTGACGTCCGCTTTGAGCGCGTCGTACTCGCCGCGGAACTTCCAGTACCGTGTGTACCACTCTTTGGCCTTGGCCTTGACGCGGTCGAACGAGCTGCCAGGCAGCTCCGGCCGTGCATCGCGGGCCGCCTCCGAGCGGGGCAGGGCCTTGCCCGTGAGAAGTTGGTAGGCCTCATAGATGTCAGTGACTTCCTTCACGGTCACGCCGGCCCGCCGGCCGCGCTCGATGACGTCCACACTCTGGCCGCTCTCCAGGTCGATGTCATTGCGTTGGCCGGCCGGGATCAATACCAGCTTCTTCCCCTGAGCTGCTGCCCCGTCCACCTTATGCGGAATCCCCCCGACCGGGCCGATGGTGCCGTCCGGGTTGATGATGCCCGTCATCGTAGAGTCGGGCTTGAGCTCATCTCCCAGCAGACAGCTCAGCGTCGCCACCGTCATCAGAGCGCCAGCGCTGGGGCCGTCGATGTAGCCGCCCACGTCATAGGTGAAACGGTAGTCCATCGGATCCACGCCTAGAAGAAAACTGCTAAGGATGACGGCCATCCAGCCGGCCGCTCGCCATTGCGGGCCAGTACCGCCTACCTCCTCTTCATAGAACCCCACTCGCAACTCGCTGGACGGGTTCTTTTCGACCGTCACCTTGACCCTGCTAGTGCCGCCGCTGATTCTGTCTCCAGTACGGACGTAGAGGGCGTCGATCTTGGCCTGCCGCTCCTTCACCGCAGTCGCGGTTGGGGGCAAAGGAGTAGCCGTCGGCGGTTCAGGCGTCGCCGTCGGCGGCAGCGGAGTAGCGGTCGGCGGCTCTACGGTCGCGGGGGGAGGAATCGGCGTAGCCGACGCTTCTGGGGCAGCACTGATAGGGGTCTGCCCGACCGGTGGGGCTGTCGGAGTCGGTTGAGGACTACTGCAACTCGAGGCCAATATGCTGGCCACCAAAACGAACACCAGGAAAACGCGGCGGATCCCTGCCATGGCTTGCCACTCCTCCTTCTCGAATCCATTCCCAGCACCCAACCCCATCTGCCCTTCCCCACCTCACAGGCATTTCGCGCGTCGAAGGGAGTGCAAGCAGACGGTGTTCTTCAGGAGACTACTCTAGCATCGGCCGGGTAGGCTGTCAATGAACCAAGAGCCGCCATACCGAGCAGGGAGTAGGACTTTTGTGGGGGCCGATTGGAACTGCCTCCGGGCCCTTGCGGCGGCGCCCACTCTGCCGCCAAGGAGCCGATCCCCCTTGCCGCCTGGGAAATCGGGCCCGCAACTCATCGGCGCCTAGGCGAAGGGGGATCGGCCTTCTCCCTACGGGGTACCGTTTTCCAGTGCCGGTGCTGGCTCTCTCTCAAAGGCCTGGGTGAGATCGGAATCGGGTAGCTGATCGGGCCGGCTTACCCACTTTGGCTGCGAGGGGTCGTACTGCTTGTAGAGGGGGCTCTCCCGCGCGGCGGCATCCAGGTCCGCCGGCAGGCCCTGGCCCATCAAGATGCCCTTCAGGTAGTCCACCAGCAGCAGCCCCTCGGTAACGCCGCGGTTGCCATCGTAGCGCATGACGCCGCGCTGAAAGCGCTGATAGACGGCGTTATTGTCCTTCGGATCGCGCGCTGGGCGGCTGGTGGGAAGGCCCCAGAGCTCCATATTGAATCCCTGTAAGAGGCCGTGATCCACCCTTCCATCGGGGAAGGCTTCGTCTGGATGGACGGCATTGAAGAACGTGGAACCGAAGCTGACCGGCATCCCCTCCCACACATCGGGAGCATTATCCCGCACGAACTGCAGAGCCGCCTCGGCGTATCCCTCCTGGCCGGGCTGCGGCGACCCCTCAAGAAAGACGCTATCGAACGAGGGGAAGATCGCCCCGTTGATCTGCGTGTAGGGCATGAACTCCGGATCCAGCACGTTCAGCAACCCCACCGTCCCGTCTGCCCGCAAAGTCAGGGCCTGGCGCTGGAAGAACTGCACGGTCACCCCCTGCAGCTTGAAGGGCCGAGAGATGGGATAACCGAGAGTGCGAATGCCACCGCGATGGGTGAAGAAATCGAGGAAGGGACCGGAGGTCGAGAAACCGGTCACCGGGAAGTACAGGCCCCCATCCGGGGTGCGTAGCCCCTCGCCGATACCGTCTTCTACCAGGATCACGGGCTTCCCGCCCACCACGTAAGCGCCTATCTCCTCGATGCCGTTGGCGGCGGGAGCCCCGGTGAGGGGAATGTCGTAGGCCAGGTTGTTCGGATCGGTGGGCAGGGGCAGTGCTTTACTCCGGCCATCCGCCTCGATCAACCACGCTCGCGTGCCAGCCGGCCAAATGCGCGCCCGCACGGGCTCGGTCCGCGTGTTCCAAAGCACCGTCGTGCGCCGGCTTCCTACCTCCACCGTCACTTTGGCGATACTGCCCTCGCGCTCGTAGGTCGTCCGCCCGGGGACGCTCAGGTACGTCGCCGCCACTTGATAGGCGCGGAAGGCTGGCCTCGGCGTGCCATCGTCGCGCACCAGGCCATAGGGCTCCTTCTGGTGAGCCAGGCCATCGACCATCTTGTAGACGGCCACCCGCTCGAAGCCAGCCGCCCGAGCCAACGCCATGGCTTCGATGATGAACGAGGCCTGGTCTTGCATCGTGACCCGGTAGTGGGTAGCCGGGATGCCGGCCACCGGATCGTCCCACGGCACGACGTTGGTCTCCGTCAGCCACAACGGTTTGCGCAGGCCGAATCGGCGCAGTACGTCTCGGTAATACTTCGGCGTGGTATAGATGTACGAAACGGTGTTGTAAATGTGCAGCGCGACGGCGTCGAAGTAGAAGCCGTTGGCCGCAGCCGTAGGATCCTTGGCCGCCTCCTCCAGCACTCGCTCGATGAAGAGCTTGCGATTGTACATCGAGTCCGCCCAGAACGTGGTGCCACCGAAGATGATCTTGGCGCGCGGATTGGCCTGCCGAGCAGCCAGATAGGCGTTCTTCAGCAGCAGGTAGTACTCGCGCTCCGTGCCCGCCCAGGTCGAGCCAGGGTTGCCAGGGTCTATGTCCGGCTCGTTCCAGATTATCCAGTGGTCGATCTTGCCAGCGTAGCGCCCCGCCAACGCCCGCACGAAACCAGCCCAGTAGTTCTTCTCGTCGTCGACGGGCAGTTCCAGGTTCTTGGGGACGGACCCATTCCTCGTGGCCCAGCCGGGCGGATTGCCGATCACCCCCACCAACTCCCGGCCACCTTCCACCTCGGCCTCGATCTGCTCATCGCTGATCTCGGAATTGGGCAGCCATTCGCCAGCGTTGTTCGGCTGAATCGTGTTCCAGAAGAACAGCACGCGCTCCCAGCGTACCCCAGCTTCCCCAGCTAGCTGAGGCTGGCGATACGCCTCGGCGATGCCGAAGAACGAATCCGCCCCTGCTGTCAGGCGCGGAGGGTCCGCCGCCGGCTCCTCCGCCCAGGCGGCGGATGAAAACGCAGGCCCCGCCACCAGCGTGGCCACCAACAGCAAAGCGCCGATCAGGCGTAGAATTGGGCAAGAACAATAGAAGGAGCTGCCACTAGACATGATGCCTCCCGCATGTCTTGTTGTCTGGTATGCCTGACTACGCATGCAGTCGGATTGCTGCCTGCACACCTACCGAGGACGCGGCGGTCCATAGGTGCGTATTCATCAGGCACCCTTGGGGCAGCAGCTATTGTAGCACGAACGCAAGCTGGACGACGAACGTCTTGCCCGACGAGTGCTGTTCTGCTGGGTACGCCTCGAAGAGAACAGAAGAGAACAAACGAGCCGGGGAGAGGAAGAAAGCCGCCCGTCCGAGGTCAGCTTGAAAAGATAGGCATAGGCAGGCAGGCCGACCTTGCTAAGGCTCGACGGGCAGCCGCCACATCGAGTTGCATCTGTGTCACCAGTTCGGAAGGGCCGGCGAACTTGAGTTCCGGCCGCAAACGCTCCACGAAATGGATGGTCATCCGCTTCCCGTACAGGTCTCCCTGGAAATCGAGCAGGAAAGACTCGATGGTCCGCCGCCCGCCCCCGAAGGTAGGGCGCACGCCGATGCTCAGCACCGCCGGGTGGCGCTTGCTCGCCGCGTCGGCCACCGACACTTTTCTCCTCTCGGCTTCGAGAAGCGTGACCCAGGCTGCATACACGCCGTCCGCTGGCAACGCTCGCTTGGGGTCGTAACCCAGATTCGCGGTCGGGAAGCCCAACTGCCGCCCCCGCCGGTCCCCAGTGATGACCGGCCCGGTCAGCGAATAACAGCGGCCTAGCATCTCGCTGGCCCGAACGACATCGCCCCTGGCAAGCTCCCGCCGAATGGCCGTGCTGCTGACGACCTCTCCCCGCAATTCGTAGGGAGGAACGGTGTGCACGGAAAAGCCCAACGAACTACCTAGCTCCGTAAGGCGAGCGATGTTGCCTTCACGTCGGCTGCCGAGCGCGAAATCGGGTCCCACCCACAATTGCACCAGCGGCAGATGCCGCCTCACCCGCTCCATGAACTCGGCTGCCGGCGTCCGAGCTAGCTGGGCATCGAAATGCAGATAGGCGCAGACCTTGATGCCGAGCTGGCCGATCAGCGCCGCCCGTTCGTGCAGGTCGGTCAGGTATCCTCCGGCCACCCCGTGCGAAAGGACTTCTTCGGGGCGGGGATCGAACGTGAGAGCCGCCGGGATGGCCCCAAGCCGGCGCGCCTCCGAAACCACCTGTGCCAGCAAATGCTGATGCCCCAGATGCACCCCATCGAAGACCCCGATCGAGAGCACCACCGGTCCCGCCAACCTTACCTGCTTCAGCTCTATCGGTTCCAACATCTAGCAACCACCCCGACCGACTCCCCCAACTGGTATCAGACGACAAACACCTTGTCCGGCTGCCAGAGGTGAGAAGCGGAATCGTATCTCAGAACCGCCAGCAGATCGCCCTGCAGCCCGTAAGCGCGGCAGAGGTCGCCGTGGCGGGGAGCCGCCTCAGAAGCAAGCTCGATGGCGATGCTGGACCCGTGCCGCACCAAACGGTCCGATTCCGGCCCCAACACCACCGCAAACGTGCCCAGCAGCGCCTCGTCCGGCGCATAGAGATAATCGCTTGCTCGGCCGGCAGCGAAGGCAGAGGCCAGCGCCTCCATCCGCACGGCATCCTCGAGGGTGAAACGCCCGCTGGCCAGCCTCACCAGCCGGCTCAGATACGCCCCACAACCCAGACGCTCTCCCAGGTCCGTCGCCAACGCCCGCACGTACGTTCCTCGGCTGCAGGTAACGTCTATTACCGCCACCGGCGGCTCCCACGCCATCAGGCGGAGGTCGTAGATCTCGACTTCCCGCGCCTCGCGAGGGAAGTCGAGCCCGCGGCGGGCGAGCCGATAGAGTGGCGTTCCCCCGCGCTTGAGCGCCGAATAGGCTGGCGGCACCTGCTTGATGCGGCCGCGAAAGGCCTGTAGCGCCTCTTCCACCTGCGTCCGGTCCACCGTAACCGCCTCCGCGCGCCAGATGATCTTGCCATCGGCATCGCCAGTGTCGGTCACCGCGCCCAACGTCACCTGAGCACAGTACCGCTTGGGCGAATCCATCAGGTATTCGACGACCTTGGTGGCCTTTCCCAGACAGACCAGAAGCACTCCCTCGGCGGCCGGGTCGAGCGTCCCCGCGTGGCCCACGTGCTTCTGCCGAGCCAGCCGCCGCACGCGCTGCACCACATCGTGCGATGTGACCCCGCGCTCTTTGTCGATATTGAAGATACCATCCATAGTACTGAAGACACCATCCGTGATCGCCACTGCCATCTATAGCCAGCCGAGCGAAGCCAGCCAATAACGAAATCTACGCCCGCCTCACTCCGCGCGGCTGGTGAGCTGGCGCCGGAGGTAGCTCAAGACCGCCTGCTCAGCCTCATTCAAGCGACCGGGGACGGTGAACCCCGCGGCTCGAGGGTGGCCGCCGCCGCCGAAAGCCAGAGCTGTCTCGGCCACGTTCAGATCGCCGGCCGAGCGCAAGCTGACTTTCACCACTCCCCCTGCCACCTCTCGCAGAATCGCCACTACCGTGGCCCCCTCCAGGCGGAACAGCAACTCGGCTAGCCCATTCCAAAGCTCGGCAGCCCCGTCGAGGCGGGAAGCTTTCTCCAAGTCCAGGGCCACCCAGCTCAGGCGCCCCTCCGTCTGCGCCACGCTCAGGAGCTGGCCGAAGAGCTTGCTCTTCCCCAGCGGGGGCACAGCGTTGTGCCGCATCAGTTCGGCCAGCGGGGCTCCCGCCGCCTGCAGGTCCGCCGCGATGCGCAACGTCGTAGGCCGCGTGCTGTCAGTGCGAAAGCACTGCGTATCGGCAAGGATGGCAGTCAGAAGACAGGTCGCCACTGGCACGTCCATTCTCACTCCCAGAGCGAGGAGTAGAGCATAGACCACCTCCGCCACGGCGGCCGCCGCCGGGTCCACGAGGTTTACCGTGCCGAAGAGCGTGTTGGTAACGTGGTGATCCACGTTCAGAATGGGCGTGGCCGTGAACAGGTCGCGGTTCTGCTCGAAAAGAGGCCCGAAGCGCTCCGGGTTGCTGGTGTCGACGCCGATCAGCAGATCGGGAGGCTCTGGAGGGACGCTCTGACGATAGCTCTGCTCGATCCGAGGCAAGAAGCGGAAATGCGCCGGCAGAGGGTCGGCACAGGCTAGCAGAGCAGGCTTGCCCAGTTGCTGCAATCCCAGCGCTAGGCCGAGCCCCGACCCGATGGCATCCCCGTCCGGCTCGACGTGACAGAGCACGAGTGGGCGCTGCGAGGACAGCACAAGCGGCTCAGCTTCCATTCGCAGTCGTCTCGTCCTCCGATGCTGATTCGCGAACTGGCTTCGGCGCCATCGGCTCATCTTGGCTGGGCGCTTCGCCCTCGGCTTTCTTCTCCCTGGTCTCCTGGCCTTCCAGACTCTCCTTCTCCAGCTTGCGCAAGAGACGCATGATACGCTCCCCGCGCTCGATGGATTGGTCGAGGCGCACGTCCAACTCGGGGACGTGCCGCAGCGTCAGGCGAGAGGCCAGTTCGTGGCGAAGAAAGCCGGCAGCCGCCCGCAGCGCCTCTATGGTCTCCTTCTGTTCCTCTTTGTTCCCCAGAACGCTGACGAAGACTTTGGCGTGGCGCAGATCGGGCGACGTCTCGACGGCCGTCACCGAGGTGAGCGCGTGCACTCGCGGGTCCTTGACCTGGCGCGAGATCAGCACGCTCAGCTCCTGGCGAATCAGCTCGTTGATTTGTTCCAAGCGATAGCTAGGCATCGGTCACCTTGCCGGCGGGCTACGTCGCCCGCTCCTTGCGGTAGGCCTCGATCACGTCTCCCTCGTGAATGTCCCGGTAGTTCTCGAGGAGAATCCCGCACTCGAAGCCAGCCGCCACCTCGCGCGCATCCTCCTTGAAGCGGCGCAGGCTCTCTATCTTGCCTTCGTAGACAACCTTCCCGTCCCGGATCAGCTTGGCGATGTCGCCGCGCGTGACTTTGCCGCTCAGAACGTAACTGCCAGCCACCGTCTCGCCCTTGCCGACCTTGAATATCTGGCGCACCTCGGCACGGCCTTCGAGCACATCCACGTAGGTCGGCTCCAGCATGCCCGCCAGAGCCTTGGCGACGTCCTCGATCAGGTTATAAATGATCTCGTATAGCCTTATGTCGACACCAGCCAAGTCGGCCATTCGCCGGGCTCCCGGTTCCACCTTGACGTTGAACCCGATGATGATCGCCTTCGAAGCCTGCGCCAGCAGCACGTCGGACTCGGTGACGTTGCCGGTGCCCTCGTGGATGATCTTGACCTTGACCTCGTCGGTCGACTGCCGCTCCAGAGAGCTGCGGATGGGCTCGATCGAGCCCTGAACGTCGGTCTTCAAGATGACGTTCAGCTCCTTGATCTGGCCGGCCTCGATCTGCTTGTACAGGTCATCAAGGGTCACGGCCTTGGTCTCGCCGGTCGTCTGCTGCTGGACCAACTGAAGATTGCTCAGGGCCGCGCTACGGGCGGTCTTCTCGTCGGCAACGACGAAGAACTTTTCGCCGGCCGCCGGCACGTCCACCAAGCCCAAGATTTCGGCGGGTGCAGACGGGCCCGCCTTCTGGATGCGCTTCCCCTTCTCGTTGAACATGGCCCGCACGCGGCCATAAACCGGCCCCACAACCAGGTTGTCGCCGACCTTGAGGGTGCCGTTCTGCACGAGGACCGTGGCCACCGGACCGCGGTTCTTATCCAGTTGAGCCTCGATGACGACCCCCCGAGCGGCGCGGTTGGGGTTCGCTTTCAGCTCTCTCATCTCCGCCACTAGGAGGATCATCTCCAACAGCGTATCGATGCCCGTCTTGCGAAGAGCGGAAACGGGCACCGCGATGGTGTCGCCTCCCCACTCCTCGACCAGCAGCCCCTGATCGGATAGCTGCTGCTTGACGCGGTCGGGGTTGGCACCGGGTCGATCTACCTTGTTGATGGCGACGATGATCGGCACGCCGGCGGCCTTGGCGTGCGCTATGGCTTCACGCGTCTGCGGCATCACGCCATCGTCAGCGGCCACCACTAGCACCGCGATGTCCGCCACCTGGCCACCGCGGGCACGCATGGCTGTGAAGGCCTCGTGCCCCGGCGTATCCAGGAACGTGATCTTTTGGCCGTGAATCTCGACCTGATAGGCACCGATGTGCTGGGTGATGCCGCCGGCCTCAGTCGCAGTAACGTTCGACTTGCGAATGGCATCCAGCAGGCTCGTCTTCCCGTGGTCAACGTGCCCCAGAATGGTCACTACCGGTGGTCGCGGCAGCAAGTCCTCCGGCCTGTCCTCGACCTCCTCCGGCACGGCCGCGGCCTCCTGCTCTTCGCTTGGGACCTCTCTCTCCTTCGTCTCGAAGCCCAGGTCGCTGGCGACTACTGCCGCGGTATCATAATCGATGGTCTGGTTGATGGTGGCGAGGATGCCGTTGTTAAGAAGCTCCCTGATGACCTGCGCCGGGCTGACTCCGAGTAGCTCTGCCAGGTCCTTCACAGTGAGGCTGGCCGGGATCTCTACGGCCTTTGGGGCCTTGCTGACAGCAGAGGAGGGTGCAGGCGCACTGGTATCCGGTCTCCCCATCCTACCACCAGGGCGGTGGCCCTTCACTCCCGGGCGCGTTCCCGTCGGACCCCGAGAACCTGGTCTAGTCGATCTCATTTGCACCACTCCCCTTTCTGCTTTTAGCTGACTGACACGGAGGCCGCCTCGGGCGACGCCTGCCTGCACCGGCGAAGCTCCAGCCGGCCGGCGGCTATCGTTGCCTCGGCCCGGCGTTGCGCGGCTCATAACCGATAGGGATGCCTAGGCCCACTGCCAGTGGCGGGACGACATTTCCATCCCGGACCGGTCCTCCCCAGACCAGTTGGCAGGTGACGAGGCCGGCATCCGGGAAGCGCTGGCAACGATGCGAGCCGGCCGTGCCAGCCGCGCACGATCAGGCCAGCCCCTGCGCCTCCGGCTTGCTTGATGGCTCGGCCGCTTCTGAAGGCAGGCTACGGCCGTAGGCCTCCAGCTTAGCCCGATCCGGTAGCTCGATAGTCGTCTTGAGAGCGTGCTCCAGCAGACGCTTCTTCAGGGCTAGCGACCAGCATTCCTGAGAGGCACACAGGTACGCCCCCCGACCGGCCTTCTTGCCGGTCGGGTCCACCTCCACCGTCCCTTCCAGCGTGCGCACAACCCGTACCAAGCCCCGCTTCGCCGCCGTGCGGCGGCAAGCCACACAGGTTCGCTGCGGAATGTGCTTCGGACGAGGCCCCTTCGCTGGCATCGGTCACACCACTTTCGGCATCTCGCCGGCGTCACTGGCCGCCGCCCCGCCGGCCGCTCCCGGCCGCTGGCGGTCACCCTTCTCCTCCAGCCGACTGAGCCCGGCGGATGGCTTGATGTCGATGCGCCAGCCGGTCAGCTTGGCCGCCAGGCGGGCATTCTGCCCCTCGCGCCCAATGGCCAGCGACAACTGGCGCTCCGGCACCGTCACCGTCGCTGTCTTGTCTTCTTCGTTCAGGTCCACCGAGATGACCTGGGCCGGGCTGAGCGCGTTCGCCACGAAGATGCTCGGGTCGGCGTGCCACTGCACGACATCGATCTTCTCCCCGCTCAGCTCATTGACGATGTTCTGGATGCGCACCCCCCGCATGCCTACGCACGAGCCCACGGGGTCCACGCCTTCCTGACGCGCGGCCACCGCCACCTTGGAGCGCGAGCCGGGTTCCCGAGCGATGGACTTTATCTCCACCGTGCCGTTATAGATCTCCGGCACCTCTAGCTCGAAGAGACGCTTGAGCAGGTTGCGGTGCGTCCGCGAGACGATGATCTGCGGGCCTTTGCTGGTGCGATGCACTTCGAGCAGGTAAACCTTCAGGCGCTGCCCGGGCCGATATACCTCGCCCGGCACTTGCTCCATCGGCGCCAAAGTGGCCTCGGCCTTCCCCAGGTCCAGGATCACCGTGCGCCCCTCCACCCGCTGAACCACGCCGTTCAGGATATCTCCCTCACGGTCGATGAACTCCTCGTAGACGAGCTCGCGCTCCGCCTCGCGCAGCCGCTGCAGGACCACCTGCTTTGCCGTCTGAGCGGCGATGCGCCCGAAGTTGTGGGGCGTGCTTTCCACCTCTACCAGGTCTCCTATCTGAGCCGCCGGGTTCACCGCTCGCGCCGCTTCCAAAGAGACCTCAGTGTGCGGGTCCTTCACCTCTTCGACCACTTCTTTCTGGGCGTAGACCGTGACCTCGCCGGACTGAGGGTTGATCACCACGCGGACCGCTTGCGTGCCGGGTGAGTTGAAATTGCGCTTGTAGGCAGAGACGAGGGCGGCCTCGATCGCCTGAATGACGACCTCTTTCGATACGCCCTTCTCGCTGCTGATTTGGTTTATCGCGGATATGAAGTCGCTCTTCATCCGTGCAGGGTCCTCCCATCCGTGCGACAGTCCTTAGGCTACGCTCCTCGAGCCAGATTACACAGAGCCCAGTGGTCTACAACAAGAAAAGTGGGGGTCACCCACTTTTGCCACGCGTTTCCTCTAATCGCAAAAAAGTATAGCACTTTCGTTGCGGGAAAGCAAGGCACGGCACGGTTCCCCTTGCTCTGTCGGCTGCTCAACCGGCGATGAGAGTCCTAAGCGTGAAAAGGCGTGGCCGTCTCGGCGAGACGGCCACGCGCAAATGTGGAGGGAGTGGCGACTCCGATCTGTCCCTGCTTGCTCCGCCTACTCAGCAAGAGCCTGGCCGTACCAGAGCAGCGGTCCGAAGACTACCGGCGCATCCTCGCTTCCAGGCTCACCGCTGTGGCTGGTGCCCATACACCCGCGCCAGAAAAGCCTTGGTCGCCGAGGTATATGGCTCCGGCGAATCGTAACGAATCAAGTGCCCTACCCCTGGTGTGTAAACGTGCTCCAGAGTCGGCTTCAATTCCTTAGCCGTCTGCACCGCCGAACGCGTCACTAGCGCCCCCAGCGATTCATCGCCTGTAAACAGCAGAATAGGACAACGGACCTGAGCCAGCGTCTCTCGCCAGTCCACAGTGACCCATTTTCGCCGAATGCTTTCCGGGCTCATCAGCTTCTTCGCCTCGGCCATCAGATCGAGCATCTCGTCCGTCCACTGGGGGTGCTTCGCCTGCCATTCCGCTCGTAGTTCCTCCAGGGTCGCCGTGCGGTAGTGCTCGAATTCGGCCAGTTGCTGTTCCAGCGGGAAAGGACGGAAATTTTCGCGCCAGCCGGGGTCTTCGAGCATGATGGCTCTCAGCAGATCGGGATAGAGCGCCGCCGCGCGAAAGACATAGCCGGCCCCCATAGAATGCCCGCCCGCCACCGGGCGATCAAGCTTCAGCGCCGCGATGAGGCCGGCCAAGTCGTGAGACATCGAATCGGGTTCTTCCTCCCATCTTGGGGCTTCGGAGTAGCCGTGATACCTGGCATCCACCATGATCACGTCGTAGTCATCACGCAGCTCCCGAGCCAGCGGCGCGTACTGGCGCCCCTGGTCGCTATTGCCGTGGCAGAGCACGACGCTTCGGCCGGAATCGGCGCCCTTGCCCTTGGCCCTGTAGTAGTGGATTCGGATCCCGTTAGTCAGAACATCCCCTTCTAGCCATTCCCCCATTTCGTCGAGACCCCTTTCTCCAGCAGATGGCCAGCCAGTTCGCCCCAGCCCATTGACTAGCCTTTTATGCCCGTAGTCACGATGCCCTGGATGATGTGCTTCTGGGCGAAGAAGAACACGATGATCAGCGGCAGAATGTAGATCATCGTGGCCGCCACCTGGGGCGTCACCAACCGCACGCCGTGAGGGTTCAAGTATCCGGTCGCCAGCTTCACAGCCAGCGTGGTGTTGTCTTCCGACAACAAGATGATGGGGAAGAACCAGTCTCCCCAGACCCACTGGAAGGAGAAGATCGAGGAAGCGGCGATAGCTCCCCAGGAGTTGGGAACGAAAATCTGCCAAAAGATGCGGAAGGGACTGCAACCATCAACCTCGGCGGCTTCCTCGAGCTCCACCGGAATGCTCGCGAAGAACTGCCGGAATAGAAAGATGTGGAACGGCTGTCCGACCAGGCCCCACAGAATCCACGGCCACCACGTTCCCACCAGACCGATCTGTCCGTAGATGACGAACTGCGGAATGATGGTCACTACCGCCGGTACCATCATAGTGGCAAGAATCAACGTGAACAGGAACTGCTTGTGTTTTCCGGGAAGGCGGGCAAACGCGAAGCCGGCCAAAGCACTGCTGAACTGGACCAGCACGGTATGTATGCTAGCCAGGGCCAGCGAGTTCCAGAGGTACTTCGCGAAAGGAATCATCGTTACCGCCAGCCAGTAGTTGACGAGTTGCACCTCGTTTGGCCACCAATGAATCGGCCAAGCAGCATACTCCGTCTCGTCCTTCAGGCTGGTGATGAAGAGCCAGACCACCGGCAGGATGAAGAGGGCACAAAAAACGATCAACACTGCATAGCCGATCACCGTGCTGACCGTTCGCGGGCGAACCAGGCGCGTCTTCCGGGGCTGCACCGCTGAGTAGGAAAGGGCTCGGCTCGTGCTCATTTCTTCTCAGCCTCCACCTCGTAGTACACCCAGTAGCGCTCGCTGAAGAACACCACCAACGTCAGCACCAGCACCATCGCGAAAAGAATCCACAATAACGCCACGCCATAGCCGAACCGATGCCTCACGAAGATCTGCAGGTAGTCGTACACCATGAACAGCATATTGGGTCGCGGTGGTAGAGTCTCCATCGCAGCGCCGCCGCTGCTAATGGGCGCCAGCAGCATGGCCTGCACGAACGTCTGCAACGCCCCGATCAGGCCCATTATCAGTTGGAAGAACACGACTGGCGTCATCAGCGGCAGCACGATGCTACGGAAAGTGCGCCACGCGCCGGCTCCATCTATCTGGGCGGCCTCCTTAAGCTCCGATGGGATAGCTTGCAGACCAGCCAAGAAGATGATCATCCCTCCGCCGGCGGAGGCCCAAGTGCAATAGGCGACCAGAACGGCAGTGCTCTGCTCGCCCAGCCAGTTTACGGCGAATCCGGGAGCGAAGATGCTGATCACGGCGTTGAAGAAACCAACGTTCTTGTCCGCCAGCAGCTTCCAAGAGAAGGTCCCGGCGACAACGGGAATGATGTAGGGTATGTAGAGAATCGTCCGGAAGATACCACGCCCCTTCACTTCCTGGTTCAGCGCCAATGCCAAGCCCATGGATACGATGAGCATCGCCGGGACGGCAGTGACGACGAAGACACCCGTCCGCCCTAAGGCGTAGATCGCGTCTTCGTCCTGGAGAAAGCGAGCGTAGTTGTTCAGACCGACGAACTTGAGAACGGGCAGGTTCAGACCGTCGAAGTTGGTGAGCGATGTGGCGAACCCCAGTAAGAGGGGCAATGTCGTCAGGAAGACGAAACCGAGTATCCAGGGGGTGATGAAGAGCCAAAAGGCCCTCTCTCGCGCCTGCCGCCGGGATAGCCCCCTTAGCCGCGCGGTAGGGTGCTTAGTCGGTTGAGTATCAGCGGCCATTGCCCCGCTCCTTTCTCAGCCAGACGTGCCCCAGTGGGGATGGTGCGCCTGCCTGCGCACCATCCCCACCGTCAATGGCAAGATGTCGCCTCTGCTCAGGGCCGGACGAAGTGCCTAAAGCCCCATAGCGTCCTTGGCGGTTTGAATCTGGTCATTGATCGCCTTGGTCACTTCGTCGATGACGTCATCGACTGGCGTCTTGTTTCGAAGCGCCTTCTCGATTATGGGCGCCCAGAGGCTTGGAATCGTGTTCTCCCCGATGTAAGGGTTGAAGTGCAGAGTGCGCATGATCTTCATCTCGTTCTGCAACGTGGTAAATGACCTCTGGGTGAAAGGCGTGTTGTGAGGCAGTCGGTCGAACCAGGATTTGAAAGCCGGCACGCCCCAACCGTTCTTGGCCCGCTCGACCGCTGGCTCTTCGCCGAAGAAGAACTCGTAGAATTTCCACGTGGCGTCCGGGTCTTTGCTGCCCGTGGTGATGACCCCGCCACACGCTGTGACCGTGGGGCTCACACGCTTCGAGGCGTCGAAGAAGTACGGCGCGCCGATGAAGTACGAGTTGGTATCGATGTCCTGATCCGGCTTGTGAGTGTACTGCTGCTGGGCGGTAAACCAGTAGCCCGTCTGCCAGTTCGCCAAGGTACCCTGCAGGTAAGCTGCGCTTTGGTCCCCGCCGGGCAGCGGGTTCACAGCCGTCGGCATACCGCCGGAGAAGGCCACGTCGTACCACCACTTCCAAACGTCTGTGACGTCCTTGTCTTGCTTGAGCAAGGTCTTGGTGAAGTCGTCGCTGTAAAGGCTCTTGTCGATCTCGGCAAGGGCAGACATCACCAGCCGGTCGACCCAGTAGTCCGCCGGGTTGATGCCGAAGCGCACGGTGCGATCGCCTTCGGTCTTGGTCAGCTTCTTGCCGGCCTCCAAGTACTCTTTGTAGCTTGGGGGGGCATTGTAGTCCCATAGCTTGATCCCGGCGTCGTCGAAAGCCGCCTTCCAACACCAGAGCGTGTTGTCTGGGGCGAAGTCCTTGACGATGCCGTAGCGCGGGGCGCCGTGCGCCGGTATGACGCTATCCTTGGGGAAGCAGTAGTAGTCATTCGCTTCCCAGAGATCGTTGACGTTGATGCTCTTGCTGGTTTCGAACCGGCTGGTCAGGTCCAAGATCAATCCGCGCGCCTTGTATCCAGGCAGCGCCGGCGCGTAGGTGCGGAATCCGTCCGGCGGGGTCTTGGCGGCGAACATGGCGTCGAGCTTGTTGTAGTCGAACTCGATCCGGGTAGCCTTCAAAGGTGCGTACTTCTGATTGAACAGCTTGAGGTGATCGTCGGTGAGTTCGCTGCTGTAGTACATGTACTGCACCTCGTAGGCCTTCGCCGATTGGGCCGGCGCGGCAGTCGGCGCTGGGGCTTCAGTCGGAGCGGCGGCCGCTGGTGCCTCGGTCGGGGCTGCCGCCGCCGGAGCAGTGGTCGGTGCGGCGGGGGCACTGGTTGGGGCGGCTGCCGGAGCGCCGCCGCAAGCGCTGAGAATCGATAGGGAGGCCGCGCCAACGGTCATGCCGCCGATGGCCCTGAGCAGCTGTCTTCGAGATAGCTTCCTCACTTTCCTTCCTCCTGGCCCGGTTTTCTTGTTCGCCTCTCCACTAGGCTCTAGGGTACGCTCCCAACCCACTGTTCTCTTGCATCTCGGCCCACAGTGTCAGCTAGCTCTCCCGACCTATGAGCCCTAATACTATCACGCTTCCCAATACAGACACACCCGCTAATCGTCTGCCCTACCACCTCCTTCCCGAGGGGGCACTGACCACCCCGGTGAAACTGACACCAACACCAGTCGTGTCCAAGCCTATAGCACTTGCACTATTAGGAGCATCCTAGGCGGCCGACGGCCACA
>Ga0272448_1004430_pt1 | contig 16012 bp, 14 predicted proteins | sample YNPCB0191_FD_202220 | JGI IMG/M metagenome (GOLD analysis project Ga0272448, IMG submission 202220) | Hot spring sediment microbial communities from Yellowstone National Park, WY, United States - YNP-CB-019-1 | ecosystem: Environmental > Aquatic > Thermal springs > Hot (42-90C) > Sediment...
TCAGAGTTAATGAGTATACCTTCGTCTTCATATGCGCATTCTTCTATATTGCTGACATCGTTTCTCGGTTTAATTACTTCAACTATTAACAGATTATGGGCCTTTGCAAAATCATAATCTCTTTGATCATGAGCAGGAACGCACATGATTGCTCCTGTTCCATATTCCAGCACATAATCTGCAACAAATATTGGAATTTCTTTCCCATTAACAGGGTTGATTGCGTAACTGCCTGTGAAAACACCATCTTTTCCTTTTTCTTCTCTTTCTCTCAAAGTCTTATTTTTTACAACAGATATAAACTCATTAACTATTTTTTCACGTTCGCTTGTTGTCAATTCTTTAACAAGTTCATGCTCAGGTGCAATTGCCATGAATGTACATCCAAATAGCGTATCTGCTCTTGTTGTAAAAACAGGCAGGTCTTTGCCTTTTACCTTAAAAATAATTTCTGCTCCATCACTTTTTCCAATCCAGTTTTTCTGCATAACTTTTACGCTTTCAGGCCAATCCAGTTTTTCTAAGAATGCGAGAAGTTCTTTTGTATAGGCAGTTGTTTTGAAAAACCACTGCTCTAATTCTTTTTGTTCAATATCACTATCACAACGCCAGCATTTTCCTGAATGAACCTGCTCGTTTGCAAGAACTGTGTCACACTTAGGACAATAATTAACAGCAGCTTTTTTTCTATATGCAAGACCTTTTTTTAACATTCGCAAAAAGAATAGTTGTTCCCATTTATAATATTCGGGATCGCAAGTCATTATCATTCTATCCCAGTCATAGCTATTTCCTAACTGTTGAAGGTTCTTTATCATATCACCTATGTTTTTCTTTGTCCATCTATCTGGACGAATACCGTGCTTGATTGCTGCATTCTCAGCAGGTAATCCAAATGCATCAAAACCCATCGGGTATAAGACATTAAATCCTTGCATACGCTTGAAACGGGCAATGCTGTCTCCTATAGTATAATTCCTAACATGACCCATGTGCAATTTTCCTGAAGGATAGGGAAACATCTCCAGGCAATAAAATTTCTTACCTTTTTTACCTGATTTAAATATTTTATTTTTTTCCCACCTTTTCTGCCATTTTTTTTCTATGATTCTAAAATCTATTTTTCTTTTTGTCATTATACACACCTAAATTTACTCTTTTTTCTTCTATATTTAAAACTCTTAATTCAGAGCAAGTACCATCACATAAATAATATGTTCTGCTCTCAGAAAATTCTGGAACTCCGTAGACATTGAATTTTGTTCTCTGAAATTTAATCCAACCAGAGGCAGAATCATTTAAAAATCCAGGACCTTTTATTTTGAATTGAATAGATGATTTATAATCTTCTTCATCAACTAAGAATTTCTTACCATTTTCTATAACTTTTTTGGTTTCATCACTAATTAAAAGCCCCTTTTTCTGAATTGTTTTGAAAAAATATTGAATCATAGAATCTTCCTGCAGCAAATTTGTTAAATTAGAAGAAAACCGATCGAGGCTGCCCTAGAGCAGCAATACGACTACCATCAACAATTGCATAAACCTATTAGTCGTATCCATATAAATCAATTCTATTTATTTAAGTAAACTTAAATAATTTATAACACTCGAGAAATGATATAATTTCAAGGGCGCGTAGCTCAGTAAACCCTTTTGCAGATCGAATGATGCATCATCAATTGTTTCAAAGTGTTTGTGGAAAAGTAATTTAAAAAATTTCAAAATGTGAAAGGGTTTGAGCAGTTTGGATAGAGCATCAAGAAAGCTCGTGCAAGCCTTCTAAGCTGAGGGTCGCGGGTTCGAATCCCGTCGCGCTCATTTTAATAAGAAGTTATATCTCTTCTTAATTAGATTAACTATCAGGTAGAATATTATTTTAAGAACAATTTTAGATAGCAGTAATGTCTCCTTAATTTGGTAAGTAGCATTTTATAAATTTAACGAATAATAAATAATTGGTAGAAATGACAAGGATTATTGTTTGTGCTTCTGGAAAAGGCGGGGTTGGAAAAACCACACTTGTTTCCAATCTAGGAATTGCCCTGGCTGAATTAGGAATAGATGTTGTTGCTATTGATGCCAATCTGACAACGCCAAATCTTGGTTTTCATCTTGGTGTACCTCTATATCCAACAACACTTCATGATGTTCTCAAAGGGAGAGCAAGAATGCAGGATGCAATGTATAGACACGATTCTGGCCTGAAAATTATTCCAGCTGGAATTGGCGTTGATGACATAAAAGGAATAAATGCAAGAGATCTTTCTAATTCAATAGCCGAGCTAGTAGGAAACACAGATATTGTTTTAGTGGACGCAGCAGCAGGTCTTGGAAGAGAAGCGCTGGCTGCTTTGGAATCTGCAGATGAATTGATAGTTGTAACTAATCCTGAACTGCCTGCAGTGACAGATGCATTAAAGGCAATAAAACTTGCGCAAGAGGTTGGAACAAGAATAAGGGGTGTTGTTGTCAATAGGATAGAAAAGAAAATTCATGAGATGACAAATACAGAGATATCCAATATGCTTGGTGCTTCAGTAATTGCAGAAATTCCAGAAGATCTTTCAGTCAGACAGGCAATTGCAAAAAGAACTCCTATACTTTATCATAAACCACATTCAAAAGCAAGCAAAGAGATAAGAAGGCTTGCAGCAAGTCTTGTTGGAATGCAATACAAAGAAAAATCAAGATTTTCAATCTTTTCCTTCTTTAGAAGGAGATAATAAATGAGATGTCCACGATGCGGCAGAATAATAAAGGGAAGACATAGTTGTTTTAGAAAAGATGCGGAAAAAGATATCAAACCTGTTAAATGGAGACCTGCTATTAGAAAATAATTATAATTTATTAAAAATTAAATTTAGATTAATTTCTAATGCAACAACTGGTTTTTCCAATTCCCAATTATTCAAAACTGCTGGATGAATTTCACCAATAACTCCTACATCTTCATCATCTACAAAAATACGAGCGCATCGACCTTTTATGAAAGATGTATGTTCTGTGCGTTTCAATTTATAAGTTATTCCTAACAACCTGAAAAATGCATCTAAAATCGATGACATTTGCTCGTAATTTACAATATTGTCTGTTATAGCAATAGCAAGCTTTCTAATATCATTTGATTTTGTTTCAAGATTTTCATCTATCTCAATACAGTCTCCAATTTCAAATATTCTTTGAGGATAATCAATATGTTTGTTGCATGATAAGAAATCTAACATTCCAGGTAGTAACCAATTTCTGAAAACAGACCAATTAGCAGACACAATATTTTCAATTTCTACTATTCGTGTTTCTTCTATATTCATTTTATTGAAGACATTTTTTTTGTTTGTTAATATGTAGGACATTATTTCCTGAAGTCCTAGGCCAACCAAAATCTCTGAAATATTTTGAGAAAATATTTCTAATTCATTCTGTCTTCCAATTGTTGCAATTTTTGGTGGTATTGGTTCTATCTTGTTATAACCATAGGAAATTATGATATCTTCTATGATATCACGTTCATGCATAATATCCTGGCGATAAGATGGATATTTTACATTTATTTTATTTCCTTTTATTTTAGCTTCATAGCCAGATTTCTTTAATAAAGAAAGTATTTCTTTATTATCAAGGTCAATAATTTTTTTTAGGCTCTCTATTTTCATGCTTGCTGTTTTTTCTGTCAAATTGGGCGTTATCATCTTCTTATCAGGATAGATAATTTCAACTCCTTCTATAATGCCACCACGCTCTGCAAGAGCTGTCACCAGCACATTTATTGCTGGAAGAAGAAATCTAAAGTCATAACCTGTGCATTCAACAAAAAGATTCTTCGTATTAGTTGTTATCTTTCCGCTATAATCAGAATTAATAATAGGTGGCATAGAGAGAACATCATTGTTAGAATCAATAAGCAGTGGATAATCATCTTTTACTAGATGTGCATATTCCTTTCCTTTGGGATGATTTTCAATTATCTGCTTTGGATTCATTTTCTCTGTGAATTCTAGAGGAACAAATTCTATTTCGTTACCCTTTACAGATGTATATTTTATCGGAGAAATTACCTTGTCCAGGTCATAGACACCAATGGCAACTTCCTTTCTCTTGTTTCCAAATGTTTCCGCAACTTTTTCCTGCAGTTGTATTATCTGTGAAAGCACATTCTCGTCAATTTTTATATTTCTCACAGCAGCACATGCAATTAATGGACGAACTTTAGAGACTTTTTCATCTACAATTATTTTAATTTTAGATTTTGCAACCTTGTATTTCACCAGACCATTCTTACGCCTAATTTCACGGGCAATGCCTTCTGCGCTCCACAAATCAGGGCGATTGGTGTCCTTGTTGTCTATTTTTAAAATCTTATCATTACCCTTATCTTGAACGTCATCAAGCTCGCTTTTTGCAAGCATTAGAGCTTCACGCATCTCATCAATGCTTAATTTCTTGCCTAAAAGATTGCATAAATCCTTGTATGAAACTTCTATTGTTGGCATTATATCACTTTAGTTTTTCTCAACCAATCTAACTTTTCTGTGAACAAATAACGAATATCCTTGATTCCTAATTTGAACATTGCTAACCTATCTATACCAATTCCCCATGCAATAACAGGAGCACTTACTCCCAATGGTTTTGTTAATTCCTCACGAAATATTCCTGCTCCAGCTAATTCTATCCATCCCATTTCAGGATGCTTTGCTGATAGTTGCACGCTTGGCTCTGTGAAAGGATAATAATCTGGAATGAACTTTACTTCTTCTGCGCCTGCAATCTCCTTTGCAAACATTTTCAAAATTCCCAATAAATTGCTGAATGTAAGATTTTCATCAATAACAATACCTTCAACTTGATTGAATTCTACTCCATGCGTGGCGTCAATAACATCTGGTCTGAAACATCGGACCATTGCAAAATATTTTCCAGGTATATCAACACCTTTTGCTAATTGGCGAGCAGAACACGCTGTTCCATGAGCTCGCGGCATTAACTGGCTGGCTTTTTTTTCATCCCATTTATATCCCCAGCCACTACTGCCTGTTTTCCATCCATTTTCATGGGTTTGTTTAACTTGTTCCACAGTTTTTCTGTAAGAAAGAAATCCATGTTTAGGATATTTTAATGTATAGGTTTGTGTCCATGAACGAGAGGGATGATTCTGTGGTTGATATAATGCATCAAAATTCCAGAATTCCATTTCTATAATTGGGCCGGTCATCTCAATAAAACCCAATTCAACTAACTTTCTTCTAACATCAGTAAGAAAACGATTGTAGGGCTGACGCTTACCAGGATAAATTACCTTTCCTACAGCTTCAACATTATATTCTTTTAAAAAAACATCTTTCCAGGCCTTTGTAATTATTAATTCTGATGTCAGATTTGTTATTTCCTTTCCTTTTAACTTCTCAGCTTTTTTTGTCAGAGTCTCACGTTTCTCTTCAATTAATTTTCTGTGCAAAAGAACTTTCAGAATATTTTCATCAGGAGTGATGCCTTCTTCTATACTTTGCAATGCCTTTTCTTCTTCAGACTCCTGCCAATGACGAAGAAGTTCTACATCACCTTGTGCAACAACTATAAGATTCTTCTTTCGGGCCCATTGAATAGCCACATCGAAATTTTCCACTTTATTTTTCAGTTCAGATATTTTCATAGGTCCTTTTTCAAGAGTTTCAACTAGCTTCTTTTCAGGTAAGCCTTCTTTCAAATATTTCCTTCCTTCTGCTGTTAATATATACAAAATAACACCTTGCTGTATAATTATTTTTCATTCTTTTTATAATCTTTTATTAACATATCAACTACCCTATCAACCTCATTGGGATTTCTCTTAAGATAATCAAATAATGCTTGTTTATTATTCTTTAATTCTATCTGTCGTTCTAAAGGGTAATTCACTCCATTGATAGGGTTCATCCCCAGATTGTTTTTTAGTCATATTTTTAACACCTCATTTATTTTTATTAAAATTTATAAAATTTAGAAAATGAAAGACGATAGAGCAACAACTAATAAAAGAAGAACCAGAATTGTACAAGTTTATTCAATTTATTTTTGCTCATATCAATTACCTAAAAAAGCATATTCTACGCTTTGATCTTTGCAATGTATTTATGGTAAAGAATTTAAAAAGCTTTTTTAATGTTGGTATTGATTTAATTAATATGTTTGAAAGACAAAAAAATGACAGCAAGATTGAAGAGATAGCTAAACGGAGAGGTTTTTTTTGGCAGAGCTCAGAGATTTATGGCGGACTCTCGGGATTCTATGATTATGCTCATCTGGGAGCTGCAATAAAGAAGAAATGGGAAAATTTGTGGAGGGGTTATTTTCTAGGATTAGATGATAATTTTTATGAAATTGACTGCTCTAATATAATGCCTGAAGGTGTGTTCAAGGCTTCTGGGCATCTGGAATCATTTGTTGACCCTATTGTCAAATGCAAAAAATGCGGTAATATCGAAAGGGCTGACCAAATAATAGAAGAAATATTAAAAGAAAGTTTTGAAGGATTAACAAATTCTCAAATAGATGAAATTATAGCGAAACATAACATAAGATGCCCAAAATGCAAAGGTAATTTTGAAAATGCTGCAACATTGAACATGATGTTTCCTCTTGATATTGGAACAGGAAAAATAACTCGCGCTTATCTGAGACCAGAAACTGCTCAAAGCGTTTATGTAAACTTTCGAAGAGAGTTTGAATGTTTGAGAAAAAAATTACCATTGGGTTTAGCAATTATAGGCAAGGCATATAGAAATGAGATTTCTCCAAGAAATGTCCTTCTTAGAATGAGGGAATTCACACAGGCTGAACTACAGATATTCTTTGACCCTGAAAAAATAAATGAACACCCGGATTTTGCTTCTGTTAGCAATTACAAATTAAGAATAAAGAAGCATGATTCTAAAACAATAGAAGAGGTAAGCTGCACAAACCTGCTAAACACACTTCCAAAATTCTATGTTTATTATATGGCAAAAATTCAGCAGTTCTATTTGAATGTGCTAAAAATTGACAGGGATAAATTCAGATTCAGGGAATTGAGCGAAGAAGAGAGGGCTTTCTATAATAAATATCACTGGGACATTGAATTGAATATAAGCGTGGGATGGAAAGAGGTTGCAGGAATTCATTATAGAACTGACCACGATCTTGCTGGGCATCAGAAAATTTCTAGTCATGACCAGACAATATCAGTTGATGGTAAAAAAATAATACCGCATGTTCTTGAATTAAGTTTCGGTGTTGACAGAAATATATTTTCATTATTGGACTTTGGATACAAGGAAGAAGAGGATAGAGTAATATTCAAACTTCCAAGATTGGTTGGACCATATGATGTTGCTGTTTTTCCATTGGTAAATAAAGATAAACTTCCAGAAAAGGCAATAGAAATTAAAAATCTTTTGAAAACGATGTTCTCTGTTTTCTATGATGAATCCGGGTCAGTTGGACGCCGATATAGAAGAATGGATGAAATTGGTGTTTGTTGCTGTGTTACAATAGATAATCAAACATTGGAAGACGATAGTGTTACAATAAGAGATAGAGATTCAATGAAACAGATTAGGGTTAAAATTGATGAACTTTGCGGAGTAATTTATAAATTCCTCAACGGAGAGAATATAGAAAAATTAGGAGAATTAATTTCTAGAGAAAGTAAAAAGTGATTTTACAGATATATTTCTTTTAAGAACAATGAAAACTGAATTTCATAAAGAAAACATTGTTCTTGAAAAAAATGCGCAAGGAAACATTTCACAATAACATAGGGCATTTTATTTTGAAATTTTTTTGAAACCCATTTGAAAAAGAACTTCAAAATAAATCAAAAGAAATGAAGATGCAAACAATAATTATTTTAAATTGCAGAAAAGTTCTCCAAAGATATTTATAGTTTTTAAAGGGGATTTTATTTCAAGAAAAATTATTATAACGGGATAAAATTTAAACGATTTGCTAAACTAAAAGATTAAAGTTTTCTTCTAAATTTCATTTTTCTTGTTTCTTCAATATGTTTTTCACATTTCTTTTTAGCTTCTCTTTCTAGGTTGTCTAATGCATCTTGTGTTGCGCTCACTAAATTATAATCCCAGGACTTTGAAACAAACATACCAACAGGCGTGCTGAATCTTGTACTTACAGTATATTTTACTTTTTCACCCTGTTTTTTATGCTTCTCAATATAGATGAATAAATATTCTACAGCATCAAACATGCGTCCGATTTTCTTTAAAAATTCATTTACAGCACGATCAACCATAGATTTTGCTTCATTACTTTCATCATGGATATTTGTTATCTGCACAAAAACTCCTTTTTTTGGCTGAGAGATCATCAATTCAAGAAGGTTCTTTGGTGTAATTATTCCCAGATACTCTTTACCCAATACAATAACTTCCTCATTTTCTGAGAGCAATTTTATAATATTTTTTATTTTTTCATCACTTCGAACTGCAATAGGTTTTCTCATAATATTTTTGACACTGACATCAAATGATTTTATAACTGGTTTGTAAAATGACCCCTGCTTGCCCCTGCCATCCATTTGCTGTTTTCCCATGAAAATTTTTATCATATCAAAATCTCCTACAATTCCTACTATATTTCCATTATCATCGACAATAGGTATCCTAGAAATATTTTCCTTTTCCATTATACTTTTCACATGTGCAACAGTCTGATCTGCTTTAACAGTTACACATTTTGTAGAAATATCCATAGCAGTTTTGTTGCTGCTGATAGTTTTTATCAGGTCGGTTTCAGAAATTATTCCAACTATTTTTCCCTTCTCTTTAACTGGCAAAGATCTCAGGCCAGAATTTATAATAGCCTGGGCAGCTTCTTCTACTTCTTTGTTAGAATCAATTGATGGAACACTGCGCATAATATTTTTTACCTTTGTAGAAGTCGGATCAATATTTTTTGTTATAATGTCTTTCAAAACAATCATATTTTTTTCATCGACGACCAATTGATGAACCCTATTTTTTTTCATTTCATTTAAAGCAGTACTTATTAATTCATCGGGGCTAATAGAAATAATATTTTTTGACATCAATTCTTTAACGTTCACAAAAACGACCTCTATGTTATCTTTTTTACTTCTTACTATTAACTGATTTAAGAACTATTTATATCTTTGTGAAAAATTTTTATTAATATATTTTTATGATTTGTTCAAGGCTTATGACGAGTGATTTGATAATATGTGCAGTCACCCTCATTATCAACAATTGCCCAGAGCATCCGTGCCCTTATATTATGGGCAAGCCTGACAGAGCGTGATAACTCTTGGAATGACATTGTGAAATCTTCTGGAACAGCAAAAACTATCCATTTTGTGTGTTCTTTTGCGGATTTTGGACCTTTTTTCAGTTGAACACCACGCTCATAAACTCTGAAATCACAACCAAATTTGAATCCCGTTCGAACCAAAAGACCCCTTTCTCTCAGATCTTCATAAACACGGAATCTATGAGAAAATCTCTTATCCAACGAGACAGCAATGTCATACAATTCTTGAAAGCTCAATTGTTTACCATCTTTGAAAACCCTTATTCTTCCGCGTTTTAATAATAGACATGCCTCCACTAAAGCAAGCTCCAGACGATTATCAATAATCTTTCCATAATAGCCTGGCTCATAGATTTTATCATAACTTTGAAAAGCAATGACTTTGTCCTCTTCAAATTTTGTATCAATAATTTCCTTGACAACTTCTTTTTCAACAGGTTTTTCTACTTCATCAAAATCAACTTCTTCAAAATTGTCCACGTCATGATTTTGATTGTTCTTATTTTTCTTTGACATTACTATCACCACAAATTGCTTCTTAATTACATATTGTTTAATTTATACTATACTGATTTTTTCTAATACTTATGATTTCTTTGGAAACTTTCTTTCTTAAAGAAAGTTTTATGAGGTGGGCGAGATTTGAACTCGCGACACCACGGTCTTCAGCCGTGTGCTCTCCCAGGCTGAGCTACCACCTCAAGCGCCCTTGGCAGGTCTCGAACCTGCGACCTTTCGATTAACAGTCGAACGCTCTGAATAGAACAGACATTAAAATATCAGTCTACCTACTGAGCTACAAGGGCATTCTTCTAATATCCTGTCAGTTCAGTTTCTTACGAAACTAAACTACAAGGGCATCTCAAAAGTAATATGAAATAATGTTTATAAATAAATTTTTAAAGAATTTATAGACCTTATTCTATGTTTTCTACAATCTTTCTTATCTCTTTTTGAGTTATATCTGGGTCCAAGATTGTGTTTACTATGTAAACCTCAGTATGCTTGAAAAACTCGTTGAAGAAATTTGATCTCAATTCTATTTTTCTTTTGTCTCTCACGAGCTGATGTGGATTGCAAAAATCCTTTTTTGAAAGGAAAAGCAGCGCTTCTCTGGGTTCAACCTTCCTTACGATTTCTTTGTCTTCTGGATCACGCTTTAAAATTATTACTTTCTTGATAGTTGTTGATTCGCATAATCTATCTTTTCCAATTACATCCTCTACGCTGACTATTGCTCTCTTATATTTGTCCAATTTTGCATTATCAACTAGTGGCTGGAAAATATGCCAGTTTTTTCCTATATCATCTCTTATGTAACTATTCTTTTCAGAGGCATAGGCAACTGCATTGTTTGTGATTTGAACAAAAAACCAATCATCAGCTACAAGCTTAGAATCTTTACATAATAATAAACCATAACTATGTGTGGTCTTTCCTGCTCCTGATGGCGCAATCATTGCTATACCATGGCCATTGAAATCTATGCAAGAACCATGGATTGAAAAACGAGAATGAATTGAGTAGTAATCTTCCAAAAAATCAGCAGCAACTGCAAGTGCTATACTTTTAACATAGCCATAATAATCGCAGTTATGTAGAAAACATGTTTTTGATATAGGTTCATATTGAACAACAAAATCACCTTCACTCTTTATTGCAACAACTCTTCCATGAGGGCGGACATCATCACTCATAAATTTGAAATTATCCTCCCATGCTTCTTTGAACTCCTTTTCATCAGTTATAATTTCAATACACATTCCATGTATATTTGCCTTTCTTATAAATAATCTCCTATTTGCTATCTCTTTCAAAATTTCATCTTTTTTTGTAGGCGAGATAATTTCAACTGTGTATGCTTCAGGCATGAAATCACCATATTTTTTATGATTTCTTTCAAGAACATTACGAAAGCACTATGTTCTTAAAATAAAAACCAGAATTAATACACAGAAAAAGCTTTTATTTCTACTCTGTATATAAAAGAATGATGTTATAGGTAACTATTTTTTATACTAATATCGTTTATTTTGTTTTCAAAATCAATTTGGATAATGCCTAAAGCCCTCAAATATATTTTACTTTGAAAATCCAGGAGCTTTCAGTTCCTTGAACTTTGCAGGAAGGTATTTGTTAACGACGAATTCAAATCCAAACTTTAACAATGCCTGTTGTTCTGCTTTTTTGCCTAATTTCAACCATGTTGCAAGCTCTTGCTGTAATCTTTTGTCGTCTTTGTATCTAGGATCTTTCTGCAATTCTTTTATTCTTCTTATGTCCATCTCATTTAGTTTATCTGTTTTTAGATTATACTCAATTATATCTGTTGCAGTTACTCCAATCCATTGCGCGTTTGGTGTTGCTAAGCTTTTGTTGACATGCGCAGAGTTGGCTGAACCTGAAATTATAACAGTTGCAATATGAAGTCCATATGGGTCTCCATCATTGAAAATATAAACAGGAAGATTCAATTCCTCATTCAGTCTTTTGATAACCATTCTTGTGGAACGTGATGCCTGTCCTCCTAAATTTACAAGCAATGCATTGAATTTTTCATGTGCATTTTCCTCTATAAGCCGATTGTACATACCACCTGTTTCTATGGCTAGGATTTTGTCTGCAGAGGTTTTAACAAACTCTGCATCACAGGTTCTTGGACCAATTTGCTGGCCGTCTGCAGTTTTTAGGCAATCAACAGTCATGGTTTCTCCTTTAGGATTCTTAAAACGCAAGACAATATCACCATAGATTGAGCCCTTTGGATTAGGAATTATTTTCAAGTCCTCTCTTGGCTTCTCTAACATGGCTTCTATATCTTCAACTATGTCATCACTTTCAACTTGTTCGTCAAATTTTAATTTAGGTCCCCAGCTTTCTGATATATAATATAATTCTCTTTTTGTTACATGCCTTTTTCCATGACTAACTAAATCTTTACAAAAATCACCAACTTTGAGAAGTTGGGCCATTTTCTTTACATGTCTTATATTTCCGGCAGATCTCTGTAACTTTTTGTCACCAAGAATATAGCACATATATTTGTTTGAATAGACGATATTAGAAGTTGACCTTATTGGAATATCTAACTGAGGTACTTTATTATTTTCAAAACTAGTAACAATACTAACTCCAATTTTTTTAAGTTGTTCGATTGTTTGCTTTTCAGACATATTATCACTTTACAAACTTTCATTTAATTTTTTGCTCATATTAAATTATTGCTATAACATAAATATGCTTCGGATTTTTTACAAACACTTTCTTTAGTCTTCACTACTTGCTTTTTTCTTTGGCTTTTCAAAAATCTCTCCTGATTCAAATGCACGAAATTCATCTTCAACTAATTCTTTTTTGACGACCTGTTGCAGAACTTTCTTTATATCAGGCTTTTTTGTTTCAGCGAGATCAGCAGCATTCTCTGCTATAATAGGTAGGTAATCTTCAAAAATATGTAGTCTCTGAGTTTCATATTTTGAACGTTCTTTTCTTCTCATAAATGTTAACATATCTCTGGCGCAGCTTTGAATAGCAAGTTTTATCTCTTTTACAATTTCTGGATAAGCTGCTATTGCTTCTTTGCTTTCAGAAATAAATGGAACCCAGGCAGAACAGACATGAACAACAATTATACAAGGACCAATTGGAACGCCTTTGCCTACCTGCTGCAATCCATAATTCTTCCACCTTGTTTCTGTTATTGCTTCATAAATTGCGCAAGCAGATGTTTGATATAATAATGGCACTCTATTTGCAAATCTTATAATTTGCACTTCTTCTTCCTTTGGCAGATTGGTATCATAAACTATACCAGCTTCAATTATAAATGGATTTCCCATATAAACTTCCGGAGAACGCGTTTCAGTGAATATCTCTGCATTAGGATATAATTTTTTTAAACCTTTGAACAATTCCTCTTTTCCAATTGGTGATAGTTTGTCTGTTGGTGGGCGCTGAAGTTTTACTTTTTGCATAGCATTTAATAATTTGCCTATATTTTCTCTCTCAATCTCAGACGGTTTCATATTTTTATCTAGTTTAGCAATCTTACATATTTCATTAGCACTTTTTGAGCCAACTGAAGAAAATTCATTTTGTAGAAATGATGATAAGGTCCTGCTGTTTGTATTTTTCAACATTCTTTGAAGCATACCATATTCAACACCATATGGATGCCTCTTCATCTCTTCAGGTTCTTTTGGAAGCTTGTCTACGGACCTATTGAAAGTCATTTTTTCTCCATTGATATTATACGATATCTTAGCAAATGGATTTGATATGGCAGTTTGTTTTAGATAATCATCAACGCTCTGGGTCTTTCTATACCTTCCTGTTATCTCCATTTCAACTCTTGTTCCATGTTCTTTTATTCCATCATCTATACTTTCTTCATGAATAATTTCTGGCTCGTTTTTCTGAACATCGATATGAATATCAAATATATTTGTCTTTTTTTCATTCTCAATCTTTGAGAAAATTCTTGTTGGTTTGCCTGTTGTCATCTGCGAATATAAGACACAGGCCGATATTCCGATACCTTGCTGTCCTCTATTTTGCTTTAAAACATGAAACTTTGAGCCGTATAACAATTTACCAAAAACCTGTGGAATCTTTTCTTTTACTATTCCAGGTCCATTATCTTCTATGCTTACCTTGAATCTGTCTTCACCAACAGATTTTACTTTTACACTTATTTCAGGAAGAATTCCTGCATCTTGACAGGCATCTAGACTGTTATCAACAGCCTCTTTCACAACAATTAAAAGAGCTTTTGTAGGATTGTCAAAACCGAGAAGATGCTTATTTTTTTCAAAGAATTCACTAATACTGATTTCTCTCTGAAGTTTTGCAAAGTCTTCAGCTGTTTTTCTTTTTTTATTATTTTCTTCTGTCATAATCAGCACCATATAACTGAAGTTTCTACATCATTATATTTCTTTTTCTTATAATGTTTTCCAAAAACTTATACACATATTTATGGGAACTGCCTGTAATAAACTTTTCTATTGCTAATCTGCATAGAAAAACATTATTATTTGAACCAATTACTGATACGGTCTTGCCATAAACTGATATTTTTGTATTTGTCATCTCTTCCAGTCTTTTTTTGGTTGAACCATCACTTCCAATTATTCTAGATTTTATTCTTTCCATATTTTTTTCATGGCCGGGCAGAGGAATTATACATAATGTAAAAACTTCATCTAAAAGCATAAGTGCATCTTCTGAACTAAAACCACGAGCAATTGCCTTGACTATATTTTCTGCAGTTATTGTATCCAATGCTTTTCCGCTTACAATAATTTCATTGCCTATATCAATTTTCGTATGTGTTAAATTTTCAATTTCTGATTTTTCCTTTAAAAGAATAGGTAGTCTTTTTTCAGGAATTTTTATTCCTCTTTTCATCAAAGCACCCAGAAATTAAAATAAATTCAGATTAGAAGAATTCCCTTCCTTCTTAACCATGCTGCCTGAGATTGTTTGTATTTCCAAATCACATCTCCACGCTCATCACCTTGAATTTTCCAAGGCTCAACCAATACAACATCATTTGTTTCTATCCACAACTTCCTTTTAAATCTTCCCGGTATTCTACAAATTCTTATTTTTCCATCCTGGCATCTGACACTTAATTTATTTGAACCTAGATTTGCTTCAACAACTCCTAATATTTCCCCTTCTCTTGGTTTTTTGACGTGAATTACTTCTTCTTGTATAGGTTCTTCTGTCATAATTAACCACATTTCATATATATCAAATTTTCATCACATTATCTAACTTTCTTTATTGAATAAAAGTCCCTAAAGATATTTCTACCCTTTTTTGATGCGACGTGCTTGAATGATTTAATGACCTCAATCCCTTTTATTTGTTTAATGACCTTTGCATCACGTTTGTCAATTAACTTTATATCATAACCATTTTTAACCTTATTTAAAATATAAGGTTTGTTGCCAAGATTATCTATAATTTTTTTGGCCAAGTCTTCGTCCCTTACCTGAAGAACAGCCTCGTGATAATTTCCCCTTAGTTTAACACAATTTTCACATAATCTTTTTTTTACTATTACTTTTATTGTTTTTTCCTCGATTTTTATTAAACCATTAACTCTTCCTTTGCAAGTAATTCTTACCTTATAGCCATTACCTATCTTTCTCATCACAATATGCTCTTCTATGATTGCAGTATCTTTCTTGGTTTTTATATTTTTCAAGACGATTTCCTTAATTAGATTTTCAATTGAAAAAAATCTATGCCATTTTTTATCATTATTATCTAAATACTGATTACAATCAATGCATATAATAATTGGTATATCACTTATTGTAAATAATTCTTTTTTTTCTAGATAGCACTCTTCACAAAAATTTCCAATTTTTGCTTTTTTTCCACATTTGATGCAGAACATATACCACTCCTCAATTATTTCACAAAAAACTTTTGAAAATAATAACATAGGATTTCATTTCTTCATACTTATCCCATGTATCTCAAACTTATTAAGGCTTAGTAGAAGATGTGCCATACATTTAATTTTATTTCATATGGCTCAAAATAAATATTTCCTGCTTTTAAGTAGGAGATAGTAAAAAATGTATTTGAAACGTCACTTATTAGCATGTAATCTTCTCCACTTGCCCAGAGAAGCAAGGATTTTAGCAATTGATTATTGTCATTATAAGCATAAGTATAATTATTAAGCCAT
>Ga0272448_1004432_pt1 | contig 16008 bp, 17 predicted proteins | sample YNPCB0191_FD_202220 | JGI IMG/M metagenome (GOLD analysis project Ga0272448, IMG submission 202220) | Hot spring sediment microbial communities from Yellowstone National Park, WY, United States - YNP-CB-019-1 | ecosystem: Environmental > Aquatic > Thermal springs > Hot (42-90C) > Sediment...
CCCGCATCCCGACGGCAGGGGTGTTTAGCTGTGTCTTCGCGATGTTCGCTACCGGCCGCAAGGCGCTCAACGCCTTAGAGCCTGACCTGCGGATGCCGGCGCGGTTGCGCAGCTTGGTGGGCCCCTCGGTACCGAGTGTGGACACCATCGGTCGGGTTTATGCGAGCCGGACGCCGAGGGCAGTCCCCTTTCTTGTCCCCCATCAGCCCGAAAATGGCCTCTCGAAAATGCCTCTCGAAGGCTGCTCCACGCGCGGCGGACCATAACTCGGGCTCTCAAGACACGTTCCGTCGATCCGTCACACGCCAGATCAGACCAGATGCGGAACCGGTGCTGAAGCCGGGGATTGCTTGTCAGGCAGTTCGGTGTGTGTAATAATCGGGGCCGAACAGGATTACTGCTGATGGCGTTTTCCGCTCGGGCTGTTTAACCTGAGCACACCGCGCGGAAAATACGAATCGTGAATGTCTCAACGCAAAGGGAGCTGCGCCGACAAGCGTGCATAACTGGACCTGTCAACAACCGCAGGAGGAGCAAAAAAATGAGCCGAGCCCTTAGCAAGGTCGCACCTGATTGGTGGGACTATACCACTTTAGACGCGGAGATTCTCGACGATGCGGCACGACTGAAGGCCGAGGATTTGATCAACTTGAGCCGGCCGGGCTTTCGAGTGGTAATGTATGATACGCTCGAAGAGTTCTACCTGGCCGAAGCGCTGGAATATATCAATGCCTGGCGGCAATCCACGGCGGATAATCCGGCGGGGATTTGCGGGCCGATCGGGCCGACGGAACAGTTGCCTTTAGTCGCCCGTCTGGTCAACGAATTGGATTTGAACGTGTGGGAAGCGCATTTTTGGGGGATGGACGAATGGGTGGACGAAACCGGCCGGCCGGTGCCGCTGACACATCCGCTAAGCTTCGCTCGGGCTGATAAGGAATTATGCTTCGAGCGCATTCGTCCTGAGTTGCGCATGCCGGAGAGCCATTTGCACTTTCCGGTCGGCGACCTAGCAGCGTACAGCCGCAGTTTTGACCAGATTCGCTGCGTGGTGATGCAAGGCGGCCAGGGCGAGGTGAAGCACTGGGCTTTCAACGATCCGCCGAAACGCGAAGGCCCCTGGCGCGACCAGCCTCCGCCGCCGGCGGAATATCGCAAGCTGCCGGCGCGCGTTACCGATCTGCATCCGATGACAGTCATTCAGAACGCCCGAACTTCCGGCGGAGGACATGTGGCGATGGTGCCTACGAAGGCTGCCACTGTCGGCCCGCTGGAAACCTGGAAAGCGGAGAAGGTGTCCATCTGGCACGCCGGCAAGCATGACAATCCCTTCGGCATGAGGCTTACGACCTGGATGATCTCGAAGCGCATTGTGGATACCTCCGTGCCGATGTCTCTGTTGGCCGAACATCCGAATGTGCAATTCAACTTCTACCGGCCGGCCATTGGGCATGTAGCCGCCGAAATGCACTAAACCGCCGTCAATGAGGAACTTATGGGCGGTGGGACTCCAGGCAGGGGCGGCGTTTGCGCTTATTCGACCTTGTTTAGGCTGCCTTTTCCAGTTACCATACAAAAAGGACGGTTAAGTTGTTTGGGCCGTCGATAGTCACATTATACTCCATTGATAGGGTTAGCTCATGAAACTTGCACATTGGTATAGCAGGGCTTCCTGGCGGTGGTCATTTCTGGTGTGGACGCTGGCAATCGTTCTTTCCGCAGCCGCGTGTGCCGATCCGGTGGCTCCCGGCCCTAGCGACCGCCAAATCGCGCTGGCCGTTTCCGCCCTGGTTAAACAGGCACATCTGACGCGCCACCCGCTGGATAATGAAATATCAGCACGCTGCCTAGACACCTTTCTTAAAGCGTTGGACCCGATGAAGCTCTATTTCTATCAGTCCGACGTGGATGAGTTTATGAAACACAAGGACGGGCTGTGCGACGCCATTCGTAAGGGCGACATCACCTTCGCCTATGTGGTGATGCTGACCTTGTTAGAGCGTGTGGACGAACGCGTGGCGATGATCGACCAGTTGCTTTCCGCACCGCTGGATTTTACTGTTGACGAGGAGCTGGTTGTGGACCGCGATCTGGTGCGTTATCCCCGCGACGCCGCCGAAGCCAGGGACCGCTGGCGGCAGCGTATCAAGTATGACCTCCTGGTGCTGAAATCCGCCGAAGGGGAGGAGCGTCTGGAAGGTGAAGCCGCCAGAGAGAAGCTGCGCCGCCGCTATCACAGTTTCGCCAAACGCATGCACCAGATGGATAGCGAAGAGCTGCTGGAACTGTATCTCAACGCTTTCACCATGTCCTTCGACCCGCACACCAGCTATATGTCGCCGGATACGCAACGCAACTTCGACATCGCCATGAGTCTGGAACTGGAGGGCATCGGAGCGTCGCTCCAGAGCGAGGACGGCTATACGGTCATCAAGAAAATCATCCCCGGTGGCGCAGCCGATAAAGACGGACGCCTGAAAGTCGAGGATAAGATCGTCGGCGTCGGCCAGGGCGAAGACGGCGAAATCGTGGACGTCGTGGACATGAAGCTCAACGATGTGGTCAAATTGATTCGCGGCAAACGGGGAACGGTCGTGCGGCTGGAAGTCATACCCGCCGGCACTCAAGAACGTAGAATCTACAACATCACTCGTGAAAAAATCGAACTGAAAGACAGCGAGGCGCACGGCGAGATTTTCGAGGCCGGCCGCAGCCCTGACGGCCGACCGTATCGGCTGGGCGTCATCGACTTACCCAGCTTCTACAGCGATATGGCCGGTGCGCGTCGTGGAGCGGCGGACTTCAAAAGTACTACCCGCGATGTCCGCAACATCCTGGAGGATTTCAAGCGGAAGGGCGTGGATGCGGTGATTCTCGATCTCCGCCGGAATGGCGGCGGGGCGCTGAGCGAAGCCATCAGTCTTACCGGGCTGTTCATCAAAGACGGTCCTGTCGTGCAGGTCAAGGACGCCGACGGCCGCGTTCTGCCTTACTATGACGAAGACCCTGGCATAGTCTGGTCAGGCCCGCTGGTGGTCATCGTAAGCAAGTTCAGCGCCAGCGCCAGCGAAATTCTCGCCGGAGCAATCCAAGACTACAATCGCGGGCTGGTAATCGGCGACCGCTCCACCCACGGAAAAGGGACGGTGCAAAGTTTGATGGACCTGGGCCAGCAGTTGTTCCGCATTCCTAATTCGCCGCCCTTGGGCGCGCTGAAGATTACAATGCAGCAGTTTTATCGCCCCGGCGGCGACAGCACCCAGAAACGCGGCGTGCTCTCGGATATCGAATTGCCGTCGTTGACCACGTATCTCGATGTGGGTGAAGCAGACCTGGATTATCCTGTGGAGTTTGACCAGGTGCCGCCGCTCAAATTTCAGCGTTTCAACGACGTTACACCTGCCATTCGTGAACAACTCCGCCGCTTTTCGCTTGAACGAGTGAAAAACTCGCCGGACTTCCAAAAGGTAATGCGCAATATCGAGCGCTACAAAGAGCAAAAGGCCAAAAAGTTCGTTTCCGTAAATGAGGAAAAGTTCATGAAAGAGCGGGCGGAGCTGAATGCCGATCGTGAAGAGGAAAAAGCCCTCGAAAAGCATAGCGAGCTGGGCAATAGCGGCCGCATCGAACGTGATTTCTATCTGGAAGAAGTCATGGCCATTACTGTGGATTTTCTGAACATCCAACATCTGGCCAAAGCCCAGGGCAATGCTTTCAGCGCCGAACGCTACTGATAACCTGCCCTTTAGCGACGCTTAACTAATACGCTCCGGCGTCAAGTCTTTGGCCTTCGTGCCGGCGGCCGAGGTAGCTGTGAATGGTGGAGTCAATTGTATAATCGATCCACTGCACAGTCGCAAAATGACATCTGCAATCCGTCGCGCCGATCGAGTCGGTCTCGTTTCCGAAGGCGTCAAAGACGCGGTGCAGGACGATGGCGGTTTCGTTGTTCTGGGCGTCGTAAGCAGCCAGGTTGCGGACGGTGTGCTGATGGTCGGTCAATGCCCAGAGCAATTCGTCGGTGATGAACTCTTCCGCTTGTGCGTCCCAGTGGATTTGCTCGTCGGCAAAAAGCTGGTCCACGACCTGCGGGTTCCATAGGTAGCGATGCGCCAGGTTCTCGCCCCCCAAGCCCCGCGCTCAATGAATTGTCAAAGATCAACCGCCTTCAATGTACCCTATAGCCCACTGCCGGACAAGCCGGCAGCGCCACCCCCCCCGAAAAAGACTCCCGACCCCTTTGTGCGCCCCGACCCCTTTGTGCGCCCCTGGCAAGCAACCGAACAGAAGGCATCATGCAGCACGTTGAAAGTGGGTATTGCCCCCCCGCCGTTTTCAGGTTATCCTACCGGCCGCATTTGGGAAATAACAGCTTGGCTCTTAACGAATCGGCTGTGGAGGGTCTGGCGATTTACGACGTGGCGATTGTCGGCGCTGGGCCTGCCGGGGCCACTTTAGCGCGGCTGATCGGCAATCAATTCCGGGTCCTGCTGATCGAAAAGCGGCAGTTGGACTATGGCGCTCAGGACGAATGCGGCGGGAAGTGTTGCGGTGGACTGTTGGCCCCTGACGCCCAGAAAATGCTTTCCCGGCTGGGGTTGGGATTGCCGAAGTGGGTGTTGGTCGAGCCGCAGTTATTCGTGGTCCGGGCCATAGACGTACCACGATGGATCGAGCGTTACTACCAGCGGTTCTACATCAACCTGGATCGGCAGCAGTTCGATTGCTGGCTGGCCTCTCTTGTCCCCGACTGCGTAGAGCGGCGGTTCGGCTACCGGCTGCTTTCCTGTCAAGCAGCTGAAGGCCACTTCAGGCTAGTTATGGCCGGGCAAGGCGGCAACCTGGTCGAACAGGCGCGGATAGTCGTCGGGGCCGACGGGGCTTTTTCGCTGCTGCGGCGTCAAGCCCTGCCGCCCAGCGCCCACCCGAAGACCTACTTCGCCATCCAGCAGTGGGTGGAGTCGATCGACCCGCAACCGTACTTTTCTGCGCTGTTCGATCCAGAGATCAGCGACTATTACTGCTGGACGATCCCCAAGGGCGACCTGCTGGTAGTCGGGGCGGCGCTTGCGCCGGGGGACAAGACTGCGGGAAAGTTCGAGCGGTACATGCAGAAGCTGGCCTCATTCGGCTTCCGGCTGGGAAAACCCGTCCGCCGCGAGGGGGCCTTTCTCCTGCGGCCCAACTCTCAGAGATGCCTAACGACCGACTCCAATGGCATAGCGTTGGTGGGCGAGGCCGGCGGCTGGATCAGCCCCAGTTCCGCCGAGGGGCTGAGCTACGCGTTGCGCAGCGGGTTGATATTGGCCGAAGTCTTGCGTGCAGGGCTGGAGGGATTCGAGCGGCGTTACCGCCGGGCGATCCGCTCGCTACGGTGGAATCTGTTTCTGAAGCAGGGGAAAGCGCGGCTGATATTCAGCCCTCTTGGGCGAAGCATTGCCATGCGCTCGGGTCTAATGAGCGTGCAGGTCCTTCGAGCTTTAGCAGTCCCACCCGCTGCTTCGCCTCCTGGGCCTTGAGGTCGAAGTGATACCGCCTCAACTCCATCCACAGGCAGTAGTTGGCCGTCAGCAAAGCCGTCAGGATGCAACCTAGAAAGACTGTGAAAATTGTGCTCGTCCGCCGCGCCTTCCAAATAACGAAAGGAATCGCGCATAAGCCGATCAGGTACAACGCCGTCCAGATGGACAAGATGCTTTCCTCCACCAACCTGTTGATCAGCATCAGATCGTGGCTGGGGAGAGGATAAAGGGGTCGGGGATTCTTTTCTAATACACATATCTGTCCCTGGAAGCTTGCCATCGTCGTGGCATGGCGGGAAATCTACCGTTTCCCTCGCAGCTTGTAAATAAAAAAGAATATGAAATACTTCCGCCCTGTCAGTTCCCTATGCCAGCATTGGTTCCGCCGTCACGCAGTGGCCTATGTGGAGGGAGCGTTCGGAACGACTGCTGCCGCAATATACCGGCGAAGTCTTTCCGGGATTGATCGTGGCGGTCCTGGTGGTGGCTGCTGTTTGTCGATTGCCGCGCAAGGGGCCGACCTTCGGGGCCATGCTCCTTTCAAGTCGGAAAGCAGCAGAAGTCGCCTGTAAATCCCTCTTCTCCCCCGCATACCCAAAGCCTGTCCTGGCGAAGGCCGAACGATAGCTTCTGCGCTGTACTGCGTGGAGCTATTTATGGAAGCTTTTCGGCAGGAGGAGGGAGATAAGTGCTCCGAGGATTGCGCCGCATAAGAAGCCCACCGTGCCGCCGTAGCCGATGCCGGTCAAGACGGCGTTCGTCAAAGCCTTTTTATCAAAGTGGTGGAGGATGCCGTGGCGAGCCGCCCAACCGGCGGAAAGAGCGGCAAGAACTATGGCGGCAATAAACGCCGTGCAAAGGCTGACACGCCCGAAATTGCGAAATATTTCCGTTTTCTCCGGGGCGTCGGTATCCGGCCCAGCATCGGTTTCAAGCGTTTCGTTCCAATGAGCTTCGTCGAGCGGCTGCGCTTCAGCAAGCACCTGACGTGCCCGTTCGAGATCGGCAAAAGGGACGAGCACTTTGACTCCGCCGGGGGCTTCGGCCTTGAAGTTGGCGGTAAACTCGCCCACAGCCACGGCTTTGATGCCGGAAAGCTCCAGCCGGCTGACAATAATTCCAGCCTCGAACTCGTTGACCTTGGTAGTCAGCGTTACAGGTCTGAGAGTATCAGCGCTCATAAGTTAGTCCTCCAGAAAAGAGGTTTACAAGCCATACTCTTTGATTTTGCGGTAAAGGGTGCGTTCCCCGATGCCGAGGAGCTTGGCGGCTTCTTCGCGGTTGCCGCTGGTTTGCCGCAGAGTTTCGATGACGAAGAGGCGTTCGATTTCCGCCAGAGGCTTGCCGACCAGCGAGGCCAGCGAGGCAGCGGCGGCGGACTCGGCAGGCGCGGGGGCGCCGTCGGCCAGCTCTTCGGGCAGATCGTCGAAGTCCAGCGTGCCGTCGCAATCGACGACCACCATGCTTTCGATGACGTTGCGCAATTGGCGCACATTGCCTGGCCAATCAAAAGCCATAAACTTTCGCCGCACCGCCGGAGCCATGCCGCCGCTGAGTTGCTTGCCGTGCTGATGGGCGAATTGACGCATGAAATAGTCAATCAGCAGCGGAATATCCTGGCTTCGCTGGCGCAGGCTGGGCAGACGAATGGTAACCACTTTCAGCCGATGATACAGGTCGCTACGGAATGTGCCGGCGGCGATGGCTTCCTCCAAATCGCGGTTGGTCGCCGAAAGAATCCGCACATTCACGCGAATCGGCACATTGGAACCGACGCGGGTAATCTCGCCGTTTTCCAGGACGCGGAGAAGCTTGATCTGCGTGGCCGGAGGCATGTCGCCGACTTCGTCTAGGAACATCGTGCCGCCGTGAGCGTGTTCGAACTTGCCCACCCGATCGCTGGAAGCATCTGTGAAGGCCCCTTTCACGTGTCCAAATAGCTCGCTTTCCAAAATGTTTTCGCTCAAGGCGGCGCAGTTCAGGGCCACAAACGGCTTGTTCTTTCGCGGGCTGTTATGATGGATGGCCTGAGCCACGAGTTCTTTGCCCGTTCCGGTTTCGCCTTGAATGAGCACACTCGCATTGGTCGGGGCAATTCGTTTCAGGCGCTCGATTACATCGCGCATGGCCTGGCTGACGCCGATCACGCCCTCGAAACCGAACCGCTCATCGAGTCGCCGACGCAGTTCCAGATTGGTGCGTTTCAGGCGGGTGATTTCCGCCGCCCGCTCGGCAGCAGATCGCAGCTCGGCCAGATTCAGCGGCTTGGTCAAATAGGAATGCGCCCCGCGCTGCATGGCTTCCACTGCGGAAGGAATGGTGCCATAGCCGGTAATCATGATCACCGCCGTATCGGGCCGGCTCTCTTTTGTCCGCTGGAGGATACCCAAACCGTCGATGTCGTTCATCTTTAGATCGGTGATTACGACATCGAAAGGTGTTTCTTCGATAAGCCTGGCGCCTTCCTTGCCCGAAGTGGCCACGCGACAACGAAAACCGGCGCGCTCAAGGGCTTCGGCTACGGCCTCGGCCTGAGGGGGGTCGTTGTCGATCACCAGCACTTCGGCCGGAGGCTGAAAAGGGTGTATGGCTTCCAGATCGACTTCGCTCATAGGATTGAATGATACCCTATTCTTCGCCCACAGAACAGCCGCGGCAAAGAAACAATCCCCTGGCGGCGCGATTGTCCTGCTATATTACTTCAGGCACCACCCAGGGTTTGCGATATTCACGGCGGAAGAGTCGCATAGCCTCCTCGTCGCCGAGGATTTTTTCAGAGCTGGGGTCGATAGTCAATTTCCGGCCGCCCAAGCGGTAACTGATGTTCCCGTAATGAGTAAGCAGTGCGCTGAGATGGCCTTCCTCGACATCGGCGCTCGGCGTTTCTCGGTTACGGACGGCGCGGATGAAGTTTTCCTTGTGTTCCGGGTCGGGGAAACGGCCGTTGTCCTGGGCGACGACAACCGGTTTGTTGTCCTTTGTCCGAACGAACACCTGCCAACCGCCGCCATGCCGGCCGACGTACATTACGCCTTCGCTGCCGTAAATCTCGATGCGCGTAGCACACTGCGGCCAATAGGGAAACTCGGTTAGGGATTCCCGAATCTGCGGCGCAATCTTGAGCATGTACGGAGTATAAAGCGTCATTTCGAAAGACATGAGCAGGTTGTCGAACTCGAAGACGGCGATTTGCGTATCCGGCGTTTCGGCGGCGCCGTCGGAATAGTAGCGTCCGCCGGTGCTGTACACGGTTTTAGGAAGCTTCACGTTCAGAAGCCAACGGGCCAAGTCCAATTGATGTGAGCTATCGTTGGCAATATCGCCGCCGGAATATCGCCAATAGTGATGCCAGTGGTTCTGATAGTTGAGATTAAACGGGGCTTCCGGCGCCGGGCCGTTGAACATGTCCCAGTTGAACCATGCGGGAGGATTGCTGTCTGAGAGGGGGGGAAAGTTGGGCTGCTCTTTCTGATCCAGCACCCGACAAAAATGAATCTTTCCCAGCTTGCCTTCCGCGAGGTATTTTTTTGCCGAGTGGTTATAGGGAGCGCTGCGATTTTGAAGACCGACTTGAACAAGGCGGTTGTACTTTCGGGCGGCTTCGACGAGTTTTCGGCCTTCCCAGCAATTGTGGCTGAGCGGCTTCTCGACATAGACATCTTTTCCGGCCTGACACGCCCAAATGCCTGCCAGACAATGCCAGTGATCCGGCGTGGCGATGACCACCGCATCCACCGACTTGTCATCCAGGGCATGACGAAAGTCTTGCACGACTTTTGGTGGCTGGTCGGGCTGACGTTTGGCAAACTCTTTCGCCCGCCCTTCGGCTACCTTCAAATCCACGTCGCAAAGATAACTCACATGGCAGTCGCCGCGATCGAGGAAACCGTGGCCCAGAGCCGACCCGCGACCGCGCACGCCGACCAGCGCCAGACGGAGCTTTTCGTTGGCCGGCGCGGCGCGCACCGAATCGGCGTCCTTAAGAATGGTTATTGTTCCGCCGAGCAAACCGGCGGTTAAGCCGGCCGTCTGCTTGAAAAACGTACGCCGCTTCATGGAAGTTTGCTCCTGTAAAGCGAAGGAAGGAAAAACGCAGCACTGTGTCTTACTCCGGCGCCTTTGCCGCAACTTTCGTTTCACCGTAAACTTCCGGTCGGGCACGATCGCGTCGCCCACTGGAACGGCAAACAAACAACATGCCCAGTGCGATGCCGAGAATCACCAGCAAATAGGCCATAACGTAGGCGCCGGTCCCGGTGGTGCTGGATTTGGCGGGTGCCGCAGGCTGGGCGCCGTGCTGCGCAAAAGCAAACCCATACGTAAGCACCCAACAAACTGTCGCCGTCAACCAATGTTTCAGAAAGCGAAGGGCCGGAAACATGCTGTTTTCTCCTGGGAGGTTTAATTTAATATACCACGTTCAGCAAGCAACTGGCAATTCCCCTAAATCATTACGGCCTTTTGAGGTTACGAACATCGCTCCGAGGTTTCCGGTGGTGGCGGAGATGTGTCTATTTGGTGCAGACTGTACCATTGCGGCTTTTCCAAGCTTGGTTCAAGGTTTCTCTTGCATTTTTCAAGGGTGGAATGTATGATTCGGGCCGCCGATGCGGATGGACACCGCGAGTTCGCTGCTTCTCGGGAAACTGCAAGGCTGGGTCGTTAAGGACCAGAACGTCAGAAGCAGTAGCAACGCCGCGCCTCTGGAAAAAGGGAGCGTCGGTCAGGTGCTGTTCTGACGTACCCATTGCAGGGGTCCCGTGAGCAGGCTTGTCATGACGCTCCCGGTCTTTTTTCCGCGGGCATCGTTGTCCGTGGTAGCCGTCGTGCAAGCCGCCCCCGGTTTCCGTCCTGTGGTGAAACATGTTCTGGATGGTCTGGTATGACAGCGGACACAGGAGAAAGCGATGGCTGCCAAACAGAAAAAATGTTTTTCTAAATCTGCTGCGGCGTTGATTGCAGATTATGAATGGTTGCGGCGCGTGCTGGCCTACCTGGAGATGCAAAGCGAGCTTTTGGATCGCCGCCTGGTGGAACTGGAACGGTTATTGCCGGAAGGCTACGTTTATCCTGGAGATCAATTCGGCGCAGCCGGCATAGTAGCTTATCGCAAAAAAATTCCTCCTGTTAAAGGGCTTTTCTGACGGCGAGGAAATGACGCCGCCTGCTGAGAAAAAAGTATTTGACCGACTACCGCAGGGTCGGGTATAATAAAGTAATGATTCTCGCGGGAGCGGGGAGTTTGACGGCAATGTGGGCAAGAAATCGCAAATTGGCCGTGGTAGTCGTCGCCGCATACGTGACGGCGATGGGGCTTGCCGCTTTGCCGCATCGTCATACGGCCGAGGGCAGGGCGATAGTCGAGTTCGCCGGCGGTTCGGCGTGCAGCGAAGATTGTTCGCCTGCTGAGCGTCCGTTTCAGAAGAGCCTGCCTCACAGCCCGACGAAAAGCCCCTTTTCACCCCATTGTTATGCGGATTGCTTGCTGTGCCAATTTCTGGTTCAACCCTCAGCGCTTTGCGGCGAATCGGCGCCGCTGGTAGCCGTCGCCCCGCCGGTGGAAGCGGCCGCTGCTGAAGTTCCGCTTGCCAGGCTGTGCCTTGTCTTGCCTGTCTGGTATATTCGCGGCCCGCCTGCCCAAATGTAAGACGTTCTTCTGTGTGCGATTTTGTGCTGGTCGTATTTGTGCGCGCCCGAAGTCCGGCGTTGGTGCGCAGTTACAGCTCAAGACATTTGGGAGAAACAGTCATGTGGGCGAAATTACCGGCGGAATGCTCCGGAAAAATAAGTCATGTGCCGCGCAAGGGCCATAAACTTCGTCGGCCTTTGCGGGGTTTCACTCTCGTGGAGTTGTTGGTCGTAATTACGATAATTGCCATTTTGATCGCTTTGCTTTTGCCGGCGGTGCAAGCGGCGCGTGAAGCCGCGCGACGGATGCAATGCAGCAACAATCTCAAACAAATCGGTCTGGCAATGCACATGCACCACGATTTGCATAATTGCCTTCCCGACGGTTGGACAGGTTACAATGCGCAAACAGGCGGGGCGTTATTCAATGGACCGCCGGGCTGGGGCTGGGCGGCTAAAATCCTCCCCTTTCTCGAACAAACCGCCTTGCACGACAATTTCATTCATCTCGACCTCTCCGTAACCGATCCCCAAAATCAACTCGCCCGCGAATCTCGGCTGAGCATCTACCGTTGTCCTTCTGACCCCAGTGAAGATTACTACATTTTCGGCGGCTATCGCGCGGCTACGGCAAACTACATCGGCGTCTTCGGCGCCATGGAATTGCACGAAGCCGTGGAAGCCGTGCAAAACGGCGGGCAATGTCGCGGCGACGGCGTGCTGTTCCATAATTCCCGCCTCAACGTCCGTGAAATCCGCGACGGCCTGAGTCAAACCTTCATTGTCGGCGAACGCGCAGTAAAAGAGCAACTCTTTTACTCTACCTGGGTCGGCCTGTTTCCCGAAGCCGAACATGCGCCGGCGCGCGTAGTGGGTGTGGCCCATAGTCCGCCCAACTCCGTCAGCGACGAGCCGCACAATTTCAGCAGCCACCACCCCAAAGGCACGCATTTTCTGGTAGCGGACGGCTCCGTGCGGCTGGTTTCCGAGCATATTAACGCCGCGGTTTACCAGGCGCTTTGTACGCGGGAGGGCGGAGAACCGATCACCCTCGGCGATTAGCACGTGCGGTGATCAGCGGGGGAGTTCCGCGTTGCGGTCGGAGACACGTGTGCCCAGCTCGATGTTAGGCGCGGCCACGGTGGGCGTATTAGCAGCGGAATTCCCTTGCAAGGCGGCCACCCGCGCGGCCACGTATGGTTGACGATTGTCGTATTGTAGAGAACGTTGGTAGTTAGCCAGCGCCTGGGCCAATTCGCCGGCCTCTTCCCGAAGTTTTCCCAAAGCGGTCAATGCGCGGGGATTATCCGGCTGGAGCGCCAGGGCTTCAATCAGTTGCTCTCGGGCTGCTTGCCGATTGCCGAACTCCTCGTGCAAGCGCGCCAATTCCACGCGGGCATCGGCCACGGTAGGATGTCGCTGTACCCACCCTTCGAGGAGCCGGAAGGCTTCTTCGCGCCGCCCAGACTCGGCCAGCAGGACGGCCAAACCGCGGTAGCATTCCACGTGGTTATCGTCGCGGTCCAGGCAGAGATTATAGTATCTTTCCGCCTGCTCCAAGTCCGCCTGGCGATGCTCTATCTTGCCCAGTCGATGATAGGCCGCCGCCAGATTATAGTAGGCATTGGGATCGGTCGGGGCTGCGTAAACCGCCTCTTGGAATTGTTGGAGCGCTTCTTGGTATCGAGCTTGTTGAAAGAGGCGCACGCCCTCGGCATTTCGGCCCTGTGCGGCAATGCTGCCGCAGCCGGAAGAAATCGTCCCCAGCAATAGTAATGCAATCAGCAGCCAAGCGGTTGGATGAGGTCTCATAGTGGTTACGGATTGGAAGAGTAGTTGGCAAGTTTTCGGATAACTGAAAACAAAATCATGGGAGGTGGAGAGAATAGCCTTGCTCGGTTGTTAAAGCAAGAGCTTTTCTAAAGAGAAGAAACCTGCTTGGAAGATAACGAAGACCGGCAGTTTAGGCAAGAGCTTTAGAGTGAGCCGCCTTGTTTGTGTAAATTATCTCTCTTGCCCTATTTGTTGGCACATAAAAATTATGGGCAAGGAACCGTAGAGTTGGTCGCAAAGTTTCCTTCCGCCGGGCCGACGTTTACCATGCCGGAGTTAGTGGACGAGGGCTGCGAAGGCGTGTCGGAAGCCGGCGGGTGGGGGCGCTTTTCATAGCCTAGCGACTTGAGTACCTCAAGTATTTCGCTACAAGTAGGAAACATTCGTCCGCTGTGCCGCTTATAGTTGTCCAGCGCGCTCATAAACTCGATTTCGTCGTTAGTGTAATCGCGTTCACAAGTGGTGGGATCGATCTGTCGGCGGCGATTCACCTTCGTCCGACGCTCGGCCACGCGACGTTCTACGCTTACTGGCACGTTTTCTTTGCGGCGGTCCAGACCGGTGCGACGGTCCTGATTCTTTCGGCGGTCCAGCGTAACCAACCCCGAACTTGCCTGGTGAGTGAGCGAATCGACTTGAGCCTTGGCAGAGGCTTTCTTTTCAGTGGCTTCAGGTTTTTTCTTTTCGCGATGAACAGTTGGTTTTTTGCCGGCGACCACGTTATGACCTCCCATCAACTGTGAATTACGGATTTTGGTAACGTAAAAAAAATACATCATAGTTGACGAGTGTCATCTAAAAACCGGCTGGGTAAGATAGGAGCATGCGGAAACGACGACGGAATATGCTGAAAATATCAGACAGCACAGCAATAATCGCCGGCGCAATTATGCGGAATGGAAAAGGAGTAACGGGTAAAAAGGAGTGAAATCAGCGTAACTTTTCCGTTACGCGGCGGCAAAGATCGCGCAACTCGCTGAGGGAAAGGTCTTCCAGCCGTTTGTCATGTTTATCAAGATGTTCGTTAATTTTCAGGGCGGTTTCTTGCATGAGGGAGTGGCTCTCTCGGTTGCCACCCAGCAAGAGGAAGTTCTTTCCGCGGCTGATTCTGACTTGACCATCTTGATTATCGAAGGCCAGCCCTAACAGGGCCGCTTCTTTGCGATCGTTGTCGGCGTTTCTCACTGGATTGCGATTGTCTTTTCTCAGGGGGCTAGGTTTTCTTGCGGTGGAAGAACTGGCGGAGGATTTCGGCGGCCGCATCGCCGCTGCTTTTTGCAATTTTCTTATCCTGTTGGACGCTCTTTCCCAGGTCTTTGAGCGTCAGCGGCTTTTTGGCGCCTTCTTTTTGATGGGGTGCATTCGGCGGAGTACCGTGTGGCGCTACGATCGTCGTCGTATCTACTAAGCTCTTGCCTGTTACCGTATCACTTGCCGCAACTTCTTCCGGTGCTGTTACTGGTGGAGAATGCGCATCTTCGCCATCGGAGAGCCAAGTGCTGAGGTCCACATCCTCACTTTTTTGATTGGCGGAGGCGACGGTTCTCGCCGCGGCTTCCTGGATGCTTTGGACCTTGGGTTTCCATTTTGCGCTCAAGCTGGGAGTAAGTCGAACCTGCAATATCAACATCCCGACGCGCAGCAGGTCGCCGTCTTTTAGTTCGCGTCGTTCGGAGATTTTTTCGTCGTTCAGAAAAGTCCCATTAGTACTACCGCAGTCTTCGATAGTAACGCCGCCTTCTTCGATGTGGATTAGACAATGCTTACGGCTGATGAGGTTGCTTTGCGGCCGCAACTGGCACTCTTCACCACGGCCGATTAGAAACCTTTCCTTGCGGACAGGAATTTCCAGCCCGGCCTGTTTGCCGTTTTGCACGATGAGCTTGACTTCCATTGGCCCTTCCCCCGTGATAAATCACCGGTACCTCGAAAATGCGCCATTTTTGCTTACCCCTCATTATGCCTAGATATGGTATGATGCAAATAGTTTTTCCGACTTTATTTATCCTAGCAAGTTTGTCGGCAATAGTCAAAACTTTACTTATTCCGTTTCTCCGTCCAATGGGGTGAAGCATACTTTTCGGCAGCCAGGGATTCAGCTTTTCGGCGGGTAGCCGCAGGCAATTCCCCGGCTTGCCAGGTGCAAGTGAGGCCTTTGGCCAGCGGTTCGAGCCATGCCTGTATTAGTTCTTCGGCAGAAAGCAGCTTGCCGGTCCGCTCTTTTAGGCCCTCAAGTTCCGGGGCGAAGGCGGAGCGGGCAAGAAGCACGCTGCCGTGTTGAAGTAGCGCGCCTTGCAGGCGGCGTTGCGCACTGCCGGCGATCTTTACCCCACCACAGAGAACATCGCCTCGCACCCGACGTTGGAAGCATAGAAACGGCTGTTTTTCATTCTTCTTCCGGCAAGGCGGAGTATCTTCGGCTGCAAAATAACCGCACGTAACCAGCGCGGCCTGGATTTTCCAATTCGTCAAGGCTGCGATCAACGCCTCGTGCACGATGCGATAGAGCACGCCGCGCTCGCCGGAAGGCAATCGCCCATAGGCCAGGGTCAAGCTGTAGGTCAATTCGTAGTGGTGCAAAATGGCGCCACCGCCGCTGATGCGACGCACCAGTGGACAACACAAACTCGCAGGATGTTCATTTCGCTCCGTGTGCGATTGAAAATACCCTAACGACAAAGTAGGCTCGCCCCACTGATAAAATCGCAACGTACTTAGGCCATCGAGTGCCGCAGCTTCCAGCAAGGCTTCGTCCACGGCCATGTTCCAAGGGCCGGGCGCTGCGGAATCGACGAGTAAAAACAACGGTTGCTTTTCGGACATGGCTTTTATTACCACGATGCAGCCCGATGCTCTTTCGGCAACTTACCCCGCGGCGGTCTTCTCGCCGGACCAGCTCAGGACGGGCTTCCGTGCAGCAAGAACTTCATCAGGGCGGGAAATTTCCAGCGTGTGCGGAGCTTCGTGCAGCGTTTCCGCCGGCTCGGCCACGATGCGCTTCAGCGCCTCAGCAAAGCCGTCGAGT
>Ga0272448_1004433_pt1 | contig 16000 bp, 10 predicted proteins | sample YNPCB0191_FD_202220 | JGI IMG/M metagenome (GOLD analysis project Ga0272448, IMG submission 202220) | Hot spring sediment microbial communities from Yellowstone National Park, WY, United States - YNP-CB-019-1 | ecosystem: Environmental > Aquatic > Thermal springs > Hot (42-90C) > Sediment...
AAAAACAGCCAGAGTTTTTGACACAGCCTTTGAAAAAAAGGAAGTAAAAGGATGAAAAAGCGAATCGTGCTGATTTTAAGTTTGACACGACAGATTGAACCGGATAATATCTTAGAGCAACAAAACAAAAAAGGTTAGCCAGAGTTTTTGGCAGAACCAGGAGAAAAAAAGGGGAGGAAAAATGGAACTGAGAAAAGATTGTACTTACGCACTTCTGGTGCCAACCAGTATGGGTATCAGGTTAACCCCTGTGGATAATCAGCCGGTTCACACAGCCACTACTTTTACAATGCAGGCTACCAGTGCGGAATCAAATGTGGCTAGCGTTGTTTCCTACCTGGGATTACGGGTTAAGGTTTTGACTGCTCTGGTAAAAGGAAGCCCCATTGCCAGATTTATAAAAGATAACCTTGCCAGTAGGCACATGGATGTGGAAGCCAAAGAAGTACCGCAGGGTGGTCCTTGGGGTTACCGGCACCAGATTAACATTGCTGATACCGGATACGGGGCAAGAGCGCCCCGGGTATGGAATGACCGTACTGGAGAGGTTGGCAGGACACTGAAGCCAGAAGATTTTGATCTGGAAAGAATTTTTCAAAAGGAAGGAGTGCAGATTGTTCACCTGTCAGGTTTAATTGGCGCGCTATCTCCAGAGACAGGTAATTTCTGTCTGGCGATTGCCAGGACAGCCAAAAAATATGGCACCAGAATTTCTTTTGATTTAAACTACCGGGCTTCTTTCTGGAAAAACCGGGAAAGCCAGCTGCGAGACATCTTTACTGAAATTGCCAGTCTATCTGATATTCTTGTGGGAAACGAAGAAGATTTTCAGCTGTGTCTGGGGATTAAAGGACCAGAGGCTGGCGGTAAAGGTCTCGCAGGCCAGATAGATGGGTTCAAAGGAATGATTGAGGAAGCGAAAAAGACTTTCCCTGACGCCAACGTCTTTGCCACGACACTGAGAGAGGTAGTTCACTGCCAGAAACATCTCTGGGGTGCTATTTTGTCTGCTGGCAGCCAGTGGTATGTGGTGGAACCAAGAGAGATATTTGTTCTGGACAGGATTGGTGGCGGTGATGGTTTTGTTGGCGGTCTTCTTTATGCTATTTTGAAGGCCTGGCCCCAGGAAAAATGGGTTCAATTTGGCTGGGCGTGTGGTGCTCTTGTGGTGACGATGCTTACAGACTATGCTCAGCCACTGGATGAAGAAGAAATCTGGAGTATCTGGGAAGGTAACGCCAGAGTAAAAAGGTAATCTCAATCCTCTGTAGTGATTAGAAGAATCTGGCCCCAGTCAAAAGGTGGTAATTCCACCAGGAAGCTATTTTTCTGTTTTCTTACAGGTAACTCCGGGCTTACCTCCGGCAGACAGCACCTGACAGAGGCAGGTCTTTTACCATTCCAGTAAACAGTCGTCTTCCAGCGCAAAGGAGGTTTCTCTACCGTAGAATCCTCTGGCTTCCAGGGGACTGGAAACTGTTGCAGATGTACCACTACAGTTTTCTTGTTCTGCCTGAAAATTCCTAAAATTATATTGTCTGCTTCTGGTATCTCCACCAGAGGCCTTTTCTCTGTTACCTGAAGAAAAGATCTGCGAAAAGATTGAACTATCCGGGAGAAAGGATGATAGCGAAACAATGTTCCGAAATCTATACCTGACTGAATAATTTTTCCTTTTCCTGATTTTTTCACGCAGATAACTTCTTTCCAGGTAAGCGGCTGTTTCCTTTTACTGAAAGCATGCAGTGGCTTCACAGAAAGGTCATCCCAGACAAGGTTGCTTCTGGTTCTTAATTCTTCCCAGGAAGGGAAACTATCGCCAAAGGGGAAAAGGTGCCGGTCACCAAGGGGATAACCAGTAGAAGCATTACCCCAGCGGTCAAAAAGGCCAAACCATGGTCCGGTAAATAGAATTCCTCCATTCTTTACATATTCCTTCAAATTTTCATACTGGGTAGTGGTTAAGGATAAAGCTAACGGCAGGATGATAATCGGATATCTTTGAAGAAATGAAAGTTGAAGATGTTGGTCAAAGAAAACATCCAGGTGTAACTGAGAGTAAGCCAGCAGATGATGCCAGCCGGTGAGGCTGTTCCAGTAATAATCCTGCCAGTTATCAGTGATGTAAGCCGGGTCCCGTCCAAAGACAAAGGTTTCTGTCTGCTGGGAGACATGTAATCCGATATAAGGTATAGAAGGAAGGTTAAGATAACCAGCCCGCGGTTTTAATAGTTCAGCTATATCGCGGATAGCTGGTCCTTCCACGTCAAAATCAGCTCCTCCAACACTGGCATGACCTCCGGCAGTCGCACAGGCTAAGACAAAATCAAAAACTTCTTTAGGATGGAAAACAATTTCCCTGCCGTTTCTGATACCTTTTCTTCCCTGTTCCAGAGCCATCCAGACTTCGGTATGCTTGCGACCATAGGCTCTCATCAACCGGGTATAAAAGGCTCCACGTAATGGCTCGCCATCTGCTTCCGTGCCGCTGATAAAGTTCTGACCGAAAGGTTCTAAGGGTATGGCACCATGCCAGCCAATATTTTCCCGGTGATAGTGGTTAAAAACAATGGTGGCTTCAGGGATAACCTTATGCACAGAATCCACCAGCTGCTGCCAGTATCTGGCATACATATCATAACGCCATTGAACCCACGCAGGAAACTGCGGGAGTGACCAGTCATAACGGTCAGGTATTTCCATGCCTGTCTCTTCTTTAAACTTTTTGCGACAGCAGGGGCAAATACAGGAGATGATAGCTGGCCGGTGCCAGACAGGACTGAAGGAAGCACCATCAAACCAGATACCATCTAAATCAAACTTTTTCAGTGCCTCAATACAGAAATCAATCAGAGCCTGACCATAACCGGAATTGATACAGCAGGCTGCTTCCTCAAATTGCTTTCTGCCTGCCTGGTCAATCACCAGGTACTGCTGCCGCCAGTCAGGATGTTCTCGGGCTGCAGATTTTGCCAGAGTAAGCGCCACCCAGCTCATCACTGCTATACGCTTCTGGTGCAAAAATTCCACCCACTCCTTCAACTGCTGTTCGTACTCAGGTTTTGCCTGTTGCCACATTCCCAGGTAACGAGAGGGATAGCAGGGTCCCTCCAGCTGATGGACTACAGAAATCCACCTTGCCTGCACACCCATCCTTGCCATTAAACTTTCATAATCCTCTTTTCTCAGTTTCCCACACCACCCATCAGGTACCGGCCTCTCCTCCAGACGTACAAGCGAGCAAGTATAATCTCTCCAGGAAGCCTGCCGGTCAGTTCTGCATGTGTCATTAATCCCTTTCTGGATACTGACTATCTGAAAATGCAGGTTCCAGTCCCTGTTACTGCTGATAATTCTCACTGAAAGGATATGTTGCCCTGGTGTGAGGGCAAGTATGACCCGATGTCCTTCCTGCCTGTCACGGCGAAAACTGTTACCTTCCCTGGTGGAAAAAATTTCCTTTCCATCCAGCCACCATACAGTTCGCCAGCAGGCATCAAAAGAAAGAGTAACAGTAGTTTCCTTTGTCACCTTCAGGCAGGCAAAAGCCATTGCCTGGTTACGGATGCCTGTACCACTTCTGTCTACCACCGGGGAAAGATGTCTTTGCAAATCAAGGAAATATCCAACAGCAACTACTTTTTTAACCGGAATCTCTTTCCCCTGGAAAGAAAAGGAGGAAGGTATTTTTAGGGAACCATCCAGCGGAAAAGGAAACCAGAGGCTCTGTTCAGCTGGAGCAAAAAAAGGACCTACCAGTGTCCATTTTTTCAGTTGCTGGCTTATTTTTTCCATGGTTTTTCCCCTTCCATCCTGTCTCTTAACAGCAGCCACTTTTTTATTTTTTTGACTGGACCCGACATTTTTTTAATTCCCTTCTCAATCTACGAACCACGCGTCAAAATTTTCTTTGTCCAGTCTCTGGGTCATCAGGATAATGTAAAACCATATGGCGATGATGATAAGACCTTCAGCGGAGAAAAATGCTTGGGATCCGCCTGTAATGACTGTGGAAATCGGGATGGCGAAGATAAGAAGCCGACCCCAGAGAATGGAAAAGTGCCTGCCGGAAGATTCCGCAGCGAATAAGGATTCCGGAAACAGTAAGTGGAAACCAGAACGCGGTGACTACAACAATTCCCACAGTCACCGCTCCCCTCAGGAGCCGTTCAAGCGAACCGTCGGAGTTGCCGCGCAGTGCTGGCGAGCCCACTCTCAGTTTGACGATTCCGCGCAACCACATGAAAAGGCTCAGCAATGTGTTGATTACCCCGAAGCCCATCAGGTACCCTATCTTCAAATCACTTGTTTCAGCCCGCGTAGTTGTAGCCAAGGATTCCTCTGCGGTGGGAACATGGCTGGCTTCCAGCTCACATTCATGAAGTTTCTTCCATTCATTCTCTGTTTCCCTGCGTACCTCATCTTCCGGTCTAATCACATAGATTTCATCAAAATATCAGCTGGTAAATTGTTTTGGCAATGAGAGCGACTGCGATGGATAGCATACCAATTAACCCCATCCCGCAGGCATAACCTGCCATCAAAATAGGAGTATACTTTTTCCAGTTGGGGCCGACCTTTTTAGCAAAATAGAACCGACCAAGCAACGCTCCAGCAAACATAGGAATACTATAGTGTGGCATCTGACCTACCCCACCGACAATGCCGTAAAAAATAGCAGTAGGCCAGCGGAAAAGGATACTTATTCCGTAAATGGCAACATAAACCAGGCCGGAAGAAAGGATGTATTTCAGTTTAATGGCTTTAATCATCCAGGGGGTGCCAGCTTCGGGAAGGGTGGAAGTAACCCAGAGACATTGAAACATGGCGCTCATCGGCCACATCTTCTGCACAAAAGGATAAGCAGAAGAAGGGATAGGATTCATTCTCCAGATGATGGACCAGAAGAGGAAACTGCAAAAAAGCATAATAATCAGGGAAGCAAACTCGGCTTTATACCAGGAAGTAAATCTGGTTCGGGTCAGTTCCAGTTGTTTGAAACTCTGGGCTGTTCCTCCGTGATTGAAGTACGGGATGGGAGCAAACCAGATATCCGCACCCTTATAACCGCTTAGAATGAAAGTGGCTTCTCTGACCATGGGGAAGGCAATTCCTGTGGCTACACCGGTAATGCCAAACATCCGGGCGGAAGTATAGGAAAGAAAGGGAGTCAGGATAAACCCGAAGAAGATAAAAAGCACAACAGGGAATGTCGGTACCAGAAGGTGACAGATAATGACATAGACCAGGGTGGAAAGAAACCAGAGGAGTAAGGCTACAGGTAGTGGATAATCTCCTCTGTCCTCTGGCAACACAACCTGGCCGTAGACTCTTTTCCGTGCTGAACCAAAAGCCACCACCATTTTCCAGATACCAATAATTGCCACCACAATCCCGCCAGAAATAATGGCGTTAATCCAGAAATTCATCGTGGTCACCACATTGGTAGGAATGGCTGTCATTCCTGGTTGCCAGTCAGTAACAATTCCCAGTTTATGCAAAATCGGGTCACCAAAGGTGCGGGCTAAAACAGAGCCGAAAAATGTTCCTATGACCACCCAGAAGGGAAGGACAAAGCCGGCAAACAGTGTACCCAGGTCAGTGACAAAACCTAACATGCCGGAAGGAAGAACCGTCCCTAATTGAGCGGTGAAATCCACCCAGGGGATAGGTAGCAACTGCAATGGTGTGGTCATCAAAAGTCCGGTAATGGTGGGAATAACAACATAGAACGCACCAAAGATGACGCCAATCATAGCAGCAATAGAAAAAATTCTCCAGCGCCAGGTTTCTTTCTTGCCGCTGACCTCAGCCAGAGCCGTAGCACCTTCAGAAGCCACCGGTGCCATGGGGAAAGGCAGTTTTTCGTAATCGCTGGTGATACGAAAGAGAGCGTATCCCAGGCTGAAATTATTGATACGGTATAAAACATTATGGACAATCAAAAGAAGAATGGGAACAGCCCAGACTCTGGCAAGGAAGGTTCGTTTGACCAGGGCTTCAGAACCAGCCGGTGGGACTGCCCAGGAAGGGATATTTTTAGCAAGGCCAAAGGATTTGGCATAGGGGGACTGGATTAGATATTGCTTCCAGATGAGGTCACTGAACGCACCTCCCTGTAAGGTTAATCCAGCTGCACCCAGGACCAACCCGGCACTGATGAGTGAGCCAGCCAGAATATAAACAATATAGATTTCCTGCCTTTTTAATTGCACGAAGGAACGTTTGGCAATTTCCACCAGCAGGATAACTGTTACCCATTGAGCTGCTCCTCCCAGGCCGCCACCTGTAATCAAAGCCAGGTAGATAGAACCTGGTAACATGATAAAACCGATAAAAAGAGCTGCCAGAATAGTTTTCTTATTGAAACCATCTATGAAAGGTTCCTGAATACCAGGCTCAAACTCTATTTCCCGCGCAATTTCTTCAGCCATTTTCCTTCCTTTTTAAAAGTAAATTTTTTCAACTCTTTGCCAGAGCCAGCCGACCCTGGTGCTCATATTCTTTTTTCACCTCCGGACTGACTGTTCTCCAGATGAGAAATTGTTTCCGGATGCCGTCCAGGAAGCGTCTGTTTAACCTTTTCCAATCAGTAGATTCACCACTGCTGCGTTCAATTGCTAAATCAATGGTGTAGAAGTTGTACTGTCCCAGAGGTTTCATCACTACTCTTAATTTCTGGCTGACACCTAAATCAAACGGAGCCAGCCAGGTATCTGTGACGATGGTGTAGATGTCTTTGCCATTTTCATTCTGTGCTCTTGTCAGGGAAGCACCGTTGGTGTAGAAATTGCCCAGGGAAACATCCTGGTAGGCACTGAAATATTCTGTGAGAAAAGTAGCCAGCCCTAAAACTTCATTCTCGCTTACAGTAAAGGGAAACTCAAATTGCCACAAATCCCCTTTTGGTTCCGGTAGAACCCAGCGTCTGGTAACATCAGGTACAGCCATCCGGGCTGCTTTTCTTGCCGGATAAAGGGTAGAGAGCAGCACAGTAATAACGATAACGACCGTGGCTATCACGGCAGAAAGAGAAGAGTAGTTAAGAACCAGTCCCTGTAAAAGTCCGGTAACCATAAGGATTCTGGCTACCACCTGACCGAGGAGGTAGCCGGCGACAGCTCCCAGTACAGCATAAACCAGCGATTCTGCCAGGAAAAGAGAAGCAATATGGACCGGAGCCAGTCCCACAGCACTGTAAGTACCAATTTCTTTGATTCTTTCATAAACGGAACCAAGCATCGTGTTTAGGACTATGAGAGCAGCAATAAGAATAGGAATAATCAAATTCCCGATGCCAGAAAAAGAGGTCATTCCCATACTGGTATAAACGTAGGTTTTCCCACCGATTCCGGCAAAAAGAATTACAGCCAGTTTGGAAATGAAATCCTCCACAGTTTTTTTAACATCCACCTCCTTCTGGAATCGGACAGCCACAGCATGTAGTGTCCCGCCCATATTCATCAAAGTTTCGTAAGGTAAAATTACGACATTATCGGCCTCAGTATGCACAAAGCTCTGGAGTTTCACCTCACTGGAGTAAACTTGGGCTGTTTTCTCCATCTTTATCTTACTTATTTCTTTTTCCGGCAGGGAGGAAAAATCAACAGGCGTTAACCTTTCGTCATCCAAGTCTTTGAAGGAATTCAGTTTCTTCTCATCAAACAAACCTTTCACGGAAAGCTGACGGCCATAGATTTTTACAGCAGAGCCCTGAAAATTGGCTTCAGTAATTCCCAATCCGGCAGCCAGGGAAACAGGTAAAAGACAGACATTCTGGTCTCCTGGTTGCAGCCAGCTACCGCACACCAGAATGTTATCCATCCGGGAAATAAACTTTTCTTCTGGAGATAGCCCTAAAAGACCACTGACCAGCAAAGACTTTTCTCCTCGGTGGACATCAATAGCAGTACGATTGCCCAATTCCCGAAGGACAAACCAGGCTCTGGGAGCTACCACGCCTGACTCTGAAAATTCACTTCGGACATAATCTAAGGCAATTTCCTGTAAAGGAGCCCAGGCTCTGTCCCGCAACAGGATTCCTGTATAAACCGGGGTATTGCCGCGCTGGAGGCGATTAAAATGCAGGAAAGATTTTATGGAGGTGAAAGAAAGAACTGTAAAGGTTAAAAGGATAAGGGTAATGGAAGTTAAAACAGTCCTCATCTTTCTTCTCTTCATATTTGCCACACCAAGAGAAAAGGCAGTTCCGGCTGCTGTTATCCTGCCCACGTCAGTCTGGTAAACACCAGATGATTCTCTCTTCATCCTTTGCATCTGTTCTTCAAACTTGGAGGCAACAATAGAAAGCACAATGAAGGAAAGGGCTAATACGATAAAGGATAAGAGAATAACTTCCGGTGCGTTAGTAAGTTTGAAGGCTGGATGGACTAGCCGCATAATCCAGTAAATTGCGAGAAATATCCCAAAGACACCGGCAATACGATGTTCAATTTTCGCAAATCCAAAAAATAGCCGCTCGCCAAAATAGGCAAAAGGTAGAAGCAACATAAAGTAAAAAATGATACCTTTCACGACATCATTAGCAGTGCTTTTTACATCAGGGTAGGCTCTGGATTCAATAGCCTGAGACTGACGGGAATACTTTAAAAATCCAAACCAGTCAAGTTCTTTTAGAGCCAGTTCCGCTTTTTTCAAAAGCTCTCTGGCTCTGTTCTGAAGATTTTTCAGCCTTTCATTGCGAATACCAAACCTTTCAAAGTTTTCACTGCGGTAACTGTCCAGGATAATCATATCCTTGGCTGCCTGATAGGGTGTATCTAAAATAGCAGGAGTTTCACTGGATAAAAAACCTGTTCCTTCAGCCTGTTCTTTAGTTTTCGCTGGCTCCTGACCATTGAGCAGCAGCAGCCTTTTCCCCAGGGGACCTGATTCACCGGTAATCTTTATTCTCGTACCGGGTTTAGCAAAAGCAACACCTACAATCTCCGCATAAGAACTCCAGGTCCAGGGAATATAGTCTGGATATTGTAGGTAATAACCATAAGCATCAGGAAGGCTGTTGGAAGTATCAAAGACATCAATTTTACTTAACTGGGTTAGATACTGGGGGTCAACCAGGGAAAAGATGTCCACTGGTTCACATTCAAAAAGAACTATCATCCATTTTTTTTCCTTGTAATCCATCTTAAAGGAAATGGGGTATTGCTGATCACCATTAACTCCCATGTCAGGAGCCATGACAATCCGGCCTGTTTCTTCGTCTAATTTGAAACCCTGCAGCCACACATTGGCGTTTCTGGGTAGACTGGTAAAGGTAGCTGTCCCTGATTCATCGGTCATCAAAAGAGGTGGTCTGACCCCCATCCAGATTTTCCAGCCCCGGGTAATATCATAAAGCCGGGGGAAAACAATTCCTTCCTTTACCGGCTGGTCCGGGACAAAACTTTTCCTGGGGTCAAAGGTAGTCAATCTGGCAATCAAAGAGTACATGGTATCTTTTACTTCCATCTTGGTATCTGGCATCAGTTCCTGGTCGTTAACAGCCTGGTGAAGAATTTCCACCAGAAGAGCTGTCTGTCGCCGGAGACTATCTAAATCCACCTTGTCTGCTGTATCCACCGGGGTATCCAGCCACCAGCGACCATCATTCACAGTGAGGAAGGTAACTGCTGGAATACCAGCCATGACCGGAAGTTCCCCGTCGGTACACAAAATGTCAGGATGAAAAGTTTGCCAGAGAATTCCCTTTTCCGGGCTGATACCGTTGGCTAAGATATTCTCCGTTGGTAAATGTAGTATCTTGGCTGCTCTGGTGGCGTATTCTATAAAATTTTTACCCAGTGGAGCAAAGAAGCGCTGGTAACTGAACTCGTAGGAATTGTGCCAGATTCCTAACTGGTCTGACCCGGTAGACAAATCCAGGCCTATCATCAGAAGCGGCTTCAGCAGTTGTTTTTTGGGAATTCTGCTTTTGAATGGTTCGGCGGTGCGAAGATGAGCCTGAACAAATGCATTCATCCCTGCCATATACTGGAAGTGACTGGAAGTAGCTAAAAACATAACAGTTCTGCGGGGAGGGGACTGGGCAAAACTTTCCAGGATGGTTAGAAGGGTAACTATGCCACAACTACTGTCTGCCCCTGGAGCCAGGGCTGGCACCACACTGGTACTATCGTAGTATGCATGCAGAATAATCAAATCGTCTTTTAGTTTTGGGTCCCGTCCGACCATAGTTCCGCAGATATTCTGGTCCTCTACCCGTTCCCAGGTCATTCTGGCAAAAAGTTTAACTGGATTGCTGTTACTGCACAGTTTCAGTATTTCCTGAGCCTGTTGCCCGGTAGCATAAAAGCGCGGAATAGAAATAGGAACCAGCACCAGTTTCTTTTCTGCCTCCACCCGACTTACCTGCCCTGTCTCCAGAAAGATGACAGCTCTGGCACCAAGCATAGCAGCATCCAACCACCGGCTACCACAGGAAAAATTGAAGACAGCGATAGCATTACGTAAGTTTTTCCCCTGAAAGGCTTTCAAATCTCCGTCTCCTCCATACAGGAGCTGACCGGTTATTCCTTCTGGAGGAAGTGTAGAAGTTCTCACCAGATTGGGCCAGACGCAATAAAGTGGTATTTTTCTGCTCCCTGTTTCCAGGTAGGCACCTTTTTCTGCTGGAACAACTGTGGTGAAAGATTCCCGGTGGACATTGGAGAGGCCAGCTCGGCGAAAGGCCTGTTCTATAAGGTCAGCCGCAGCCTGGTGTCCAGGAGTTCCTGGCATCCTGGAATGAAAGGAAGAAAAGAATTTTATCAGAGAAGCAACATCCTGACTGCAGACTGAGTGACAGGATAGAAAAAGGCAGATAAAAATGAGAAGAAAGTACCACCTACTTTTTTTCATTTTTAAACTCCTTAAGTTTTTGCCAGGTTCTTTTTGACCCTGGATTATGATTAACTTCTTCCACAAACTGTTTTCTGGCTTCTTCTTCTTTTCCCTGTGCTTGCAGAATGCAACCCTTAAGATAGTAAACTTCAGGGAAATAAGGATTTTGCTTTATCAGTTTATCCACTAAAGCAAGAGCGCTTTCGTACCTTTGCTCGCTATAATCAAGCAGAGCCATATTAAACATCAAGTTACCACACCGGGCAAAATTTATCAATCCTTTTTCCAGCCATACCCGGGCCTGTTTTTTATCCCCGAGGAGGAGGTAACAACTGCTGATTTTTTCGTATAAGTCAGGAGAAGGGTGGATCCGTTCCTGTTGTTCCCAGCATTTGACTGCTTCTTTCAAGTTTCCTTCCGCAAAAAATTTTTCTGCTTTTTCCACATCAGCAGGAAAAACTTTGGTCAGCATTACCATGGCGGGTATAATGGTCCCTGCCAAAAGGAAAACGGTGAGAACTTTGTCCTTTCTAATCATGGGGCAGAGAACGATGGAACCGCTTCCATCTTCGGAAAAGGATAAAAACCAGGAGAAAAAAAACAATACTTAAAACCATCTGGCTTATGATATTGTTGCGGTTTAATACTGCAGGCCAGAGGATAAAGATGGACCCAATTATTACTAAATCTTCCCAGAGAGGAGTTTTTTCCACCTTCCTTCCTTTTCTCTAATCCTGCTTTTGCTGTCACCGGCAGCCCTTCAAATCCCCTTCACTGCTGCTTGTTGTGCCGGGAGGGGGATTTGGCGCCTTCCGCTACGCTACAGGTCGGCCACCCGCCCGTTCAGTGCTCCTTTTCGTCGCACCTCACAACCCGGGCTCCCTTCAAATCCCCTTCACTGCTGCTTGTTGTGCCGGGAGGGGGATTTGAACCCCCACGGCCGAAGCCATACGCCCCTCAAACGTACGTGTCTGCCAATTCCACCATCCCGGCTTGTATCTACTTATTTATATTATACTTTGTGGGTTTTTTAAGTAAAGTTCCGCACACCTTTTAGCCAGTCTTCTCACCCGGAAGATAAAACGCACCCGCTCGCTGACACTTATCGCTTTTCTGGCATCCAGCCAGTTGAAAAGGTGGGAAAGCTTCAACACATAGTCGTAAGCAGGAAAGACTAATCCTTTTGCCAGAATTCTTTCTGCTTCCCGCTCAAATTTGTCAAATGTGTCAAAAAGGAAGGGGATGTCAGCTACCTCAAAGGCATAACAGGAGTATTCTTTTTCCTTTTGCTTGTGAATCAGTCCAAATGTGACTTCTCTGTTCCAGAATAAATCAAAGACACTTTTTTTATCCTGGAGAAAATTAGCAATTCTATCCAATCCGTAGGTAATCTCGCAGGCCACAGGAAAAAGATCAACCCCGCCAGCCTGTTGCATATAGGTAAACTGCGTGATTTCCAGTCCGTCCAGCCAGACTTCCCAGCCAACGCCCCAGGCACCCAGAGTTGGTGCTTCCCAGTTGTCTTCAATGAAGCGGATGTCGTGCTCCTTTGCTGAGATACCTAAAACAGCCAGACTTTTTAAGTAAACGTCCTGAATATTTTTTGGTGGTGGTTTGAGAATCACCTGGATTTGATGGTGGAGATAGAGCCTGACCGGGTTGTCCCCGTAACGGCCGTCGGCTGGTCTGACTGAAGGTTCTAAATAGACTACCTTCCAGTTTTTTTCTCCGAGAATACCGAAAAAAGTGGCTGGATTGAGAGTGCCAGCCCCTACCTCAATGTTATAAGGATGCCAGAGCACACATCCTCTTTTTATCCAGAAGTCCTCCAGCTTCCGCCAGATTTTTTGGAATTCCATGCTTAATATTTTAGAGACAAAAAGAGAAAAGTCAACCTTTCAAGCAATTTTAAATTATGTTAAAATAAAAAGGATGACCAGGATAGAAAACAAAAAGGCTTTTTTTGATTATGAAATCTTAGAAAAGCTGGAAAGCGGTATTGTCCTGGAAGGTCCGGAGGTGAAATCACTAAGAGAAGGAAATGCCAGCCTAAGAGAATCATATGCCAGGGTGGAAAATGGTGAAATGTTTCTCTACAACATGTATATTGCACCCTATCCGGCAGCCACAGAAAAACCGCCTGTCCGCCGGCGCAGAAAACTTCTTCTTCATGCCAGCCAGATACACAGATGGGTTAAACAGGTGGCAGAAAAGGGTTTGACAATTGTACCTATCTCAGTGTATTTTAATAATAAAGGTCTGGCCAAGGTAGAACTGGCTCTTGTCAGAGGGAAAACCGCTGGTGATAAACGGGAAGCGCTTAAAAAGAAGCAAATTCAGCGGGAAATAGAAAGAGGATTAAGAAAACGGTCTTAGTAAATTAACCGGAAAGGGAAAGCAAACGTCTAAATTTACAAGGGGGCGAAACAGGTTTCGACAGGGGGTTACAGGGGTCAGAGCAGCCTGTCGAGTTTGTCGGAAACTCGTTAAAATCCGGCAAAAAACAACTGCCAATACGGCAAACTATCTGGCTGCTTAAAAGTAGCCACTCACCGCAGGCTTCCACCCTCAGGGCCTGCGAGTGAGTCGGAATGAGGGTCTGACTGGTCTGTTAGCCTTCCTCAGACCGGCCCAGTAAGAAAAAGGCTGCCTTATCTGCACTTTGTCCGATGAAGTGCAGGTAAGAAAGAAAAAACATCGGACTACACAGGTAGAGACTCTGGTCGCTGGCCTTCTGGACCCGGCTGCAAAGCCGGCGCCTCCACCAAAGTTTGAGGGGGAGTGGTGAAATCCGGATATAAACAAGTCCAGTTTTTTGCAGTCTGTTTAATAGTTTTTCTAATTTCCTCATCAGTTTCCGGGATTAACCTGCAGGAGAAGGTTAAAGAAAACAGGTTATCCACCTATCTCTGCGGAAACCAGAAATATGTTTCCCTCAGGACAGTTCTGCGTCTTATTGGAGCTCAGGATTCCTGGGGAAGAATTCAGGACCGTGTTTTCTTTATCTATCGAGGAAAAGAAGTAGCTCTGGGAATAGGTTCTAATAGTGTGCTGGTTTCTGGTGTCGCTCATTCCCTAGAATACCCTGTCCGGGAAGTGGAAGGGGAGATATTAGTACCTCTGTTTGATTTTGAGAAGATTCTCAACAGAATAGAAGGAGCCGAAGCCACTATTAAGGATGTCAGTTCTTCGCCGGCAGCTGCTCCTGAAAGTTCCAAGAAAGAGATTTCACCTGCAGTTACTGCCACCAATGTTTTGCCAGGAAATTCCAGCAGAAACTTTGTCATTTTGATTGACCCGGGACATGGAGGCAAAGATAATGGAGCAGTTGGTAATTTTGGTCTTAAGGAGAAGGATGTTAACCTGGATGTAGCCAAACGTGTCCGTCATTATCTTTTCGCAAAACTGAAGAAATGTCCGCACGTAAAGATCTTAATGACCAGGGAACAGGATGTTTTTCTCAGTCTGGAAGAAAGGGTGCAGAAGGCACGGGAAAGCAGGGCAGATATTTTTTTCTGTATCCATACCAATTCCTCCCGCTGGAATAGATTAGATGCGGATGGGTTTGAAACTTTTTACCCCAGGAGTAAGGAGGAAATCAGTATTCTGCCAGCTGCGGTAGACGGAGAAGGGGAAGAAGAGACAAGAAACGAAAGTGTTGTTTTGCAGATTGTCAAAGATTTGAATGAAACTTCTACGATAGACGAAAGTAGAATTTTAGCAGAATTGGTACAGGAGCGTCTGGCAGAGCGTCTGAACTGTCCTGATAGAGGTGCCAAACCCAGAAATTTTTATGTGCTGAAGTATACGCCGATGGTTTCTATCCTTACAGAAATTGGTTTCATTTGCAATCCTAACATTGAAGCCAATTTACGGGATGTAGAAGTGCGTCAGGCTATCGGGGAAACCTTAGCTCAGGCAATACTGGATTATCTCCAGAGAAAAAATATTATCACCACCAATGATTAAACAACCCATCGGCGTATTTGATTCTGGCATCGGGGGATTGACTGTAGTAGTACAGATGAGGAAGATATCTCCGTGGCAGGACATTGTTTATTTTGGTGATACTGCCCGGGTCCCCTATGGAACAAAGTCAGAAAGTGTTGTCCGGGAATTTTCTGCCCAAAATACAGAGTTTCTCCTGAAGTTTAACCCGAAGCTGGTGGTAATTGCCTGTCACACCGCTTCCTGTCTGGCAGCCGGGTATCTGAGGAAACGATTTCCCGGGACTGCCTTTCTTGATGTGGTAAAACCAAGTATCCGGAAAGCCGTGAGTGTTACCCGTTCTGGAAGGGTGGGAGTTATCGGGACTCCGGCTACCATTAACAGCGGAGTTTACCAGTCTCTTTTAAGGAAGGCTGACCCTGCTGTCAGGGTCTGGGCAGTATCCTGTCCGTTGTTTGTGCCCCTGGTAGAGGAGGGATGGGGAAACAGTAGACTCAGCCGGGAAGCCGCGCGTATCTATCTGCGGGATTTGAGAGGGAGAAAGGTGGATACTGTCATTTTAGGTTGTACCCATTACCCGCTTATGAAGAAGGCTATACGCCAGGTCCTGGGACCTGATGTACATCTGGTTGATGCTTCCGAAGAAGTAGCAGTGGAAACCGGCAGGCTTCTGAAATCTGAACCAGAAACAGTGAATGCCGGTCTTGGAAGGTTGCTTCTTTATTTCAGTGATTGTAGCAGTTACCTAAAGTCCAGATTGAAGGTCTTTTTGCAGGAAAAACGGATGATCGTTAAGGAGGTAAAAAGTCATTTTTAACCCGGGCAGAAAAAATGTATGAGGTTATGATTGAAGATGAGTTTTGTGGGGCACACCACCTGGTAGGTTACCGGGGGAAATGTGAGAGTGTCCATGGTCATAACTGGAAGGTGGCAGTAGTGGTGAGGGGTGAAAAACTGGGGAAAGACGGTTTGCTGGTTGATTTCCATTTCCTTAGAAAAAAGCTTACCAGAATCCTGGAAGAACTGGACCACAAGAACCTGAACACAATTTCTTTCTTCCGCAGGAATAATCCCAGTTCCGAAAACCTGGCGCGGTACATTTTTCTTGCCCTGGCTAAATCTTTCCGGAAAAAAAGTTGGAGCATTTACCGTGTAACAGTCTGGGAAAACTGGCGACAGTCTGCTACATATCTACAGGGAGGCAAAAATG
>Ga0272448_1004435_pt1 | contig 15992 bp, 11 predicted proteins | sample YNPCB0191_FD_202220 | JGI IMG/M metagenome (GOLD analysis project Ga0272448, IMG submission 202220) | Hot spring sediment microbial communities from Yellowstone National Park, WY, United States - YNP-CB-019-1 | ecosystem: Environmental > Aquatic > Thermal springs > Hot (42-90C) > Sediment...
ATGCATCTTTTATGTACTGGCGTACCAGCAAATCGGTCTCAAGCCCTTCGTCGGTCTGTACCAGCAGGATGTAGTCGCTCGGAATGCCTTCCTCAACAAGCTTATTCAGCCCTTCTATCTCAATTTTATCTGTCATTTAATTGCCTCCTGCATACTAAACCTTTTCCGTATCAATCGCGAATTGTAATTGTATATTACCAAGGAGTATATAACGATTATTCATTCCAGTTCTACCTGTTCATACCATAACAATTTTTCCATCACGCATCTGGAGCACTCTATCTGCGATACTGGCTATTCTTGGGTCGTGGGTTGCAACAATCAGCGTTTTCTTCTCATTCTTCTGAAGTGATTTAAACAGATTTAGAATCTCTTCACCAGTTTTTGTATCGAGTTCCCCTGTGGGCTCATCTGCAAGAATAATTGCAGGGTTGTTCACGAGAGCTGTTGCAATTGCAATCCGCTGATGCTCACCCCCGCTCATCTCGCTCGGAAGGTGATTTGCCCGTTCGAGCATACCTACAGCCCTCAGGAGGTGCAGCACACGACTTTTTCGCTCCTTTTTCGGTATTCCTGCAAGAAGAGCTGGTAACTCCACATTCTCATAGGCAGTTAAAGTGGGCACCAGATTGAAAAACTGGAACACGATTCCCACATACCTCCTTCGGTACTCAACCAGTTCCTTCTCTGAGTAATTGCAGATATTCATGCCATTCACCACAATTGAGCCCGCAGTGGGTGTATCAATGCCTCCAATAAGGTTCAGGAGCGTTGTTTTACCACAACCAGATGGCCCAACAATCGCCACAAATTCATTGTCCTTTATTTCTCCATCGACACCACGCAGTGCAAACACCTCGGTGCGTCCCATCTTGTACACCTTCATCAGGTCCTTTATTATTATCATCTAACCACCTCTCCATCTGAGAATCTCACTTAATTTCAGTTTCTTTAGCGGAAGAACCACAACCAGTGTGGTCACAATGAGCACGAGCACAGCAACGAGCACAATTATCAAACTCGTATATCCAAATACAACATCTCTGGCAATAGGGCTTGAAGCAGTGGTTAAATCGAATAATCGGTTAAATACATACGCAGTCAGTGCACCTGTGCCAAGACCGAGCAATAAGCCAACAAACGAAACCGTGATGCCCTCTCCCCAGATAAGCCTGGCCACCTGACCAAAACTGGCGCCTCTAACGACCATATTTGCAATCTCCTGCTTCCTTTCCAGCACTGCCATCAGCATAATCATTGCAATACCTGCCGCGGTAATAAGGATGGCAAATCCAAATTCAATGTTGAGAAAATTGTATATCGATGCAGATAACGGGTCCTCTTTCCGCTTCGTCAGTTCCTCGGAATACACATAGACAGACACTTCACCGCCATAGTTTTCCCGAATATACTCTGCACATGCACCAGTTTCTTTGTCCTCCACATCTAAAAACAGGAAGTACTGGCTAACGCTGACATTCTCAATACCTGCTTCGTTCACATAGAGGTCTGCAACCGGTGTTGCCCCATAGCCAGGAAGATACTTTACAATAGCACTGATTGTATATATCTTCGACTGGTTGTTGTAAAAAATACGCACGGTGTCATGCAGTGCATATCCTCCGTTCTTTGCGAAATGCTCGGTAACGATGATTGATTTTGTGTCAAGTGTTTTAAGTGCATCCACATTTCCCTCAATGAACATTGAATTGTCTAAATGTGCAACCTTCCAGTAACTGCCTGCATTCACGGTAGCGATATAATAAATGCCGTTGATGTCTGCTTCAAACAACCGGGATTGTGCAGAGGCACATACACCTTGAAGTTCTGAGAAGTTCTCCTGCAGTGCACTCAGATTTATGCCAGTTTGGGGGAAACATTCTATTTTTATGTCTGCACCAATGTCAGCCAGTACCACCCTTTCATCATAATGTACCTGCGAATCGTAGGTTACGGACACGAATAGCCCGAATGCAAGTGCGAGCGATATGAGCATGCACACGGTAGATGCACGCCTGGGATTTCTTTTTATGTTCTTCTTCAATATCGAGACCATGTCCCTGAGCAGTGGTATCGTTATTGTGGAGATATACTCGTAAATTTTAGGCGAACTTCTGGTGACCAACCTGGATAGACCGATAATGAGAAAGAATGGTGCAAGAGGCACAAGGAGAATAAAAATCGCAGAGAGACAGAGAAGCGTTACAACCACCTGGAAATCATACGCTTCCGGGTGCTTTGAGATTTCCGTGATTGCTATCATTGCACCGTATGTGATAAGAGCTAGCCCGACCATTATTATGTCTATTTTTGGTTTATATTGTATAATTGCCTCCTCACTGGTGTAGGAACGCAGTGCCTCACTCACACTGAGTTTGCTTACCCGCCTTGCAGATTTATAACTTGCAAATAAACTCAGCATCACCGCAAGAATAACTGAAATCGCAAGTGTAGCTGTGGAAACCTCGAAGCCCACAATTGAGTTTGTGCTCCCGAAGAGAGCAAGGGATGCGGAGAACAGCATGCGGGAAACCAGCACACCAATGACGAGTCCGCAGATGCCTGCAATAACGCCATAAAACAATGCCTCGCCCAGAAGAAGTGTGAAGATTGTTAAGTCAGAGGCACCCCTTGCCTTCAATATTCCAATCTCCCTCCTGCGTTCTGCATAGTTGAGTTCACTACCCAGCGTGCTAAGGTATATGCCCAGTATAATTACAGGCAAAGAAAGCCCGATAAGGAGGAAGCGCACGAAGAGCAGCATCATCTGAACGCCAGTTATAACTGCGGTAATTGTGGGGTTGTATGTGATGGAAACCCCGTAATCACCAATTGCGTTGTTCAAATTTCGTTCCATGCGTTTCAGGTTGAAATTAGTAGCATCAATGTCTCCAGGGCTCACAATTTTTGACTTGTCTGCCCAGATGTATATCTCAAACTTCGGCTCGAGAATGTGTGGAGCAAGTTCAAATGCATCGTTTATGCCGAGATAAATAACGGGACTGGAATATATCTGACCAGGTTTACCATGGCTGGGGCGTTCTGAGCCAGTACCGATTGCATTCACCTTTACAATCCCGCTGACATTGAGCACTTTCGTGAAGTTATTCAGTGTAATTGTAATCTGCCTCCCGACACTTAGATTCAGTAATCCTGCAAGTCCATCTGAAAGTGTAGCACTCCCGTTTCCTACAACAATTTTCCCTTCAATGCTAAACTTTGACTGTTTTTCAATGTATGTGTCATCAATCCCATACGCCATTGCATAAATTTGTGCGCTGTCAGATGCACTGTAGTTACCCACACCAACTTCTGCAACGAGAACAACGCTGGTAGCGATTACATTGGGCTGTGCGTTGATTGTGGATTTCAGGTTTGCAATTGCAGAGGAATTCAAATACTGGTTTGCAGAACCATAAAACTCATACGGAATTTTATCAAGTTCCTTTTCAATCATCTGGGCAACCGAGGAATCAATTGAAATGCCCTCTCCTGCGATGAGGGAAATTGCGATGAGAATTCCGATGATTGAGAACAATGTTCTCCGCAAATTTCTCAATGTGGACAGAAATGAGTACTTTGCGAATGGGTAAATTTTCATGCAGGAAAGCATGCTTGGGCGATATATAATACTTCCCAATTTTTATACCCAGATTTGCGAAAGTGCATTGAACAACCTATCAATGTGCTCCTTCTTGATGTAGGGCATCAGCACCAGACGAATTCCATTACAGCATGGAGCATAGGATACAAAGAGTTTCTTGCGGTACATCTCCCGCACAATTCTTCGTGTGTTCTTCCCACGCAGTGCCAGAATATTCAGGGTGGGCTCCACAACTGGCTCAAAACCATACCTGTTGCAGAGATTTCTTGCATACCTCGTGAGTTCCATACAGTATTCAGCAAGTTCCATGTACCCGTGAACGCCAAGCCAGTTAATTACCGCATATGTCCCTGCAACCGCACCACTTGCCCGTGTTCCTAAAAGTGTAGTATGCACTTCAGAGGTAAGGTATGGCGATTTGAACTCGATGCTTTTCCAGAGATTTTTCCGTGTCAATAGAACACCGCTGGGCATCACACTCTGCCCCATCTTGTGCGGGTCAACGGTGATGGATTGCACCGCAGATACCTTAAAATCAAAGTCAGGCAGAGAATATTTCAATCGATTCAGGAAGGGAATGATAAAACCGCCGAATGCAGCATCTACATGCACCGCCACACCATGCCTTTCACAGATTTCACTGATGCACGGGATATTATCAATCACACCAAGTTCCGTGCTACCTGCCACCGCAACCACGCAGAGCACATCGCTGTCAATTTTTCTCCGCAAATCCTCGCAGTCCATTGTATAATTTTTATCCAGTTTTACATACACGGGCTCCAAACCGAGCAGATTGCATGCCTTATTAAATGAAAAGTGCGCATGCTCAGGCAGAATTACCTTTCTTTTTCCGTATGCATTTCTGTACATCCAGAGTGCAGTTATATTTGCCTCAGTCCCGCCGCTGAGAACTCTTCCGTATACCCTTCTGCAGTGCATTAAATCTCCAAGCATGCTGATAACTTCTCTTTCCATTTCATATGTGCCCGGGTAAAGCCCTGGATTTCCCAGATTTGATTCTATGAACATATTGTAAGCCAGAATGGAAATCTGTGCTGGCTTTGCACACATCGAGCCAAAGATTTTGCCATCTGAGAATTTAATGTTCTTGCGCTGTTTTGTGGACAGGATGCGCAGCAAATCCTTTTTGTGCATACCATGTTCGGGAAATTTCATCAAAGGGTGAATTGCATCACATAATATACATTTTGGCACGGAACAAAATCCCCGAAGGTATGATACAGGACTGCACAGTGCTGGCCTTGACAGTGTAAATCGCACCGCAATTAATCCATGTAAATCATTATATACTCAACTGCACATACCTGTGATGATGTCTGTATATGCGGGGTATCTCCCCTTGATTACCGCTATACTTGGCTATGGAATACTTGCGTATTCCTTTCTCACGAAAAAACTTGTGTGGAGAAAGCGCGGACTGGCATCTATCGCAATATTCTGTTTTGCCACCTATGGATTGTGCACTACACTTGCGATGCACACACCTGAAAATACCCAGTTCTGGGCAGGTGGGATGTTATTTCTCTCAATTGCCTTTTTCGCAATGGTCTTCCTTACAATCCAGTTTACCAGAGACATTCGTGAATCCGACGCACTATTTCTCATGATTTTCTTTATCTCCACTGTGGCAGTTGTGCTTGCACCTTCATCTGCTACCGAGGAGCACGGAGTACATCTTGCGAAATTCTCACCAGGACTTCTTAGCATCTTCATGGTATATGTGGGAATTGCCTGCGCTGAGATTTTCTACAATACTTATGTAACTGTTAAATCTGCAATCAAACATGAGCTGCACATGTACCTTACAAATATGCTGTATTTTGGCGTGGCAGCGAGCGTAGCTGTTTTGTCCATGTGTGTTGACGCGGTGTTCGTGTACGCAATTACGCCCGCAATTCCCCTTACACCCGTATTCTCTTCGATCACGGTTTTTGCACTGGGAATGTTTGCATTTAAATCGTGAGGAATTGTTTTATTATACGATGCATTTATCCTCTTAAATGATTTCAATACCATTTGTAGACAGAGCGCAGGAACTTGCCTTGCTAAAAGAACGGCTCAACAACGCAAAGGCGGGTAAGCCCTCCACGGTACTGGTGAGAGGTGCGACCGGAATTGGAAAGACAAGATTGTGCAGCGAACTCATGCATGTGGCAGCGGAAATGGGATTTAAGAATCTGTATGGCTCATGCATTTCCAGAAGTGCACAACCGCTCATCGCATTTGAAGATGCATTAAAATGTGCTGGTCTGGAGCACTTGATAGAGGAAGGAAAGGTTCCTCGAATAGAGAGCATCCACATATTTATAGATGGAAAGCTCGTGTCAAACATTGAACGGGAACGGCTCAGAGTTGAGGAAGTATCTTACACGAAGGTACGCGAATTTGCATTTACAAATCTCATTGATATAAAAGAATCTGGAGAGGAACACTCAAGGATTGCTACACGCAAATACGGGAATTATGAAGTACTCTATGCGTCGTTTTTCGGCTTTCTGGCATGCGTAATCGTGTATGGAAAGGTGAAGGAAAATCTAATCAAGGATGTACTTTCTATAATTCAAAATGCCAGGGAGAAACAGCTGAGCGCAGAGAATGCTGACACTGGTAGTTTTCAGCGTGAAATTACCGGTGCGTTCTCAGCCCTTGTGAAATCTGGCAAATATGATGGAATTGACTGGGCAGAGGGCATGGTTGATACAAAAAAACTGAACCTGTTCGAGAATGTAATGCTCGGGCTCAGTCGCGTTTCCCGGCAGCAACCCATTGTACTCTTTATTGATGACCTTCACCTCGCAGATTCGAGCACAATCGAACTTTTCATGTACATTGCCAGAAATTCGGGGAATGCACACATCCTTATACTGGGAACAATAAACAGTGACATGGAGAATGCACACAAGTCACTGAATGAGGCAATAGATACAATGAAACTTGAAGATGCTGTTGAATTTATTGCGCTTTCACCACTTACACCCGATGCGACATATGAAATTGTGGAGCGTACATTGAGCATTAACTCGGATGTGTTCAAGCGAAAGATTTGCGAGAAAACGGGAGGCAATCCACTGTTTATCTCTGAGTTTATTTTCAGCATAACAGATATTCTGCAAACGCATGCGGATGCAAAACAGGAGCCAGAAAAAATTCTGAGCACTGGCAAACTCCCGAAAAATCTCTCTGAGTTTCTTATCACCAGATTCGAGAAGATGTCGAGGGAAGCGAGAGAACTGGGCATGATACTGAGTGTGCTGAACGCTGGAGAGCCAGATCTGATTTTGAATATCAGCGGGCTTTCAGAGGAGGCGTTCCAGAAAGGACTCCAGGAGCTCAGTAACGCTGAGTTTATAACAAACCGTGGGACAACCTGGATGTTCACAAACACCACAATTGGAGATGTTATTTATGAGAAAATGACACATACACGAAGGACCTTTCTACATAAAAAGGCACTGCAGTTTCTAAAAGAGGCATATGCAAACGACGCAAGGTGGGCTGGTGAGATACTGAGACATGCACGAATTCTCAATGATAAAAAGGTTGTGGGCGATTATGGAATACTTGCAGGGGACTTTGCGATGGCAAGGTACTCTACAAGTGAAGCACTGGAACACTATCTTGCAGGACTTGAGTTCTGTACACAGGACCAGCGTGCACATTACATCGAAAAAATTCTCGGTGCACTTGATTTGCTCGGAAGATATGCAGAGGCGGTGAGATTAATTGATGATGAGCTGGCTAAATCTAATACGGAAGATGAGCGGGCAAAGATGCTGCGTAGAAAGGCAGAGATATTTGTTAAAATGGGGGAATATCCACTTGGTATGGAATGTGCGCGTGAAGCACTCAGAATATGGCAGAGGGCACATGGCACACAGGAAAATGTAGAACTGGCAAATATATACAGCATTCTCGGTGTTTTGCATGAGAAAAAGGGAGAGTACACAGATGCAATGCGATGGCAGGGAAGGGCTTTAAAAATTCTGGAGCATCTGAAAGATGTGGAGAGCAAGAGAAGTTTTGTGTACAATCGTCTCGGTGTGATATGCTGGCACATCGGAGATTATAAAATGAGCGAGAGATACTACATGGAGAGCTTAAAGATTGCAGAAGCCAGCAATGACCTGCAGGCACTGTCGAGGTGCTACAATAATCTTGGCGTTCTGTACAGAAACCGTGGAGAACCTGCAAAAGCACTGGAATATTACAAGAAGAGTTTGGAAATTGATGAAAAAATCGGGGATAGATGGGGTATTGAAGGTACATCCAATAATATCGGGATTGTGCTGCACGAGATGGGAAGAATTCAGGAATCCCTTGAGTACTATCAGAGAGCGTTAGCAATTGCAAGTGAAATCGGAGACATGTGGGGTATCGCAGTTGCCCAGAATAATATTGGAATCGGATACTATGAGATGGGAGAACTTGAGAAGGCACGCTCCTGCTACACCACTGCACTGAAAATCTGTGAAAAAATCAATGACCAGCGTGGTGTTGCAATCGCATACAATAATCTGGGCGATGTATACTCTGCGATGGACGATGTTGAGAATGCCAGAGAGCACTACACGAAAAGCGCTGAGATATGCAGAGCAATTGGAAGTATTGATTTTCTGTTTAATGCAACTCATGGACTGGTGGATACCGCTCTGAATTCGATGAGGATGCCATACTGTGAGGAGAAGATTGCTGAACTGGAAAAACTTGCGGACACACTCGCGGATAAAAAGAAAATTGCAATGGTGAAGGTGCTGCGTGCAAGATTAGAAGCAATTAAGGGAAATATTTCCGGGGCAAGGAATTTGTTCCAATCTGCAGAAGCCCACATTCAGGAGTGCAATGAACTCATTGAACTGGCTAAAATTAAGTACATTCATGGAATCACGGAACTGAAATACGGTGATAAAGAAAAGGCATGTGCAGAACTGGAAAACGCCCATGAATTATTTACGAAATTTGGCATGCGTCTCTGGGCATCCCGCACGCTTCTTGCACTAAAGACACGCTGAGTTAAAAGCTTCTGGCAACAAGTCAGCAATTTTTTTAACCACAATGTGCCCATCTTTGATGTAAATAACATCAATATCGGTACCGAATTCTGATATGAACTGCCTGCAGGCACCGCACGGTGTGACCTCTGATTTTTCAGCAATCACTGCAATGGCACGAAGGTCCCGCTTACCCGCACTTATTGCCTTTGCGATTGCCACACGCTCAGCGCATATGCTCAGACCATAGGAGGCATTCTCTACATTGCAGCCCGTGTAGACACTCCCGTCTGTCATTAGAAGTGCAGCACCAACACGAAATTTAGAGTATGGGGCATAGGCGTAACGAATTGAATCTTTAGCCAGGTCCATCAACTTCAGATAATCCTTATTCATGGAGAGATACTAAGATAAAGCATTAAATAAACCTTTCAGTATATGACAAGGATAGATTACAAAATGCTTGAAGAGGTGGTATGATGGAACACAAAAGCATAAAATTGTATGTGGACGACCTGGACGAGAAATTCAGGGGGATTCCTGAAGGGCATATCGTGATTATCGCAGGAAACTCTGGGTCTATGAAATCCACGCTTGCATTTAACATCTTATACCAACATGCACTTGAAAAAAAGGAGAAAAGTGTGTATATCACATTGGAACAACCCAGAGGAAACCTTGTATTTCATCTTAATAACATTGGACTATCCCTGGAAAAGGTAAAAGATTTTGTTACCATAGTTGACCTGGGATATATCCGACAGATGCTCGAAAGTGAAACAGATGAGGTTAATTGGAAAAATGTGTTTGAAACACTGATTCGAAATTTTGCTGAAAATGAAAAATGTAAAATCATTGTTGTCGACTCGCTGGATGCAATATATGCGATGGCTGACCTGAAAAATCCAAGGAGTTTTCTGTTTTACTTTTTCCAGAAAATGCGTGATGCGGGTGTAACCTCGTTAATTATCAGTGAGATGGACCCCGACTCAAAGAAGTTTGGAAAATATGGTGTTGAGGATTTCCTGGCTGACGGCGTTCTCCACATCTCAGTTGAGCGGGTTGGAAGGGCAGTGGGGCGGTATATCAGTATCGTGAAAATGCGCGGGGTGAAGCATCCAACAGATTATTATCCACTCGTATTCGAAAACGGAAAATTCAAAATTGTGTCAAAATAATTTGCAGTTGAGTGCAACCTACATGAAATTTTTTAAATTATAATTAACATTTTCCTAATTATTTTACATGCATGTTTAAAAGAGTTTATATAGTATGAGGTGCATACATAATATCGGGGTAATTTTATGTCTAAAAAAATAGAAGCAAAAAGTGTGGTGGATAATATGAACCACATGGTAAAGGAGAGGGTGAATGAGGGGATGAATATAGAAAAGTTCCTTGTGCTAATAGACAGGGCGAACAGGGCATATCGCGCAGGAAAATATGAACACGCAGTAAACTATGCAAATTCTGTCCTGGAAATGCTGGAACTTCTTTCAATTGCACATAAAAAAGCAAAAATTGCACTGGATGGCGTGGCTGCGGAGATAGATGAAATACAGAAGTGTGGTTTTGTGGTTCCTCTTGAGGATTATAATCTTGCACTCTCTGCGTACCGTGAGGGTGATTATGCATGCTCTGAAGTTATTTCACAGTATATGAGTAAACGATTGAAAAAAGTGTTTAAATCACGCAAGGATAAAACTAACGAAATGCTTGAGTCAGTACTTGAGTTTGCAGAGGCAATAAACAACGAAAAGGTACATATAATTGCAATGAGCGAAACTGCGGAGTTGTTCTGGAGGATTGGTGCACACGATAAGGCACAGCAGATTCTTGAAAATGCATGGGCACGCGCTGAGAAAATCGAGGATGCGCGCACCAGGTCCCGTGCATATGCTGCAATTGGCGTAATATTTGAGCACCTTGGAAAAAAGACAATCACAAAAAAGACGCTGGAAGATGCGCTTAAAACCGCCTCATCGATAGGTCTCGAGAAAGAAAGAGCATGGGCACTCCGTGATATTTCTATGGACATCCTTAAGATTGTTGACCCGGAACTCTTGTTCTGGTTGCTGGAAAAATCGTTGACACACATACAATCCCTCAAAGATGTACCGCTCAGGGATGAAATCTTGCGGGAAATTGCATACGAACTTATTAAGGTGGGAAACCTCAAAAATGATGCAGAGACACTTCAAAAAGCCAGAAACATTACAATCTCAATCAACGATAAATTTTATCAGGACCAGATATTCCGAGAAATCGCACTTTCACTTGCAAAAATGGGTCTTGAGATTACAGATGAGGCATTAATCTGGTATGCCGTTGACACTGCGAGGAGCATTGATGACGCACATATGAGAATCGAGACGCTCATGGAGATATCAGTATTATTTGCAAGGGTTGGCATATTATTGAACGACATGGACTTGATTAAAAAATCTGTGGCACTTATCGTTGAAAATGAAAACGGTGGAGTAAAGCATTAGAAACTGTAAAAACCAGATGTTGCCCAGATAGAGCACTCCAAAATTTTATATCATATCTTGATATTCGGTTTTTATGGATGTGCCCACTGCATTTGCGTTATTTGGAGCAATTATTGTCGTTGGCTTTCTCGGCGCCATGATGTTTCAGCGCCTGAAAATTCCAGATATACTTCTCCTTATCTTTTTAGGTATGTTCATAGGCCCAATTATGAATTTCCTCGGTTTTAAATTGTTCTCAAAAGAGACGCTTCTGCCATACACATCATACTTTGCCTCTGTGGCTCTCCTCGTTATTCTGTTTGAAGGCGGGCTATACTTAAATTTTGATAAGGTTTTGCAGACAATCGGTATTGCATCCTTCTTCACAGTTTCTATATTCATCCTTAATCTTATTGTGACCACAATTCTCTTCATTGTTCTGTTCCACGCCAGTTTAGCTGTGGGACTTCTTTTCGGTGCGATTTGCGGCGGTACAAGTGGTGCAATTGTCGTGCCTCTGGTGTCCCGATTGTCAGTAAAAGAGGAAAGCAAGGTAATGCTCACCCTGGAGTCCGTTTTAACTGATGTGCTCTGTGTTGTACTCGTAATTGCAGTTCTGCAGTATTTTTTACTTGGAACCCTGGATACTGGTGCATCTTTCAGCACCGCAGCAAGGCAGATTGCATCCGCGTTTTCAGTTGCCATTGTGATTGGTCTTTTTGCGGGAATTCTGTGGCTCTGGGTGCTGAAGAAGCTTGTAGGAAAGCCATATGCATTTATGATGACCATTGCGATGCTTTTCCTCCTGTACGCATTTACAGAAATTGCTGGTGGGAACGGTGCAATGTCCGGGCTCGTTTTTGGCATGGTTCTGGGAAACAAGGAAGAAATCACGAGAATATTCAAAATCAAAACAGAGTTCGTTCTGGATAACAGGATAAAGGAATTTGAAGGCGAAGTTAGTTTCTTTGTGCGCACATTTTTCTTTGTATATCTCGGCGTGATGTTTTCATTCGAGAATATTACACTGTGGATTCTGGGAAGCATTATCATTCTAATTGCAATTTACATGGGTGTAAGATTACTTGTCACCTATGTTACCGTATCCTGGAAGAAGGAACTTACATGTGACTGGCAGATACTTGCAACAATGCTCCCCAGAGGACTTGCGGCTGCAGTGCTTGCCACCCTACCTGCCAGCTACAATATTCAGGGCACAGAAATATTTGTAGGGCTTGTATTTCTTGTGATTCTGTTTACAAACATAATTCCCACCGCAGCTGCCTTCATTTTCGAAAGAAAAAAAGATAACGACAACAAGAAGGCAAAAAATGCACAATGTAAGACAACGCAATCGTAATGTGGATATGCAGAAAGAAGATTAAAAAAAAAAGAGTTGATGAAAAAAATATATATCCAAAATAATATGGGGAAAGCGAGATGGCTATGATACAAACCAGGATTAAGTTGTCCAAAAATGTGCTCGTGCTTCTGTGTCTTCTTTTGATAGCTGGCACAACAGGAAACGGAGAACATGCAACCCAGACAATAACATACGCCTCTGAAAGTGGTATTATGTCTACGAATCACACCATTACAATCGACGCAAATCTTTCAGATTGGGCATCAGACGAAATCCTGTATGGAAACGACAATGTGTTATGGCACATTACATGGGATAGTTCAAAACTTTACATTGCGGTGGAGCGCGGGGAAACATTTCATGGCTCAAGCAGTGACTATGATGTTGTCTGGGTCTACTTAGACACCGGTGAGACGGGAAGTGTAAACAGTGTAGATTGGAACGGGAGACACACTCTTCCATTATATGCACACTGGGCGTTTATTTTGCGTCCCTGGAATAAGTACTGGAATCTTCGGGAGTGGAATAATACTGATTGGAAAGCTGACTGCCCATACTTTGGCGTGGAACCTGCACAGGACTGGTACCATGGCATTGCAGAAATTGAGATACCATTCAGCGACATTGGCAACCCTTCATCGCTTGGTGTTGTGCTCTACCTTACAAACGGAGCGGACAACTACCTTTTCGGTTGTACACCCACTGAAAACCCATTCGGGTACAATGCCTGTCTCACAAAATACTGGATTTACCCGCATCTCACACAGAATGTAAGCCCGAATGCACCTTTAATCTCGCATGGACCTTTGCACATAAATGGAAATTCTGACCTTGTAAATCTTGCACAACTCTACGGTTGGCCAGGTAATGGAACACCTGAAAATCCGTACCTCATTGAAGGATATACATTTGACGGAAACGGTGGAGGATATGCATTCTGGCTTGAAAACACAGACCTGCATGTTCTAATAAAAAATTGCAGAATCTGGAATGCAACCTCAACATACATCTTCCCATACGGGGCTGGATTGCGTCTCGTATCTGCGTCAAATATCACAGTGTCGCATAATCTCATCACAAGCAGTAAACATGCCATTGAACTCTGTGGAGCGATGAATGTCACAATAAAACATAACACGGTCACTGACAGTTACTTTGGCATATACTTCAATACACCTGCGAGCAGTAACGCACTGGTAGAAAGGAATATCGTGACGAAAAACAACGAGGGAATTGTGCTGTATGATGGTCCAATCGGAGAAATCATCGGGAATGTTATCTCAAATAATGCAATTGGAATTTCTATGTCTGGTGCGAGATCAAACATTGTAAAAGGCAATGAGATTTATGAAAACTACTATCATGGAATGTATCTTACTGGTGGTTCTAATTTGAATGATGTCCGAGAAAACAGGATTTACTCCAATGGAAACTGCGGGATTGTCCTCGATTCCTCGAATTCCAATCAGATTGTTTACAATACGATTTCAGATAACAATGGGTATGGCGTGTCAATTTCTGGTTCGTCAGGGAACATTGTATTCGCAAATAACTTTTACAGGAACAACGGGGCAGGTAAGGGTGCAAATGGCAGTTCTCAGGCCTACGATGATACTGGGAATTCATGGGATGACGGTGTAAATACTGGCAATTACTGGAGTAACTGGGATGAAACAGGAACATATCCAATAGATGGAAGCGCCAGTGCAGTAGACCATTTTCCGCAGCACACACCCATCGTGCATGAGCATGGACCATACTATCTCTGGCTCATAATATGCCTCATTCTCATTCCAATTCTAAAACGCTATATTGATAAACCACCTGAGATATAGTGCCTCATGGATTTAAGTGTATACGGATTGCTCTTCACGATATTTGTTACTCCTGGCATAATTCTAATTTACATTAAAAACACTGGCAAATTCTCGCCATTGCTCAGAAAAGATGCGAACAAGCCAGAAGAGCACAGTGTGCTTACTTCTACGGGTATTTTCATGTTGCCTGGCATGGTGTACACGCTTGTATTCCTCCTCGGAGAACTTGGTCTCGCAATCTCTCTTGGTATATTTCTTGCGGGTGTGCTCGGTTTCATTGATGACTTAAAGTCCGTAGGAGTATGGACGAAAATTCCACTGATGTGTATTCCTTCAATTCCGGTGCTGGCTTACTGCACATTGAATGGATACAATCCACTCATTTTTTCGATTCTTCCAGTGATATATATATTGCCATTGGTTACCTCGTTTTTCTCAAATGCATTTAACATTGTATCCGGGTATGATGGAATGAGCATGGGCACAGGCATAATTCAGATTGGTACGCTGTCAGTGCTCGCATTTTTATCACAGAATTACACGCTGTTTACTGCATCCGTGCTCCTCATGCTCATAATCGGGTTTGTGTTTCATGTCAATTGGTACCCTGCAAAAGCATTCCCGGGCAATTCGGGAACATTTCTTGTTGGCACATTAATTTCACTGCTTTATTGCTTTTCTGGTTTCTGGATTCCACTCATAATTCTCTTTGCCCCGCACATTGCTGAATTTGTGATGAAAATCAGGTTCAGAGGAAACACGAATGTGTTCGGGCGTGTAGATGCACTGGGAAATATCAGCTACAATGGAAAGCCAAAGAGCATAATACATTTCATCTTAAGGAACCGCACATTGAAAGAGTACCAGATAACACAAATCATGCTCATTTGCGAATCCGTGCTTGGACTTTTGAGCATTCTGGTTTATTTGTTCATGGAGTAAAAATAGCACTTAAAATTCCGCATGAAAACCTTATATCCTACCATATGATTTCCTGCCCAATGAAGAAATACGAAATCACGATGCTATGCTTCATCTTCATTCTTTCGTGTGGTGTTCATCTTTTACCACTAACCCAGCATTTCGTATGGGGTTCAGACAGTGGCGAGTACTATGTGCTTTCAAAAAACCTTTATAACTGCGGGCACATGGAGAATGCCTATGAGGGCTGGGGCTTTGGATATCCCTACTTTCCAGGCATGTTTATTCTCACTGATGTTAACGCAATGTTTTTCGGGATAAGCATCTTTGATGCCTTGCGTTTCACAATTCCTCTGATTTCTTCGCTGGGCGTGGTATTTTTGTTTCTTATTGCGAAAAAGATTTTCAAGCATAGTTCTATCGCGTTTATGAGCAGTATTTTTATAAGTGTATCCATGCCATATGTTTTTCCTACATCTCACCCGATGCCTGGTGCAGTTGGTGACCTGCTCATGCTCATGATTTTTCTCATGTTCTTAAAAGCACGAGAGAACAAAAATTTCTACATCCTCGCATTTATTGCGATGCCAGCAATTGCTATTGTGCATCATCTTTCTGCATTCCTTCTCTTCCTTTCCATGCTGTGTGCGGTGTTGCTCGGAAATGCATTTCTGAAATCATGGCGTTCCAATCTTAAGTACGACCTCCTACTTCTACTCTGGACGCATACGGTATTCCTGGTGCTATGGGTGTTTATGGGTGGTGCATTTCGTGAAATGATTGTCAAAGTAGGATTTCTGGGAC
>Ga0272448_1004437_pt1 | contig 15987 bp, 12 predicted proteins | sample YNPCB0191_FD_202220 | JGI IMG/M metagenome (GOLD analysis project Ga0272448, IMG submission 202220) | Hot spring sediment microbial communities from Yellowstone National Park, WY, United States - YNP-CB-019-1 | ecosystem: Environmental > Aquatic > Thermal springs > Hot (42-90C) > Sediment...
ACCTCCAACCGCCCGTCGTCGCCGTGGCCGGCGACCCCCTTCCGTTCCCCCAACATGGGGGAATAGGTTTGCTTGCGCGTTGGCGGCCAACTGAGCCTATCCCCCCACGTTGGGGGGACAGCCTGCCCTGAGCAACGCGAAGGGGTGGGGGGTCACCCTCACCCTCCCCGTCATCAACTCCCGCAACAGCGACCGGAAAAGCGCCTCCAGCGCCGCCCGCCGCTTCTCCTCGGCGGCGATCTTCCCGTGAACCGCCTGGAGAGTCTGCGATATCTCAGCTTGCTCGTCCAAGGTAGGAAGAGGAAGCATCAGGGCCTGCAGGATGGGGATGTTCACGCCAAGCTTCAACTTCCCGCCCTTGAACGCGTCTATCTGGTGCCAGTAGCGGTCGCTTTGCGTGAACTGCTTTAGAAACGACGGAAACAGGCGTGGGCCGCACCTGATCCTGATCAGGTAGGAACCAAACACTGCTTGCTTCGGGCATTCCTCGACCAGGTAGCTCTTTCCGGTTGTGGCTCCGATCCGCGCGACGAGGAGGTCGCCTACCCGAAGGGCGTATCTCGCTGCCTGGTCAGGCTCGCAAGGGCAGCGTGGCACGGCAGCCCATTCTACGCGGTCCCCCTGGATGTCCGTGATTCGGAGCAGGTGCGGGCCCGGGGCAGCTGCGGCTGCCGCCGCCGTCAGCCCGTACTGTGGTCGCTCGCACATCTCCCCCAGCCTCACCACCTGCCAATGCTCCGGCAGCGGCCCAATCTCCGTCTCCTTCAGCCGCACCCGCTCCGCCTCCGCCGGCGGCACCGGCCCGTACGTGAACAGGTGCCGCATCAGGCTCCGCTTCAGCTCCCGCGCCGCCGCGATCACCCGCTCCGTCGCCTCGATCGCCCCCTGCACCGTGCCCAGCACGTCGGCGATGGCCCGCTGCTCGGGAAGAGGAGGGAGCAGCACCGGTATTCTGAGCAGCTCCCTTCGGGGGATGCCCTTGATCGTCGTTCCCCTGCAACCCTGGCGAAATGCTTGTTGGGCGGTATCACCCCTTAGAGCGTACGCCACGAAACGCACATCAGCACGCGAACCATCAAGCACGACGCCTGTCAAATCCTGGCTGATGGCCACGTCCGCCAGATTGACTGCAACCTTGCCAACGCCGACCCTGGTTCCCACGAGAAGGCTACCGGCAGGCACCACCCTCGCCGAACTGTTCGCAAGCCCCTCCCGCGAGATGTACCGGGGCGCCTCCGACACGTGCAGGGCGTCGCCAAGGTACGCGCTCGTTATCCACGGGACATCGCCGTCCCAGTATTCGGGCCTCTTGGTGCTGGGCGTGCCTCCGCTGAATACGTCACGGACCAGTTCCCCTAGCACCACCTGCCGCCAACCTGCGGGCACGCTCCAGCCTGGCCAAGCGAACTCGGCGGCCTCCCCCTCGGCAGAAGCGTGTTGCCCGTCCGACAAATCAGGCTTTGCCTTCGCCATTGCAGCAATCCTCGAACCCGAGTTGCCCCAACACAAGTCTCAGTCCGGCGTCCGCCTGCGCCCCCTCCTCCTCCGCCTGCCGCAGCAGCACCACCGCCTCCTCCAGCGGCAGCACCTCCTCAGTGCCGTTGCTCGCCACGTAGCGGCTCGGGCTCAAGTTGTAGTCATTCCGCGCCGCGTCCGCCCCGCCGATCACCGCACTCAAGCCCTCCTCGGCCCGCCACTCGCGGTAGAGCTCGTGCACCCGCGCGATGTGTTCCTCGGCCAGGTAGTTCTTCGGCCGGCCCTTCTCGAAAAGCTTGGAGGCGTTGATGAGCAGCATCTCGCCCGGGTACCGCTTGGCGCGGTTGATGACCATGATCACCGCCGGCGCGGTCGTGTTGTAGAAGAGGTTCTCGGGCAAGAGGATCACCGCTTCCACCAGGTCCGCCTCCACAAAGGCCTTACGGATGTCGCGCTCCCTGTTCGAGCCCTGGTTGCCCGAGCCACGGCTGGCGGCGCCGGTGTCGAGCACCACGGCCATGCGCCCGCCCTCGGCCAGCGAGGCGAGCATGTGCTGCAGCCAGCCCCAGTCGGCGCTCGACGACGGCGGCACGCCGTGGGCAAAGCGCTCGTAGGCATCGTGCTCGTAGGTCTCGGGGGCGAACTTTTGGTTCCACATGGGATTGGCGGTGACCAGGTCGAAGCGCCGCAAGCCGCCGGCATCGGTGGTGAACGCGGGGCGGTGCATCGTGTCGCCGGGCAGGATGGTGGCGTCGAGGCCGTGCAAGACGGCGTTCATGCGCGCGATGGCAAAGGTCGAGGCGTTGATCTCCTGGCCGTGGAGGCGCAGCGGGGCATGCCGGCCGGGGAGCGCCCGGCGGCCATTCTTCTCTTCGCCGTGCGTCTCCAGCAAGCGCAGGGCGCACTTGATGAGCAGCCCGCCCGAGCCACAGCAGGGGTCGTACACGCTCATGCCCGGCTGCGGGTCGAGGATGCGGGCCATGAGGATGCCCACCTCGCGCGGCGTGTAGAACTCGCCCGCGCTCTGCCCCTGGCCCTCGGCGAACTTGCGCAACAGATACTCGTAGGCGCGGCCCAGGAGGTCCGGCTCCACATCGGCGAGCCCCAGGCGATAGCGGCTGAGCACCTGCACCAGTTGGGCCAGCCGGCCGTCGTCGACGATGCGCTGGCCGGCGGCTGTGGTGTTAAAGTCGATGTGGTCGAGCACGCCCTGCAGTTTTTCCGCATTCTCACGGCCCACCGCGCGCGCCGCATCGGTCAGATACTGGCCCAGGTCCGTCGTCCTCGTCCGGATGGCGGCCCAACGCGCGTTCTCCGGCAGGTAGAAACGCACCAACTTCTTGTCGTCCTCGACGTACCCCATCGCCTTTTCGCGGCCGCCCAGCTCGGCCGCCAGGCGCTCCAACTCGTCGTCGAACACATCCGACAGCCGCTTCAGGAAGACGAGCGGCAGGATATAATCCTTGAACTTGGGCGCATCGAGGGGTCCGCGGATGACACAGGCGGCCTCCCACAGCCAGTTCTCCAGAGTGGAGATATCGAGGCGTTTGTCGTTGGCCATCGAGTCAGCGCCTCCAATGATGGACAGAATATGATAGGTTGCCCGCTCATTTGACGCACTGCCCACATCTTACATCGTTTCACAGCACGGCGCAAGCGATGCCGGGGGACTCTGCTGTGCGAGGGTCACCCCCTACCGTTCCCCCAACGTGGGGGAACAGGTTTTCATCCGCACGTTGGCCGCCAACCGCAAGAAAACCTATCCCCCCACGTTGGGGGGACGGTGGGGGGTCACCTCCAACCGCACATCCTCGCCGTCACCGGCAACCCCCTACCGTTCCCCCAACATGGGGGAATAGGTCTCCCTGCGTCTTGGCGCCGACTCAGCCCATCCCCCCACGTTGGGGGGATAGTGGGGGGTCACCTCCGCGCCCTGGCTGCCGACCACAACCAAACCCATCCCCCCACCCTGGGGGGACAGTGGGGGGTCACCCGCCACAACAGCCCCTTGCCCAACTGTGGTATAATGGTAAGAACAACAGCAGCCGGCCGCGCCGGCGCGGAGTGAAGGCATGATCTCAGTCACCGATCGCCAGGCCATCGTCGTCGCCATCCAACGCGCCCTGGCCGAGGATATCGGCCCAGGCGATGTGACCAGCGAGTGGACCCTGGAGCCCGAAACCCAGGCCCGTGGCGCCTTCCTGGTCAAGGAGCCGGGCGTCATCGCCGGGCTGGAGGTGGTGGAAGAGGTCTTCCGCCAGGTGGACCCGGCAGTCCGCTTCGAGGCCCTGGTGGCCGACGGCACGCCGGTGCATCCCGGCGACATTGTGGCGCGCGTGGAGGGCACGGCCATCTCGCTGCTCAGCGCCGAGCGCGTGGCGCTGAACTTCCTGCAGCGCATGTCGGGCATCGCCACCACGGCGCGGCGCTACGTGGAGGCGGTGCGCGGCCACTACGCCATCATCCTCGACACCCGCAAGACCGCCCCCGGCCTGCGCGTGATCGACAAGCTCGCTGTGCGCCTGGGCGGCGCCGGCAACCACCGCCTGGGCCTCTACGACATGGTGCTGATCAAGGATAACCATATCATCGCCGCGGGCGGCATCACCGCCGCCGTGCGCCGCGTGCGCGCACGCAACAGCCAGGCCCTGCCGGTGGAGGTGGAGGTCACCAACCTCGACCAGCTCGCCGAGGCCCTGGCCGCTGGCGTCGACCGCATCCTGCTCGACAACATGGACCCGGGCACCATGCGCCGCGCCGTCGAAATGGCCCGCGGCCGGGTGCCCCTGGAGGCCTCCGGCGGCATCACCCTGGAGAACGTGGCCCAGGTGGCCGCCACCGGCGTGGACTATATCTCCGTCGGCGCCCTCACCCACTCGGTGAAGGCGCTGGATGTGAGCATGGACATCGAAATGTGAAGCGTACTGCGTATTGCGTACTGCGTAAGGTGTGCATTTGAGGGCTGGCCTCGTGGCCACCAAGCCCACCGCAAGAGGACATGGCTACGTCTTACGCATTACGCAGTACGTAGTACGTATCACGTTTGGCACAAGGACTGGAAACCATGACTCTCCCGAATCCCCACAGCCCCCTCGCCCCCGACGCGGTGCTCGCCCGCATCGCCGAGGTGCGCAGCCAACTGGGTGAGGATGTCTATCTCCTCGTCCACCACTACCAGCGCGACGAGGTGGTGCGCTTTGCCGATGTGGTGGGCGATTCCCTGGAGCTTTCGCGCCACGCGGCCGCGCAGGCCAAGGGGCGCTACATCGTCTTCTGCGGCGTGGACTTTATGGCCGAGACGGCGGCCATGCTCTGCGCCCCGGGCCAGACGGTGCTCATCCCCGACAGGTCGGCCGGCTGCCCGATGGCGGCGATGGTCAATGTCGATGACGCCGCGCTGGCCTACGAGCGCCTGAGCGCCCTCTGGGGCGGCGACCTCTTGCCCATCACCTACCAGAACTCGGACGCGCAGGTCAAGGCGCTTTGCGGGCGCTATGGCGGGGCCGTCTGCACCTCGGCCAACGCCGCCAAGCTCTTCCGTTGGGCGCTGGGCCAACGCAGCCATCTGCTCTTCTTCCCCGATGAACACCTGGGGACCAATACCGCCCTCTCGCTAGGCGTACCACCCCGGGAAATCGCCCTGTGGGATCCGCGCGACCCCGACGCCAGCGCCGAGCGCGCGGCCGGGGCGCGGGTGGTGGTGTGGAAGGGGTACTGCCACGTGCACACGCACTTTACCGTGCAGGATGTGGAGCGGGTGCGCCGCGAGCACCCCTCAGCCCGGGTGATCGTGCACCCCGAGTGCCCCGCACCAGTGGTGCAGGCCGCCGACGGCGCCGGCTCGACCGGCTACATCGTGCGCGCCGCCGAGGAGGCGCCGGCCGGCTCGACGCTGGCCATCGGCACCGAGATCCACCTCGTCGCCCGGCTGGCCCAGCGCTACCCGGAGAAGACCATCCTGCCGCTGGCCCGCTCGCTCTGCGGCACCATGTACCGCATCGATCCGTTCAAGCTCCTGGCCACTCTGGAGAGCATCGTCGCCGGCCACCCCCAGTACGTGGTCACCGTCGACCCGGAGACCACGCGCTGGGCGAACGAAGCGTTGGGGAGAATGCTGAGCGTGGGGTGATGCGTACTACAAAGGACCTGGTGAACCCATGAACGACCGCCTCTCCGTCGACATCCTGATCATCGGCTGCGGCATCGCCGGCAGCGTGGCTGCACTGCGCGCGTCGCAGGATGAGAAGGTGAGCGTCTGTATCGTCAGCCACGCCGCCGAGGCTATCGAGTCGAACACCCGCTACGCCCAGGGTGGGATCATCCACCGCGGCCCGGCGGATTCCCCCGACCTCCTGGTAGCCGACCTGGTGCGGGCCGGCGACGGCTACAACAATCCGGCAGCCGTCGAGCTCCTGGCTCGGGAGGGCCCGCCCCTGCTGCAGGAGCTGCTCATCGACCAGTTGGGCGTGCCCTTTGGGCGCACGCCGGCCGGCGAGCTGGAGCACATCCGCGAGGCGGCCCATTCGACAGAGCGCATCCTCCATGTGGGCGATTGCACCGGCCGGGCCATCGAGGAGCGCCTCGTCGAGGCGGTGCGGCAGCGACCCAACGTGCGCCTGCTCACGCGCCACACGGCGGTGGACCTGCTGACCCCAGCCCACCACAGCCTCGACCGGCTCGCCGTCTACGAGCCGCTCTCCTGTGTGGGCGCCTACGTCTTTGACCAGGAGCAGGGCCGGGTGGTCACCATCCTGGCGCGCAAGGTCATCCTGGCCACCGGGGGCGTGGGCCGCATCTTCCTGCACACCACCAACCCGCCGGGCGCCCGCGGCGATGGCCTGGCCATGGCCTACCGCGCCGGCGCACGCATCATCAACGCCGAGTACATCCAGTTCCACCCCACCGCGTTCTACCACCGGGGCAACGCCGAGTTCCTCATCAGCGAGGCGGTGCGGGGTGCGGGCGGGGTGCTCCTCAACGGTGCCGGCGAGCCCTTCATGGCCCGCTACGCTCCCGAATGGAAGGACCTGGCCCCGCGCGATGTGGTGGCCCGCAGCATCCACGAAGAGATGGTCAAGACCGGCGCGCCCTGCGTCTACCTCGACGTCAAATCGCACCTGGGGCGCGACGAGATCCTGCGCCGCTTCCCCACCATCTACGAGCAGTGCCTGGCCTTCGGCGTCGACATCACCCGCGACCTGATCCCCGTCGTGCCCGCCGCCCACTACTTCTGCGGCGGCGTCTGGGTCGACCTGGACGGCCGGACGACCATCCGCAACCTCTACGCCGTGGGCGAGGTCTCATGCACCGGCGTGCATGGGGCGAACCGTCTGGGCAGCGCCTCGCTCCTGGAGGGGCTGCTGTGGGGCTGGCGCGCCGGGGCCGATGCCCTGGCAACCCTGCCGGAGACGCCGGCCGTACGCTCGGAGCTCATCCCGCCCTGGCAGGAGGAGGGCCTGGTCGACAGCGCCGACCCCGCGCTGATCCTGCAGGATATGAGCACCATCCGCCACATCATGTGGAACTATGTGGGCCTGGTGCGCACCGTGCCGCGCCTCGACCGTGCCCTGCGCGACCTGCACGACCTGCGCCGCGATATCGACCGCTTCTACGCCACCACCCGGCTGACCGACTCCCTCATCGGCCTGCGCAACGCTGCCCAGGCCGCGCTGCTCGTCACCCAGGCGGCGTGGAGCAACAAGACCTCCCGCGGCTGCCACTACCGGGCCTGACCGCCGCTCTTGTCATTCCGAGTACGCCAGGGCTCGCACAGCCCTGTGCCAGGTGGCGCCATTCTCAGCCCGGAGCGTCCTGCAACACGCCGCTCACGAGCGCAGTCACTTTCGGCTCCGGGCATGCGCTGTCATTGCGAGGAGGCTGCAGCCGACGAAGCAATCACCAGGCCGCGGATTGGAGATTGCTTCGCTCCGCTCGCAATGACAACAGCAAGTTTCTGAGGAGCGGAGTGACGAAGAATCCCTCTCGCTCAGAAAGATGCGCCGTGCCAAGACAGATACTGTGAGCGTCGTTGCGGTCGTGGCCACAACTCTGCCGGATAGCATCGGTCTCGAAGCCCGGCCGATACAGCCTGACCGCTCCCCCGAACAGAGATTCCCAATTGCGGTTGACGCCGGGCTCCCTCCTGGCTAAGCTACTGGAAACGCCCCCAACGGCGGGGTCTACTTTGCTCACCCGGAGGGAGTGCCGTGGTCGACCAATCCGTCGTCTTGCGCGAGATCATGAGCCAGCCCGAGGTCTGGTCGGCGACCTGGCAGCAGCTCGAAGGCAGCCGCGACCGGCTGGCAGAGTTGCTCGCCTCGCAGTGTTGGGATGCGATCCTCTTCACCGGCTGCGGCTCCACCCACTACCTTGCGCTGGCGGCAGCCGCCCTGCACGAGCAGATGACGGGGGAGCGCGCCAGGGGCCTGCCCGCTTCGGAGATCGCCCTCTTCCCGGCGACCGTCTACCCCGACGTCGCTGCGCCAATCCTGCTCATCGCCATCTCTCGCTCGGGTGAGACGACCGAGACCCTCTGGGCCGTCGACAGGCACCACGAGCACCAGCAGCCGGTGCTGGGCCTCACCTGCCGGACCGACAGCGCCCTCGCCCGGCGCTCCGACCTGGCCCTCGTCATCGCCGAGGCCGACGAGGAGAGCGTGGCGCAGACGCGCGCCTTCACCAGCCTCTACATCGCCGCCCAGTACACCAGCGGCCTGCTGGCCGGCGACGAGCCGTTCCTCGACGTGCTCTCGCACCTGCCCGCCCGCCTGGAGGCGGTGCTCCAACGCCACAGCGAGTTCATCGCCCAGGCCGCAGCGGGCGATTGGCAGCGGGTCATCTTCCTGGGGTCCGGGCCCTACTACGGCCTGGCCTGCGAGGCCATGCTCAAACTCAAGGAGATGGCGCTCAGTTGGTCGGAGGCCTATCACTTCCTCGAGTTCCGCCACGGGCCGATCTCGCTGGTCGACGAGCACACCCTGGTCATCGGCCTCATCAGCGACACCGCGGAGGATGCGGAGCGCGCCGTGCTGGCCGATGTGCGCCGGCTGGGCGGCCGCACGCTGGCCATCGCCGACACGCCCGGCGCCGCTGCCGACGAGACCTATGCCGTCGGCCTGGGCTCGGGCATGAACGAGCGGGCCCGTGCTGCCCTGCACTTGCCACTCCTGCAGCTCTTCGCCTTCCACCGCGCCCGCACCCGTGGCCTGGACCCCGACCGCCCGCGCCATCTGCAGCAGGCCGTAGTGCTGGAACGACGGTAGCGCCCCTTCGTTGTGGGCGCTTCAGCGCCTCGATCCACGTCCAAGCTCAGGGCATAGCGCGAAAGCGCATACCACGAGTCGGCAAACAAGGAGGCGAATGGCCAAGAAGAGAGGGGGGTTGTTCGAGTCCCCATTGCGAGAGCCTTTGCCCGAGCTCGCGCCGGAGGAGCGCCTATCGCGCTACGTCAGCTACGCCAAACTCATCCCCGACTATCAGAGACTCGTCGCCCAAGAGGGCGAGGCCGAGGCCCGGGAGACCCTCGACTACCTGTTCTACTTCCTCTCCACTTCCGACGCGCTCCTGGCCGAGCGCGAGTTCGCCGATTGGCGGTGGCCCCTCGACCCGCACGACTACCTCGTCTATGAGCTGATCGAGCACATCCACCGCCTGGCCAGCCAGAGCCTGGACGGCCTGGGTCCCTCCCTCGAGGACCTGCTGCTCAGGCACATGATCCACGACGGGCTGCACCGTTACTTCACGCCGGCGATGCGCCGTGCTCTGGTGCGCCGCGCCCGCAACCTGGCGCGGCGGGCGGCAGGCCGCGTGCTGAGCGTCCAGGCCGATGCGGTCGTGATGGCTGCCGAGGACTTGCGGTTCGAGCCCTTCGCCGTGGGGCTCCTGGTGGAGAGCTTTCGCCGCTCCCTCCTGCTGGCCGCGCGGGACCTCAACGGCCTCATCCAGCGCGAGTGGGAGCAACGCAACCGCGCCTTCGACCGTTACCTCGACGAAATCCGCACCGCCGACCACGAGCACCCGGCCGACGAGGCGGTGCGGCGCCTGGTGCAGGCCGGGCCTCAGGCACTGGCGCTGGCCCAGCACCTGCTCTTCTTCGAAGAGTGGGAGTGCGACGACTATCCCATGCAGGCGGCGCTGCAGGTGGTGGTGACCCAGCCCTCACACCGGGCGTTGCGGCTCCTGCTCGCAGTGCTCGAAGAGTGCCCCATGCTCAGAGAATGGGCCGCCGAGCAGATGGTCGCGCACATGCCCGAGCTGGCCTGCGCCTACTTTGTCTACCTGCTCACCGCGCCACGCCCGGCTCCCCCCGAGCGCGCCGCCAGCGGCCTGTGGGTGCTGGCCCAGGCCCGCTGCCCCGAGGCACTGCCCCTGGCAGCCCTTGCCCTGCACTACCGTGTGGACGACGCGGCCGCCACAGAGAAGGTCCAGGTCGCGGCCTGGCAGGCGCTGCTGGCCTTCGACGACCCTGTGGCAGTGCCCGCCCTGCGTGACTACCTGGCCGATGAAGAGGCCAGCCCTGCCGCTCGCGACGAGCTCGCGCGCACGCTCGAGGCGCGCGGCGAGGGCTGGTGGAGCGAGGTCCTGCAGCCCGAGGCGCAGCCCAGCCTGGCTTGACGGCCGGAGCCCCTATGCTTCCAGGGCCGGCAGGAGGATGGTCATCACCGTGCCCTGGCCGTCGGCGCTGGCGACGGCGATCAGGCCGCCGTGGGCGACGATGATTTGGCGCACGATCGCCAGGCCGAGCCCCGTGCCCGGCGCGCCTCTGGCCTTATCGGCGCGGTAGAAACGCTCGAAGACGCGCTCTACATCCTCTGGCGCTATGCCGCGCCCGCTATCGGCCACCGAGATGGCGAGCCAGGCGCCGTCGTGGGGTTGAGCCTGGCCCACCACGATGCGGCCTGCGATCTGCGGCTCGGCCTGGCCGCGGCGCACCACCACGCGCCACGCAGCCAGGGCTACCCGGCCGCCGGCGGGCGTATACTTGCAGGCGTTGTCGATCAGGTTGGCCAGGGCCTGGTCGAGCCGGCGCGGGTCGGCGCGGAGCGCGGGCAGCGGGCCACCGGGCGCGTAGGTGAAGGTGAGATCGGCGGCGCGCGCCCGGTTGGCGAAACGTTCTGCCAGGCCCTCGAGCCAGGGGCCCGGCTCCAGGCGCTCCAGGCTCAGGCCGCCCGCGTTGGCTTCGAGCCGGGCCAGCTCCAGCAGGTCGTCGATCAGGCGACCCATGCGCCCGGCCTCCTCGTGGATGATCCCCGCAGCCCGGCGCAGGCTGTCGGCATCGTCCACCGCGCCATCGAGGAGGGCCTGCGCAAAGCCCTGGATCGAAGTCAGCGGTGTGCGCAGGTCGTGGGTGATGTTGGCCAGCAAGTCGCGCTCGGTCTGCCGTGCCCGTTGCACCTCGTGGGCCATGCGGTTGAAGCTGCGCGCCAGCTCGGCCAGCTCGTCGTCGCCCTGCACCGGCACCGGCCGCTCGTAGGAGCCGTGGGCCATCTCGTGCATGCCCCGGGTGAGCGCTCGCAAGGGGCGCGTGATGGAGCGGCTGAGAAAAAAGGCCGCCACCAGCGCGGCCGCCAGGCCCAGGAGCGCAGCCGGGCTCACGGCCAGGGCCACGCTCAGCGAGGCCTGGACCAGGTCCTCCGCTGCAACCGCCAGCACCAGGTAGCGCCCGGCGGCCTGGCCGGCTGCAGGCTGCGGCAGCGGGATGGCGGTGAGGTAGTAGGGTTTGCCATCGGGCAGGCGCAGGCGACGCCAGGTGGGGCGGGTGGCGCCTTCGGAGAGGATGGCTGCCGCAGGCAGGCGCACCTTCTGGCCCACGAGCCTGCCATCGAGCCCGGTATCGGCGAGCACCGCACCCTCGGCATCGACGACCAGGAAGCGCCCGCGCAACGCGGTGGCCTGGCGGCGCAGGCGGGGCAACAGATCGGCAGCCAGTTGCGCCCGGGTCATCCCCGCGGCGTCGCTCAGGTCGGCCGCTGCAGCCAGGAAGAGAACGCCGCGGCGCGTCAAGGCGTCACTGCGTTCATAGCGGAGGAAGAGGCCCAGCGCCAGCAGGCCGCTCAGCACCAGCGGGATGATCGCGACCAGGAGGTAGGTGGCCAGGATCCGCGTGCGCAGGCTGCCCATCGCCGGGCCTCAGGCCTGCGGGGCCCGGCGCAGGCGCCCATGGCGCCAGAGGGCGACGCCCAGCGCGAGCCCCAACACCAGGAACACCGCCAGGAGCGGCACGAGCACCGCGATGAGGGAGGTGACCGCCGAGGCCACATCCTCCGCCGCCGACACCACGGGGTTGGCCAGGCCACCGGTCGTGGCGGTAATGACCGGTCGCGCGGTCGCCTTGACGGCGTGCACGCCCCCGGCCAGGATCACCCCACACACCATCGCCAGCACCGGGTGGACCTCGGCAATGACGTTGGTACTGGCCGCAAAGAGGATGGCCCCGGCCGCTGGGCGGATGAGAGTCTGGATGGTATCGTTGGCAGAGTCGACCACGGGCACCTTGTCGGCCACCACCTCGATCGCCAGAAGCACCACCAGCACCCCGATAACCCAAGGGTTGGTAAGGGCGTCGAAGGGCGGGTTGAGGCGCATCCAGGGCGTAAAACGCGCTGCGAGCGCCACGATCAAGAGTGGCACGTAGGCGTTCAGGCCTGCCGAGGTCGAAAGCCCAAAGGCAGTGGCCAGGTTGGAAATTGCCCCGATCATGGCGCACCTCCCACACATTGCGCACAGCCTGCCAGGCCCGATTGTAACACTGTGGGAGAGGCGCTGTCAATTGCACGCTCTGTGGCAAGGTTCTTTGACGCCCTCCCCGCGGGCGCCTATAATGTCAAGCAGAGGGCCGTGGGGCTCGCCCGACGGCCCGTGGCTGACCGCTGATTGCTGATCGCTGTGCGGGGTGCTTGGATGCAGGCTGCGACTCGTCGCAATGCGGCCCTTCTGGCCGTGGGTGTGGTGTTGGTGCTGGCCGTGTGGTTGGTGCCGGGGCAACGCCAGCCCAAGGCACCGCTGAGCTCGGACTTTTTGACCCCCCGCCCCACGCCCACGGTGGAGAGCCAGTGGCGCCTGCTCACCAAGGTGGTGGGCCAGGGCAGCCGTGACCTCTACGCCGAGGGCTGGCAGGTGACCGTGCCGGGGCCGTGGCGCATCCGCGCCGTCCCGGCCGACAAGGACGTGATGGTGCGCGTCGTCGACCGCGAGACGGGCGCCCTCTTCGCCCGCGTCTGGGCGAGCGGCACCGACCACGGCGACCTGGCCACTCTCCCTCAGGGCCGGGGCACCTACAGCCTGCAGATCGACGCCAGCGCTCCCTACACCCTCTACATCGAAGCCTGGGAGGCACCACAGAGATAGGACGGAAGAGAGATCCCCTTGAGCACGGATTTCGGGTTCGCAGATACGAGCGTGGCCTCGCACCTGCGCGAGGCCTTGGCCGACCTCTTTGAGGCGCACGAGGTGACCGTGGGCCGGGCGGGCCAGGTGCGCCTGCGTGGGCGCCTCCTGGAGCCCGCCGACACAGCCTACGCCAAAGCAGCCCGGCGCTTCGAGCCGCTGGGCTACCTGCCGATCTTCCGCCGCGAGGGCGAGGATGCTGTGGTGATCGCCCTGCCCCAGAGGCTGCGCACCGCTTCCTCGCGGAGCTGGGTGGGCTTTTTGCTCCTGGGGCTGACGGTGCTCTCCATGCTCTTCGTCGGCGCCCAGATCGAAGGGTGGGACCCCACCCGCGGCCTGCCGGCCAACCCGCTCGTAGGCCTGCCCTTTGCCGCCACCCTGCTGGCCATCCTGGGCGCCCACGAGCTGGGCCACTATCTCGTAGGGCGCCACTACGGCGTGCCGGTGAGCATGCCCTACTTTATCCCCATGCCCTTCAGCATCTTTGGCACGTTGGGCGCGGTCATTCGCCTGAAAGCGCCGCCCACCAACCGCCGCGTGCTCCTCGCCATCGCTGTCGCCGGGCCGCTGGCGGGGCTGGCTCTGGCCATCCCGCTGCTCATCCTGGGGCTCAGGCTCTCGACGGTGGGGCCGTTGCCGCCGCCGGGCGCGGGGGTGATCCTCGAGGGCAACTCGATCCTCTACGCGCTGGTCAAGCGCCTGATGTTCGGGCGCTTCCTGCCCGGGGGCGGGCTGGATGTGAACCTGAGCTCGGTGGCGTTCGCCGCCTGGGCGGGGCTGTTCGTCACCGGGCTGAACCTGATCCCGGCCGGCCAACTCGACGGGGGCCACGTGGCCTATGTGCTCTTGGGCGAGCGTGCGCGCTACCTGTCGCTGGGCCTCGCGGCGGCGCTCCTCGGCCTGGGCCTCTTCGTGTGGCCGGGGTGGTACCTGTGGGCTGCGCTGATCTTCGTCTTCGGCCAGACCTTTGCCACGCCGCTCGACGAGATCACCCGCCTCGACGCGAAACGCGTGGCCCTCGCCCTGGCCATGCTGGTGATCTTTGTCCTCATCTTCACCCCCATCCCACTGGTCGAGCTCTGAGACGGAGGGAACTGACGGAACTGGGGGAACCGAGGGGGCCTTTCCCATCCCCTCAGTTCCCCCAGTTCCTCGAGTTTCTTGCAGTTCCGTCGCCTCTCAGAGCGGCAGGTCGTAGATGCGGTAGGTCTTGTAGATTTCGCCGTGCAGGGCCTCGATGGCCTGGCGGGTGGGCAGGTTATCCTCCAGGATCCACGACATCTCCACCCACTTGTAGCCTTTGCGTGCCCCCTCCTCCAGCGTCTTGAGGTAGAAGAGGGCATCGACCCCGCGCAGTTGATAATCCTTGGCCACCCCCATGGCGAAGGCACGGACGGCGTTGACCCGGCGGCGATACCACAGGAACTTGGCCCACCCGGTGGGGAAGAGGCGGCCATCGCGGATGTGGATCAGCGCCTGGTTGATGTCGGGCAGGGTGATGGCGGCGCCCACGGGCCGGTCGCCCACGAAGGCCAGAAGGAGCAGGTCGGGGTCCAGGAACATCTTCAGCCCCTCGGCGATGTGGTCGATCTCGGCCTCGGTCAGGGGCACAAAGCCCCAGTTCCGGCTCCAGGCATCGTTGTAGACCTGCTTGACCAAGCCCACCTCACGGCGGAAGTGGCGCAGCTCGCCCTTGCGCACCGTCACGTGGTAGCGCTTTTGGGCCACCTCGGCCACCCGGCGCGCCTTCTCGGGCAACCCATCGCCCTGGGCGCCAAAGGCCTCGATACCCACCCGGTAGGCGTAGAGGTCCTTGGCCTTGGCAAAGCCGTAGCGCTCCACAAAGGCGGGGTAGTAGCGGGGGTTGTAGGTCATCATGACCACCGGCGGCAGGTCGAAACCGTCGATGAGCAGCCCACACTCCTCGTTGGTCGAGTAGCTCATGGGGCCGCGCAGGGTCTCCAGGCCCTGGGCCTTGCACCAGTCGCGCGCGGCGTCGAACAGCGCCTCGGCCACCGGGTACTCTTCGACCACGTCGAAGAGGCCCCAGAAGCCGACCTTTTCGCCATGGAACCGGTTGTAGGCATCGTTGCGGATGGCGGCGATGGTGCCGATGGTGCGGCGCCCGCGCACGGCACGGAAGAAGGCGACCTCCGCATGCTCGAAGAAGGGGTGGCGGGTGCGGTCTGTGAACTCCATGCGCTCCGAACGCAGGTAGGGCACCCACAGGGGATCGTTGCGGTAGAGCTCGTACTGAAAGCCGACGAACGCCTTGCGCTCGGCCAGCGTCTCGACGGGCACAACCTCAAAATCTCGCGGCACGGCGACACCTCCATGTCTGGCGATCATCGGCAAACCTGCATCTCATAGCGGCAGGTCGTAGATGCGGTAGGTCTTGTAGATCACCCCGCCGAGCGCTTCCATGGCCTGGCGCATGGGCACGTTGTCTTCCAGGATCCACGACATCTCGCCCCAGCGGTAGCCCTTGCGGGCCCCTTCCTCCAGCGTCCTGAGGTAAAAGATGGCATCCACGCCGCGCAGTTGGTACTCCCGGATGACCCCCATGATGATCACCCGCAGCGCGTCGACCCGCCGGCGGTACCACAGGAACTTGGCCCACCCGGTGGGGAAGAGGCGGCCATCGCGGATGTGGATCAGCGCCTGATTGATGTCGGGCAGGGTCACCGAGACGCCCACAGGCCGGCCATCGACTTCCGCGATGAACAGGAGGTCGGGGTCCAGGAACTGTTTCAGGCCTTCGGCCAGGTGATCAACCTCGGCTTCGGTCATGGGCACAAAGCCCCAGTTCCGGCTCCAGGCATCGTTGTAGACCTGCTTGACCCGGCCCAGCTCCTCGTTGAAGCGGCGCAGGTTGGCCTTGCGCACGGTGACGCGGTAGCGTTGCTGGGCCACCTCGGCCACCCGGCGCACCTTCTCGGGCATGCCCTCGCCGTTGAGGCCGAACATGCGCGTCTCCAGCTTGTAGGCGTAGAGGTCCCTGGCCTTGGCAAAGCCGTAGCGCTCCACAAAGGCGGGGTAGTAGCGGGGGTTGTAGGTCATCATGACCACCGGCGGCAGGTCGAAACCGTCGATGAGCAGCCCACACTCCTCGTTGGTCGAGTAGCT
>Ga0272448_1004438_pt1 | contig 15983 bp, 14 predicted proteins | sample YNPCB0191_FD_202220 | JGI IMG/M metagenome (GOLD analysis project Ga0272448, IMG submission 202220) | Hot spring sediment microbial communities from Yellowstone National Park, WY, United States - YNP-CB-019-1 | ecosystem: Environmental > Aquatic > Thermal springs > Hot (42-90C) > Sediment...
AATCAGCGAACATATGTCCTGCATCTGCAAAAAGAGCAAGGCTGCCAGAAAGCCAGCCAACCAAAAATTCAACAAGCATAAATCCAAAAACAAGGGCCAAAACTTTTTTCAGAACTTTTCGATTTTCGTGGAGGTGTTTTACGTGCTCGTGCATATTTTCACCTCAAAGGCAGCTACAGGCTGCTCCAGCCCCCAATTCATAAGAATCTTCGGGTGAATTTCTCCAATAATACCCTGCTCTTCTCCATCTAAAATTACTTTTGCACATCTGCCAGAAATAAAGCTAGGATGGTCTATTTCTTTAAATTCGAGTTCTTTGCCAAATGCCCTAAAAACAGCTTCTAAAATTTGTTTTATCTCCGTAAAATCTGCATCAAAATGAGATGTAGCAAACCCAAGCCGCTTTTCAGTTTCACATCCATTTTCTTTTTTCTTGTTTGGAATTACAACATCTCCAATTTCGAATATTTTTTGAGGGAAACTTCTTTTTGTATTTTCGGAGAGAAAATCTAACAAAGACGGCAGCAATTTATTTCTTAGCACAGAATAATTGAGAGAAATAGGATTTTCAATTTCAATTAAATTTTCTTCTGGGCACTCCATTTTTGCAAACAAATTTTCTTTATTTGTTAACATAAAAGAATTAATTTCTTGTGCGCCCAGCCCAATGCAAACTTCTTTGTACTTATCAACAATTTTTTCTACAGGATTTGCTTTTCCGACAGTAGGCAACTCCGGGATAATTCTTTCAAAAGAATTTAGACCATATGAAATTGCAATATCTTCTATGACGTCTATTGGGTGCATAATGTCTTTTCGATAGCAAGGAATTTTAACTTCAATCAAACCATCAACTTCTTTCGCAGAATACCTAGCTTTTTGCAAAAGCTTAATTATGTCTTCTGAAAGCAACTCAACTCCTAAGACTGCTTTAATTTCATCGCAAGATAACTTTAGATAGCCCGGCTCTAGCTTTGGACAGAAATCGATTTTTCTGTAGGGATAATCTATTGTTACGCCGTATATTTTACCTCCCCTATCCGCAAATAATGTGCAAAATATAGTTAAGAGTCTATCAACCGTATTATAATCGGTTCCAGTTACTTCTATTAAAATATTCTTAGTGTTCTCATCTACCTTTCCTAAATCAGCAGAATTTATTATTGGTGGAAGACTTAGGACTTTCTGTTTAGCGTCAATCAGAATGGGATATTCTGGAAGGCCTTTTAGCAAGTACCCGTACTCTTGACCTTTTGGATGTTGCTCCAAAATTTCGTGCGGTGGTAGTGCTTGCTCAAATCCTAAAGGAATGAATGCATTTTCATGCGGTTTTGTTAAAGTATATTTGAGTGGGAAAGTCAGCAAATCAAAATTATAAAGTCCGATCGAAGCTTTTTTTCTTCCTCTGCCGAAAGTAGAGTCTAGCTTTGCCTGAAATTGCATTAGAGCTCTTATGGAAGAATCGTCTAAATCAACACCTTTGATAACAGCACACGCAATAAATGGTCTTATTTGCTCTAATTTTGCCGAAACAAAAACTTTTAGATCTGTCTTTTCTGCAACATAATCCTTTGCACCACGTTCTAGCCCAAAATGTGCTTTTAGCTCCCTTGCTAAGCCTTCCGGACTCCAAAGCTCTGGTCTATTACCATCAGACATCTTTAAAGTTAGTACGCCATTTTCAAAGCTCTCTATCTCTCCTTTCAAATCAAAGATAAGTGGCTCGAGTTCTTCTATCTTTGTTGGCAATTCTTTGCCAACCAGTTTTTGTAACAACTCAAATTCAATTTCAATTGTTGGCATCACGCCTCCGAAAGTGCTTTAGCTATGGCTTTACCAAAATCCCTTGCCCATTGTGGGCCTGCAGCAGTAATGAGTTTGCCATCTTCAACAACACCTTCTTTTACATATTTTGCACCATGTTGCTTTAGAATTTCAATAGATTCTGTATAAGCTGGAGAGCTCCAGACTGTAGCTTTTTTGCCTTTTAGAACGTCTGCGCTTGCAAGCACTACAGGACCTAAGCAAATTGCACCCAAAACTTTTCCTTTAGAAGCAGCGCTTTTGATCAAATTACTAACTTCTGGATATTTTGCCAACTCCGGAGAACCAGAGCCACCTACGACTACAAATGCATCAAAATCTTCAACTTTAACATCTTTAACTGCTAGGTCTGGCTTAACAACAGCACCCAACATTCCAGTAGCAGTTGCAGTACTTACCGAAGCAACTTTTACTTCATGTCCGGCTTTTTCTAGTTCTTCTTTTGTGTGAAATAGCTCTTCGTCTCTAAAGTTCTTTTGCGCAACAATCATAAGTACCCTCATTTTTCACCTCCTTTACCTTGTATTGGAAATTCCCTTAACCATTGAATGTTTTTACTGTAGAGATCTCTAATATCTTGGATTCCATTTTTAATTACAAATAGCCTATCTATTCCTATTCCCCAGGCAAGTACTGGTTTATTTATCTTAAATGGCTCGAGAATTTCTGGCCTTAATAGACCTGCACCTAATGCTTCTATCCATTTGCCAGAGTACCAAATATCTACTTCAAAAGAAGGTTCTGTAAATGGGAAATAACTTGGCCTTAAGCGAATTTTTTCTGAGCCAGTTATTTTTCTAGCCAACTGAGTAATTAGTCCAATTAAATGTCTTAAATTGTAATCTCCGATTACTATGCCTTCGCATTGCCTAAATTCTGGCAAATGCGTTGCGTCTACGACATCCGGTCTAAAGCATTTTGCAATGGCAAAATAAGCCCCCGGTATTTTTGGGCTACTTCCCAAACACCTTGCAGACAGCGCCGTACCGTGAGATCTAAGCAATAAGCGAGAAGATTCCTTTTCATCAAATGTGTATTGCCAGCCTTTGCTTCCAGACATTCCACCATTTTCATGAACTTTTTTAACAGCGCTAATTAATTTTTCCAAAGCTTTCAAATTTCCATACTTTGGCTCTTTGACATAATAAAGATCGTGAATTCCCCTTGCAGGATGGTCTTGCGGCATAAACAGCGCATCGCAATTCCAAAATGCAAATTCGACGACAGGACCCGTTAGCTCCTCAAATCCTAGCGCTATCAGCTCTTGTCTTATCTCATTCAAAAAAGAAAGGTATGGGTGGCTTTTTCCGGGCCAAATTTTTGATACTTGTGCAAGAACATCGTACCTTCTAAAGGAAGCTTTTTCCCAAACTTTTGTTTTAATTAGCTCTGGTGTTAGTTTTCCAATTCTCGGAACATCTTTTACAAATTCTAAAACAGCCGAGCCAAGATCCGTAATTCTAAAAACAGTTTCCTTTAGCTCTGTTTTTTTAGCAAGCCCTCTTTTTTGCAAATTTTCAAAAGCAGCTTTTTCTTCAGGTTTAAGTTTTTCAAACTCTGCTGGCTGTAAAGATAGCTTTTGCAAAAAGCTCTCTTCAAGTGTTTGTTTGGCGAGATAGTTTTTACCAGTCGAAGTTATTTTTAAATTATGGCCCTCGAATTCAATTGCGCTCTTAGCTTTCCAATAACCTATTGAAAACAGCACTTCTTGTTTACTTAGGCCAAGTTCATGTGCTATTTCCTCAGCGCATTTAGGTCCAATATTAAGTTGTTGCAAAAAACGCCTTTCGGGCAGGCCGCTCGCAATATAGCTTTTTCCTAAGTTTGTTAGCTCAACTAAATATTTTATTTTTGTTTCTGAGTCTACAAGTTTTTTATTTTGTAGCCAAAGTAGCGCTCTTCTAATGGAGTCTATATTGGCCGATGTTTTTTGAGCTAGCTGCTCTGGAGTTGCAGCAAAACCTTTCAAGACTTTAATAATTTGAACTTCAAGGTCTTGGAGTGTTTCTGCTAGCCTTTCAGCACTTGTGGCCATCAACCAAAATACTTTTTGGCTGTTAAAAAGTTTTTTGGAAAGCCATAAATTTTTAAATCACGAAATTTACAAATAAATGTGGCCAACATTATTAAACATATCAAAGCGCACTATGCACAAATTCTTTTGCTATTTATTATAGCAGCACTTCTTTTGGCAGCGTTTTATTCATTTAAGCCATTTGGAGCTATTATTGCAAATGGTCGCGAGTGGGAAAACAGGCTAGAGCTTAGTGCAGACCCTTCTGAGAAATTTATTAGCACACACGTTATTTTTGGCAAATACAAGCCGAGTTCTTGTCGAAATGGCATTTATGTAGAAACGGCTGATGGCCGGCCTGTTCCTTTCAGCACTGAAAATGAAGTTTATGAAAACGGGCTTTGTAAGGAAACTGATGTAGTTTTTTCAAATTTGATTTATCAAGAGCCGCAACCTAAAGAGCAGCCAAGCTTTCAAATTCAAGGTCTAGCTGCACAGGACTCAATAGTTTATTACATTTATTACGGCCCTATTCCGGAGCAAAAACCTGCCACTAGGGAAAGCCGGCCTGTCGCTGAGCAACAAGAACAGCAAACACAAACAGAATTTCAAACTCAAGAAATTTGTTATTGCGATTCTTGCTCTTCTTGTACCGACGCCATAAATAACGCTTCTTGTACAGAAATACGGCTAACTCAAAATATAACAAACTTTTCTGGAATTTGCATACTTAGCCCGGCAAATTTCAGTAACAAGATATTCGATTGTCAAGGATACGTGATCGATGGGGTCTATCCAAGTACTTATTGCGTAGGTATAGCTATTACAAACAAAAGTAACATTACAATTAGAAATTGCGTACTAACAGAATTTAATTACGGCGTTCTGGTAGGCGATAGCTCTTTTAATATTACTATCACTAACAACACTTTTTTGAGAAACGATAAAGCAGTTCAAATATATCAAAATTCGTCCTACGTTTCTGTCGCGAGTAATATTGTTTCATCTAGGTATGGATTTAACTTACTTAACAGCACATACCTTAACATTTCGAATAACTTTATATTTAACCAAACCAATAATGGAATGTCTATCGACCACGTTAATTATTCCACTATTTTTAACAACACAATAACAAATATTTCTTCTGACAATGGAATATATTCAGTTAATATTTCTTTTAATAACATATCAAACAACGTCATTGGCGTATGCTACCTTAGGGGAATCGCCATAGACCCTGGCTCGAATAACAATATCGTTTCAAATAACATAGTATATTCAGCGCAAGATCCGCATGGCGGAATATCGCTATCATCTATATTTTGGAACCAGCCTTCCAATCCTTGTCTAAATAATGTAGTTGTAAATAATACTGTGTATAATTGTTCGGCTGCAGGCATATGGATAGAGGGCACATCCACTTTAAACACCATAGTGGCAAATAACATAGTGAATTCTAACAAGTATGGAATTCAGCTATATAAAGCATCGAATAGCATCGTATATAATAATATTTTAAGTGGGAATACTTGGAGCGGAATTGGAATAGAAACAGGAGCATCAAATAACACAGTGTTTAATAATAGTTTGATTAGTACTAGTGGAGGCCCTGGAATTTATTTATCTTTCTCTTCGCTAAATAACATAACTGCAAATTTCGCGCATTCAAACCGATATGGTATTTACTCGTATTTTTCAAACAATTCGGTAATTCAAAATAATACTGTGCTCAATAGCACTATTTGCGGACTTCGAATAGAACGAACTTTAAATGCTTCTTTGGTTAACAATTCTTTGGCTAATAATAGCAAAGGAATTTATTTGTATTTATCTAACAATTCCGCGATTTTAGGTAATACACTATTTAACAACACAGAAGACGGAATTCAGCTACAAAATTCCAATATGACTTTTATCTCAAACAATACAATTTTCAACAACTCTGATGACGGTATTGAGCTGCTAGCTTCGCCAAACGCGATTATTTCTAACAATGAAATATTTAATAACTTTGATGATGGCGTTGATTTAGACCCAGGAAGTAATTTTGCCAACGTCTCAGAAAATCAAATTTATAACAATTCTTTCGGAGTTGTGCTAACAGGTGTTAATAGTTCTATAATTTCTAATAACACTTTAGCAAACAATAATTTGTCAGGAATAGCAGTTTACAATCTAAGCATAAATAATACAATTCTAGGAAATGATGTTCGAGGAAGTATTGTTGGCTTAGGCGCGGCCTTTACTAGCTTTGCCAATTTTATTAACAACACAGTTCTTTCGAACGGTGTTGGGCTCTACTTTAATACAACTTCCCAAATAAATGCTAGCTGGAATCTTATTTGTAATAATAGCTATGGATTAATCGAAGAAAATACTTCAGACATGCAAATAACAAATAATACTTTTTGCATCCACATCATAGACCCAACTCCTGAGCAAATAATGCGAAGCCCGCCAACACAATTCAAATTTAATTTATCTAATCCACTTTTCAATAGCAGTTGTAGGCTAAGCATTTCTAGTAAGAGCTTCGATTTACCAGTTACCGATGCAGAACTTCTAAATAACAATTTAACAATAATTCCATTGCACGATTTATCTACTTCTGAAGGCAACTACTATTGGACTTTAAGATGTAATGATTCTTTTGAAAACTTTGGCGAAGCAAGCTCTTATTATAAAATTCAAATTCCAGTCTCGGGTGGGCGCGGTATAGAAGTAACGAGGTACGACTTTACAGGCGGGACACAAACTTACGATCTCTATGTTGGCACAACATCAGTTTATTATAATTTTGAAGGCAAGACATACGAGCTAAGGCTGAGTGGTTCATTTGATAGCCTGCGAGAATTTACAATAAATGGAATTAGACACGGCTTTAAAGAATCAGATATTGTGATGGTCGATTTAGATAGAGACGGCCAAGCTGATTTGGAAATTACTTTATTAGGATTGTTGAATAACGGAGCTAAATTGCGGCTAAGAGAAATTCCTAAGCAAGAGCTACCGCCAGCACCGGTTACACCAGCACCGCCATCAGGCCCAATTTGCGGCGATGGCAAATGCGAGGGCGATGAAAGCCCGCTAACTTGCCCGCAGGACTGCCCTGCTCCAGAGCGAGCAATAGCACCATTTAAAGCCCCGCTACAGATTTTTGCCTATTTGCTACTGTTGCTAATCGCAATAGCCATAATCGCCAATATACTCTGGCGAAAGATTGAAAGCAAAGCGAAACACCGACGAAAAGTCAAGAAGGCTAAAGTTAAAAAAGCTAAAAGAAAAGCTAAATAAAGAAAATTTTATGTTTATTTTTTAATTGCTATAAGTTCAACATAAATTTCATTAGCAGGTAAAATAAAAGCAAAAAATCTCTCGTAAATTTTTTTGATTTATGTTAAAACACGGATTGAATATTTTTAAAATTTTATTATTGCTGAAGATTATTTTTCTTTTTTTAATTTTAAAATTAAATTTTGCAAATTCATCAAAATAGTTATTTTTTCCCAATTTACCTCTTTCGAAAAAATCAAAAGTGGCGGCAGCAAAAAATGTTTATGTGTGGGATCTTTATAGAATTTAAGAAAGAAAAATAAGGTACTTTTATTTTAATTAAAGCCCCGTCCTTTGAAATTCTCCATACCTCCCCCATTAACTTTACGATATCATCGATATGCTCGAGAACGTGATCAGAAGTATTTCTGAAAAAGAGTCATCTTTAAAAGGTAAGGGTGTTTCGTTTAAGTCCCAAACCATATCTACGCCCTGGAATGGTACTATGTCGACGTTCAAATAACCTTCCCATATATCAGTACCGCATCCGAGATTAAGCTTATCTAATTGCTTATTACCCATTTTTTATAAAAATTAAAAAACTTTTATAAACCTTATTTTATTTCTCATAATGATGAGAATAGGCTTCCTTATAAAATATTTTAATCCGGGAATGGGGGGAGCAGAAAATAATTGTTATTATTTAGCAAGAGAATTAGCAAAAAACAAGAAAAACCAAGTTCATATTTTTTGCTCGGGTGACGAAGAAAGAGAAGAAACTCTCGAAAGAATAAAAGTACATAGGTGCAGACGAATAATAAATTTAACTTATTATTTTTCATTTTATCCTTCAATAAATAAAAAGTTATTGTCATATGATTTGGATATTATTCATGTTCATGGATTTGGATTTATCCAAAACGATTTAGCTGTAAAAAAATTAAAGAAAAAAAAGCCTTTCATAAAAATTGTGTGTACGCCTCATGGACCATTTATGGCTTTAAAATATAACTCAATTTTAAAATTAATTAAATTATTATATACTAATTTAATGATTAAAAAAAATATAAGTTATTATGATAAGATTATTCAAGTGAATCCATTTCAAAAAGAATGGATGATAAACGAGTATTTCATTCCAGAAGATAAAATTGTTTTTTTACCAAATGGTATCCCAAATGAAGCATTCAAAATTATTCCGAAAGATTTAAAACAAAAGGTTGCAATTAAATACGATATAAAAGGCAAATTTATAGTTCTTTATCTTGGAAGGATACAACAATACAAAGGATTAGATCAAATAATAAGAATTTTGCCGGAGCTTAAAAAAATTTGCCCAAACATTTGTTTTGTAGCAGCAGGTAAGGATTATGGAGATGTTAAGAGACTCCAAGATTTGGCTAAGAGGTTAACGGTAGAAGAAAATGTTCTATTTATTGGCGAAGTTTCTGAAGAAGAAAAATATGCTTTGTTAGATCTATCTGAAATCTTTGTGTTTCCAAGTAAATGGGAAGCTTTTGGGATTTCTACTCTGGAAGCGATGGCGCGAGGAAATGCTATTGTTTCAACAAAGACTGAAGGTGGACTTTATTTAATAAAAGAAAAAGAAAATGGATTTTTATTTGACTATCAAAATACAGACCAACTTCTAAGCAAATTGAAAATATTAATTTTAGACAAAAAATTAAGAAAAAAAATACAAAAAAACAATACCAAAAAAGCTAAAAAATATGTGTGGGAAGAAATAGCAAAAGATTTAGAGAGAATTTATTTTCGCTTAATAAATGAACCGAAAAATAACGAGCAAAAATGAAGATTCTTGAAATATGTGAATTTTCGGCAGGAATTTGTGGAGTATGGACTAGAGTAAAACAAGAATCTGTCGAGCTGCTTAAGAGAGGCCATGAAGTTTATGTTTTTTCTTCAAACAGCGTCAAAGGAACAAACGAAACGGCGAAAAGTTATGAAGAAATAGAAGGAATAAAAATATATCGGTTTCCTATAAAATTTAAGATAGGCGAAAACGCTTTATTTTGGGATTTCGAAAAAAAAGCATTAGGATTATCTCCAGATATAATTATAGCTCACGTTTATAGACACCCACATACAAATCAAGCGTTAAAAGTAGCAAAGATATTAAAACAAAAAGGAAAAAACTGCAAAATCTTTCTTGTAACCCACGCTCCGTTTGTTTCCCCAGAAATAAGAGGTTTTAAGCTAACATTATTAACAAAAATCTACGATCTGTTTTATTCTAAAAATCTAAATAAGTTTGATAGAATTATCGCTATAACCAAATGGGAAATTCCTCACTTGTTGGATTTAGGAGTAAAAAAAGAAAAGATTGTATACATTCCAAACGGCCTTCCAGAGCAATTTTTTAAGCAAATCAAATCAGAACCCACAAAGGATGTTTTGTTCTTAGGGAGAATAGCACCTATTAAAGATTTGGAAACTTTAATAAAAGCGGCTAAAATGCTTCCAGAAGTTAATTTTTCGATTGTAGGATTTGCTGAAAAAAAATATTTGGAAAAACTAGAAATGTTAATTGGAAACTCTAAAAATATTAAGATTTATCCGCCAATTTACGATTTAAAAAAGAAAATTCATATTTTTGATGAACATAAAATTGTTGTTTTGCCATCTAAAAGAGAGTGCTTTGGGCAAGTTTTGGTCGAAGCAATGGCCAGAGAGAAAATAGTCATTTCTTCTAAAACAGATGGTGGGAAAGAAATAATAGGGAATGAGTATACGGGATTTCTATTTGATATAGGCAACGAGAAAGAGCTTGCCGAGAAAATATCATTTTGTTTAGACAAGAAAAACGCAAGAATCGTTGAAAAAATAAAAGAAAATGCAAAAGAAAAAGCGAAAGAATTTCAGTGGAGTAGCCTAATAAACGAATTAGAAATGCTATTTTAATTTATACTCAGAAGATTTAAATATTTATTTTATTTTAATCTAGAGCGATGATAAGCATTGTTATTACGAGTTATAAAGAACCAAAAACAATAGGTATGGCGATAGAACAAATTTTAAAGAACAAAATTACCGAGGAATTCGAACTTATTGTTTGCGCTCCTGATAGAGAGACCTTAAACGTCGCAAGAAAATATGCAAAAAGATACAAACAAATAAAATTATTCAAAGACCCGGGAAAAGGAAAAATTTTCGCACTTAATCTCATTTTACCAAAATTGAAAGGTAAAATCATTATCCTAACCGACGGAGATGTTTACGTGTCAGAAAATGCAATAAACGAATTATTAAAATTTTTTAAAGACCCAAAGGTGGGAGTTGTTACCGGACGGCCAGTTTCGTTAAACCCTAAAAATACAATATTTGGCTATTGGTCTCATTTACTTTGCGATGCTGGCGCACATTTAGCAAGATTAAAGCGTGCAGAGAGAAACGAGTTTATAGAATGTTCTGGTTACTTGTGGGCTTTTAGAAATAGCATAATTAAAAATTTTCCGAGAGATGTAGCAGAGGATACAATTATTCCAATTTTATTTTGGAAAGAAGGTTATAAAATAGCTTATGCTCCCAAAGCAAAAGTTTATGTAAAATTTCCAACAAATCTTCACGATTTCATAGAACAAAAAACAAGAACTACAAAAAGCCACGAGTCTCTACAAAAATACCCCCAATTTAAAGATGTTCCGAGAATGAAGACTTTTAAAAACGAGTTTTTCGAAGGATGGGCTGCTTTTTGCTACCCTAAAACATTAAAAGAAATAGTTTGGACATTATTACTCTTTCCTTTACGACTTTATATTTGGATTTTAACTTTTTATCAAGTACGGATTAAGAAAGTATATTTTACCGATCGGTGGAATAGGGTAGAAAGTACTAAATAATTCTTTAATTGACTCAAAAAATCTTATAAACCCCATATCCAAAAGCACTAAATGGCTATAGAAAAATCTGTTCAGATTGCATTGATTATTGGCATTTGTGCTATTGTGATCGGCGGGATTGGGGCATATGTCTTCTTGCAAACCAAAACACCTTCTAACACGATAACTGTGCAAGGGCAGGCAAGCCTCAAAGTGGATCCTGATACGATAACAACATATTTTAGAATAGAGGCGACGGGCCAAACCGCCACAGAGGCAAAAGACAAAAGTTCTGAAATTTATGAAAGCGCAGTTACCTCTTTAACTAACATTGGAATTGCTGAAGAAAAAATACAAACAGAAAACATTAACATATATCCAGAATACGACTGGATAGATGGCCAGCAAAAATTCAGAGATTTTAAAGCAACACATTCATTTAAAGTTGAGCTTGGTGTGCCCGAACTCGAAAAACTCGGAAAAGTTTTTGACGCAGGGGTTAACTCCGGAGCATTAATAGATTATGTTTCTTTCGAGCTCAGCCAAGCGAAGCAAAATGAGTATAAGGCGAACGCATTAAAACAGGCTTCAGAAGATGCGAAAGTAAAAGCTGAGGCAATAGCATCTGGCCAGAATAGAAAGCTAGGCAAATTAGTGTCTATTTCAGATACTAGCTTTGATTACTACCCGTTACCCATATATAGAGCAGAAGAATCTGCTGGAAAAACAGCAAAAGAAGCTTTAGCAGGCATAACACCTTCGCAATTGGAAGTAACTGCACGAGTTAGTGCAGTTTACCAAATTAGTTAATTATTTTTATTCTTTTATTTTTACTTGACCACGCCAGCTTCTTTCATTTTTTGCACAAGTTCTTCAAAAACTAGTTCCGGCTCTTTGTTCGACCAAATTTCAATGAAAGGTACTTTCTTCTTTTTATAGTACTCTAAAACTGGCTCACTTTGCTCTTTATATATTTGTAGCCGCTCTTTTATTGTTTCGGGATTGTCATCCGGTCTTTGAATTAGCTTTGAGCCACATTTATCACAAATCATGTCTTTTTTTGGCAAAAGCGGTGGAAGATCAAATCTAATTCCATTTATTACTTTGTGAATGTCTGCAATGTTGTAATTGCCATCGCATTTCGGATTTGAGCAAATTCGCCTAGCCGAAATTTTTTCTATCAAAATTTCATCAAACGAGTTAATTTTAATTATCGCGTCTATTTTAGTGAGCTTGTCGAGAGCTTTTGCTTGTGCAACAGTTCTTGGAAAGCCATCTAATAGGAAATTGTCTTTATTTTGTACTCTTTTCTTAACAACATCGATGACAATTTCATCCGGAACTAAAAGACCTTTGGCTAAGTAATCTTGTACTTTTTTACCAAGTTCTGTCCCAGCTTTTATTTCTTCTCTGAAAATGTCACCGGTGGCAATTTTCTCTAAGCCAAATCGTGCTTTCAATTTAGAGCCGAAAATTCCTTTACCAACTCCAGGTGCACCAAAAATCAACAGCTTCATTTTAACCTCCTCGCGATTTCTACTAAATCGCCTCTTTGAATAGCAGGTCTTTTAATTACTTCTTCAATTGCAATAAGCGCCCTGTCCCCGCCAAATTTTACTATGCGCTCTTCAAGTTCTAAAACTTTGTTTGCTAAATCTTCTGGCGTTGGAAGGCGCGAAATTGCAGCATCGATATAACCAACAGCAAATTTCAGCGCATCTTCTTTTGCCTTGCATTTTGCCAATTCATAGCGAGCGTTTTCTCTACCAGGCCAATGCACTCTTGCATGATCTAAAATAACAGCACATCTTTTATTAGTATCTTGCAGCTCTCTTCGAATTGTTGCAGCAGCCTCTAATAGCTTAATGAGGGCGGTTCTAGCGTATTCTAGCCTTTCCTTTTCTTGAACAAATTTGCCTATTGTTTTTAGAGGCTCTTCTAAGCTATCCACATCAACAACGACTTTACTTTCGAATTTCGATACTGCATCGACATCTTTTTTTAGGCTTTCAACACCTTCTTTTCCTAGAAGTCTCTTAACATCGACCAGCATGCTACTATTAGCCAAAAAGTCAATTATAAAGTTTTCTTTAGCAGTTTCTTTAGCCTTTTTTACAGACCTCGCTTAGCCAATTCTTTTAGAAGTTTTTTTAGTCCAGGCGTAAAAACCACTTTTCCATTTTTAACTAAATAGCGATAGGGCAGCTCTTCCCAGAGGTATTTTTCTACTTTTATAGAAACGCCGTCTTTGAAGTTCAAATTTTCTAATTTCTTACCATCAACAATTTCCTTACAAACTAAAACAGCAGTATCTGTTGACATTTGAGCTTTTCCGAGGTTAAATGCAGGGAAATTTAGCTTGGATGTTAAGTACTCAGTTGTTCTCGCCCTCGGAGGATTATCTCCGAGGATACCGCCAAATATGAAATAATCGAATTTTGCCGCAATTTTGGGATTTAGGGCGGTTTTTGCATTTGGATCCAAAATACACGCTTTTTCCAAATGCATATTTGTTACGCTTTCTTCATGGACTTTTCCAAGCTCTTTGAGTTTTTTGATGTCTTCTTCCCCCAAGTGCTTTGTATTCGTAAAAATCAAATTTGCTTTCCCAACTATTTTAGAAATGTGTTTATACTCTAAAAAACACCATGGATAGAGTTTCGGCTCTAAGTGCTCAACTATATAATATGGCATTATTATGTTTTGCTTCGTAGGCTTTTATAATTTGTTCTAAAACATTTTTTGTTCTTTGTACACCTTCTTTGCAAAATTCGACCTGATCTGAAATTTTAATAGTCTCGTATAAGTTGCTATCTAGGTTAATTTTTGCCTTGTCTTCGTCAGGAAAATCTAAGTAATCTTTACACACTTCATATAAGTCCCTGCAGAACTCGTATTCGCCCCGTCCAAAATTTTCAGCCAAGGTGCTTACTAAACCATAGAGCTGTACTTTTCCAACTTTAAAAATCCTATTTTCTTTACCTCTAAAGGGCATTAAATAAATTGCATCTTTATTAACTTCAATGCTCCTGCCACAGATTTCTACCATAGTGGTTTCTTTTGTATAAGAACTCTTTAAAAGTTTTTGTAAACCCAACCAGCCTCAGCGAAAGCTTTATAAACTAAAAACATATTATATACAATATGGTAAAAAGAAATTTGTTTATAATGCCGCAAGAAATCCTGGCGGAAATGAGCAGGATGCTCCAAAAACAGGAGTATGTAGATCCTGATACACTATTAGGCTTATTGAACTCCCTAGAACAAAGAGTAAGGTTTTGTAAATCTTTTGTAAAAAATTATTGCGATCCTCGAAACTACAACCAAATAGAGCAATCTAAATTAGACGGCGTAGCACAAAATCCGTTCGATCCTGGAAATAAATTAGACGCTGGAGATAACCCTTACGAAGACATAATAAATGGGCCAGAATATAAAGAAATAATTAAAGCTTATGAAAGATTAAGGAAAAACATTGCAGAAAAAATAGACGAGGGATTTAAGCATTTATGCGAACTTTATAAAAAGGATGAAAAGTTTAGAGCATACATACGTGAAGAACTCCTATCTAAAAGAAGTCCGAAAGCAGCACTCGACGCTAAAATTGCCATACTAAACACTTATTTTAGAAAATTCCCTCACGCGCAAGAATTTAGCAAATTGCTCCAATCTGAATACAGTGCTAGATTGCCTTGCGATGCAGGGTATTGCTAAAAGCCTTGCTGAATACAACTAGAGCAAAACTTAAAACTTTAATCGCGATATATAGTAAAAAAGGTTGGGAAAAGATGGCGATAAGCGAATTACTCGCAAATGTTGAAGAAAAGATAAAAAATGGAAAAAGCGCGAGCTATCTTATAGGAGTAGAGCCCGGCGCAAAAATAGACTCTTTAGCAGAAGGTTTATCTAAATACGATCCTTTGCTTGCAGAATCAAAATATGGTGGATTTGCCTTTAGTTCGATTTGGCCAGTTTCCCTTAAGCCACCGAAGCTAGTAGGTTGGTTTGTACGAAACAATGCTAATGGTATAAATATTGCGCAGTACTCCGAAGACGAGAGTTTAGATTTAGATATTTTTGGAGCGATGCAAGAAGCAGTAGAAACGTACGATAAAAATATAGAAGAAGCGAAAAAAGTTTATCTCAAAGGCCTCCAAGATCTTGAAAAAAGAGTGTGCAATGATTTTGGAGACGACATTTTCCAAAGAATTAAAGGTATTATAAAAAGTGTAGAAACAAAAGTCGATTTTTATTCAGAAGCAAATGCGCAACTAAAAAATGGCAAAAGCGAGGCAGAGCCAATAAAGCAATACAAAGAAGGAGATCGTACTATTTTTATTTACGGATCTAAGGAAGATCCTGTATCACTTGGCGTAATTTTAGAGGGGAGTAGCGAGCAAATTAAAGATGATTTAAAAGCCGTTTATGAGCGAATTTCTGAATGGAAATCTGATATCGAAAAGTGGGAAGGTAATAACGATGCTCCAATAGTTTATAAAGTAAAAGAAGCAGTCGAGGATAGACTTGTCAAATCTAAAAGATATACGGGGAAGCTAAGTGGTGAAGATTTGAAAATTGAAAAATATAGAATTTTTGAAGAAATTAGAAGTAGAATAACGCAATCCAAAAATAAAGTGTTGGTTATACAAGGTTTAGAAAAAGATTTGCTTACAAGAGAATGTTTCGAGTATTTGAGCCGTTGTAATTTAGGCGTTACTTTGATAGGTTGCTATAATACTGACTTTGCTGGAAATGTGCCGGAGCAAGTTTTGCCTTTGTATAAGAATGAAGGTATTGAACGTGGCAAAATTAACTCTCTATTAGGTCTTGAAGAGCTGTTAGGGCTTTTTGCAGAATCCCTAAGCGAAAAAGAGTTACTAAAGCGATTAGCTGTGGCAGGCACAACAGAAGGTTTTGAGAACTATGCAGAATTTGAAAAAGTAAAAAAGAAATTAAGTGAGCATAATTTGGTGCAATTTAATAGAATTAATCGAGCCTTTAGCAATAGTATTTTAGAAAAACTAAATAGC
>Ga0272448_1004440_pt1 | contig 15981 bp, 16 predicted proteins | sample YNPCB0191_FD_202220 | JGI IMG/M metagenome (GOLD analysis project Ga0272448, IMG submission 202220) | Hot spring sediment microbial communities from Yellowstone National Park, WY, United States - YNP-CB-019-1 | ecosystem: Environmental > Aquatic > Thermal springs > Hot (42-90C) > Sediment...
TTCCTTTTAATTTGACATTAAAGTCTAAAATCTTTATTAACTATCTTGAGACCTGTCTCAAGATAGTTAATAAAGATTTCGGAACGCAAGCGTTCTAAAATCGTCAAATGGAAGATATGGAAGATGATATGATAAATTCTCTATTATAAATCAATGTTCTTCTTACTATAGAACTTAATTAAAATACTTAGATCCTATCTATAAATAATTATGTTAACTAGATATTTATTATTATTGGATAATAATAAATGTGGCTCTTTATCTAATATCTAGTAAATAATTACGTAATTAACAGTGTAATGAAAATGAGTTCTTTTGATTATATTTTAATAATCTATCTAAATATATGTATTACTTATATTTGATAATATCATTTAAATGATATTGATAATGTTATTGAAGGGGATAATATGTATTACTTATATTTGATAATATTATTAATATCATTTAAATGATATTAATAATGTTATTGAAGGGGATAATATTTAAAATTGATAAAATTAATTAATTAAATAGTAACTGTTATAAATGAGTAACATAAATATACCTAAAGATAATTTAGATCCCTTTTATCGATATCAAAGATCGATAATCCAAAGTGAAACAAATTCTAAAAATGGAGGCACTACTATCTTAACTAATCTAGATAAAATAGCTAAAGATATTTATAGGACCACTGATGATTTAATCAAAGTATTAAAAAAACAACTGGCAACCTCAATTCAATTCAAAAATAATTGCATCATCATCAAAGGCTATCATAAAGCAGAAGTGCTTGATAATATTATAGAAGATTATATTAAAAATAATGTATTATGTGAACTCTGTGGTAATCCAGAAACTTTACCTATTGGTAAAAATCAAAAATATCAATGTCAAGCTTGTGGTAATATTAGAAGATAATTTACCATTGAATGTTAATTTGATGTATTTGATAATAATCATAATAATAATTTATATGATTACCTAAATTTAACACATCAATTATTGATTTAATTTCTTCTTCAGTTAATGATTCACCAGTAAGCTCTTCATGCAAACTATTGATTTTATTTAAAATTAAATTAATGGCATTCCTTTTATTAGTATATGTACCTAAAATATTAACATTTATTCCTTCACGTGGTATGTTATCTGCTACACTAACAACATAGAAAGAATTATAAAGTGAAGCTATTTTATAGGTTTGATACCATGAATTACAAAGTTGAGGGATATTACCAAATTGTTCTTTAACTAACCTCATCCAAAGGGGTTCATCCTTACAGAGTTGATAATATTGCAAATTAATTTGACACAAATTAATTAATTGTTGAGGTGTTAACTGTCTTAAAATAGATAATTTAAGTTCTGTTGGTAAAGATGAAAGATCATTGATATTCATTTTCTATAAAATGAATATAAATAAAAATTAATTTAAATATAAAATAATGGATTTAGTTGGACTTATTAGATCCTCATCTGAAGAAGTCGCTATTAGAATTTTAAATCAATTACCATATTCAACCTTAGATAAACTATTTGAAATGAATCCTGATCTATCTCAACGCTATCGTGCATTATATGAACTAGGCATTATTGAATATACTCAACTAGGTATCAATAATCAAAATCAACCCAATCCATTAGCATTACGGATTGAAACCAATTTACAACATTCATTAGATAATCCGATTATTTATTTTCAATATCATCCTCCTGGTTTATTAAGTGCTAAAATGACTAGTATTATGAATCGCCTTTCTAATATTACTATTAATGATCAAGAAGTCTATACAATGGAAATGTTACTCAATTGGTGGTATATATTTATTGTCATCAATAAATTATTATTACCTAATGATTTTATTCAACCTAATCAAATAATGGACACTTTATTTGCTGCAGATTATAATCAATATGGACTTATACCAGGACAACCCTTTCATAGATCATTCTTACAATTATTATTAATGAATCATATATCATACGATATTAATTTAGAATTAACTCCTGATATTACTCAATTCCTCTTTCAAGAATCAGTTAATTTAAGAACCGATTTAGCCTACTATCGTAATATTTTAGAAGCTACTCAAGGGCAACCAAGTTCATTTTTAATAGAAGCTATTGAGTCCGAATAATAATCTTTGTTATCTCCTTAATTATTATTTTTCTGACAATAATAATTATCATCAATTAAACTACTAACTTGATGTATCTATATTTATAATCATTCCAACCTCAACTATTAATCATTATTATTATTAGGGATTCTTAATCATCTTAATTACTCAATTTTTATCAATTAAAGGATAATTTTTAATCATCGTAATTATTCTTAAGAATTTAGAATTATCTTAACCATTTTAAAGGATCAAGAATAATCTTAATTGTCTTAATTATTATTAATGATTCTTAATGACTAACGATTATATTAACCATCTTAATTGTGATTAAGAATTTTAATTGATTATTAATCATTTTAGTGAGTCTTATTTACTAACACTCATCTTAATTATTATTAATCGTCTGAATAATTCTTATTGACTAAGAACCATCTTAAGTATTATTAATCATCTTAATGATACTTATGACTAAAATTATCTTAATAATTTTAATTGAATAGTAATCATCTTAATAATTCTTGTTGACTAATTATCATCTTAATGATTCTTATTGACTAATTATCATCTTAAGAATTATTAATCGTTTTAATAATTCTTCTTGATTAAGAATTATCTTAATGGTTCTTATTGACTAATTATCGTCTTAAGAATTATTAATCGTTTTAATAATTTTAATTGAATAGTAATCATCTTAATTATTATTAATAGTTTTAATAATTTTAATTGGATAGTAATCATCTTAATTATTATTAATAGTTTTAATAATTTTAATTGGATAGTAATCATCTTAATTATTATTAATCGTCTTAATAATTCTTCTTGACTAATTATTAGTTAAAATAAAAATAATTATTAAACTCAACTTAACTATTCTTAATGATAATTTAGCTATTCTTGTAATTAATAATTATATTAACTCTTTAAAATAGATCATCTTGATTATTCTTAAAGAGTTAGATTTAACTAAATGATTAAGAATAATTACTTATCTCAATTATTATTAAGAGTCATATTAATATGATTAAAATCTTAACAATTATTAATCAAGAAGAATAATTAAGGTAATTCTTAGTCAATAAGAATCATTAAGATAATTCTTAATCTATAAAAATTAATAAGAATCATTAAGATGATAATTCTTAATCTATAAAAATTAATAAGAATCATTAAGATGATAATTAATCAATAAGAATCATTAAGATGATAATTAGTCAATAAGAATTATTAAGATAATATTTAATCAATAAGAATTATTGAGAATTGTTAGTCAAGAAGAATCATTAAGATAATTAATAGTCAAGAAGAATCATTAAGATAATACTTAATCAATAATTAATAGTCAAGAAGAATTATTAAGATAATACTTAATCAATAATTAATAGTCAAGAAGAATTATTAAGATAATACTTAATCAATAAGAATTATTAAGAATTGTTAGTCAATAAGAATCATTAGGATAATAATTATTCAATAAGAATTATTAAGATGATTAGTTTTGTTTTAACTAATAATCATTGAATATTCCTATAAATTCATTGATGATTATCTTATGTTAATAATTTCATAACTAAGGATCAATAAATTAATATCTATATTAATATAATTAGTAATTAGTTAATTATCCATCTAGATATTCTTAATTAAGCTAAATGATTAAGAATTATACTATATTCGGATAGTATAATTCTAAAATCACCATAACACATCCATAAGAAGTAAGGAATAATATTATCAGTTAAGGATTTCAATTACTTAAAAAGAGGTGTCAAATTACGAATTAATATATAATAAGAGGACTTATTTGATGATTAACATTAAATTAATAAATATTGATAATAAAAATTTTATAGTATTTAATAAAATTATGAATGTACCTAATGATATTATAATAAATGAGCTGATGCCTAATTTATCAAAACCAGTAATATTAAATTTATGTCAAACAAATAGATATTAAAAAAAAATATGTGCTGATGATAATTTTTGGCATAAATTAATAAAATGGAGATATCCAGATCTTGAATTCGAATTAAAGGATGAAACTTGGAAACAACTATTTTTTTCTTTGATAGAGATCAATAGACCCAACAATGAAATTAAAGATGAAGTAATACAACAATTAAAAAATAGAACAAGTAATGTTAAAAATGAAGCACTAAAAGCGTATAAAATAGGATATTTTCTTAGGGAAAATCCATATGGTGAATATATATTTGCAGCTGTTAATATCGAAGAGGCACTTTCGAAAATAATTAATATCTATCCTGACATTCTTAATAATTATATTTGGTCACTACAAGAAAATTATGAAAGAGTATTTACTATTGATAATTTTCTTGATTATTTTGAAGAAAATGATTCTATCTGGATTGAAGAATATAAATTAATTATCTAATAACGTTGTAATTATTTTATTATCCATAATGAATAATAAAATATATTAAAAAACAGGGGAAATAATGGTATGATGTAGATTTTTATAGATAATTGGATCAGGACAAATAGTTAATAACAATATTACAATACCTTTAATATCAAGGCCAAATTCATTGAAATTTAAATCTGAATATGCTTGTTCTAATAAATTAGCTATATCGGTGGATTGACACCAGATATGAAGAATTGATTTATAAAAATTATGTCTCTTATTAACACCATTACGAGCAATTATTAGTCCAGTTAATTTTTTTTTCAATAAAGTTGTTGCTTGTTCAAGTGTATAACTAGCAGCAGTAGGATAACCCATTGCCCTAGTTACTGAAACACCCACTTTATATTGTCTAATAGCACAAATAAAATCAACCATTTTATAATCAATACAATAATCAATTTCCATTTCTAAAATAATGGAAGTAGCATTGAAAGCCTTTGTGAAATATTCGATGGATAATGCTTCTGAAATGGCCGATTTACCACCAGCATTTTTTACAGTTAATGATCTATACGCATCGTGACTCAAAGTTAATTGAGTTGGAAAATCAACTTGATCTTTAAATAAAGTATTAACATTTGGATACTGATTAGTGAGGATCTTAATCAAGTTCTCATAATCTTCTTGATTATAGCTATGTACAATTTTATTATTATAGATAATTACAACATATGGCTCTAAATAATTTTAAATTTGATTCTGGACTATCATCGCCTGATGATTCCGTAGTAGAGGAGGCAGTAGTAATCGAAGTGTTATAATTATTACATGTAGGTAAAAAAAGACAATTATTCGAATTAAAATACATATCTAACTTATTTTAAAGATTAAAATAAATTTTTAAGATTCATTTTTAAATTAATTGTAAATAAATACTAAAAGATTAAAAAGATTAACATAAACTTACTCTTTCTTGATTAAATGTGGATTCAAGGATTAATTGGTTTATTAATAATTAGTAGTATTGTATACTCGTATAAATTTAAGATAAAAAGAACATTATTTTTTTATGCTGGTCAAATTTATAAACATTGTCAAAATAAACCCGTAACCATTAAATTTAATGAGAATAGAAAATCAGCTTGTATTGAATATATTCGTGAAGGTGGTTCTAAATATAAAATCTATGTTCCTTATAATCAACATTTGCGTTCTAAAATGAATGGTTATACTGTTTATTTACTTAAAAATACCCAACTTATTGATATCACTCAACAACCTGGTATACCTTATTTGGTTACTGCTGATATGTTAGGTGGTCAATCTATAATTATCAAAAAATATGATGAAACTAAAACCTTTGATCTTCATGAGATTCCTCAGTTTTAATCTTATCATCAATTTATTAAATTATTATTAGTATCTTATAGTAATTTTAATTTATTAAGTGAACTCTATGCTATGTTATAGACCTAACTACTGACTTTTATTATCATGCATAATTATTATCTATTACTAACTAAAAAGTTAATCTAAAGTAAAAACAGAGGAAGATATTAGGATGAATTACTCATTTGATTAATATTCATGAATATTAACCTATTAGTTATTATTTACCCATTAAATAGTTATTATCCGTTAGATGATAACTACTTTTTAGATTATTATTAACTTATCCATTAGATAATAATCACTCTCTCGATTATAAATATTTATTAATTTAATCATAATTAACTAGAAGAGGGATACTGGTGAAGTATTTCGTCTTTTAATTGATGATAACCATGTTCAAGAGCATCATAGACATTAAGTTCTTTTCGTTGTTCTAATTTTTGTTTAATTACAGATAGCCATTGACTATCTAATTCAGGTTGATTAGAATATTGTTGGCGGATTAAATGAACACGTTTATGATAATTAGCTAAAGCTTGTTTTAATTTTTCTTGATGATATTGAACAGTAGAATAATTTTTAATGGCGGTATACCAATTATAAGTATAATGTTGAATAGTAGAGGGGTCATTTTCTTTAATTTTATCATCTTCAAGTTCGAGTAAGATTTTTTCACGATCTTTGATATTTTCAATTTCCTCACGATATTCTTTTTCATGTTGTTGACGTAAAAGAGCCTCTTTATCAGTATGAACCCATTTAGTACGATCAGGTTTAAAAGTATTATCTAAAGACTCCCAATTACAGGTTTTAGTAGCAAAAACCGATTTAATACCAGTTTTTCTGATGACAGTTTCAGCAACATCCAATGCTTCATTTGCTGTAGCATAGGTGCCAATTAAATACCACATACCATATAAATCATTAGTAGGAGGATCTAATAAAAAATAAGCTACTACACAAAATGATTGACCGGGAAGTGGACGATATTTTTTGGCTAGTTCAAGATAACTATTAACTAATTTATCGTTTTCCATTTAAAATAGGTAACAAGTAAATCTGCTTTATATTGAAAATATAAAACTTTAAGTATTTAATCTAAAACTTAATTGAAAAAAAGAAGTAAAAACTTTTAAAAATTCAAAAGTTTTTACTCTATACAAATAAATGGGAAATATTATCGATATCTCATCTGAATATAAAGATTATGACTGCTGTAATTATCCTGAGTGCCCTATTCAAGCTGAAGATATTCATAGAATTCTTCTTGAAGCTTATGCTATCATCACTGATTGTCATAAAAGTTTCGACTGTCGTAAGAAAGAATTATGTTATCTTCACAAAAAATATGAATGTTTAATTAACCAATATTACCCACACCTCTTTAAATTTACCAAAGATTGTTATGATTATGAATATTTCATCTTTATTGCTACTATTGGCAATTTTGCCATTGATGTTGTTATGTATTTCGATTTACATGATTGGATTGTTTTAACAGATGGTTCATGTTATCGTCGTTATAATATTGGGGGTTGTAATAAATTACAACATGCTGTAACTAAACGTAAATTACTCTTTGGTGATGAAAAATATAAATTCGATGCCAAGAAAAAGGAAATTGATCTGCTTAAAGCTAAAGGTGATTTTACACTCGGTCCTAATACTTTCATTGATTTCCGCTGCCGTCCTCATTGTAAAATTGTAGAACCCTGCAATCGCTCTAAAGTTGATTGTAATTTCGTCGCCAAAATTTGGTTAAAGAACTGGAAAGTCTGTGATGAAGGTAAACGTTATCGCATTTATATTGATGGTTCTGAATATGCCTGTATCACTCACTTAGATCCTGTCTGTATTCATCTTGAAGGTTATAAGAAAGGCTGGCACCTTTTGGAAGTTAAACTATTTGATGAATGTGATCGTTATGCTAAAGTCCTTTGTTGCACCAAATTCTATCTTTGCAAAGATTGTAAATGTAAACATAATAAATCTTCTTCTTCTGACTGTTCTTCCTCTTCATCATCTGATTGTTCATCTTCAACTTCCTCTTCCTCTTCATCCTGTTTCGAATATAAAAAGTGTCATAAAAAATGTGAAAGTTCTTCCAGTTCCTCTGATTGTTCCTCAAGTTCCTCTTCTTCTTCATCTTCATCCTGTTTCGATGTTAGAAAATGTCCCAAAAAATGTGAAAGTTCTTCCAGTTCCTCTGACTGCTCCTCAAGTTCTTCTTCCTCCTCGGCTTGTTTTGATGTCAGGAAATGTCCCGTAAAATGTGATAGTTCTACCTCAAGCTCATCTAATTGTTCATCCTCTTCAAGTTCATCTTCTTCTTCTTCTTCTTCAAGTTCCTCCTCTGAAAGTGATGAATGTTATGATGAATGTTTTGATAGCTATTATGACTATAGTGAAGATTGTGATCCTTGTAAAGATTCATCCAGCAGTTCAAGTTCCAGTTCATCTTCTAGCACATCTAGTTCCAGTTCAGGATGTGATGACAAGAAAAAATATCACAAAAAAAAGAAATATGCCTGTAAATAAACAATTAATATAATAAATAATCATTAAATAATTATTTATTATTTCTTTAATACGTAATGATCAATATCTCTCCAATATAACTTGTTAACCATCATTTATCAATATGTAATAATTATTATCTCTTTAATATGTAATGATTATTATAACTTTTTTATAAATAATGGTCCATAACTTTTTAAGAATTACTAATCAATATAATTTTTAAGAAGTAATAATCAATATAACTTTTTAAGAATTACTAATCAATATAATTTTTAAGAAGTAATAATCAATATAACTTTTTAAGAATTACTAATCAATATAATTTTTAAGAAGTAATAATCAATATAACTTTTTAAGAAGTAATGATCAATATCTCTTTAACAAATAGTAATCGAGTTTTTAATAAATAATGATCAATATCTCTTTAACAGATAATAATCAATATAATTTTTTAGCAAGTTTTGATCAATATCTTTTTAAGAAGTAATGATCAATATCTCTTTAATAAGTAGTAATCGGGTTTTTAATAAATAATGATCAATGTCTCTTTAATAAGTAGTAATTACGTTATTTTAATAAGTAATGATCAATATCTCTTTAATAAGTAGTAATTACGTTATTTTAATAAATAATAATCAGTAAATGATTATTAACTCTTTAATAAGTGGTAATCATTATATATTTAATAAATAATATATAGATATTTGGTAAGTAATAATTATTTATTATATGTTAGATAAGTAGTTAATTAACTACTTATTAAAATAATTAGTTATAAACAGACTAAAAATAAAATAAATATTTCCGATTAAATAGAAAATGTATACACAGGGGATAAATAGAAAAAAAGTAATACAACCAATTATCAGAAATCAACCATCCAATGTAAATCGGTCTGCTTTACAGCAACGTGAAGCAGACAATGAAAGATTACGACCAAAACTCAATGCTGTTATTAACGAAATAACTAAAATTGAGTCACAATCAACAATTAATGGTGTACCAGTTAATAATACTTTAACCTCCCCAAAAGTAACAACTCCAACAACGGGTGTTAATATTGGTCGTATAGCCAATTATCAAGTTATACGAAAATTCGGAGCAGGAAATTTTGGAGAAGTTTATCAAGTTAAAGATATAAGAAATGGATCAACATTAGTTTTAAAGAGAATACCTAAAAATAAAGTTAATCCTGAAGACATTAAAAATGAAGTAACTATCTTACAACATTTACAGGGACATTGCCAATTATACATATTATGTTATATAGGATTTTTCGAGGATGATATCTATTATTATATTTTAACCGAATATTTAGGTAATTATTTGACACTTGACGTGGTGCTAGAAAAAAGAATAAAAATATTTAATCTACCAAAATTAATCAGTAACTTAAAAGAAGGTTTAACACAAATCCACGATCAAAATATTGCACATAGTGATATTAAACCTGCCAATATTATGATTGATCCTAATACTTTAAATATTAAATATATCGATTTTGGATTATCTTGTATTGGATTTAACTGTAACACTGATAAAGCGTCTGGCTCACCTATATATATGGCACCTGAAATCTTATACCGTATAATACCTTATAATTTAGAAATACTAAAAAAATCAGATATTTGGTCATTAGGTATGACTATTTATGAAATTATAACTAAGAAAAATTTATACATTGATTATTTTAATAAATTTATACTACCAACTTTACCAGTAACTGCAACTCAACCAAGAAATATTGAAAAGGATATTTTAAGTGTCATGGCTTACTTATTAAATAGTCCAGAACCAATGCCAATTAATTTGTTATTACCTAATTATTATTTAAATAATTTACTTATAAATATGTTAGATAAAAATTATCTAACTCGATCATTTATTAGATGAATATTAACTTGATTATTTGTTAAATGCATAATCAATGATATTAACTTGATTATTTGTTAAATATATAATAAATGTTGCTAACATTATCATTTATTAAATGATATTAACTTGATTATTTGTTAAATATATAATAAATGTTGCTAACATTATCATTTATTAAATGATATTAACTTGATTATTTAATAAATAAATATTGAATGATACTAATTTGATCATTTAATAAATATTGAATAATACTAATTTGATCATTTAATAAATATTGAATGATACTAATTTGATCATTTAATAAATATTGAATGATACTAATTTGATCATTTAATAAATATTGAATAATACTAATTTGATCATTTAATAAATATTGAATGATACTAATTTGATCATTGATTAGATGATATTAACGTGATCACGTAATAAATGAATATTGAATGATATTAACTTGATTGTTTGTTAAATAAATATTGAATGATATTAATGTGATCACGTAATAAAGGAATATTGAATGATATTAATGTGATCACGTAATAAAGGAATATTGAATGATATTAACGTTATCACGTAATAAAGGAATATTGAATGATATTAACGTTATCACTTAATAAATGAATATTGAATGATATTAAATTTAATTAATTATTATTGGTGGTTAAATAAAAAATGATCTATTTTAAAATTGATATTTTAACTTAAAGATTTTTTTTTATTGTTAAAGAACACAATGGCAACAGCCGATAATAAACAAACAATTGCTAAAATCTTAAATATTAATATTAGTGATTCTTGGGATATTTTAGATTCAGATCCATCACATAATCTTTATTTGATCCATTATTCTAAAGAGGCTGATATGAATCAATTTGGTGATTTGAGAGGTATTGTTATTGATATTTTAGCACAAACTATTGTTTGCCGATCATTCGGGTTTACACCGTCAGCAGTAAGTGATCAACTGGCCGTAAGTCCAGATGGTAAACTACATATAAGTGATCTAAATGGAACAGAACACATTATAAATCCAGAACAATTAAAAATTAAAATTGGTTATGAAGGAACTATTATGAGAGTATTTAAACATGGTGGTAAAGTATACCATAGTACACATAGAAAATTGGATACTTCACGTTCTAAATGGGGTAATTCAATTACTTTTGAAGAAATGTATCGACAATTAGGTGGTCCTGATGACGACGTATTATTTAATACTGAAAGTGAGTATTCACCTTATTGTCATATCTTTTTAATGGTACATCCTGATGTACTTAATGTAACTAAAGATAATGTCGGATCAGGTTATATGGTTTATTTAGGACCCAAAGAATTATGGTCATATGATCCTGAAAACAGTCCCTATAAACAAACTTCTAAAGAAGGAAATCCTTTAACTCCTGACTGGGAAAATGATCCTCGTCCTAATGCTGGATGGGTTGATGCAACTTTAAGAATGCCGGAAACAGTTGACACATTACCAGCTGATAGAACTAAATCAAGATTATTAGCACCATTTAATATATCTTTTGAAGATGCCAATCAACATCTGCGATATGGTTTTTACAAACCCTTTGATGATCATAATTTAGATCCTCGTCTGAGAACTGGAGAATTTGTTATGCTTTATAAAATTAATTCTTCCGGCCAAATCAGTGGTTTATTACGTGTTCAATCTACAGCTTATCAATGGAGAACTGAAATGAGAGCTAATGATCCTAACTTATTGTATCGATTTTATCAACTACTTAATGGTTCCTATATTCAGACTGAATTTCCCGAAGGTTTAGCTGAGTATAAATTACGTTATCCTATTATGACACGTTATAGTGTTAATAGTATTCAACAACATATTGTTGATAATGGTCCTTTTATTGTTTGGCCTATGACACAACCAACAACAGATGAGTTGATTAAAACTAAAGATGATAGACTATATAATATTTGGTTATGTTATTTAATGGCAGTACCACTTCATCGACAATATGACGTCTCAAAAATGTATGATAATTTAATTAATAATCGTTCAAAAGTTATCCAATGGTTGCGAACTTTAAATAATACTGTTGATATCGGCGATCTTGAAATTCCTGATCGTGCTAAGAAAATTATAACTGTTGCTCGTGAATTTGCGCGTGATCGTACAGCTAAAGGTAATAATCAAGATCGATATGGTAAATTACGATCTATTGATGATTTAACCCGTGACAATATTAGAAATTTAATTATGAAAGAAGAGGGTTCAAGTCTATATCGTCTAGTTAAAGCTATGAATGATTACCTTTCCTCTTAAATTATTCTTCCACCTACTATAAAGTTTTAGTTAAAACTTTATAGTTGAACTTGTTATTCATAAATTTTTATTATCTGTTCTATCTGATGACGACAACATGGACATTCTTTAACTTTCTCACCACATTTTAGACAACATATTTTATGTCCACAGGGTATTAATATACTATTAATTTTATTATTCATACAAATAGTACATTCATTCAATTCTTTGATTTTCCCTATTATTTTAGTTAATAATTCAGTTAGATTGTTTTGTAGATTATATAATTCTTCTACTGTACATTTATTAAGATCTAAATTCTTGATTTCATCGCTTTTAGCTTTATTGAGATCTAAATTCTTTATTTTTTCTTGGGGAGCTAAATTGTTTATTTTTTCTGTTACATTACCTGATTTATCTGATTCTTGTGAGTCTTTAAATAGTAAATTATTATTTTGTGTTTGGATCTCATCTCTATCATTACGTTTAATCTTAAATATTAACGAATAAATATCATCCAAATGTGCTGTAATATAATCAAACTTCTTAAATTCAAAACAATATTCAATTATATCATCAATTATGTATTTACTTAATGTTGCTACTTTGGAATACGTTAGACATCCAAAACTATTTCCCTTTTTATCATATTCGACTTGATCAAATAATACCTTATTACATAAATTATTTTTCTCATTTAATATTCCAAAATATCCTGTTACTATGATTTTTTTCCACCATTCTGGTATTATTATTTTAAGATAAATACTAGTTTCGCCATTATTATCACCTCTAACAATTAAGTAAATATCACATTGATTATGAGTTTCTTTGGTTGTGTTAGATGTATTACTAAATAAGTGTGCAAATGGTATTTTGTTTTTAATCCTTAACATTTATCAAAATGTTAATATTAATATTTTTTTTTCATTTTTATTATCTAGTATAAGTATCTATTATGTCGCTTAATGAAATATATTTTCAGCTGAAAATATATTTTAACCATTTTAACTATTAAGTGTTTTTTTGACAGTATATTCAACTTTTATCGGTAATATTACAAGATTAGAAGTACGCTCATAAGTATGGCTGCCATTGAAAAATTCTTTACGATCAAGACAACCATTATTTTCCTTTAATAATCTCCAATCAGGGGATTTCTTCAGTTTCTCTTCATTAGGATACATAATTTTATACATTAATTTTAGTAATTGTTCTGAGTCCATATAAAGTGGATCACGATATACATAAGATGCCGATTTCTCTCTTAATAATCCTGAATAACAACATTCAAAGGTACAATAACATCCATCAACATGAAATATAATTTCATCATTATTATATTGAATCATCACTGGTATTCCAATTGGTGGCATTTCAATATCTAATAAACACCATAAACATCTACCAGCTATTGGTAATTCTTTACCATTACTCGCTTGTACAATTGAATATTGATAATGATTAGTTGTTGCTATTACCTGCTGACTATTAGTTTTATCACGATAAGTATAGATCTCAGAATTAGGTGTACTACCATGTTGAGGTGCTAATGATAACATATTAGTTGCTACTTTAATCTTATCCGTTGGGAAAGCTAAATTATTAAATTTGCCTTCAAGATAATCATTTAACACTTTAATCGGATCTATACTCCGCAATAAAAATGTAGGTGTGTATGAACTTACAACAGCTTTATTATCGTTTGGATTAATTTTAGACATTCACTAATTTTGATTAATTAATTCAATGATTAATTAAAAAATCAAATCTTGAAATGAACAATTTTGTGTTAAATTTTTTCAATTCTCATTTTTTATCTCAAATTCGTTCTTCTGATAAGGGTTATTTATGTCTTGCCCTCGGTCCAATGTTTTCTGGCAAAACTACTTTTTTAATTCAAGTTTTAACTACTCTCGCCGATTTAAAATTTAAAGTTACATATATTAATAATCTTAAGGACATTCGTAGGACTGAATCTAGCGATAATACAGTTACAACTCACCATAGTAATTTCTCTCATCTCTCTTCTAAAATTACACCCTTTAAAGTCAATTTATTATCTGAAGTTGATATCTCTTCCTTTGATGTTATTGGTATCGATGAATCTAATTTCTTCGATGATCTAGTCCCTGTTGTTCTTGATTGGTTAAATATACATCATAAAATTATTTTTATTGTTGGTCTTGATGGTGATGCTTTTAAACGTCCTATTGGTCATTCTCTCGACTTACTTACTGATTCCGACTTTTTTATTAAATTAACTGCTTATTGTAAATATTGTCTTGATTCTTCAGACATCTTGCCTGCTCCCTTTACTGGTCGTTTATCTAACTCTTCTGATTCTATAGTTGTCGGTGGTTCTGATTTATATGTCCCTTTATGTAGATCTTGTCATCGTAAACATTTAGCCACTCTTCAAGATTAATTTAATTATTAATAAATGTATTAAACATTTATTAATTTATATTGTCAATGTTAGATTTCTTTATTCTTAATTAATTCATCAGTTATTTATTTTCTAATAGCTGTTATAATTTATTATTTACTATAGGTTATTGATTAGCGTTTACTTATTCACTATAGTTGTTGATTATTTATTAGTCATTTAATCATTATAAATTATTACTACATGATATAACATAAATTAATTATTGTTATATCATTTATTATAGGCTAATTGGTTAATACTATAATATAATTTGATTATTATCTGATCATTCACTTCGGCTTAATTATTACTTTAGTGACCTTTTTATCATAAAAAAGGTCATTAATAATTATCTAAATGATAATTTATCTTGATTATTAAAATACATTATCTTGATTATTAGTATTATTAATAATCATTCGCGCGCAAGTCGCTTCCTCTTAATAATCATCATCTAATAATCCTTAATTTAATTATTGTTAATCTTACTCGCTTCCTTTGTTTCAAATGAAACAAGCGAGGGGCGCGGGCTTCAGAGGCTCCATTGGAGCCTCTGAAACTTTTACTTCTAACGAAGTAAGCGCATAAGTTCCATGAACCGCAAGTCGCTTCCTCTTAATAATCATCATCTAATAATTCTTAATTTAATTATTATTAATCTTACGCGCTTCCTCTTAATAATCATTAATCTACCTCTTAATAATCATTCGCGCGCAAGTCGCTTCCTCTTAATAATCATCATCTAATAATCATTTATCTGATAATAATAATTATTCGCGCGCAAGTCGCTTCCTCTCAATAATCATCATCTAATTATCATTTATCTGATAATAATAATCATTCGCGCGCAAGTCGCTTCCTCTTAATAATTATTTATCTGATAATAATAATCATTCGCGCGCAAGTCGCTTCCTCTTAATAATTATTTATCTGATAATAATCATTCGCGCGCAAGTCGCTTCCTCTTAATAATTATTTATCTGATAATTATTAATCTACTTCTTAATAA
>Ga0272448_1004441_pt1 | contig 15979 bp, 22 predicted proteins | sample YNPCB0191_FD_202220 | JGI IMG/M metagenome (GOLD analysis project Ga0272448, IMG submission 202220) | Hot spring sediment microbial communities from Yellowstone National Park, WY, United States - YNP-CB-019-1 | ecosystem: Environmental > Aquatic > Thermal springs > Hot (42-90C) > Sediment...
CTCCAGCTACTCATTTTAGAATTAGAACGGCAAATGGAATTGGCAGCAAGAAATCTACAATTTGAAAAGGCTATAGAATTAAGAGATAAATTAAAGCAAATTCAAAAAAGATTAAAGTTTAAGGGAAAGGTTAAGTCCAAAATCATATTGTAAAAAAGATAATATTTTCCAGAACTTTTACTATATTTGCCATTTTGGCACAGAAAGAACATGTTATTGGCAATAGATATAGGAAATACAAATATTAACTGCGGTCTTTTTAAAGGCCAGAGGCTTTTACATAGATTTTTTTATCCGACGAGGTTGGTACCAGATTCGATTAAAAATCATAAATTTATTCTTAAGAAAAACTTAAGCAAGGTGGACCTTCGCTCTATTAGCTGTGTTATTGTATGTAGCGTAGTTCCTTCAAAGACATCTATTTTAAAGGAGGCAATTTCTCACCTTGTCAATGCCAAGATTTTAGTTTTAGGAAAGGATATTATTGTGCCAATAAAGAATCTCTATAAGGACCCCCAAAAGGTAGGGCAGGATAGATTAGTTAACGCATATGCGGGTCTAAAACTTTTTGGCCCAGCTTTAATTTTGATTGATTTTGGCACAGCAATTACTTTTGATATTGTCTCAAAGAAAGGCCAATATTTAGGCGGAATGATTTTTCCGGGCTTGGGAATTTCCTTAAAGGCATTATCTGAAAATACAGCTTTACTGCCGTTGTTAAAAAAAGACTTTCCTAAGGTTTTAATCGGTACAGACACACAAGAGAGTTTGCTGTCGGGAGTTATATTTGGAACAGCGGAGATGACAGACGGTTTGATTGAGCGAATCCAACGTCGTTATCGCGGATTTAAGGTTATTGCCACAGGAGGTGATGCTGGATATATCAGCCGTTTTTGTAAAAAGATAGATGTTGTAGATCCGGTTTTGACCCTTAAGGGTATTATGCTAGTTTTTTCTTGGTCTAATAAATCTACCAAAATTTAATGTTGAAATATATCAATTTGAGATATAAAATTAATATAACCAAGAAGACAATGGAGGTAGATTAAAGGCATGCCAAAATTATTAGTAGTAGATGATGAGATTGACGTCAGAGAATTTGCCAAGAATTTTTTCAAGAGAAGAAAACTCGATGTTTTTGTTGCAGCAACCGGCGAAGAGGCTATAGAGATAATAGATAAGGAGAGACCGGATTTGATGCTTTTAGATGTGCGTTTAGGCCAGATAGACGGTATTGAGATATTGCGTAGATTAAGGGCTAAGGGCAACAATACTCCGGTCATAATGGTTTCAGGGATAAACGATATCGATATTATAAATGAGTCAAAGCAATTAGGTGTTCTTGATTATGTGCATAAGCCTTTAATTTTAGATGAATTAGAGAAGATTGTTTTAGCTAAACTTTTAAAATAGATTATTTTTGAGAAGATACTATAAAAGGATACTTATGGCTATTAATTATAAAAAAGAACTCGAGGCAGCTAGCCGAACAATGATTTTAGTTCACGATGTCCAGCAGCTAATAAAAATGATTGTGCGCACTTTGGTTCAAAAGGTAAAGATTCGTCACGCCGGAATTCTCCTTTATGAACCTAAAAAAAATAGCTATATTTTGACTGTCTCTCGTGGAGAATTGGGTGTAAAGATACCGAAAGGTTTTGCCCGTTTAGATGTTAATAATCCTATAATCGAGTTCTTCACCGATCCTGAAATGCAGAAATTGATAGATGGGGAAAGTCTAATTTATAACAAAATTCTAAGGTTGCTTAAAAATAGATACCTCCTTAGAAAGTATAAATTCCTAAAGAAGAAGCTTATTGATTTGAAGGAGCAGTTAGATTTATTTGACGCTGTGGCTTGTATTCCAAGTTATTTCAACAAAAGATTATTAGGTATTTTATTGTTGGGTAAGAAAAATTCGGGGAAGGCATACTCTAAAGAAGAGATTGATTTTTTTGCGGCATTATCGCATGATGTGGCAATGGCAATAAGGAATGCCCAATTAATTGATGAATTACAGAGACATATTGAGCGTAATAAGAGTTTATTCACTGAAACAACTAGGGCGTTGGCTGCTGCAATTGATGCAAAGGATCATTATACACATGGTCATACTTCTAGAGTTACTAAAATATGTTTAGATTTGGCTCGTAAGTTAAAGTCTTTAGGGGTTGAAGAAATTGATGATAGTTTTATTGAAGATTTAAATATTGCTGCCCTCCTACACGATATAGGTAAGATTGGTGTTCCGGAAGAAATTTTAAATAAAAATAGCCCTTTAACAGAAGAGGAGAGAAGGAAATTAAACGAACATCCTGTAATTGGAGCTTCAATTATTCAACCAATACAGGATATTCAAAGAATTATTGCTGGAGTAAAGTACCATCATGAACGCTTTGACGGCAAAGGTTATCCCGAAGGCTTAAGAGAAGAACAGATTCCTCTTATTGCAGCAATTATTGCAGTAGCTGATTCCTATGACGCAATGATTACCCAGAGACCATATCGATTGGCCTTAAGTAAGAGTCAGGCATTGGAAGAGATAAAACGTTGCACCTCAACTCAATTCCATCCCCAAGTAGTAAAGGCATTCGAGATTTTGTATCACGAAGGCACAATCTAACGGCTTACATCTTGTTCCAATAACGGAAAAAAATCTTGACAAAATAATTTGGTTAAAGTAGAATATGGCTTGACTTTTAAGCCATGCCTTAATTATTATTCGAAATAATTTTAAAATAAACTAAAAGTAAGGTTAATTTTTTTTGTCTTATTTGTTCCAAAAAGGGAAAATTTCATTCGGGTGAGGAGGTGAATTTTAATGTCAAATAGGTTAGAGTTTAAGGTAACCAGATTACACCGGTTAGAAACCGACAGCAGTGTAAAGGCATTTGTGGATATAGCTGTCAATGATTCGTTTCTCTTAAAAGGGCTTAGAATTGTTCAGGGTAAAAAAGGCCTGTTTGTTTCTATGCCGAGAGAAAAAGGTTCAGATGGAAGGTGGTATGAGGTAGTAAGTTTACTAGACCCTTTGGTAAGGCAGGAGGTTTTTTCTTTAGTACTGAAGGAGTTTGAAGGTAATTAGTACTTTATTTTCAAACACTTATTAATAACTTTTAAAATTTATTAAGAAAGGAGAGAAGATATGTTCAGAAGAAGTCTAGTGTTTATTTTTTTGCTCTTTAATCTCTTTTTTACGCAACAAGAATGTGGGGCAACAATCTTAATAAATGAATTTTTAGCCGATCCTCCAGTCGGATTAGAAGGAGATGCAAATCGAGATGGAGTAACCTCAAATAAAGATGATGAGTTTGTTGAGATTGTTAATTTTGGCAACACCTTGATTGATATTTCAAATTGGTACCTAAAAGATAATGTTGCAGTCAGGCACATATTTGCCCCGAATACTTTATTAGGCCCTCTTGAGTGTCTAGTAATTTTTGGAGGGGGTAATCCCTCTGGTTTTGATGTAAAGGTTGTAGTCTCCTCTAGTGGTGAATTAAGTCTAAATAATAATGGCGATGTGATAAGTCTTTTTGATTCAAATAATCACCTTATTGATCAAGTTATTTATGGTTCAGAAGGTGGAAAGGACCAATCTTTAACAAGATATCCAGATGGTTCAGGCACTTGGCAGTTACATACCTTACTTAATCAAGGTAACATTTTAAGATATTCGCCTGGCAGAAGAACCGACGGTCAACCGTTCAAAACTGCTGTTCCTGAACCTTGCAGTGCTTTAGGTTTAGTTATTGGCACCTTAGCCTTAGTTTTTAAAAAAAAGATAAGCAAAGAGTAGATTTTTTAAAGAAGGGAGGTGAAGAAAATGTATCTTAGAAGATTGATTTCAATATTTCTTTTGTGTTTTGCTTTTGGTTTAGGTAATTTGGGATTATCTTATGCTCAAATAAATCCCGAGGAGGAAGCAGTAGTATTAGACAAAGAGCAAAATAAGATTGAAAAGACCCAAGAACAAAAGCAGCTTTCCAATAAAAAAAGAGGCAGAAAAAAGAAATATAACCGTTCGATTAGGAAAAATAAAAGAAATAAAAACAAGACAAACCGCATAAGCAAAAAAGAAAAAGAAGATAAGGAAGATACTCTTCAGGAGCAAAACAAAGAAGAGGAAAAAGTAGATGTTTCTAAAACAGCTAATTAAAACCAGATAGTTAAACATAACGGAGGTGTTATGAGAAGATATGCTATTTTGTCTATATTTACAACAATAGTGATGGTCGTTGGTTTGAGAATTTGCCACGGTTTTTCATTCGAAGCCGAGGGCTTTTTTCCTAAGGTTTTGGATGAAAGAAATATTGCTAAAGTAGCCGTATCTTCTCAAAACCCCTCTGTTATTTATGCAGCAGCTAAAAATAAGATATTTTTTTCCAAAAATGAAGGAATTGATTGGAAAGAAGTCAACTTAGGATTAGGCAAAGATATAAACACTCTAAAGTGTTCTTACAGTTTAGGAGAAGAGGTTTTTGTTGCCACAAATGACGGACTTTTCAAGTACTCCACTTTAGACGATAAATGCGTCAAGATCTTTAGTGGTTGGGATGAATTAGATAAAGAGTGTTTAGATGTGGGATTCTTAGACAACTACATTTTTTTAGCTACAAAACAAGGACTCTATTATAGTGTTAATAAGGCGGAGTCTTGGCAAAAAGTTAGCAGTGACCAGCTTGCAGGAAGCATTGTTTCAAAGATCTGCGTTGATTTTATTAATAAAGCAGTTTTTGTTGCCTGCCAAAATGGAATATATATGAGTCGAGATAAAGGTAATAGTTGGAGTAGGATTTTTGTTATTTACAGTTTTGAAAACCCAGATGAGGATTTCTCTGATTACGATACTGAAATAACTCAAACAAATAATCCAATAAAGACAATGTATTTTTCCACTTCAGAAAAAATGCTATATATAGTAACTAATAAGGCAATATATTATACCAAAGATTTAGGGAGGAGTTGGCAGCGTTTGAGTACATTAGGCTTACCTAATTTTGATATTAATTCATTGTTGGAGATTGACGGCGGATTGGTCTGTGTCTCAAAGACAGGCGTTTATAAATTAGAGGGGCACAGCTGGTCTAAGTTAGACCTTGCTCGCTTAAGTTATATTACAATAAATGATTTATCTTTTTCCAAATCTGGAAATTATTTAGTTCTAGGAACGCAGGAAGGTGTTTATAAAATAAAAGTCAATACTAACAATAAAACTAATAATAAGTTAAAAGAGCAGGATATTTGGAAAAAAAATAATTATTCCCCTTTAAATAGTAATATTCTTTTTGAAGATGAGCCAAATATAAGGGAGGTTCAGAAGGCGGCAATTGAATATGCAGAGGTAAATATTAATAAAATAAAATCTTGGAGAAAAAGAGCAATATTTAAAGCACTAATGCCTAATTTTAGCCTTGGCTATGATAAAAATGTTTATGGCTCATCTTCAGGCGCAATGGCAGTTGGGCCAAGGGATTGGAATTTAGGCTTAAGGTGGGAGCTGGGAGATTTGATTTGGAATAATGACCAAACCTCAATAGATTCGCGTTCTAGATTAATGGTACAACTAAGGCAGGATGTTTTAGACCAAGTTAATTATTATTATTTCGAGCGTAGAAGGCTTGTATATGAGCTAAATTACAACCCACCAGATAATCCTCATGAGCTCTTTCTGAAACAGTTAGAAATAGAAAAGATAACTGCAAATTTAGACGCTCTCACTAATAATTATTTTTCAGAAAGGTTAAAAGGACAAAATAATTCTAAGATTAAAATAGGAAAATAGAATAGATTTTTTGCCGAAGATTTCTTAAAATTGAAAGAAATTACAGCACAAAAATCACCCATTAGAAACCTAAAATACTCAGAGTTTCTTATTACGGTAAGTTCCTATAATATATCTTATGTTAACTTTTATATTTGAATAAAAGTTTTCTAACAATTTGTATTACAGCAGGTTATAATAATTTGTGATTTAAGTGTTAATTGCGGGTTTTAGACTTACTTATTTTATTAAAGGTTTACTTATTGTTACTAAATTCTATTAGAATTGTTAGGTTGGAAAATTTACTTTTTTTTACCTTTTTTTCTAGGTTTTTACTTGGGGGTCTCATTATCTTTGGGGATTTCAGAGATTAGTTTGATTATTGCCGGGTAGATTGTCCACTCTCCAAATTTATCATTTATCTGACCTACCTTTTGGTAAAGAATTTCCTTCTTTATTTCATTTTCAAAGAGTGGAGTTTGGAGCTTTATACCTAAGTTAGATACACTAATTCTTACTATCCTGGCGCTTATTTTATAGCCATTTTTTAGGTCTAAAATTACTTTAGCGCACCTAAAGATATCATATCCTAGCCAAAACCCTTGCTGGAATGTTTTTCTTTTGAAAAGGCCCTGTTGAATTGAATTAGCTATCTGTACGCATATAGTTTTGGCTTCTAAATTTAGCCTACGAAGTCTATTGGATATAGTCTCAGAGAGCATTCTTAGCCAACTGAGGATTAATTGAATATCCTGAGTTTCCTTAGGTAATGTATAAGAATGGCTAATTGATTTTGGTATAGTTGATTCTTTTTTTAGGATTTCTGTATAATAGTTGGGATTTAGGCATTGACTCATCCAAGAGCCTATTTTCCCGAATCTTTCTACAAGCAGATTCTTAGGATATTGCAGGAGTTGGCCACAAGTTATAATCCCTAATTCATTTAACTGCTTGCTTAAATTTGGTCCAATACCACAAATTTTTTCTACTGGTAAGTCGTTTATTATATTAAGATAATTAGATTTGTCCATATAAATAAGACCATCTGGCTTTCCAATTTTGGAACCAATCTTTGCCAGGTACCAATTAGGAGCTATGCCAATTGAGCAGGTAATATTAAAGGTATTTTTTATCCTTTGTTTTATGGATTTGGCTATAGTCAAAATTTTGGCTTTAGATTCTGGCTGAGAGTCAGGAAAATATAGATCGAATTCGTCAATGCAGTAATGTTCAACACTTACGTTATAATCCTTTAGCATTTTGAATATCTCCTCTGAGACATAGGTATATTTTGAAGATTCAGCTACTACAAATAGAGCATTAGGACAGAGTTGAAAGGCTCTTGTTGTTGGCATTCCCGAATCAATACCAAGACGTTTTGCCTCATATGAAGCAGCGCAGACCACAGTATTATACTTGTTAGCTCTAGAACCGACGATTAATGGCTTGCCCCTTAATATTGGATTTATAGCCTGTTCAATTGAAGCAAAAAAGGCATCCATATCAATATGCATAATCATAACTATGTAAATTTGAAAGTTTAATATTTAAATAAATAATTAAGTGTCAATTATCTTATCTAATCTCCATGAGAAAGTAATATTAGAAAAGGAAATTTGGTAAAGGCCTTCATTAGTTTTTAGGGAAAAATAGCTTATAATCTCTCTTCCCTGCTGTTCTTGCCAGTAAAAGAGCACCTTCTCTATCCTAAAAGTGTGGTTTTTCCAGAAAAAGTAACGCGGCAATACCTTTCCTTTAGCAAAGAGACACAAGACAGATATTTTTTCTTTCAGGAGTTGACTGTTATTGCCAGAAGCTTGGGGTAGTTTTCTATCCCAGCGTGCCTGTTGATTAAACATACCCGAAACCTGTTTTATACCACACAGATGAGTGGTTAAAAAGGTAAAAAAAATTATAACTTTCTTAAAATAGCAATCACCTTGCCAATAATATTAAATTCTTTATGTATAGGAGAAAAATTTTTATTCGCTGGCTCAAGATATATGCTGTTATTTTTATTTCGAAATATCTTTACTGTAGTTTCATTGTTATCTAATAATCTAGCTGCTACTATATCACCGTCGGAGGCTATTTGTTGTTTCTTTACTATTGCCAAATCGCCTTCGAAAATTCCTTTTTCAATTAAGCTATCGCCTTTTATTCTTAAGGCAAATATTTCTTTTTCTGAACTGGGTAGTAATTCATCAATGGCAAAATAATTATCTACTTCTTCATAAATTAACTCAGGCCGACCCGCAGGAATATGTCCTAAGATGGGAATTCGTAATGCCACTGCTTTTATTAATTCAATAGCGCGAGCCTTATTAGGAGTGATTTTTATGTATCCTTTTTGAGCAAGTGCCCGTAGATAATCCCTTACTGTACCGGTAGATTTAAATCCAAACCAGCAAGCAATTTCTCTAATGGTAGGGGGTTTTCCTTCGTGAATAATTTTATTTTGAATAAAACGCAAGATTTGTTTTTGCTTAGGGGTAATGTCTTGATATATTTTCATTGGCTATTAATAGGGGAATTTGCTGAGATTGTTTATACCATACATTTGAGTGGGTGTCAAGCTAAATCCCACACTTTCTTCACAGGACTTGAGCTTCAAGATTAATTTTAGAGGAGATTAGGGATTTGCTACCTTGCAGATTTATCTTGTGGCTTTGATATCTTGTGGATTTTCTCCCTATGAATTCCCTACTACTAGGTAAGAATTATTATCAATAGGAAAAAGTTGTACTTTATCTCCTACCTTAATCCCTAAAATACTGAATTCTTTCTTTGGTATTTCTGAGAAGGTCTGTTGGTTTTTTCCAAAGACCACTTTAAGTCGGTATAAAATATCAGTTTCTTCTATTTCTTTGATTGTTCCCACAAGTTTTTGCCTTCTCCTCTCTTTTTCTAATTCTGTTTTTTTAGTCTTTAATACCGTGGCCATAGTATTACTCCTTTCTATTAAAGACTTTTTTGTAGGTTTTTAAATACTTTTAATATTGATTTATTAATTAATTGAAAAAAAATCCCTGCTTTTTATTCCTTGTTTCTACTTCTTACAATGAGCCTTTTGCAATGAACTCTTCTGCTAATCTTACAATATTTTTATATTTTTCCGGTCGCTCTATATTCTCTTATAAAATTATTAGTTTGTCAAGCTTAAGTAATATATTTGTCTAGTTCCTTAAAACAAATATCTGCTTAATAATTTTAATATTATTACTATTGCCAAGAGAATGTTTATTGCACCCATAAATCGAGTATTTCTTAATTCTTTCTCTAAATTGATTGGTTGGATTCTCCAATTTATTTTTTCATAGAATCTTTGTTGAATTTGGATTGTCAATTTTGGGTTTAAAACACAGAGAACACCCGCAGTCAAGGCGCATATTGCGGTAATGATTTCCAAAAAAATAAAAATATACATAATTTACCTAGATATTTCTTTTTATATTAACCCCTGCCATTCTTTCTAAGCCGCCGGCTGACTGTATCCAGCCATTATTTAAACCGTATTTTTTGAGGCAATCGATTGCTTGTTGATATTCTTCTTTTGTAATTCTTCGGGATAATTCCGGGTAATCTTTAGCTTTATAGTAAGGATGATATTGACTCATTAGGCTAATATATACCTCTTTAGAAAGCTCTGTGCTGATAAATTTTGCAATCTCTTCCGTGCCAGATATATTATTTGGTAAGACCAGATGTCTTACAATTATGCCTTGCTTCATTATACCATCTTTATCAAATTCTGCTTTCGGTATTTGTCTAAACATTTCCTTTAGCGATTGTTGATTATATAGAGGATAATCTTTAGCGCTCGAGAATTTTACACTGAATTCATTATTACTATAGCGCATATCTACAAGATAAATTGCAATTATATCTTCAAGTAATTTGATTACTTGGGGCAGTTCATAACCAGAGGTATTGTAAACAATTGGTAACTGTAAGCCTTTTTCAATAGCGATACTTAGGGATTTCAGAATTTGAGGCATAATATGAGTCGGGGTTACTAGATTGATATTGTGGCATTGTTGTTTTTGTAGCTCTATCATCATAGTGGCTAATTCTTCAAAGCTTACCTCTCTTCCTTCACCTAATTGGCTGAAGTGATAATTTTGACAATATATACACTTTAGATTGCAAAAGGAGAAAAAGATTGTTCCCGAGCCTCTTTTACCTGATATGGCAGGTTCTTCTCCGTGATGTGGTAGATAGCTATAGACAATAGGTGTCATTGCAACCCTACAGATTCCTTTTTGGTTGTTGGTTCGGTCCACTTGGCAACGATGAGGGCAAAGCGAACATTTTTTTAATAGTTCAAAGGCTGCGTCGATTCGTTTTTTTAGGATTCCTTGTTCATAAAGCTCAAGATACTTAGGTAGATTGCGGTCCATTTTATTTAGCTAATTGTTTTAATTGTTCAAATAAATTTTCTCTGATCTTTAAGAAAATCTCAAGACACTCTTGGCTTTTGTAATCAGGATATGTCCAAGGAAGCGGTAAGAAGGCATGTTTTTTATATAATAGAGTAGTTTCCTCATAGATGCCACAATTTATGTATATACGGTGAGAATATGCCTTTGTTGTGGCTAGGACGAGATTGGCCTGGCTTATATATCCGGGGTCTATATTGACAGTTCTTTTATCGCTTATTCTTAGTATATTCTCTATCTTATTAGTTAAGATCTTTATCCTCCAGAGTTGTTCGGGTTTGATTAGTTTTTTAAAGGAAACAAATATCCTTTTTAAATGGGGGCCAAATTCTTTTTCATAATAGCTGGTATATTCAAAGCTTAAGAGATTGCTTTCAAAATCAAGAGCACCAAACTTTGCGATAAGCAATTGTTTGGCTTTATTCATTTTTTCAACATCCTGAGAGAATATACTACAGAATAATTTTACGGGTTGTGGTTTTTGGGTAAGTCCCATTGCTAAAAGCACCGTTTACTTTATTTAACCAAAGATAAAGTTACTCCGCAGCAATTTATTAAACGTATATAACCAAAGAATTGTCTGTAGTTATGGATTGATTTCTTGAAGGTGTTGTTGAATATAACTATTGAGTTTATCCTTATTGGTTTGATTTATATCATTAAAAAAAACAGCGATATTATATTTATTCTCTAAATCATTATTTTGTTTCTCAATTCTTACTACTACCCCTTTAAGATTAAGATATTGATAGTCATTTTTCTTACCCTCTGGCAAAAGTAAAGTTATTTTAATTTTAGTCAGCGGGGCAATATAGCGGTCGGTAACGCAGTAGGCACCTATAGAGCTAATATTTTTTGTTTCGGTAATAAAATCAAAATCACCATCCTTTATTTTTAACGGAATGTTTTTCTCTATTCGCGGAGAGCGCCTTTTTTCTTCATAGCTTATTCTTTTATTCATTGTTTATCCGCTTCTTTTTTATTTTGCTCTGCCTTCATTGCCTTGTAACACTTTTTAGAACAAAAGAATTTTCCGTCACGATAATATTGTTTTATTTTTTTGACGGGTTTATTGCATTTTGCGCAGTTCTTCTTTTTAGAAGCTTTTTGCTCACTCACTTGATAACCTCCTTACTATCAGTAATTGTTTGTTTGAGGTTGATATATTCTTCTAACGTCCTTTTTTGCTGGGGAGTAAGGTCGTCAAAACAAAGGCCATTTTGATAACGGTTTGAAAATTGGATATTACTGGCCCATTTACTCTGGGCCATCAATTCTAAAATTTTGTTAATCTCTTTTAAATTGAGTTTTAATAAAAATTTTGTCCCTGGAGGATAAAATTTTTCTGTGAGGATTTTTATTCCCTTTTGACTCAAATCCCTTGAGGTTGTGCTGCCAAATTCTTTTTTTGCTTGGCCTATAATGTCGTAATCTGTTGGTAAATAGGCAGTTATACGGCTCTCTGCTCTCTTTTCTTGTTTCATCTTGGTATAAAGAATAACACAATAATTTTTAGGTGTCAAACAATTTCAATTTCTGATAAACTATTTTTTAGATTAAAGATTGTTTTATACTTTACTTCTATTTAAAGTATGATAAAATTTATAGCATGGTAAAAAATATTGCCAAAATTATAAGTCTTGCAATTGTCTTAATTCTCTTAGGATTTTTTGGCGCTACCTTCTTGTTTAATTACTCGACGAGAAAGGCAGATATTTTTGCCAAAGACAGCGCACTTAATAAAAAATTAGAACAACAAATACAACAAATCCCTTCTTTGACAGAAGCCCCTCGCGTAGATAGCGTCAAAGACTCTCAGGCCCCATTTGAAGAAAAGAAAGTTTTGTTAGTAAAGGAGCAATCTCAAGAAAAGAATCAACAAGAGGATAAGAAAGAGCCCACACAAGATCTACAAAAGCAATCTTTGCAACAGACCCTTCCAGAGTCACCTAGCTTGCCGAGTTTGGTTCTAGGAGGAATTTTCTTTGATGAAGAAGGCGGAAGCCTAGTCATTATTAATAATAGGATTGCTAAAGAGGGTGTTTATATTGAAGGTGCAAAAATAAATAAAATCTACAAGGATAAAGTAGAATTAGATAAAGATGGATATTTTTTCTATCTCAAAGTTAATTAACCTACAACTTATCTTTTTAATCTACCCTAAAGATAAAAACAAGATAATCTAAGATTTTAAGCCAATCTTAAATTTGGAAATGCTTTTTGATTGTCTCTCTTATTAATTCTTCTGAAATGTTATTTTTTACAATAACCTTTCCAATGCCTACAGGGAGAACAAAGCGTGGAGTTGCCTGAATGAATTTTTTGTCCTTAAATAAGGAGTTCATTATTCTGTTAAGGAGGGATTCTTTAAAAGGAGTTTTTAATATTGTTGGTAGTCTATAGAGGTTAATGAGTTCAAGTATTTGTTTTAGCTCTTTTTGAGGCAATAAATTCAATTGAGCGGAAATTTCGCTTGCACAAGCCATGCCTATACTGATTGATTCTCCATGAGTTAATTTTTTATATCCAAAGGCACTCTCTAATGCGTGGCCAATCGTATGACCAAAGTTTAAAATTGTCCTTATCCCCCTCTCTTCCCTCTCGTCTATCTGGATTATTTTGGCCTTGATTCTAATGCAATGCTCTTGAATAAAATCAATAGCTGAGCAATCTAGTTTTTGAATTTGTTGATGGTTGTTTTTAAGAAAATAAAAAAGTTTTTTGTCTTTGATAACTGCGTATTTTATTGCTTCAGCAATTCCAGAGAGCAGCTGTTTTTTAGGCAGTGTTTTCAAAAAGAGGTTATCGACTATTACAGCTTTGGGTTGGTAGAAGGAACCTACTAAATTCTTCGCCACAGCTAAATTGATAGCGGTTTTACCTCCAATGGCTGAATCTATTTGAGCCAATAGCGTTGTAGGAACCTGTATATAACCAATACCACGTTTATAAATGCTAGCAACAAAACCAGCTAAATCGCCGATTGCCCCACCTCCAAAAGCAATAATAAATAGTCGTTTCATTTTATCGAAATGAGCTAACTCATTTAATATTTTTAGGCAATACTTAACTGATTTGGCCTCTTCGGTCTGGGGTACTAAAATTAATTTGCTAGTAATCTTATTTTTATTTAAGCAAGCAATAATCTCTCCTAAAAATTTCTCTTTTAGGTAGCTATTAGTAATTATAATTGCATCCCTACCAATGTTAATGTCAGAACATATTTGGCCAATTTTAAGAGAACTATTTTTGCCAATGAATATTGGATAGCTTCTTTCTTGAAGTTGAATCTTTATTATTTTCATATTTATAAAATAATCTGCTCTATAATTTTTACAATCGGCCAGACTATGCTATGAAAAATTCCTAAGTATACCAAAAGGTAAATAATTAAAAACCCAAATTTTTCAAGCTGAATATATTGATATGCCAAATAATTAGGCAAGAGGCCAATTATAATTCTTGAACCATCTAGAGGGGGTATAGGTATAAGATTGAATACTGCCAAGATTAGATTGAGATGAACAAATTCTCTTAAGATAAAAGATAATCCTATTGACCAGATATTTGCTTTTAGCAATAGGCCTATTACTATTGCTATAATTATATTTGCTAAAGGTCCGGCAGCCCCAACTAACATTATGTCTTTCTTGGGATTTTTCAGGCTGGAGAAATTTACAGGAACGGGTTTTGCCCATCCAAAAACAAATGGCGCCCTACTTATAATCAAAAAAAGTGGAAGTATTATTGTTCCAAAAGGATCGATATGAGCAAGGGGATTTAAGGTGAGTCTGCCGGCGAATTTTGCCGTCAAGTCCCCCCGTTGGTAAGCTATCCAGCCGTGAGCAACTTCGTGCACAACGATAGCTAAAAAGAAAAGAACTAAACTTATTAATAAAGCCATACTTTATAGTCTTTTAACAGAGACCTCTTTAGCTCTTTCTTAGAAATAATAAAAAAGACTACTTTGTTTTCTTTGTTTGAGTAGCTGGTGCTGTTGTTGACGGAGTGGCTTGTTCACCTACAGCTGTTGATTCGGCTTCGGGTTTTTCAGCAGCTTTTTCCTTTTTGATTTTCACCCTTATTATTTTAGTCTTGGGGAGGCCAAAAACTTTGCTATTTTCGTCCCACTTACCCTTTTTTATCAGGTCTTTTATCCTCTCTGTTCTTTTAAGGACAGTTTGCCGCGATTTTCCTTTCGAAGCCGAACTTAGTGATGGATGAATTGACATTATATTTTCCTTATGTAACAGTCTTTGTATATTTTTTTAAGTTCTTTCATATGAGACATTGCGTCTTCTTTAGTGTTAAAAGTTCCAGCACAAACTTGCAGATATTCTCCAGATGGAATTAGATGAATCTTATATCCCCTTTTTTCTAAAGCCGAGATTTCTCTTTGCGAATACGAAGAGTCTTTTTTATAGGTTGCAACCTGGATTATGTAACCTTTGAAATTATTTTCTAACAAGGGTTGAGTAGTAGTTGTTTCTTTTTTAGTTTCTTTTTTAGTTTCATTTTTAATCACGGGTATTTTCGGTTGTTCTACTTTTAAATCTTTTTGTTGTTGAGTTATGTGTTGTTGGTCTTGTGGTTTTGAAACATTATCTTGCTGATTTTCCTTTACTAAATTTCTTGAGGCATCAGCAAATGTCTGCTTTGCTATTCTTTTTCCTTTTTCAATTCCTAATGCGTAACTGGATATCATAAGTAAAGTAATTCCCACTATAGCAAGATAAGTCTTAGTATGTATTTTTTGAGATGAGCCAACTGGTGGATATTTCTCTTTTAGATTTAGGGGATTAAAGCTCACCCCAAATTTGTCCTCAAATATCTCAAGTTGTATTGGTTTTTCTTTAGACGCCATATTTTAATTATATAATTTTTATCTAATAGACTTCAAGAGTTTTTTTATTCTTTTATTTTCTAGGGCCTTGAAAAAAAAGATTACTATTTCTGGATCAAATTGGGTTCCAGATTTCTCTTTTATTTCTGCTATTGCTCTGTTTATGTCGATTCTGTTCTTATATGGCCTACCCGAGATCATTGCGTCAAAGGCATCGGCAATTGCCATAATTCTTGAGCCTAAAGGAATATGTCTGCCTTTTAGCCTATCAGGGTAACCAGTACCGTCGAACTTTTCGTGGTGGTGCATAATAATTGGCACAGCCGGTTTTAGGACCTCCAAGTGTTTTATTAAGTCTGCGCCTTTGATTGGATGTTGTTTCATTAAGTCATATTCTTCCCCTGTCAATTCAGAATTTTTTGTAATTATTTCAAAAGGTATTTCAATTTTGCCTGTATCGTGTAGGAGTGCTGCATACTCAAGAGATATTCTGTCGTCTTCGTTTAGGTTCATTATTTCCGCCATAACCTTAATAAGCTGGATGAATAATTTAGAGTGAGTATACTCTACTGGTATTTTATTATCAAGTAGAGTTATTAAGGACTTGATCATACCCTGGATAATTGTATGTTGTTCTTGATAAAGCTGTTGGTTTCTTATCGCCATTACTATTTGTGTGCAGATGGTTAATAGAAAATCGTTATCATAGTTTTCAAATCCACAGTCCTTTTTCTTTATAATAATTTCTCCAATAATATCTTCCATTAGCAATGGCAATATCATTTGATTATTTTTCTTAATTAATAAACCATCGCGGATGACTTTTTTCTCAAAATAATTTTTTATAAGCATTTTCTTTTCTATAACCTTTACGGCATGATTGACTATATAGGTGCGATATTTTGAGAATTTTTTATCAGATGTTAACAATAA
>Ga0272448_1004442_pt1 | contig 15974 bp, 14 predicted proteins | sample YNPCB0191_FD_202220 | JGI IMG/M metagenome (GOLD analysis project Ga0272448, IMG submission 202220) | Hot spring sediment microbial communities from Yellowstone National Park, WY, United States - YNP-CB-019-1 | ecosystem: Environmental > Aquatic > Thermal springs > Hot (42-90C) > Sediment...
GGAGATGGCGGCCGGCAGGTCATGGCGGAAATCGAACATGAGATTAAGAAAGAAGAACCATTCCGAACAGAAATTGTACCTGCCGCGGGTAATTCTCCTCCACAGCGGCTCATTGATCCGGCGCGGCCTGCTGAAGCGGGGCTCGAAAGGCAGAGACGGAAGAAGATTGCGATTCGCCAGAAGGAGTTCCATGTCCGGCTCGTATGCAGGCGCGGCGTTCTCCAGAATGAAAAGCATTTCAGGAATGCGGGTGGCGCCGACCGAGAGATTCACGACTTCAACACGCATCGGCAGGCCGCGACTGTTCAGTTTCTTCTCGATGAGCGCAGGCGCGATGGCGTCTTCGTCCACGCCAGGGCCCATCATCGCCGACGCGCCCGTGATCGCAATGCGGTAAACTCCTTCGGGTTTGGGTCTGGAGATATCGCGGCCGCGGAAGCCGTCGCCGTTCACCCGAAAGGGTTTGCCGCGGAGCATGAACACCGCGTGAGGCTTCAGGCCGGTGAATGTGGCCAGGTCATACTCGAAAGCCGACCAGGGCCCGGCGTATCCGGCGGGCCGGTACGCGCGGAAGGACAGTCCTGCCGGGCCGAAGTGCGAAAGCCGGAAAACTGCTTCCCCTGCAAGAACGAATACTATGAGCAGCGAGAAAAAAAGCGCCAGATGCCGACGGTATTCCGGCAGGAGTCTCATTCCGGCCAGCAGCACTGCGAAGGTGAGGAACGCGACATGGTGCAGGTCAAGCCGGTCGAGGGTCGTGAATGGGACGGCCGCAACAAGCAGGCAGCTTGCGGCAAGTCCGATCCTGCGGCGGGTGGTCAACCGCCAGAGAATCGTTATGTGCTCAGAACTGAAAATAGATGAACTCCTCTCCGCCCTTCACGTCGGCCGTCAGGAACAGCGTGGCCACAACGACAAGGATCGCAGCAGTGCAAGCCGCGAAGCGCCATAACCCCGGCAGCCTGACAAAAGCCATCGGATCTCTGGCGCGTTCCTGGATCAGTTGCATCGCAAACACCGGCGCGGCGAGCCACGCCACCTTTATCGCCATTCCAAGCGTGTTCATGTCCCAGTGAATCCCCTTGAACAATGCGGCGAACATGGCACCGGCGTGAGCGAGGTTCTCGGCCCGGAACAGGCATGCGCCAAACGCTATGAGATTGAACGTGACGAACACGCGAAACGTGCGGCTCAGACCTCCGGCGGACCGGCGGCGCCGGCCTGCGGACCGCCCGCCGCGGGCGCGAAGAAGGACGGCGGCTGCCTGAAGGAGGCCGAAGTAAAGGCCCCAGAGCACGAAGGTCCATTTTGCTCCGTGCCACAACCCAATCACCGTCATGGCGATCAGTATGTTCAATGCCCCGCGCAACGAACCTTTCCTCACGCCGCCGAGCGAAATGAACAGGTAATCGTGGACCCATGTTGTCAGGGAAATGTGCCACCTGCTCCAGAAGTCCGACACGCGGTCAGCCAGAAAGGGCATCCGGAAATTCAGCATCAACTCGAACCCCATCATTTTCGCCAGCCCGCGGGCGATGTCCGAATAGCCCGAAAAATCGCAGTATAACTGTATATAGAAAGCGTAGAAGGAGAGCAGGACCTCGATAGTTCCAGCCCCGTCCGGGTTTCCGAAAACCGACTGAACGACAGGACCGAGCCGGTCCGCGATCATGATCTTCTGGAACAATCCCCATCCAACCAGGAAAATCCCCTCCTTGACCTGTTCAGGATCCAGCCGACGCCGGGATTGAATCTGAGGCAGGAGATTGCAGGCTCGCTCGATGGGACCTGCCACAAGCTGGGGAAAGAAGGCCACATACAGGGCAAAATCCAGGAAATTCCGGGTGGGAGACATCTTTCCGCGATAAATATCCAGCGTGTAACTCATGGTCTGGAATGTGTAAAAGGAAATGCCCACAGGCAGGACAATATGCAGCGTCCAGGGCTGAACTTGAAAACCCAACGCCGACAGCAAATCGCAGACAGATGACGCGAAAAAGTTGTAGTACTTGAAAAACCCCAGTATCCCGAGATTTCCTGCAATGCTGCATGCAAGCCACAGGCGGCGGCTGCGGGGCGACGCCGAGCCGTGTATCATCAAACCGCAGACGTAATCCAGCAGCGTTGAACCTGCAAGAAGGGAAGTGAAACGCCAGTCCCACGAGCCGTAGAAAAAGTAGCTGGCAATAAGCAGAAGAATGTTCTGCCGCCTGTGGTCAAGGACAAGATACAGTCCCCACACCACAATGAAGAACCACAGAAACGCCCACGAGTTGAACAGCATCCGGCCAGCCTTTCGTTTTCCCGGCCGGAAAACCTACGCGGCAGACCGGCGCGTGTCAACGCATCGGGTTGAGAGTCCGATTTTCCGGAATTTTGTGATTGGCGGGACGGGGCAGACGTGGAAAGGGCTGCGGCGGTATCGGGAAACCGGCCGCAGCCCTCTGAGGAGCAGACACTGTGCTATTCCTTCGCGAAAGCCTCCCATTCGGCGACAAACTTGACCCATTCGTCCAGGGCCGCCTGGGCCTGAGCGCGAACCTCGTCGGCCTTCCTGTCCAGAGCGCTGAGCACAGCTATCAGCACTTCCATATCCAGGTCCGCCCTGGACCAGTACTGCTGCATGTCCACCACCCTGCGATAGGCCTCGTTGAGAGAGTAGAACACAGCGGACGGCTCGGCCATCTTCCGACCGTACTCCGGCCATTGTTTCTGATGGCACTCATTGTACATTTCCTGGAGTTTCTGAGACTTCTTGTTCAACGAGTCAACCAGCACGCCATTCCTCATTTCCTGAGGCTTGGCATTCTCCTCGTTCATCTGTTTCTGGATGTTCTGCGAGACCTTGCCATACAGATATTGAATGTTGCTGAATCCCGCCTGGGCGCCGTTGGCATTCCCATCCAGCAGCTTCTGCAGGTCCTGCAGTTTCACCAGCAGTCTGCCGGTCAGAACGCCGAGTTTTTCAGCCGCTTTTTCCTTGCCCCCAGCCGCGGGCGCAGCAGCCTGTTCAGCCGCCACGGCTCCCGCAAGCGCGAGCGCGCTCAGGACCGGCACGATCAGGAACATCTTCTTCATCCGTCACCTCCTGTTTGCGCATCGGGGGTTCCACTCCCGCGCGCGGGACATGCCTTAGCATGTCTCATGCCAGAAAGCGAAAGGCGCCTGTCCCGTGTTCAGACCTCCGGTTTTTTCAGCCTGTCCCGGCCTTTCTTGAGGTTCTTCGGCCTTTTCCTGAATACGCGCGTACACATGCCCGAGGCTCGCATGCAACTTTCCGTTTTCAGGGAAGGAACCCCTTGTTCGCGGAAACAGGTTGCTTTTTTTGAAAGCCCGGTTAACCGTCCGGACTTGGCCTTCAACCCGGATTTTGCGTTTGAGGGAGGAAATCATGGGTTTGCCGGAATGGTCAGCGGTAACATGGATCGCGGTCGCGCTGTCTGCGTTCTGCGTTGGGATCTCAAAGACCGGCGTGCCTGGGCTTGGCAGCGTCGCTGTCCCGCTGATGGCAATGGCCATGCCGGCCCGAGCGTCAGTGGGCGCCCTTCTTCCGATTCTCATCATCGGTGATATTTTCGCAGTGACATGGTACAGGAGGCACGCTGTATGGAGCCACCTTGTCAGGCTGATTCCCTGGGCTGTCGTCGGGATTGTCGCGGGTTTTGCGGTCATGGGCCGGATCAGCGATAAACGCCTCAAGTTATGGATCGGATTTATCGTGCTTGCGCTGAGCCTGCTGCGCGCAGCGAAAGCCGACCAAGCCGATGACAGCCGGCTGCCCGCGTCGGTTTCGTTCGCGGCTTTCATGGGAATTCTTGCCGGTTTCACAACCATGCTCGCGAACGCGGCCGGGCCGATCATGGTGCTCTATCTTCTTGCAATGCGTCTGCCCAAAGAGGGCTTTCTGGGCACTGCCGCCTGGTATTTTCTGCTGATGAACTGTTTCAAGGTCCCGTTCAGCGTCAGGCTGGGAATTCTGGATGGACCGGCTGCTCTGGCAGCGGTTGTTTGCGCGCCTGCTGTTGCCGCGGGCGCGATATGCGGAGTGGCGGCTGCGAGGCGAATGTCGGACCGATTCTTTGCGTCAACAGCCTACGCTCTTGCGGCCGCCGCAGCGCTCTATCTGGTGGTGTCAGCGCTCAGGCAGCCGGGTTGAGCCGGATTTTGGGTTGGGGTTGAAAAAACGCAAGGCATCTGAAAATTTCCAGACAAAAAGAGGAGAATGCCTATGAAAAGCGCAAAACAATGGATTCTCACGGACCGCACGCAGAACATACAGAAGGAGAAAATCGAGCTGAACGCCCGCCAACTCGGCGCCCCCAAATGCAGAAAGCTCTGCGTCACAAAGACCACTTTGCGCGGCGGACTTTCGGAAGGAGTCGAAGTGGTGGAGATAAACAACGGCGCTCTTTCCATCTCCGTTATTCCGACTCGCGGCATGGGAATCTGGAGGGGATCGTACAGGGGAATTTTTCTCGGATGGCGTTCGCCGGTCGAGGGTCCGGTCCATCCTGCTTTCGTCCATCAGAACGAGCGGGGTGGCCTGGGATGGCTTTACGGTTTCGATGAATGCATTGTCAGGTGCGGCCTTGAATCCAACGGAGCGCCGGGCAGAGACGTGGTTCCCAACAACATGGGCGAACCGACCGAAATGGAGCTCACTCTGCACGGCAGGATTGCGAACATACCCGCGAGCCGGGTGACCGTCGAGGCATCAGGGGGGGCAAAGCCAATTGTTTCCGTAAGCGGCATTGTGGAAGAGACAATGCTCTTCGGACCGAGATTCCGCCTTTCCGCGCGCATAAGCACGGCGCCGGGCGCAAACTGGTTCAGGATCGAGGACGAGGTCTCGAACCTGCGCGCAGTGGAGAGCGAGATGGAGCTTCTTTATCACTGCAATTTCGGCGGGCCTGTGCTGGAAGAGGGGGCCCGCCTTGTGCTGCCGGCCCTCGAGACTGCGCCGCGCTCCGCGTATCGTGCTGAGGACGTCGAAACCTGGGCTGTTTACAGGGGTCCGACCCCGGGTTTCGTGGAACAGTGCTTCTGGCACGTGCTCAGAGGAGACGCGAACGGCGGAACCATGGCTCTTCTCAGAAACGCCGCCGGGGATCTGGGCGTGTGCATCCGTTTCAACCTCAGCGAACTGCCGTGCTTCACCCAATGGAAGAACACCGCGGCAGAGGAGGACGGTTACGTCACGGGCCTGGAACCGGGAACCAACTATCCGAACACGCGGGCATTCGAGCGGAAGCAGGGCAGGGTTCCGCGGCTTGCTCCTGGCTCGTCGCGCCGCGCGAGCCTGACTGTCGAGGTCCTCGACTCGGCAAGGCTGGTCAAAGCGGCGGAGGACGAAATAGAAAAGCTGCGGGGCGGAACGGCCCATACGCTTCACAGGGCGCCGGATCCGCGGTTCTCGGCTTGAGGAAACCGTATTCTGCGGTCGGCCCCAAGCCCGCAAGAGGCTCAAGAAGTGTAAGGCTTGCGGCAGGGGTAGGCGCCCACAAGCCTGAACTCTGCGCTCACGGAACGCGCCTTGCGCAGGGCGCGCCGCACGTTCGAGGCCTCCGCAGAACCCTCGATGTCAACGAGGAACGCGTACTGCCTCGGCTGACCCCGGATAGGCCGCGACAGGAGCCGGGAGAGGTTCACGCCATGATCCCGGAAGGTCTCGAGGAAAGCGCACAGGCTTCCCGGCACGTTCGGAAGTTTGACCGCGAGCGTGATTTTTGACCCGAACGGCTGTATGCGGCGCGTGCCGCCTATGGCAAGGAAGACCGTCACGTTCGGCATGTCGGCCTCGACCGGGTAGTGCAGTATTTCAAGCCCGTAGAGGCGCGCAAGTTTGCGGTCGCCCAGAGCCACGGCATTGCGCTGGCTCGCGGCCTGCAGGGCCGCCACCGCCGTGCTTGCCACGACGCGCTTTTCGGCCCTGGGCAGGTGCTTTCTGATCCATCCGGCGCAGTGGTCCAGCGGCGCAAAGTGGGAATAGAGCACGCGAGGCTTTTCTCCCCGCCTGCCGAGCAGCGCAAGCCTGACGTTCAGCGAAAGCTCCTCCAGAATGTTGACGCGCGGCCTGTTGCCGAGAAGAATATCCACCATTTCGTATATCGCTCCGCCGGAGGAGTTTTCTATGGGAACGATGCCCCGTCTGGCAGGGTCGCGGGACACGAACTGGCAGACATCCAGAATCGTGGGCAGCGGAAAGAGCTTGGCCCTGGGGCCATACCGTTTCTCCGCCACCAGATGCGAGTACGTTCCCATGGGTCCGAGATATCCTACTTCAAGACGGGCCATTGCCGGCGTCTCCTTTCAACATCCGCCTGCCCTGAGACTTTCGGGCGCGCTGACCAATGCTGCCAGGTACAATATCGGTTGCGCCTGCTGCTGGAAAGTGCAAAGAATCAACGCGTATTTTTCGTTCGAGAAGCGGCCGAAGCTGGATAACTTTCCGGACAATGGGGTTTGAATGTCCGGGGCAGGAAAAAGCAGATGGTAATACAAAAACGAAGCCTCTTCTCAGACCGCGGTTGATACGAGGGTCTGCAATGAATGCAGCATTCGTCTGTGCACAGAAGTGGGAGTTGCTTCGCGACAGAATGCGCCGGCTCGGGATACGCGAAGATGATATCTGCGAAAAATTCATACTGAGCGGAGGGCCCGGAGGCCAGAAAGTGAACAAGACATCTTCCTGCGTGCAGCTCACCCATGCGCCGAGCGGCCTGCGGGTGAAGTGCAGGGACAGCCGCCATCGAGAAATCAACCGCTACCGCGCGAGAGCGCGCCTGTGCGATCTGCTCGAGGAGAAATTGCTGGGAGAGGCCAGCAGGATCAGGCAGGAGTTCGAAAAAATACGCCGCCGCAAACGCCGCCGGAGCAGGCGTCAGAACGAAAAGCGCCTCGCCGAAAAACGGCTGCGCGCCGAACTCAAACGCGCGAGGGCCCAACCGCCCGCGGAGGAATGACCGGAGGGTCGCCGGCATGAAATGGACTGAAGGTTCGCTTGGAAGAGTCTTTGTTCTCCGGCTGAATGACGGGGAAATCCTTCATCTGCAGATAGAAAATTTCGCGGCCGCCAGGCGCATCCGGGCGGCCGCGGTCATCGCGGTCGGGGCCGCGGATTCGGCCAGCGTGTTCGTGGTGGGGCCCAGACGCGCAGCCGAGCGGCCTGTCCGTCCGATGGAGAGGCGTATCAGCGATGTGAGGGAGCTTGCGGGAGTCGGCACGATTTTCCCTGACCGGACCGGCAGACCGGTCCTTCATATGCACGCGGCCGCCGGCAGATGCGGCCGGACGATCACAGGCTGCGTCCGGCGCGGAGTGAGGGTCTGGCAGGTCATGGAAGTTGTCATTCTGGAGTTGAAGGAAACAGCCGCCGCGCGGTTGCCGGATGCTCTCCTGGGCTTCAGCCTTCTCGAGCCGGTCCGCAAGCCGGCCTCCGGCAGATCTGCAAAGAAGGACCGCGCCGCGCCATGAACAGGCAATCAACGGCATGAGAGAAAAGGGTTTGATTGGCAGAATCGCAGCGTTCGTCTGGCGGACTCTCGTTCGTCTTTTCGTGGCCGCGCTGCTTGGCTGCGCCGGCGCGGCGGTGTATGTGGCAATTGCAGGCGTGCCAAAGCCACTGCTGGTCAAATTACAGCAGAAAATCCCGGGCCGGTACGCCTTTGAAATCGGCTCGGCCCGGCTCGATCCATTCGGCGGCCTGACAATGAACGACGTGCGCATTTACCGGAAGCGGCTCGTGGGACCGCCGGCCGTGGCCGCGGGCCGGATAACCGCCGAGCTCGACCCGGTGGCGGCGTGGCGCGGCAGGCCGTTCGTGCGCCGCGCAGTGTTCGAGTCCGCGGATTTCACGCCGGCCGTCATCCTTGCGAATGTGACGAACGAACCTCCTGAAACGCAGGAAGAACAGCCCTCGTCCGTGGACATCGAGATACATGACAGCGCGGTCTCGGGCGTTGCAATAGACGATCTTGCCATGACCGCCCGATGGGAGCAGTCAGGATGGACATGCGAGAACATCAGAGCCAGGCTGCGGAGGGACGGCAGGGAAGGCTCGCTCCGCGGACGCGTTACATGGGACGAAGGCGCCGGCAAGCTCAGCGGAGAAATGACTGCGATAATGGATCCGCATCTGGTGTTTCCCCTGATGGTGGATCTGGAAATGGACCGCACAGTCGCCAGTCTGGAACGATTCAGCTTTGGAGCCGCGCCTCCGCGTATCGAAGCGCGCTTCGAAATCGAAGCATCCGGAACCAACACCCGATTCAGGCTGAGAGGCCAATTCTGGGGGGAGAACTTCGCCTATGCGGGAGTTGATATCCTCCGGGCCGCCGGGACCATGGATTTTGACGATTCCCAAGCAAGGAGCGTCCTGCGGGTCGAACCTCTGGCGATCATGAGGCCCGAGGGAACCGTGAACGGCGGATTCACCATTGATTACGGCGCCTCCACGGTGCGGTTTGACGGAACATCGAGCATACATCCGAGGGATTTGGCCGCTCTCACAGGGCTTGCGTCAGCGGAGGAACTTTCCGGATGGGTTTTCGACGGTCCTGTCAGAATAACAGCGCGCGGCGTTGTGGGGCTGGAGGACAGCAGCCTGACTGATTTCACGGCGTCCGTGGCCGGCAGGAAATTCGGAATGCCGCCCCTGGTCGCACAGGAGGCAGGCTTTGATCTGCTCGTCACGAATCGTGTCGTGGCCGTGACCAACCTGGTCGGGAAATGGTGCGGCGGGGCTTTCGCAGGCAATGCGACGCTGATTTTTCCGGAATTATCCTCGACCAACCCTGTTTCGTACGTCTGCGACTGCTGGATTCGTGATGCGGCCTGTGACGAGGCGCTGAAGACGCTGTTCGGGGAATCTGGCAGGGTGAACGGCGAGCTTTCCATGCGGCTCAGGCTTTCCGGACTGGCCGGCAGAGGCAGGGGGCGGACTGCTACGGGCAGTGGGACTGTCAAGGTGCGCAACGGCCGGGTCTTCACTCTGCCGGTCTTTGGAGGACTCTCCGACATTCTGGCAAAGATCATACCCGGCCTTGATCTGATCATGCGCCAGAGCGATCTGACATGCGAATTCGACGTGGCCAAGGGCGTCCTCACCACAGACAAACTTCTCATAGAGGGGGACGTGCTCAGCCTGAACGCAAGAGGCAGCGCGGATCTTGAAGGAAACCTCGATTTTCACGCCCGCGTCCAGTTGATGAAGGAACACACGCTCGTGGGCAAGATTCTGCAGACACTGACTTATCCGATAGGCAAGCTTTTCGAGTTCCGGGTCAGGGGGACCCTCGAGAAAACGCGATGGTATCCTGTGAACTTCTCGAAAGATCTCCTCGACAGGCTCGACCTGCACAAGGATTAGGCTGGGTTTTGGCATGAACCCGGCCATTTGACCAACATGAAATTTTTCATCAAGACATACGGCTGCCAGATGAACGAGCGCGATTCCGAGGCGGTCGCGGCTCTTCTGCTGAGCTGCGGACACGAACAGGCTCGGAACGAGAACGAGGCGGAGGTGGTGATCGTCAACACGTGCAGCGTGCGGGACAAGGCCGAGACCAAGGCCGTTGGCAAGCTTGGTATCCTGGCCTCGGAAAAGCGGCCCGGACAACTGATCGGGGTGATGGGCTGCATGGCGCAGAGGCTGGGCGCCGGCCTCGTTGCTAAGCTGCCCGGAATTGACTTTGTCATAGGAACCCGCCGTCTCGGAGCGCTGCCCCGCGCCATAGAAAGCGCCGCAGAAGGCGCGCGGCCTTTCATTGATTTGGGGGAACACGGCGCAGACGACAGCATTCCGGATGCCCATCTGTACGGCGACAGACCCGCCGGCGCGTTCGTGAACGCGCTTTTCGGGTGCGACAGACGCTGTTCCTACTGCATCGTCCCTGCTGTGCGAGGACACGAGAGGAGCCGCCCTGCCGAGGAAATCCTGCGGGAGGTCCGGGAGCTGGCCGACCATGGAGTCAGGGAGATAACTCTGCTGGGACAGAGCATTCTTTCCTACGGCAGGAAGGGAAATGCCATGCCTGCCGGCCACGTTTCGCCCCGGGGATTCACCGAGCCATTCCCTCAGCTTCTGGAGGCCGTGGCCGGCGTGCCGGGCATACGGCGCATCCGGTTCACCTCCGCTCATCCTTCCGGTTGCACGAAGGAACTCGCCGCCGCCTTCGCCACCATAGAGCAGGTCTGCGAACACATTCATCTGCCGCTCCAGTCCGGATCCGACCGGATCCTGAAGCTCATGCGGCGCGGATACACCGCGGACGAGTACCGCAAGGCCGTGGACAGGCTCAGGGAGGCCACGCCGGAAATCGCCCTCACAACGGACATCATCGTGGGGTTCCCCACCGAGACGGAGGAGGATTTCGAGGCAACTCGCGCGTTCGTCAGGGAAATAGGTTTCGACAACGCGTTCGTCTTCAAATACTCTCCCAGACCCGGAACTGCAGCGGCGGAATGGAAGGACGATGTGCCCCCTGCCGAGAAACTGAGAAGGAACAGGATTCTTCTCGAGGATCTGGACGAAATAGCGATGAAACGACACGGCAGGAGAATAGGCCGCATCTGCGAGGTTATGGCCGAAGGGCCCAGCCTCAGGAACCGCAGGAAATGGGCTGGAAGAACCCGCGATTTCATGAACGTGGTGTTCGATCCGCCCGCCGGCATTCGCTCGGGCGATTTCCTGAACGTTGTCATCCGTCGGGCAACGCCGCAGACGCTTTACGGAGAGGTTGCGCCATGAACCGGAATTTTGCGGCTGGCCGCCGGCGAGGCTGGGGCGAGGCGCTCATATCATCCAACCGGGCCTTTGCCGGCATGCTGAATCAGAAATGAATCCTCTTGCATGGGTTTCGCTCCTGCTGGGGCTTGCGACCGGCCTTGTCTGCGGCTGGATGGTTCTTTATCCCGCAGCGGCAAGGCGGGCGTTCGCGGCGTTCCCGCGTTCGAGAATAGCGGGCATTGTTCTGGCCACGGTTGACCTTGGCTGGTCAGCCTGGTGGGTGCTCCACATGCCCCTCGGTTCCTTCGAGCGGTACAAACCTCTCGTTTACTTCGCGGCTCCGGTCGTATGGTTCGCCGTGGTCTTTCTCATGGACGAGCTGCTTGCAAGCAGGGCGCTGGGCGGCCTGTTTCTGCTTCTGCCGGCCCCCATGCTTTCAGCGGCGCGCTGGCATCCGTCGCCGTGGCGGCTCGTTGTCGTTGTTCTCGCATACCTCATGGTGATAAAGGGCATGGCGCTCACGCTCTCGCCCTGGCTTTTCCGCAAGAGCGCTGAAATCTGGCTCTCCACCGACAGACGCTGCCGGCTTGTCGGCGCAGCCGGCCTCGTTCTTGCGGCATTGCTTGTGGCGCTCTGCGCGGTCTATTGAAAACCCCGGGTTGATTTGAGCGGCGGGCAGGGACCTGTTCTTGACAAATGATTCGGGCCATGTTACCGAACGCCCGAAACGGTGGCTGTTTCCTTTCCTGCATGGGGGGTTAGCTCAGTTGGCTAGAGCGCGTGAATGGCATTCACGAGGTCGGGGGTTCAACTCCCCTACCCTCCACCAAAAGAGAAAATTGCTCTGACCCTTCTGGCCGGAGCTTCCCGATTTGAGCAGTGTAATTCTCCGATCGTCCAGGGCGGATGCTGCGACTGGCCCCACCGGGGAAGGGGTGCAAGCAGGGCGGGGGAGGATCAGGCAGCTGGGTTCTGCGGCGACGGCCGGCAGAGGCAGCAATGCCTGCAATCGAGCTCGGCCGGCGGCGGATAGCCGCGGCCGGCTCTGAGCGCGATACGCGCCTGGATATGGTTCATGGCCGCCAGCAGACATCCCAGAACGATGAACCCGCCCGGCGCAAGGATCATGAGCAGCGTCTGCGGGGCACCGGGAATCCGCCAGCCGATCCCGTGCCAGACAGTGACCGAGCCGTTCCCGAGCGCCTCCCTTATGACCGAAACCACTGAAAGCGCAATCGTGAATCCGAGTCCCATGCCTATGCCGTCCGCCAGCGAAAGCGCCACGCTGTTCTTTCCGGCAAAGGCTTCCGCCCGGCCGAGAATGATGCAGTTGACCACAATAAGCGGAATGAAAATACCCAGGGCCCTGTGCAATTCATGCGCGAACGCGTTCATGAAAAGATCCACGATCGTCACGAACGTGGCCGCCACGATGATGTAGCAGGGAATGCGCACCTTCGGCGGAATGATGTTGCGCAGCGCGGAAATCGCCACGTTCGAGCAGGTCAGCACAAAAACCACCGCCAGCCCCATGCCAAGCCCGTTTTCGAGCGAAGTGCTCACAGCCAGCGTGGGGCACATGCCGAGCACCACGCGGAAGACAGGAATCTCCTCCCACAATCCCCTGGCGAGTTGTCTGAGGAATTTCATCGTTCGCTCTCCTCAGCAGGATGGCTCGCGTTCTTTGGCGCTTTCATCTCTTCGAGATGGGCGGCGAACATTTCCAGGCCGCGACGCACGGCCTCCGCCACGGCGCGGGATGAAATCGTCGCGCCTGTCACCGCGTCTATCTCGCCTCCGTCCTTCCTGACCTTCGCCCATCTGGTATCCGCGGCCTGCCTGCCCTGAAATTGCCTGAGGAATCCGGCTTCCCTCACCTTGGCGCCAAGCCCCGGCGTCTCCGCGGGCGCATCGAGAATCTCGACGCCCTGGATCGTTCCGTCCGCCTTCACGCCCACTATCACCTGTATCGGACCGCCATATCCCTTGGCAGAGGAGACGAATGCCGCGCCGACAAACTCGCCGCCCTTGCGCGCAACGTGGAACACCATACTGCCGGCGCCTTCCCCGAATTGCATGGACTCGGACAGAGGATCGTTATCGCATGGCGGAAGAACCCTTTTGAGCGCCGCGACCTTCTCAGCCTTTCCTGCCTTGGCTATAGGCTCGGAGGTCACGCTGTTGGTCCACGCCAGAAGCGCAGCGGAAACCGCCGCAAAGACCGTCAGAACCACAACCATTTTCGCCAGCTCTTTCATTTCCGACCTCCGTCAGTCATCTGCTCCTGGCCGGCCGGCTTTCTGCGAACATGGCCGAAAACACGCGGCCTGGTCGCCCTGTTTATCAGCGGAGTGAGCGCGTTCATGATGAGAATGGAAAAACTCACGCCCTCGGGGTATCCGCCCCACTTCCGTATTATCATCGTCAGAATGCCGCAACCCGCGCCGAATATGGCCATTCCCGAGCGCGTGACCGGCGTGGTGACCATGTCAGTTGCCATGAAAAACGCGCCCAGAAGCGCGCCGCCGGTCAGAATGTGAAAAAGCGGCGGCAGGTTTGTCGCAGGATCAACCATCCTTAGGATCCATGCGAAGAGAGCCATTGCGCCGAGAAAGAAGCCAGGCGTATGCCAGCTTATGCATCTGCGCCACAGAAGGAACGCGCCGCCGATCAGGATCGCCAGACCGGAAACCTCTCCGATGCATCCATTCTTCGCGCCGAGGAAAAACTGCCAGGCGGTCGTTCCGTCGAACGCGAAAGGCACCGTCCCGCCGGTCGAAAGAGACGTTTTCAGCAGCCCGAGGGGGGTCGCGGTGGTCACCGCGTCAACCCCGCGCGGCGCAGGAATCCGCCACCGCGTCCAGGTCGTCATCGCAACCGGGAAGGAAATCAGCAGGAACACCCGGCCTGCGAGCGCCGGATTGAAAGGATTGTAGCCGAGCCCTCCGAACACCTGCTTTGCGATCACAACGGCGAAGACAGACCCGGTCACAGCCATCCATGTGGGCAGGGACGGCGGCAGGTTGAAGGCCAGCAGAATCCCTGTCACGACCGCGCTGAGGTCCGTGATCCCAATGTCACGCTTCATCAGCTTTCTGGTTATCGCTTCCGAGGCCACGCATGCCGCCACGCACGCGGCCGTGAGCCTCACGGCGTCCCATCCGAAGAAGTAAACCGCGGCGGCAAGGGCCGGCATCAGCGAGATTATGACCGACCCCATTATCCTGCGCACCGAATCCCCGCTGTGAAAATGGGGCGAGGAACTCAGAACCATCTGCATGGCTGTCTGATTCGTCATGCTGTTTTCGCCGCCTCCCTCTTCCGCCGCCTGACTGCGACCTGCGCCTTGCCGAGCCTCATGTGCTGCACGAGCGGTCTTTGCGCCGGACATTCGAATGCGCAGCAGCCGCATTCGATGCAATCCATCACGTCATATGACTCGGCGCCGTCGAAATCCTCTGCCTCGACCCGCTCGCTTATCAGGCAGGGCATCAGCCTCATTGGGCACGCATCCACGCACCGGCCGCATCCTATGCACGGCATGGATGAAAAATACGACAGACTTGCGGCTTTCATGATCAGGAGGCCGGATGTGGTCTTGTTCAGGCCGACGTCCAGTCCGTCCAGGGCGATTCCCATCATCGGGCCGCCGCTTACGATCTTGGCTGCTTCCGGCAGAATCCCGCCGCATGCCTCCACCAGGACTTTCAGCGGCGATCCGACTCTGGCCAGAAGATTCTTCGGCGATTTCACGCCGTCTCCGGTCACCGTCACTATCCTCTCCATCAGCGGTCTGCCATCCAGCACAGCATCAGCTATTGCGGCCGCCGTGCCCACATTCTCGACCAATGCTCCGACGTCCATCGGCAGGCCGCCCGAAGGCACCTCCCGTCCGGTGATAGAATAGATGAGCTGTTTCTCGGCCCCCTGCGGGTACCGTGTGCGAAGCGCGACAACCGCCACATCTCCATCAGCGTCCGACATCGCCTTTTCCATTGCGGCAATTGCATCGGGCTTATTGTCCTCTATCGCCACTCTCACCGTTTTCACGCCCAGAATGTGCCGGATGATTCTCGTCCCGGCCCACACCCTGTCCGCCCGTTCGAGCATGAGCCTGTGGTCGGCGGTCAGATACGGCTCGCATTCCGCGCCGTTGATGATGAGCGTGTCCATTGTTTTGCCGGGCGGGGGCGAAAGTTTTACGTGGGTGGGGAAGCCGGCTCCTCCCATCCCGATGATCCCCGCCGCGGCGACCTTTTCCACGAGCGCCTTTGCAGGCAGCTCGCTCCAGTTCGGAGCGGGAGAAAACGCCGTCGCTTCGTCCGCCCCGTCGGCCTCGATCTCAACGCACATCGCCGCCCTGCCGCCTGCGGTCATCATCTCGTCAAGCGCCTTAACGACGCCGGACGTCGGCGAGTGAACCGCGCTCGAGACATATCCGCCGGCCTCTGCAATGACCTGGCCCCTGAGAACTCTGTCTCCCTTCTTCACGACCGGCCTGGATGGAGCGCCTATGTGCTGCGCCAGCGAGAGAACCAGCCGACCGGGAACAGGGACTGCTTCGACAGCAAGAGCAGAGGTGGCTTCCTTGCGGTACGCCGGATGCACGCCTCCTGGCGGGGAGAAAGGAGCCTTGATCACGCGCGCGCTCATGCCTGCCTCCTGCCCGGCCTGCTTGCAATCGAATGCTGTGGACACCTGGCTGTCACTTCATCGTTCTCCAGTTGAACCCCGTAATCAACGACCGCGAGCGGCCCCTCCATCCTGATGCCCTGGTTGCCAACGATCTTCGCGCAAAGCCCGCACCCGATGCAGCCAACGGAGCAAAGCTTCTTGACCACCGGCCCGCGATCCCTCGACCGGCACAGCACATGTATCCGCCGGCTTTCCGGAACCAGCCGGATGAGTCCGCGCGGACACGCCTGGACGCACAAGCCGCACCCGATGCACAGGTCGGGGTGGACCTCGGCCAGACGGCCGGGTTTTATCTCGATGGCGCCTGCGGGGCACACGCGCGCGCACGAGCCCAGACCCAGGCACCCGTATCTGCATCCCTTGTCTCCGCCCATCGCGTTGGCCGCGACGCAGTCGGCGAGGCCGTTGTAAAGACCCCGGCGGACAGCCCTGCTGTCGTCCCCCTGGCAGAGCACGATTGCCACCTGCCGCTCCCTCGCCTCGGCCTTGACGCCCATGAGCGCAGAAAGCCGCGCGAGGGTCGCCGTCCCGCCCCGTTTGCAGAGGTCTATCG
>Ga0272448_1004444_pt1 | contig 15972 bp, 13 predicted proteins | sample YNPCB0191_FD_202220 | JGI IMG/M metagenome (GOLD analysis project Ga0272448, IMG submission 202220) | Hot spring sediment microbial communities from Yellowstone National Park, WY, United States - YNP-CB-019-1 | ecosystem: Environmental > Aquatic > Thermal springs > Hot (42-90C) > Sediment...
AAATCTTCCATTATATCGCTAAATTCGCCGAATTCTCCAAAATCAAATTCAAAATTACTCTCTGGTCTTCCCCAAGACCATTGAAAATCAAATCCCGGCGCTCCTCCTTCAAAAACTCTGCCAAACTTATCATATTGAGCTCTTTTTTCTTTATCAGATAAAACCTGATAAGCTTCGTTTATTTCCTTAAACTTTTTCTCATCTCCGCCTCCTTTATCAGGATGATATTTGTGCGCCAATTTATAAAAAGCTTTTTTAATTTCTTCTGGAGAAGCGTCTCGGGAAACTCCTAAAATTTGATAATAATCCTTCATAGAAATGTTCTAATTGTTGTAATGTTATAATATGTTGTAATGAATTGAGCAATTACAACAAGTGAGCGAAGCGAACGATAGAACAAATAGAACTATTTTTCTTTGTATTCTCCTTCTTCAGTTTGAGGGCCTTCCTCTCCTTGTGGTTTTTTTCCACCAGAGGCTTTGTACATTTCCGCTCCAATTTTCTGGATTGTTTGAGACAACTCTTGAGTTTTTTGTTTTATCTCTTCTATATTATCACCATCTTTAACTTTTTTCAACGCTTCTATCTTTTCTTCAATTTCTTTCCTGATATCTGCCGAAACTTTATCTCCTGATTCTCTTAATGTCTTTTCTGTCAAATATATTAAATTATCAGCCATATTTCTTACTTCAATCAATTCTCTTTTCCTTCTGTCTTCCTCTGCGTGCAGTTCTGCTTCTTTTTTCATTCTTTCTATGTCTTCCTTTGATAAACTTATAGAACCCTCAATTTTAATTGACTGAGTTTTGCCAGTTGCTTTGTCTTTGGCAGTTACTGTCAAAATGCCATTAGCGTCAATATCAAAAGTAACCTCAATTTGCGGAATACCTCTGGGAGCGGGAGGAATACCGTCTAAAATAAATCTTCCAATAGACCTGTTATCAGATGCCATCGGTCTTTCTCCTTGCAAAATATTAATTTCAACGGATGACTGATTATCAGCGGCTGTAGAAAATATCTGGGTTTTAGAAGTAGGAATAGTAGTATTTTTTGCCACCATAATAGTATTAACCCCTCCCAAAGTCTCAATACCTAAAGACAATGGTAGAACATCTAACAAAAGCACGCTTTTAATGTCTCCTTCCGGAGCCCTTCCTTCTTTACTTGCTTTTAAAATTTCAGCTTGAATTGCTGCTCCCATCGCCACTACTTCTTCTGGATTAATTGATTTGTTTGGTTCTTTTCCAAAAAAGTTTTTTACCGCTTCTTTCACTGCTGGAATTAAGCTCGTCCCGCCAACTAATACGATTTCATCAATCTCTGATTTGGAAAGCTTTGCTTCTTCTAAGGTTTTTTTAATTCTTTCTATAGATTTTTCAATTAAATCGCGCGTTAAATTTTCAAACTGCGCTCTACTTATTTTGTATAATAAATGTTTAGGACCTGAAGCATCAGAAGTAATAAAGGGCAAATTAATTTCTGTTTCTAAAGCGCTGGATAATTCAATTTTCGCTTTTTCAGCTGCTTCTTTTAATCTTTGTAAAGCTAAAGAATCTTTTGACAAGTCAATACCTTCATCTTTTTTAAATTGTTCTATTAGCCAATTAATTATTCGCTGATCAAAATCTCTTCCTCCTAAATGTGCCTCTCCGCCGGTAGCCAAAACTTCAACCGTATCCGGAGCCACATTTAAAACCGTTACATCAAATGTTCCACCTCCGAAATCATAAACAACTACTTTTTCCGATTGTTTTTTACCCAAACCATAAGCCAAAGCAGCAGCTGTTGGTTCGTTAATGATTCTTAAAACGTTGAAACCGGCAATTTCTCCTGCTGCTTTTGTCGCCTTTCTTTGAGAATCGTCAAAGTTTGCCGGACAGGTAATGACAACATCGGTTACTTTTTCTCCTAATTTTTCTTCGGCGTCTAGTTTTAATTTTTGCAAAATCATTGCTGAAATTTCAATAGGTGTGTACCACTTTTCTCCCATTTTAACTTCTACTTCTCCATCGGATCTTTCTCGTGTTTCATAGGTTAAAAGTTTTAGTTCTTTCTGAACTTCAGGATCTGAATATCTTCTTCCAATAAATCTTTTTACCGAATGAATTGTATTTTTTGGATTAGTAACCGATTGCCTTTCGGCTAAAATACCAACTAACCTTTCGCCATTTTTAGCCAAAGCTACAACTGAGGGCATTAAAATTGACCCCTCTCTTGTTTCAAGGCATTTTGGCTCGCCTTGAATAATTGTGGCCATTTTTGAAATAGATGTGCCAAGATCTATGCCTAATACTTTTGCCATATCATTGATTCAAAACGCAAAATATAAACATTAGCGTTCTGAAATTTGTTTTATTTAGCGACCTTTACCTTAGCAGGTCTCAACAACCTGCCATTTATTTTATACCCTTTTTGAATTTCTTCAATAATTGTTCCTTGTTGCTTGTCTTTCGATTCTATTTCTTCTACTACTTCGTGCAAATTAGGGTCGAACTTCTCGCCCACTGATTTTATTTCCTCAACCCCCTGAGATTTCAGAAAGTCGGTAATTTGTTGTTTAACTTGCAAAAATCCTTTAATTAATTTATCAGTTTTTTCATCTTTTATATTTATGTTTTTTGATTCCTTAATAGCGATTTCAAAATTATCTAAAATCGGTAAAATTTTTAAAACAAATTCTTCAGCGGCATAAGATAAAAAACTTTTCATTCTTTCTATTTCTTCTTTTTTGTAATTTAAAAAATCAGCTCTTTCCCGCTGCCAGCCTGCCAAATATTCATTCTTCAATTTTTCGCATTCTTCAATTTTTTTCTCTAATTCTTTTTTTTCTTCAAGCATTGTTAAAATTAATCTGTTAATTAATTTGATAATAATTTTGCTAAAGAATTAATCAGGCCAAAATTCTTTTCATACTTCATTCTCTTTGGCCCTAAAATCGCTACTGCTATTTCTTTTTTTTCTTGCGTTTCGTTTTTTGAAATTATCAAACTAAAATTTTTTGCCTTTGAAATTGGATTTTCCTTTCCTATATATATTTGAAAATTAAAATCTCCTGACAACAAATCGTTTATTTCTTTTTCCAATGTCTCTACCGTATCTACAAAACCTTTTACGTATTCATTTTTCTGAAATTCCGGTTCTCTAAATAATTTTTTCCATCCTTCTTTCCATAAAATGTTTTCATCAACCAAGCAACTCAAAACAAGTCCTGAAGAAAAACAAGAAATTGTTTTAGTTATTTCTTGATAAAATTTTAAGTTGTTTTCAATTTCCTTTTTAATTGCCTTAACCTCTTCAAAAAATCTTATATCCTCAAAACTATCAAATCCTTTTTCCAATAACTTATCAACAAAAAACCTATAACCTTTATCTGTTGGGACCCTGCCTGCTGAAGTGTGAGGTTGGTATAAAAATCCTTCATCTGTCAATTTCTGCATTTCAATCCGAATGGTAGCTGGCGAAATATCTAAATTATGTTTTTTATCTAAAAACTCAGAACCTATGGGTTCGGCAAAATCAATATAATCTCTAACAATTCTCTCCAGTATTAAACTTTGTCTTTCGGTTATCATATCTTGTATACTCATTTTATTAAATTAGCACTCGTCTGTCAAGAGTGCTAATAAAAAGGCTCGATTTTAAGGAAATTTAATCGAGCCCTTTTCTTTTACCTCGGCCACAAAACAGCCAAGGCAAAAGAAAGACTTTTGCTTCTGACGCCAAGGCCGTACCATATGCCTCGGCGCCTTATTAAAACAATCATTTTTACCTCCTTTTTAAAGGATAACATATTTTTAATATTTTGTCAATAGTTGTAGATATAGAATTTGCATTATATAATATATAAAAATGAGTAAAAAATATTTTATATTTTTTTTCATTATTATAATAATTGCCTCTTTTTTTAGGTTGTGGAAAATAACTACCATACCCGGTGGTCTTTTTCCTGACGAAGCAGCAAATGGTTTGGATATTGTTGAATATATTTTAAAAGGTCATCACTCCCCCTTTTTTGAAAGAGGTTTAGGAAGAGAGGCCTTGTTTTTTTATTTACAGACAATAAGTGTTTTAATTTTTGGCATTGGTGTTTGGCAAATGCATTTAGTTTCGGCAATCATTGGTATTTTAACTGTTGTTGTCACTTGGTTTTTAGCGAAAAATTTATTTAATACAAGGGTGGCTTTTTTAACTAGCTTTTTCTTGGCTACTTCCACATGGCACACAACTCTCTCTCGCACTGGTTTTAGAGCTATTATGGTTCCTCTAATGACAACTTTATTTTTCTTGTTTGTCACTCTTGCCTTTAAAGAAGTTTCAAGAAAAAAAAGAATTATTTTCACTGTTTTAGCTGGTATTAGTTTGGGTTTGGGATTTTACACTTATATTTCCTATAGGGCAATGTTTGTCATCTTACCAGTTTTGTTGGTTTTTGTGGCGATTTTCCACCGCGAAATTTTTAAAAAATATTGGAAAGAAATGATTATTTGTCTTATTGTTGCAATTTTGGTAATGAGCCCTTTAATTTTCTACTTTTTAAAACATCCCTGGTCATTTATTGGCCGAGCGGCCTATGTTTCCATTTTTAATAAAGACCAAAACAAAGGAGATTTAATTGGCACATTTTTAGAGGTTGCCAAAAAAACATTTTTGATGTTTTTTATAAAAGGAGATTTAAACTGGCGGCATAATGTTTCGGGTTATAGTATGTTAAATCCTCTTGTCGCTGCTTTTTTTGGATTAGGAATTTTGTATTCAATTTTGACCGTAATGAAAAAACTTCTTCAAAAAAACTCAAATCAAAATTATTTTAAGCACCTTTTTTTAATTATTTGGTTTTTGGGGATGATAGGACCGGCTTTATTAAGCGTTGAATCAATCCCCCATGGCCTAAGGTCTATCGGGACTATGCCTTCGGTTTTTTTCTTTCCGGCAATAATGCTTAATTTTTTCTATGAAAGAATTAACATTAAGAGAAAAAAAATTCTGAATTTGCTTTTTGGTCTTATTTTAATTTTAAGTTTTATTTATAATTATTATTTATATTTTGGCATAAGTGCCAATTCTCCGGATTTTTATTACGCCTATCGCTCCGATTTAACAGTGGTAAGCAATTATTTAAATCAGAGGAATTTAAAAGAAAAAACTTATCTCGTTTTAGATGAATATTCAGTACAAACCCCCCAATTTTTAACCTCAATCACCCACCAACCCTATATTTTACTTGATCCAGCAACAAGTTATCAGATAGAATTAAAACCAGGGGACCAAATTATATTTACCCAATCAACAATGTTTGATATTAAGAAATTTGTCCAATACCATCCTGATGCAAAAATTATCAAAAAAGAATATAATCAATTTAATCAAGAAATTATGAGAGTTTATGAGCAATAAAAAAGCAATTTTAATATTATCCTTTTTTGTAATTATTGTTGTTTCTTTTGAGGCTTCAATTCTAACCAAAATTGCCTTATGGCACGATGAGGCCTTTTCAGCTCTTTTGAGCGTTTCCTCTTTTAAAGAAATGATTTATCGTACCGGTTTGGATGTTCATCCGCCTTTTTATTACATTTTACTGAAAATTTGGGTAATGATTTTTAGTAATTCATTATTTTCTCTAAGATTTTTTAGTCTTTTTTGGGGAGTTTTAGCGGTATTTATTTTTTATTTTTTTGTAAAAGAATTCCTTAAAGATAATGCCTTTGCTCTTGTTTCCTCTATTCTATTGTTAATTAATTCCTTTTTTATCCAATTTGTGATGGAAGCGAGAATGTTCACCTTGGGAATATTTTTGGTCATTCTCTCCAGCTTTTTTCTTTTGAAAGGCCTCTTTACAAAAAAACGGCGTTGGTGGTTTTTCTATGCTTTAACAATTACTGCTGGCATTTATACTCATTATTATATTGTTTTTTCAATCATAGCTCAGGCTGTCTTTTTAATTTTTTATATTTTTAAAGAATCATGGTTTTCTCTTAAAAAATGGCTGGAAAATAAAAATTTCCGATACGGTTTTTTTTCTTATTTTTTGGCTATTTTATTATTTTTGCCTTGGCTAAAAACCTTCTTATACCAAAACAGCCAGGTTCAAGAAAGTTATTGGATACCTCCTATGAATATCTGGTCAATACCGGCGACTTTTTTAAAATTAACAACAGGAGGTGGAATTGATGCTCCCAGGTTCTGGTATCTTATGGTTTCTTTAATAATTTTAATCGCCTTTGCTTTTGTTTATGCTTTGAAAAACATTAAACAATCTACTAAATGGCTTGTCTTTTTATTGGTTGCTGTTCCTTTTCTGGGAGCAGGCCTTTTTTCTTTAAAAAGATCGGTATATTTAGATCGTTATTTCATTTTTACCTTGCCTTTTTATCTGCTTTTGGTTATGCAAGCGCTTTGGATTATAAAAAATAAGAAAATAAGAAATTGTTTAATTTTTCTTGCTATTTTGGGCAGTTTAATCTCTTTTCCTGTTCGTTGGGCACGGCTTGAAGTAGAAAAAAAGCCCGGTATGGCAGCTGCTGCCAGCTACTTAAACCAAGAAGTAAAGCCGGGAGAGAAAATTTATGTTGGATCTTCTTTTGTTTATTTTACTTTTAAATATTACAATAAAACCGGTGTCCAGCCGAAGCTTTATGTCCCAGGATCTTCTCTCCCCCATTTTTCCGGCACAGCTTTGCTTTCTCCTGAAGACATCATTCAAGATTTCAATCAAGAAACAAAAAAAGACGACATTGTTTGGATGATTAATACTACAGGATTTGGAAATTACCAACCATCAGTGCCTAATCATTGGGAAAAAGAGAATGAAAAAGGATTCCAAGACGTTTATGATTACCAAGGTTGGATAGTTGTTACAAAATATCAGATTAAATAATTTAAAAAAATGGGCGACAAAAGAAAATTATTATTGACTATTTTAGGAGGAATTATAGGAATTTCTTTGACCTATTTTATTTTTAAGATTTTAATTTTTTTTCTTCCCAAAATATTGAAATTATTTACTTAAATTTCCAAAAAATTTTATTAAATCTTAAATCAATATATTCTAAACTTCCTCTGTTTTCAGGAGGAATTTTTGATTCTAAAAGCGTTTTTAACTGAGTTAATTGTAGGTTTATGTCCTTTTCGTAACTAAAATAAATCTCCCAGCCATCAAAAGTTTTAACAATAAGTTTATCCTCAATATTAAATTCTGAAATTAAAATTTTTAAACTCTCTTTCATTTTTTGATTAACTTCCTGAATAATTTTTAATATATTTTCTTCAATAATTTTATCCCCCAATCGCATATCCTCATTAACTGATTTTTTGATAATCAAATCCAATGGACAATTATCAGAAAGCTCTTTAAAAGCTATTCCTTCGCCATCAATAAAATAACAAATATTTTTTTCTTCGTTGTTGTTTAAATCTTGATTTCTGCAGTAACAGCCAATTTCTTTTCTTTCTTTTATTTCTATTAATAAAGTATCGGGAAATTTTATTTTTAATCTTGCTTCTTTTATTTGAGGAAATTGTCTTATTATTTCTAATTTAATTTTATTTCTAGGTATTAAAAAAATACTTTTTGAATAAAAAAATAGTATTTTCTGATTGTCGTATTGATTAATAATTTTTACCAACTCTTCATTTTGAGTTTTTTCATTTCCAGAAATTTTAATTTCCTTTGTTTGGAAATAAGAAATAAAAAATAAGACATAAAACAGTGCAGAAAGAAATAAAAAAATAAAAATTGTCAACCAAAAAAATCGATTCCGAAAAATCGATTTTTTCTTTTTAATCCTATATGGTTTGCGGTATTTTTGCATAATTTAATTGTTTCTTGTCTTTTCTTATAATCCCCGCTTAGCTTTTCTTATTTTCTCAAAAATAGCGGTTGGCCAATATTTCCAAGAAAGGGGCAAATCTTTTGTTTTAACAAATTCTACTTCGTATCCTCCAAATCCTTTTTTAAATAAAGTTAACCCAGTCCAAGGGTGTTTTGGTTTATTAGCTGCCGCAATCCCCCAGAAATTATAAAGCTTACATCCTCTTTTTTTCGCCTCCTTTATAATTTCCCATTGTGCTAAATAAGCGACTGGAATTTTAGGATATTTAAAAGAAGTGCCGGCATGATGATAAATAGCTGTTTCCTGCCAGAAAATAATAAGGGCTGAATACAATATCTCTCCTCTATATTTACCATGAAAAAACACAACCTGGTTGTCCGGCTGAAAAGATAAAAATTCATTCCTTAAATAATTAAAAGAATAAGGCACAAATTGATGGCGTTTGACCGTTTCTTCATAAATTTTTTCAAAATCGTTTAAATCTTCTATATTATTGCTCGCTGAAATCTCAATGTCTTTATTTTTCATTGCCTGTCTAATTAAATAACGAGTGGTTTTTCTCATCCCCGCCAAAATCTCTTCTTCGGAAATTGAAATATCTAATTCCCACATTAATTCTGGACTCAAATAAATAGGCGCATTGTGAAATTTTAAATCTTTAAAAACTATTTCATTTTCTTCATTGTTTTTCCAGGGCGGGCTTATTCTAATAAAACTTGCATTTTCTTTTTTTGCGATCTCTTTTAATCTCTCTAAAATAAATTTTAATATTTCTTTTTTTTGAAGAGACATTTCATTAACTATAACTGGACCATGAGCTAAAGATAAAAATATTCCCCTTTTTGCCACTAATTTATTCACCAATACAACAGCAATTAAATTATTATCTTGGTAAACTCCAAAACGCCAAATTTTGTTTCCCTGAAGTTTATTAAATTCTCCCCAGTTCCAGGACTGAAGAAAAGTTTTTTCTTTGCATTGGGAAAGAAATCCTTCCCATATTTCTTTTTCTTTAATTTCTTTTAATACCATAAATTAGTTATTTATTTCCATTGTTTTAAAAAATCAACAATTTTTTTCGCTTGGACTTTGGAAATATTAATGTGGGTTGGCAAGTTTAATGTTATTTTAGCTAATTTTTCGGTTTTTGGACAGCTGCCTATTTCATATTTTAACTTCTTTAGTTTGGTATCGTAAGGAGCAACCGGTGTTGTGTACCAATCCCCTATCAAAAAATTATTTTGCCACGCTTTTTTAATAATTTCATGAGCTTTTGAGTGTTTTACTGTAAATCTAAGGTAAACTTGTTCTTCTTCTGGCGGTAACCCAAAAGAAGTTCCTTTTAATTCTTCTCTATAAAATTCAGCTATTTCTTTCCTGTGGGCATTAAATTTTTCCAGTTTCTTTAATTGGTTTAAAGTTAAAACCGCCAAAACATTGGGCATTTTCTTTGGAAAATAATTTGGTTTTTCGCCAATTTTTTCTTTCCAATGAACGGCTTTTGGTAAAACTTGTAAAAATTGTAAAAAAACTAATAAATATTTTCCAAAAATTTTATAAGTTGGCAAAATCAGCCAATTTAAAAAAATAGGATGTAAAAGTTGTTGTTTAATCCAAAAATATGAAGGATATTCAATTTTTTCTTGATATTCTTTAATTTTTTTGGCTAAAAAATCATCATTTGTTGTCACCATTCCTCCATAAACAGATGAAATAATTTTGTCTCTGCCAAAACTAAAAAATGCCATTTTCCCAAATGTGCCAATTTTTCTGCCTTTATATTGTCCACCTAAAACATGGGCACAATCTTCAATTAAGATTAAATTATTTTGATAACAAATTTCCAAAATTTCATCAATATCAGCTGGCAATCCAAAGGTATGTTGAATCATTACTACTTTACTCTTTGGAGTAATTTTTCTTTTCAAATCTTCGGTGTCTATATTAAAACTTTTCTCGTTGCAATCAACATAAACCGGTTTTAATCCAGACCATAAAATCGGATTTACCGCTGCATTGCAAGTAAAGGCCTGAAGCAAAACTTCATCATCTTGTTGAAAATTTAATGAATTCAATATCGCCATTAAAGCAGATCTTCCGCTATTAAAAGAAATGGCATATTTCACCCCAAGATATTTTTTGAAATCTTTTTCTAATTCTTCAACCGCTTTTCCTCTCTTCCATCGCCACGGTTGGAAAAGCAATTTAAAAGCCAGCCGAATATCGTCTTTTTCTGTGTTGGGCGAAAGTGATATTGAAATTGGTTTAATCATAAAATAAATTAATCAACTCTTTTGGCAATCTGCCTTCCAAAAGAATAATATCTTCAGACTGATTAATAGAACCAAGAAACATTTTTGCTTTTTTATAAATCATTTTTGGATTTTCAATAAAAATTGCTTTTTCTCCGGTGCTATCTTTAATCTCTTTAAATCTCTCTTTAGTTGCGATAATGGCCAAATCGCAAACTTCACTAATTTTTTGTCCAATTCTTCTGTGAACATCTTTTGAGGCAGAACCCAATTCAATGAGGCAAGGCATAATAATAATTTTTCTTCCCTGCCAATTTTTCAAATACTCTAAATGAGCGATAACTCCATTGGGATTTGCAGAATAAGTAGAATCAATAATGTTTAAGCCTTCTTTTGTTTTCATAAGTTTCATTGCTCCTTGACGAGATTGAATTTTTTTGCAAGCTAAAGCAATTTCTTTTAAGCTCATCCCCAATTCTTTAGCGCAAGCCGCTGCCAATAAAATATTCTCTACATTCTGCACCCCTAATAAATTTACTTTAAACTCTGCAGAATCTCTTAAGGGATATTTTTCTTGTAAAGGAACTCCTGGTTTTTTTGCCAGTATTTTAAACTTTAAAAATTCTTTTTCCACCTTTAAGTCTTCGACCCAAAAATCTGACTGAAAACTATCGTTAAAATTACCTTTGATATTACAAATAATTTTTTTGATTTTTTTCCGAAATAAAGAATCAACCTTTTGGTATAATTCAAAACAGTATAAATTTTCTCCGTTAAAAATAACGGTTCCGTCATCTGGCAAACTTTCAATAAGTTCTTTTCCTCCCTCCGCTGAAAGTAAATTTTCCATTGAACCAAAGGTGGCTAAATGCTGCTCATTAACACCAGTTATAATGCCCATTTTTGGTTTTGCAATCTCAGAAAGCAGTTTTATTCCGCCTTTATTATAAGAAGCCATTTCACAAATAAAAATTTTATGCTCAGTAGTCAATTCGTTCAGAATACATTGAGAAACGCCAACTTCAGAATTTTGGTTCTTTTGTGTTTTTAGAATTTTCTCTTTTCCAAATTTTTCAACCAAAATAGTATACAAAAACTCTTTTGTTGAAGTTTTCCCGTAAGAGCCGGTAATACCAATAACTAATAAATCTTTAAATTTTTCCCGCTTTGCCTTCGCTTTTTTAACTATTTGATTTCTTCCTAGTACAGCTAATGGTTGAAATAAAAGAACAATTAAAGACGTAATGAAAGGAATAAAAATATCAAAAATTAAAAGTGAAAATACTATTTCAAAAATTGTTTTGTTGCGTAAGGAAAAAACAAAAATAAATTCAATAATTATTCCAGTAAAGATTAATAAAATTGTTTTTTTGGTTAAAACTGGTTTTTTTAATTTTTTTCTTAAGGTATCAAAGAGTGCCTTAATTGATTCAATAAAATAAATAAAGAATAAAGCAAAAGAAACAAAAATTGGATAAAAGAAAAATAAAACGGCAAAAATAATTTTTAAGAATATTAACTTATTAAAAATTAGTCTTTTCCCATTTTCAGTACGAAAATGATCAAAAAAACGAGCCAGATGATAATCTTTTAATTGCCAAAGGTAAAACCAAAATAAAACCGCTTTGGTGGTTTTTAATAACCAAAATATAATAAATAGGAAAAAAAATAAAATATAAATCATGAACTTTGGTTAAAAAATTTTAAAATAATCTCTGCTAATTTTTCCGGCGTTTCTAAATGGGGACTATGACCAATTTTTGGCAATATAACAAGTTTTGAATTTTCTATTTTTTCTTTAAAAATATAAGCATTTTTTAGCGGAACCAGTTTGTCATTCTCTCCCCAAATAAGCAAAACTTCTTTTTTAATTTTTGATAATTCTAATAATAAGTCTTCAGCTAATACTTTTTTAATTATTTCTTTCATTGTGCCATTGGCTTTAACGTAATCTCTATTTCTCAAAAAAATATAAAAGAAATTCCGAGCGCCGTCTTTTAGTCTCGCTAAATATTTTGGAGAAAAAAAAGCGTTTCCTATCTTGGCTACCATATAAATTATTTTAGTTTTCAGTCCAGGTTTTGGCCTAATAGCAGCTGAAGCACAAAAAATTATTTTTTTTATTTTTTCTGGATAAAGGATCGCGAACTTCACCGCTATTTGGCCGCCAAAAGAATGGGAAATCAAATAAAAATCTGTTAAATTTAAGGAATCGATAAAAGATTTTATCCAATTTACGTAATCAATAACTCCCCAAGAAAACTTTGGGGGATTGCTTTTGCCAAAGCCTGGCAAATCAGGACAAAAAACTTTAAAATTGTTTTGAGTTAAAATTTCTATTACTTTTACCCAAGAATCGGATGATCCTCCCCAGCCATGTAAAATAAGAACAGGCTGCCCTTCTCCTGCAACCTTATAATTCGTTTTTAAATCATTAATATAGATTTCCTTTTCAATCATTTTATTAAAAAATTGTTTTTAATATTCATTTTTTCTCTTATATATTTTTGAAGAATTGTAGGAATCATTATACTACCGTCTTTTTTCTGATAATTTTCAATTATTGCAATAAGTATTCTACCAATAGCAAGAGCAGTGCCATTGAGAGTGTGAACAAAGTTCAATTTATTATTTTTATCACGATATCTTATATTTAATCTTCTGGACTGAAAATCGGTACAATTTGAAGTTGAATGAGTTTCGCGATAACGATTTTCTGAAGGCAACCAGGCCTCAATATCATATTTTGCAGCTGCTGGTCTCCCTAAATCGCCGGTACATATTTGAATAACCCGATAAGGAATTTTTAATACTTGCATCAAATTTTCTTCCATTTTCAATAAAAAATGGTGTTCTTCCCTTGAATCTTCTGGCTTACAAAAACTTACCATTTCCAGTTTATCAAATTGATGAACCCTTAAAATACCTTTGGTATCTTTTCCATATGCTCCTGCCTCGCGGCGAAAACAAGTAGAAAAGCCAATATATCTTTTTGGCAAAGCTTTTTCCTCAAAAACCTCGTTTGCGTGCATAGCGATTAAAGATTGTTCAGAGGTTCCCACAAGGTAAAAATTATCTTCAGGTATAAAATATGCCTCTTTTCTGTCGGCAGCTTCAAAATATCCTGTTCCCCTCGCCATTTCTTCTTTTAACATGACAGGCGGAATAACTGGAATAAACTTTTCTTGAATTAATTTTTCAAAAACTAAATCAACTAAAGCAAACTCTAGTAAAACCGCTTCATTTTTTAAATAACCAAACCTTGTGCCGGCAACCTTTGCTGCTCTTTTAACGTCAATTAAATCTAATTTTTCGGAAATTTCTAAATAATTCTTTGGTTTAAAATCAAATTTTGTCCTCTCGCCTACTTCTCTTAAAACAATATTATCTTGATCATTCTTTCCTATTGGTACATTGTCTAAGGGTAAATTAGGAAGCTGTAATATTAAATTATTAAATTCCTCATTTAATTCTTTTAAATTTTTATTCAATCTATCGCTATTTTTATCAAGTTCTCTCATTTCTAAAATAATTTTTTCTTTTTCTTTTTTGTCTTTTGTGCGAGAAATAATTTTTGAAACTCTGTTTTTTTGAGCCAACATTTCTTCTAGCGCCCTTAATATTTCTCTTCTTTTTTTGTCAATTTCCAAAAGCCGATCAATATCAATATCAACTTGTTTATTTTTACAGGCTTCTTTAACAAGATCCGGATGTTCTCTTATAAATTTAATGTCTAACATAATAATTAGAATTTAGAGGTTAAAAAATAGAAATTAGAATTTTTTAAAAAATTATTAAAGGTTTCGGTCGTTTCTGTTTTCTATTCTTTTGGTCTCATCGTCGGAAAAAGTATTACTTCTCTTAAACTATGAGAATCTGTAAGCAATGCTACTAATCTGTCTATCCCCATCCCGAAACCGGCGGCGGGGGGCATACCGTATTCTAGGGCCTCTAAAAAATCTTCATCCATTCTTTGAGCTTCTTCAAATCCTTCTTTAAAAATTTTTTCTTGTTCTTCAAATCTTTTTCTTTGTTCAAGAGGATCATTAAGTTCAGAAAAAGCATTAACCAATTCAAAATCAGCTATCACTAATTGGAAATTTGAAGTTTTCTTTGGATTTTTTTTATTTTGTTTTGCTAAAGGAAAACTGCCCAAAGGAGCATGAATAATAAATGTTGGATTCCAAATTTTCGGGCGACAAAATTTTTTATAAATTTCATCAGCAATTTCAGCTTTTTCGCCTTTTGGCTCAAGGCCTAACTTTTTTGCTTCTTTTCTTAAGGCCTCGGTGTTGATCTCATCTAAATTTATTTTTGTTTGTTTTTTAATAATTTCGGAAAATTCAATCCGAGGCCAAGGAATTTCAAAATTTATTTCTTTACCTTCATATTTGATTTTTAAACTGCCGAATAGTTTTTTAAGCAAGTTCTCAAACATCTTTTCGGTTAATTTCATTAATTCTTTATAATCAGCATAGGCCCAGTAAAATTCCAACATAGTAAAGTCCGGATTATGACTTCTGTCTATTCCTTCATTACGAAAACATCTACCAATTTCATAAACTTTTTCAAAACCGCCAACCAAAAGCCGTTTTAAATAAAGTTCAGGAGAAATTCTTAAATATAAATTTAAATTCAAGGCATTTAAATAAGTTTTAAAGGGTTTGGCCTTGGCGCCGCCATAAATGGTTTGCAAAATCGGAGTTTCTACTTCAATAAATCCTTCTTTGTCTAAAAATTCCCTAATTGTTTTGATAATTTTTGAACGTAATTCAAATTTCTTTTTAATTTCAGGGTTAAAAATTAAATCTAAATATCTTTTCCTAAATCTTTCTTCAACATCTTGAAGGCCATGCCATTTTTCGGGTAAAGGCAAAAGGGATTTAGCTAACATTTTATAATCTGCTGCCTCAATTGTCTTTTCTTCTTTTTTCGTTTTAAATAAAAATCCTCTGATTTCAATAAAATCTCCGATATCAAAATTTTCTAAGAAAAATTTATAGCTTTTTTCTCCTAAGCCATCTTTCCTAAAATAGGCCTGAATTTTTCCTGTTCCATCTTCAAAGTGTAAAAATGTTGAACCTCCGTGCTGCCGAATGGACTTAATTCTCCCGGCTAATACCAATTCTTTTTTTGTACGAGCCAAAGAGTTAAAGTTTTCTATTGCCTGAATAATAGTATGGGTTCTTTTGGTATTTTCTGGATAAACATTGAAACCAGATGTTTGAATTTTTTCTATTTTTTTAAGCCTTATTTTCCTTATTTCATTAATGCTTGCCATATATAAGTTTTTTTATTTTACTCTATTTTTTCTTATTGGTCAAAAATCTTTTTTTTCTACTCTGGCATTGTTGTAGGCTCAAGTTTGGTTTGTTGTTCTACCTGATTGTTTAAACGATCACCAAAATACCACGCCAAAACGTTTTTAGCCACCGGAGTAGCGGCTGCCAAAGCTCCTTTAACATCAGCAATCATAACAGTCAAGACTATTTGAGGATTATCATAGGGAGCATAAACACTTATCCAGTTGTGATAATATCCTGCTTTATTTGTTTGAGCAGTGCCACTTTTTGCCGCTGTTTTAAAAGGTAGATTATTAAAAATAGCTGCCGTTCCATAAATAGTTGTTTCTCGCATTCCTTCTTGGACTGGTTGAAGATTTTTTAAATTAAGGAAGTTTTCTTGGATAATTTTAGGTTGAATCTCTTCAATAACATTTTTATTTTTGTCAACAATTTTTTGAACAAGGTGGGGCTGTAAAAGCTTACCATTATTGGCAATGGCAGCATAAGCTACGGCAACTTGCAAGGGAGTAACTAGGAGATACCCTTGGCCAATTGAGAGATGGTATGTATCTCCATCCCACCAACTTTCTCCAATTTTTTCTTTTT
>Ga0272448_1004445_pt1 | contig 15972 bp, 14 predicted proteins | sample YNPCB0191_FD_202220 | JGI IMG/M metagenome (GOLD analysis project Ga0272448, IMG submission 202220) | Hot spring sediment microbial communities from Yellowstone National Park, WY, United States - YNP-CB-019-1 | ecosystem: Environmental > Aquatic > Thermal springs > Hot (42-90C) > Sediment...
GTCCTGGAGGCCATGAAGATGCAGAACAGCCTCCCCGCCCCGGCCTCCGGCATCGTCAAGGCCATCAACTTCGAACCCGGCGCCTCCGTCCCCAAAGACGCCGTCATCATGGTGATCGCCAGATAAGAACTTGAGGTAAGCTAATGGCTCAGGTAAGCTAAAATGGAATCTGCGGCCCCTTCCGGAAGACCAAAAAATGAGAGGAAGGATTATTACCGCCTAAATGTTTTTACGCCAAAAGCAGGCCGGGGGGGCAGCAGCCCGCGACAAGCGCGGCGCGCCGGGTACCAACACCTTGCCTTGGTGGTTAAACCATTCCGGAAGGTCGAAGTAAGGCGAAAAGGGAAGCTGGCCGCGTTCGGCCCGCGGGCGCACATTCGCGGGATTAAAATTAAAAATGCCCCAAACTTAGTGGAGGATACATGGCACGGCCAAAAATTACGATAGTGGGAGCAGGCAATGTGGGAGCCACTGCAGCCCATTGGGCCGCCGCCCAGGAATTGGCTGATATCGTTCTGGTGGACGTGGTGGAAGGCATGCCCCAGGGCAAGGCCCTGGACCTGATGCAGGCCCGCCCCATTTTCGGATTTAATGTGGAGGTGGTGGGGGCCAACGACTATGAGCCTACCAAGAATTCAGAGGTGGTCATCATCACTGCGGGCATCGCCCGGAAGCCGGGCATGAGCCGGGAAGACCTTATCAACACCAATAAGGACATTGTGGCTTCGGTGACCAAAGAAGTGGTGGCCAAGTCTCCCGACACCTTCTTGATCATCGTCTCCAACCCTTTGGATGCCATGTGTTATGTGGCCTATAAGGTGAGCGGGTTTCCCAAGAACCGGGTTATGGGGATGGCGGGAATCCTGGATACGGCCCGATACCGCTGTTTCATCGCCATGGAACTAAAGGTCGCGGTGGAAGAGATCCAGGCTATGGTGCTGGGCGGCCACGGCGATGAAATGGTGCCGGTGGTGAGTGCCACCAATATCTCGGGGGTGCCTTTGACGGACCTTCTCCCCATGGAAAGAATCCGCGCCTTGGTGGAGCGCACCAAAAAGGGAGGCGGCGAGATCGTGGCCCTGCTCAAAACCGGCTCTGCCTATTATGCCCCGGCGGCGGCGGCGGTGCAAATGGCCAAAGCCATCCTGAAGGACCAGAAAAAGCTGGTACCGGTATCCGCCTACCTGGAAGGGGAATACGGTTTAAATGACCTTTTCTTCGGGGTGCCGGTGATCCTGGGGGCGGGGGGCATTGAGAAAATTCTGACCATCAAGCTCACCCCGGAGGAAGAGGCCATGCTGCGTAACTCCGCGGCCGCAGTGGCCCGGACCAGGGACGAATTGAAGCTGTAAGGTAAGGACTACGCTGCCAACGAAAATGATGGCGAAAGGTCCTCGCCCTTTTTTCAGCCAGGTGAAATATGAATTGGGTAGTAAGAACCTTAAGCACTTCGGTGGGCAAGAAACTGTTGATGGCCGTTACCGGCTTCCTCATGCTGATCTTTCTGGCAGTGCATCTGGTGGGAAATTTGAGCATTTATCGAGGCAGGGAGGCCTTTGTAGCTTATGCCGAAGGTCTGCATGCTTTGGGAGGGGTGCTGGTCCTGGCGGAAGTGGTGTTGGCTCTTTGCTTGCTCATCCACGTGACCATTGGCACTGTCCTGTTTTTTGAAAACCGCCGGGCCCGGCCGGTCCGTTATGAAGTGGAGAAAAGCGGGGGCGGCCGGACTTTTTCCTCAATCACCATGCCATACACGGGTCTGCTCATCCTGGCGTTTCTCGTGGTTCATCTGGCGACCTTTTCCCATCACCTCGTGGATCAGACGGACCGGACCGTTTTTCTCATCGCCCGGGAGGTCTTTGGGAACTGGGGATTTTTTGCTTTTTATCTGTTTTCCATGGTGGTGGTAGCTTTTCATATCCGGCACGGTCTCTGGAGCGCCTTTCAAACCGTAGGGGCCAATCACCCGAAGTACATGCCCTTTATTGAGAAATTGAGCCTTATCTTTGCCATTGCGGTGGGAGTGGGCTTCGGCTCCCTTCCGTTTGTCATTTTGTTATTGAGTTAAAGAGGCCGCATTATGCAGCTTGACGCCAAGATTCCGGGCGGTCCGCTGGAAGGCAAGTGGGATCGCCATCGGTTTGAGTTAAAATTGGTCAGCCCGGCCAATAAAAGAAAATATGATATCCTCGTCGTAGGTACTGGACTTGCAGGTGCCTCCGCCTCCAGCGCGCTGGCCGAGCTGGGATACAATGTCAAGACCTTCTGTCTCCAGGACAGCCCCCGGCGGGCTCACAGCATTGCCGCCCAAGGCGGTATAAATGCGGCCAAGAACTATCCCAACGATGGCGACAGCATCTGGCGGCTTTTTTATGACACGATTAAAGGCGGTGATTTTAGGTCTCGGGAGGCTAACGTTTATCGCCTTGCCCAAGTGAGCAACCTGATCATTGACCATTGTGTGGCCCTGGGCATTCCCTTTGCCCGGGAGTACGGAGGTTTGCTAGCCAACCGATCTTTCGGGGGTGCCCAGGTGTCCAGGACCTTTTATGCCCGGGGGCAGACCGGCCAGCAATTGTTGTTGTGCTGCTACCAAGGGCTGATGCGGCAGGTAACTAAAGGCCAGGTGCAGATGTTTCCCCGTCGGGAGATGCTGGATTTGGTGCTGGTGAACGGCCAGGCCCGGGGCATTGTGGTGCGGAACCTCCTTAACGGGCAGATTGAAAGCCACACCGCCCACGCGGTGGTGTTGGCCACCGGCGGCTATGCCAATGTCTTTTTCCTCTCCACCAATGGCGCCAGCGGCAATGTGAGCGCCATCTGGAAGGCTTACAAAAAGGGGGCGGGCTTTGCCAACCCCTGTTTCACCCAGATACACCCCACCTGCATCCCGGTGCACGGCGACTACCAATCCAAGCTCACTCTGATGAGCGAGAGCCTGCGCAATGACGGCCGGGTCTGGGTGCCCAAGCAGCCGGGCGATAAGCGTCCCCCCCCGGAAATCCCCGAATCAGAGCGGGATTACTTTCTGGAGCGCCTGTATCCCAGTTTTGGGAACCTGGCCCCCAGGGATCTGGCCTCCCGGGCCGTCAAGCTGATGTGTGACCAAGGCAAGGGGGTCGGGCCCACCGGTCAGGCCGTGTATCTGGACTTTGCCGACGCCATCAAGCGCTTGGGCCGGGAGGAAATCGAGGCCCGTTATGGCAACCTCTTCCAGATGTATCGGAAGATTGTGGATCAGGACCCCTACGAGACGCCCATGATGATCTACCCGGCGGCACATTACACCATGGGCGGCCTGTGGGTGGACTACAATCTGATGAGCACCATAAACGGCCTGTTTGTTTTGGGCGAAGCCAACTTTTCGGACCACGGTGCCAACCGGTTGGGGGCCAGCGCGCTGATGCAGGGTCTGGCAGATGGCTATTTCATCCTCCCTTACACGGTCGGCGGCTATCTGGCAGATACGCGGTTTTCCGAGGTGACCACCTCTCACCCGGCCTTCCGGGAGGCCGAGGCGGAGGCCCGGGCACGGACGGAGCGGCTCCTGAGCATCCGCGGCCGGCGCACGGCGGCCAGCTTCCATCGCGAACTGGGGATGATAATGTGGGAATATTGCGGCATGAGCCGAAATGACGAGGGCCTCAAAAAGGCCAGAAAGCTCGTCGCGGACCTCAGGCGCGAGTTTTGGGAGAACCTGTTGATTCCCGGTTCCGAGGCCGACCTGAACCAGAGCCTGGAACGGGCCGGCCGGGTGGCGGACTTTCTGGAGTTCGCCGAGCTCATGCTCATTGACGCCTTGGCCCGGCGGGAATCCTGCGGCTGCCACTTCAATGAGGCCTTTCAGACAGAGGACCATGAGCCCCTGCGAGATGACGCCAACATGTGCCATGTGGCGGTCTGGGAATATGCCGGAGAGGGCCAAGAGCCCATCTTTCACAAGGAGCCGCTGGTATTCGAAAATGTAAAGTTGACAGTGAGGAGTTACAAGTGAGCGGCGGGAACATTAACTTGACCCTCCGGGTCTGGCGTCAGAACAGCCCCCAGGACCCGGGGCATTTTGAGGTCTATCAGGTGGAAAACATCTCCACTGATGCCTCCTTCCTGGAAATGCTGGACCTCATCAACGAGCGCCTTGCCTTGGAGGGCAAGGAGCCCATTGCTTTTGACCATGACTGCCGGGAGGGCATCTGCGGAATGTGCGGCTGTGTGGTGAACGGCCGCCCTCACGGGCCAGAGCGGGAAACCACGCTTTGCCAGCTTCACATGCGCCGCTTCCGGGATGGCGAGGTTTTGGTCATTGAGCCCCTTCGGGCCCGGGCTTTTCCGGTTATCAAGGACTTGGTGGTGGACCGAAGCGCCTTTGACGCCATTATCCAGGCCGGAGGATTTATCTCGGTGAATACGGGCCAGGCTCCGGAGGCCAACACCCTGCCGGTCCCCCGGGACCATGCGGAGCTGGCCATGGATGCGGCCGCCTGCATCGGTTGTGGCGCTTGTGTGGCGGCCTGCCCCAATGCCAGCGCCATGCTGTTTGTCGGGGCCAAAATCTCCCATCTGGCCCTGATGCCCCAGGGCCGCCCCGAGGCTGCCAGGCGGGCGCTGGCCATGGTGGCCCGGATGGATTCCCTGGGCTTCGGCAACTGCACCAACCACCGAGAATGCGAAGTTGAATGCCCCAAAGGGATTTCCATCGCTAATATTGCGCGCCTGAACCGGGAATTTATCAAAGCGGCATTGGCTTCGCCGGAAAAAATTTGAAGGCGCCCCGGCGGTCGCAAATGAGAAGTAGGTCCAGAACTAACCATACTGCCCGGGTCTTCCCTTGACCTGCCCGGGAATCTGCCCCCGAAGCCCCTTTTCCCTGTGCGGTGGTGCAAAACTCAGAAAAAGACGCCGGACCGCGATGTCGGGCCGGCAACAGTTTTTGTCTTGCAGGAATGAAGAGAATGGCCGATCAGAAGTCAGGCCGGACAAAAATTCGGGAGAAATCCCGCAGCGACCTGCAGGCCATCAAGGCCGAGCGGCAGCGGGCCGAGCGGGCGTTGCAAAAGGCGCACGCCGAACTGGAGCATCTCATTGAAGAACGCACCGCGGAATTACTGCGGGCCAATGCGAAGTTAAAACAAGAAGTGGCAGAACGCCGGCGGGCCGAAGAAGAGCTTAAAAGAACCAAGGAATACCTGGAAAACGTTATCAATAATTCCGTGGACGCCATCGGCATTGTGGACCGCCACGGTCGGTTTCTCCTTTGGAATCGGCGGGCCGAGGAAATTTATGGCTATGCCTTTCACGAACTGGCGGGGACAACGGCCTTTGAACTTTATGCCGAGCCCGAGGAACTGGAGAAAATGCTGGCCACCTTGCGCCGGGAGGGAGTGGTGCGGGAATATGAAATCCTGATGAAAAAGCGGGACGGCCGCGTGGTGCCCATGGATATCTCCATCAGCCTGCTGAAGGATGAAAATGGCCGAACCATCGGCAGTGTCTGTGTAGCCAGGGACCTTTCCGAACGCAAAAAGGCGGAAATGGAGCTCAAGCGGGCCCGGGAGGAGCTCGAACGGCGCTCCCAGGATTTGGAACGGCAGGTAAGAAAAAGAACCAGGGAAATCAACAGCATTATCAAGCATACGCCGGCTATCGTTTACCTCAAGGATAAAGATGCTTTTTATAAAATGGTCAATCCTCGCTACGAAGAGCTTTTCGGGGTTAAAAATAAGGAAATCCTGGGAAAATCCGACTATGATATCTTCCCTCTTGAGGTGGCCGAGCGGTTTCGCGCCCGGGACCTGGAAATATTGCGGGAAAGACGCCCCTGGCAGGGGGAGGAAACCATTCCGCAGGAGGACGGCCTTCATACTTACTTGTCGGTCAAGTTCCCCTTGTTCGATGAACAGGGGGAAGTCAGCGGGCTGTGCGGCATTTCCACCGATATTACTGAGCTGAAAAAGGCCCAGGAGCAGATGCGGCGCTTTTCTGGCAGCATCCTGGCCAGCCAGGAAAAGGAGCGGGCGGCCATCGCCCGGGAATTGCACGATGAGCTGGGGCAGGTGCTTACCGCCTTGCGCATGGATGCCGTTTGGCTTCTGGACCGGGTGAAAGAAAGGGACCCCAAGGCGGCGGAACGGGCGTCAGCCATGTGCCAACTGATAGACAACACCATTGACGAAGTCCGGGCCTTGGCCACCCGGCTGCGCCCCGGGGTGTTGGACGATCTGGGGCTTATTGAAGCCCTGGAGTGGTATACCTCCGAGTTTAAAAGACGTACCGGCATTGCCTGCACTTTTAAGCACCGCAATGTCCCCCGGGTGGAAAACCTCATAGCCACCGCTGCCTATCGCATCGCCCAGGAGGCCATGACCAACGTGGCCCGGCATTCCTTTGCTTCCCAAATGCATGTCACCTTGCAGGTAAAAGATGGCGTATTGATGCTCACGGTGGTGGACAACGGCTGCGGCTTCGATGTCCGGAAACTGGCCGACTCTGACTGCTTGGGGCTGGCCGGGATGCGGGAGCGTGCCAGCCTGGTGGGAGGAAGCCTGGAGGTTCATTCCCAGCCGGGCCAGGGGACCCGGGTCTGTTTCAAACTGCCCTTTTCGGAAACGAGGAGAGTCCTTCAATGATCAGGGTCCTGCTGGCAGATGATCATGATATTGTCCGAGCCGGGCTGCGCCGCATCATCGAGGAAGCAGGTGATATCGAGGTCATCGGCGAAGCGGCGGACGGTCAGGATGCCATTCAGCAGATTCATCGGGTCAGGCCCGACGTGGCCATCATTGATATTTCCATGCACGGCTTGGACGGTTTGGAAGTCATCCGGCAGGTGCAGCATTACTACCCCAAGTTGCCCATCATCGTACTTACCATGCATGAAGAGGAGCAATATGTGGTCCGGGCCATCGAAGCCGGGGCCCGGGGATACCTTACCAAGCGCTCCGCCCCGGAGCAGTTGGTGAAAGCCATCCGTAAGGTGCATGCCGGAGGGCGCTCCCTCAGCGATGCCGCGGCCGAATCGCTGGCCCTGCGCTTGGCCAGCCGCGCCCGGGGGCGTACCCCCATAGACACCCTCTCCAACCGGGAAATCCAAGTCTTGCGGAATCTGGCTTTGGGGAAAACCGTCCGGGAGATTGCTGAAGCCTATCATATCAGCCCCAAAACGGTGGACACTTACCGCGCCCGCCTCTTGAAGAAGTTAAACCTGCGCAACAACGCCGAACTGTCCCGGTTCGCCATCCAGAACCGCCTGGTGGAGCTTTGAGAAAACCTCCGCGCCGTTTTTCTGTGCTTCTGCCTGCGCGCCAAAAATGAATCCAATCCAGGGCCTGACGAACCTTAATAAGTAAGAAACCGCGACGCCAAAGAAAAAGGGCTTAGATTTTTTGCCTAAGTCCTTGATTTCCCGGGTTGCGGGGGTTGGATTTAAATGTGGGGCAAAGCTGTGCCTTAGGCCATGTAGGGGGCGAAAGTCTTTGGGAAGGCTGGCTGCCCGCTTGCTGCGCCCCGCCTGCTTGGCGATATCTACCCGCTGGCCACCGCGCCGTCCGGGGAAGACATAGGGGCTGCCGGTGCGGGGATACTGCAGGAGAAGCTCCCGGGCCATTTGGTTCAATGGTATCTTCTGGTCCAGGCCTCCCTTGGGGTCCCGGATATGAGGAATTAAAAAAGTATATAAGGCGTGGCAAGAAAAAGTGGCCCTCGCGGTCTCCCAAGGGTCATTCCCTCATAACTGGCAGGAGCTCATCAAAAGTGCGTCAATCTCTTCTCGGAAATATCGTCCCCGCTTCTAAGCCCAGGTGTTTGCCCTCATCTTCCTGCACTATGTCCCGCAGGCCAGCGAGAATAGAATAGCTATCTAAAACTCCATCCTTAAAGCTTTGGGCAAAAAAGCGGTAGCCCCTTCCAGCCTACGGGATTTCATCAAAAAAGAACAGCAGCAAAGGACGTATCTTCTAAAGCAATCTTAAGAAATCTCTTTTTTCCCTACCAGCATACATCCTTCCTTTTCGAGATTGTAGATTTTTTCACAATAGAATACTATTTGAGACCGTTGCAAAAGGTTTTAGTCCCCTTCTCTCTATTTTCCAGATTAAAACTGGAGTTATGGGACCTTAAAGGATGATATTGTCGGGTTTGAGCCTACCATTATCCTGTGACTTGGTTTTTTAACCTCTAATCTTGGTCTTTGGGCTCCGGATTTTGGTTTTTGGGTAATCTAACTCATACTTCTGGCTCTTAAGCCGCACAGGCTAACCTCGGTTTGGGTGCGGCCAGCAAGGTGAGCTTGACCAGTCTTTTCAGGTTCACCACGATGGCCACCATGAAGCTCTGGATGCTGACCTTGACCAGACCCCAGTACCGTGCCTTCTTGAGGCCATAGCGTTGATTGCCTTCTCCGCACCCTCGATGTCCATTTTGAGAATATCAACCCTGTCAAGGGAAAATTGCTTCAGAATCGTTGGGATACTGATACATTCTATGGCAAAGCCTTTATCTTGAATGGCTGCACCTCACCTCCAAAGAGTACATTCTAGTCGTCAACCCATAAGCCTTTTTTCATAAGTATAACACGTTCGCCATATGGCTTGAGGTTCTGAGAAGCCATTGCAAAGGCCGGCGGGTTAGGTTCGAGGGCAATAACTCTGAACCTGGGAAACCTGGATAAAAAGTAAGCCGCCGTATCACCGATATAGGCGCCGGCATCAACCATCCATTGCGGATCCCCTGCGTAGCTGAAATGACCATACTCCTCTCATTTCTGTCCGGCTAGGCCAGGGCTAGGGTTAACTGGTTATGAACACACATATTATTCGGTAACTGGCCTGGTGGTTCAAAGAGTTCCTGCAAGGAGCAGGTACGAAACAGGTTGATCTGCAAGACACGCATAAAGTTCTGTAAAGTAACGCTCAAGTTACAGAGGAACTTGGTGTAACAGAGCAAAAGATAAACGATGAGGGCCGCATAGATCTGGGTCAGGACGGCGTTCTCGGTGTTGCCGATGAAGGCCTTGATCTTCAAATTCTGCTTGAGGAAACGGAAGAAAATCTCGATCTGCCAGCGTTCTTTGTAGATGTCGGCGATGGTTTTGGCCGCCAGGCGGAAGTGGTTGGTGAGGAACACGTAAACTTTGCCGGTGTCGGGGTCCTTATACGCGATGCGGCGCAAGGGCTGGGGGCACTCCCGGGCTTTGGCGCCGGCAAGCTAAATGGTCTCATCAGACACCACTCCCAGGGCGACTTTGACGGGACGTCGCTCCCGCACCCGGTAGCGGGCGTTGCTCTTCTGCCGCGTGACAAAGAAGATTTTCTGGGCGGTGAGCTGGGCATACCAGGCATAGTCGGTATAACCCAGGTCCTCCACGATGATGGAACCTTTGGGCAGGCTAAGGGCTCGGGCTTTTTTGACCTCAGGCTCCCTGGCCGGGGTAATGGCCACAAAGGCCGGCAGGTAGCCGTCGTGGTCCAGCAGGGTGTGAAGCTTGACCCCCGCTTTGGTGCGCCGGAAGCGGGCCCAGGGAAAAAGGGAGAGACAAAGGCTCACCACGGTGGCGTCCAGGCTGAAGAGCTTGTTGTGGAAACGGAATTTGTGCTTCGGGGCCAGCGGCTGGCAGCGCCGGTACATCAAGGCAAACAGCGTCTGAAAGAAAGAGGCGGGGCGCTTGTTATTGGCGTCGCTAAAGGTGGAGCGGGCCACCGGCTTGATTCCCAGATGGTAGAGGTTTGTGCGCCGGGACTTGAGACTGGCGATGCCATCCCGCAGACTCTCTCGGGCCGTGAGTTGCATGGAGAGCAGGTGCACCAACTGGCTCCAACGGGTAAAAGATCGGGCCTTGCGGCCGGTCCCGTGCTCGGCTTCCAGCTTGTCAAAATGATGTCTCGGAATAAGTTTAAGCATCTGATGAAAAATTGTGTTACAATGGGCCATGGTCCGAAATCTCCTTTCTGTTTAGTGAGTTATGCCTAACCCATTCTAACAGATTCACAGGAGATTTCGGGCTTTTTTTAATCAGTTAACCGGACAGAAATGTACTCCTCTCGGATGACATTATTAATGATGGTTGATACATCAGGGGTTCCGGGTCTAATGAAAATCGGATATTGAAGTGTCCGAAGACTGACAGGAACCGATAAAACGGACTTGAAATTGCCTGCATTCATTTTCCTAAAAGTAAGCCACGTCCTGATGCCCGCCTTTGACGTAACGGAGATGAAATCAAGAAATGCAGCTCCAGCTTGGTAAAGCCGTGAGTCTGACCCTATTAGTCCTCTGATCAGGCGACGAATGACTTCCATCCCCACAGATCCGCTTGGTTAGAAAGTATAATAAGTGTCTTTATATTTGCAATTGTTATTTTTTAGTACTGATAAAAATCTCTATGCCTTTGTCTCTGCAGGAAAGAGGTATTTTGAAAACCCTATTTCTCGATAATCTCCAGGGAGCGCTGGCTAATTAATTTGCGGCCTGCGTGGTTTTGGGTTAGAGATATGATGCAGGCAGCCAATTCCGCCACATTCCCAGCCTTATAGGCCATGCCGTTGCCATCCAGCAGATCCGCTCCTGAGCCTACCATATCAGATAAAATAATGGGCAAACCGCAGGCCATGGCCTCATTAACTGATACACCCCAACATTCCTGATGGGCAGGATGAATAAAGACATCCGATATGCCATAGAGAATGGGCAATTGGCTATACGGCTGATAGCCGACCCAGACCACGTTGGTCAGACGCTCCTTTTCTATCATCGCTAAGACGGCTTGTTTTTGGGGCCCATCGCCTACCAGGAGCAGAACCGCGTTGGGTTCACGGTTCTGCAAGAGGGCAAAGGCGTTGAGCAGGTCGAACACGCCTTCCCGGGGGACAATTTGACCACCGCGATAAAGACCACGTCTTGCCGGGGGAGACCCCAGGCGTCCCGGAGCTGGGGACGATGTTCCCGGGCCTCCTGGCTTGCCAAGGCAAATCGGTCATTGTCGACTGCGTATGGAAAGAGAAAGATCTTCTGAGCCGGAACCCCATAGTGCATGAGTGCCTGACGGGTGAGGGAGCCGACAGCCAAAAAGGCATCAAAAAACCGGAAAAAAGGTGGAAGGAGGAAATTCTTGGCAGCCTTCTTCCAGGAATTCTGTTGGTAGAGCAAGACGGAATCAAGCCGCAAGACCAGAGGAATCCCTTTCAGCCTGGCATGCAGGAGGTGAAACCAGATGTCGGTCCGGACATAACCATTGATGATAATGGCAGGATATTGCTGAGGGGTGAGCCTGCTGAAAAGAAATCTATATCTCTTCCACTTCCCTAAAGGAACCTGAACATACCGGTATCCTTCTTTCTCGTCGAAGTCCCACCCCGGAGGACGCCCCAATTCCCTGTCAAAGATGAGACTTACCGAAGCAGTTGTCAAATAATATACGTCCAGGAAGAAATCTGATTTTCCCGCATTCGCCGATGCATGTTGATACTTATAAAACGGCACTTCAAACTGGGTGGGATGCTGCACCAGAAAGGCCAGTCTCTTCATCTCTTATCCAAGGAAAAGGGTGCAGAAGTATTTTCAAAGGAGCTCATAATATTCTTGAAGACGGCGTCAACGCTGATGCTTCGCATGCAGGTCAAGTGGAGGGATTGATGTGCGCAAGATTACAACCCGGTGGGAATGGGGCTCCCACATTTTGGAAAACTGGCGGGCGCTGAAGAGGGCGACCATGGGGGTGCCCACCAAGGCGGCCAGGTGCATGGGGCCGATGTCCAGGGTCAACAGGACGTGGCAGCGGGCCAGCAGGGCGGTGGTCTCCAGAACGGTGGCCTGCCCGGCGGCGATGAGCTTGTCGCCGGGGAAGCGGTCGGCCAGGTCCTGCAGGCGCTCCCGGTCGCCGGGACCGCCGAAGAGGATAAAGAGGGGCTGCAGGGTTTCCTGGAGGCGCTGCCCCAATTCGGCGAAATTTTCCACGGGCCACTGGTTGGCCTAGGCTTTGGCAAAGACCTGGAAACCCACGACGGGGCGGCCATCCAGACGGTAAGCGGCTAGTAGTTCAGTAGCGCGGCGTTGGCACCGGGCCGGCAAGTTCAGGCGAAAAGGGCGGATGCCGTTTATACCCGCTTGGCCCAGAAGCCGCAGGAGGCGCTCCACCTCATTCTCCCGGGGCACATACCTTTTCAAGGTGCGAAGTTCAAAACCCGGAAAGGAATAGGCCAGCTCAAAGCCCCAAGCCCCCTTGACACCCAGGAGCCGGGCGAAGAGAAGGTCCCGGAAAGTCCGGGTGAAGTTGGTTCGTGCTTGGGGCAAGAGGATGAAAAGATCAAAACCTCGGCGGCGCAGGTCCGTGAGCAAGGTGCGGCGGAAGCGCCAGTCCCGGAGGTCGTCGTTATAGAAGGTGATGACTCGTTCACCAGGTCCTGACCGTCCAGGACCTGCCCGGCTTCAGGAAGGCCGCGAGGCCCGGGAGAGGTGAGCAGGCACAGGTGCGCCCGGGGGAAGTTCTCCCGGATGGCGGCCAGGGCGGGCAGGGCGCAGGCGGTGTCGCCGATGTTGCCGGTGCGGAGGAGTAATATTTTGCCGGGATGATTTCTCAATTTTCGGATAATCTTTGGCGTCTCAGAAAAAAGGGCGGCATGCAGCAGGCTAAGCACCCTGTTGGCGGCATTTCTGGAAAATATGGCAAGGGAAAGTCTGTCCATCGTTAGAGCATAGCCTAAGGTATTGCAGCGACGGCGTTAAGCGGTGCGGCAGTTTCCATTGTTTGGGCTACCAGGAGCGCCCAAGGGCGGCTCCAGGAGAGGCGGCCGGAGTGGTAGTCGTTCAAAATGGCGGCGCCGGCTTGGCGGTTCAGGGGGCCGTGGAGGGCGGCCTTCCAGCTGGGCCAGTTGCGCAGCCAGGTGGCAAAGGGAAAAGTAAAGGTCATTTTGGGCCGATAGACGATCTCCGGGGGGAGAAGGTCCCCCAAGGCCCCGGTAAGGAGGACCTTGGGCACCCGGCCGTTCACCCGGGCGGCCGGGGGCGAGCCCAGGACGGTCTGCACCAGGACCGGGTCCAGGAAGGGCACCCGGGTCTCCAAGGAGTGGGCCATGGACATCACATCCGTGTCTTTGAGGAGCTGGTTTTGGAGATAAAAATTCAGCTCATAGCGGGACAGCAGATCAACCGGCGACCGGGGGGGCGGCTCCGGAGCCAGGGAGTCGGCCACGGCCATTACTTCGCCATAGGCGGCGCCGGTGAGGCGGGCCACCTCCATCGGGGTGAACAGGCCCCGGATAGCCCCGTACCAGCCCAGGTTGCGGTGCAGGGCCAGGAAGGGGAGCTTGCGCAGCCGGCCGGGGAGGGGCGGCAGGACGCCGTCCAGCCCCCGGAAGAGGGAGCCTAAGGCCGCCAGGCGGGTCAGGAGGCCGGCCCGCTGGAAATGGGGGTAGCCGCAGAAGAGTTCGTCCCCCCCGGTGCCGGAGAGCACCGCCTTGAGGCCGGCTTCTCGGGCCAGCCGGGAGACGAACCAGGTGTTGAGGCCATCGATGCTGGGCTGGTCCATTGCGGCCAGGGCCCGGGGCAGGTCCTCCAGGAAACGCCGCCGGGTCAGGGTCAGAACCCGATGGTCGGTGTGGTATTTTTCGGCCACCAGACGCTGATAAGGCTCCTCGGAAAATTCGGCCTCCTCGAAATTGATGGAGAGCGTAGTGAGCCGGTCCTGACGGGCCAGGGCGGCCAGGGCCACCAAGGACGAGGAATCGATGCCGCCGCTTAAAAAGACTCCCAGAGGGGCGTCGGAGATGAGGTGCAATCCCACCGTCTCGGCCAACAGGGCCCGGAGATTATCAGGCTGGCAGGGATCCGGCGGTTCGCCGCCATCGGTCCACAGGTCGTAATAGCGCTCCAGACGGACCCGGCCCTGACGGAGGACTAGATAATGGCCGGCAGGCAGGGACTGGACGCCTTTGATGGTCGTCAGCGGCACCGGTACGGAACCCCAAAGCAAAAAGGCGATCAAGGCGGCAGGGTTTAACTCCCGCGGGAAAAGCCCGGAGGCGGCCAAAGCCCGGGTTTCGGAGGCGAACACCAGTTTTTCTCGATCCAGATAGTAATACAAAGGCTTTATGCCGAAGCGATCCTTGACCAGGTAGAGGGTCTGGCGGGGACCGTCCCAGAGGGCGAAGGCGAACATGCCCCGAAAGCGGGGGAAGGCGTCCACCCCCCACTGTTCATGGGCGTGGAGGACCACTTCGGTGTCGGTGTGGCTGCGAAAGGTGTGGCCCAGGGCCTCCAGTTCCCGGCGCAGTTCCTGGAAATTGTAGATTTCGCCGTTGTAGGTGAGCCAAATGGAGCCGTCTTCGTTGGCCATGGGTTGATGGCCGGCGGGGGACAGGTCGATGATGGCCAGGCGGCGCTGGCCCAGGGCCACCCGGCCGTCGGCACTCAGCCACAGGCCTTCGTCGTCAGGGCCGCGGTGCACCTGGGCCTGATTCATGCGGGCCAGTGCCGCGGTGGTGGCTGCAGTCGGGGTGATGGATCCGGCTTGGCCGAGGTAAAAAATTCCGGCAATACCGCACATTTTTAAAGAGGGTTATGGGCTTTCAGTTTTGTAATGAAAAGCTAAACCTTGGAGACCTTTAGAAAGCCTTTTATCACTGCTGGCAAATTGTAAGAATTATGAGCTTGTCGGCTTATTTGTGAGACATACCTGTTTTGCTGTAATTGTCCTCCACTCCAATCTGTCTCATGACTGGAAACTACCTTTCACTTCTTGAGGGATTCCTTTACCTTCTGGCGGCGGGTTTTGTCCTTGAGCCAAGCCAGAAGGCCGGTTGACCCGGGGTAGGCCTGGGCTTGTTGCCGGCGGCGAGGGTTGGCTTCCCCCTCTTGGGTGTAATAGGAGCGGTAGCGGTAGTAGTAGTGGTAATAGTAGTAGCCGTCCCGCTGGAGGGGCACATTGTTAAGGAGGGCGCCCAGGAGCGGGGCCTTGACCTCCAGGAGCAGGTCCCGGGCCTCCCGGGCGGCCTTGCGGGGCACGGCTTCCGCCTTCACCACCAGGAGCACCCCCTGGGCCCGGGCCGCCAGGATGGCTGCATCGGTCACCGACATCAGGGGCGGCGAGTCCAGGATGACCCGGCGGAAGTGCCTTAAGGCCATATCCAGAAATTCCTGCAGGCGGTCGGAACCCAGGAGCTCCGAGGGGTTGGGCGGCAGGTGCCCGCAAGGCGTGAGAAACAGGCCGGGAACGGCCGTGGCCACCACCGGCAACTCCTGGACCTCCCCCACCAGGAAGTTGGACAATCCCGGCTCCTTGTCCACCCGGAACACCTGGTGCAGGCTGGGGCGCCGGAGGTCGGCGTCCACCAGCAAGACGCCGTCTTCGGCCTGGGCCATGACCGCCGCCAGATTGGCGGCAGTCAGCGTCTTTCCTTCCAGCGGCAGGGCGCTGGTTACCAGAAGGGTGCGGGGGGCCTGGCCCGGGGCGGAAAACAGGATGCTGGTGCGCAGGCTCCGGTAGGCCTCCGCCGCCAGGGGCTGGTTGCTGTTCACCGCTACAAGTTCGGGAATCTTCCCGGACTCGCCCCCCGGGGACAGGTCCAGGTGCGGGATCAGGGCGAGATTGGGGACCTCCAGCCAGCCCTCCACTTCCTCCGGGGTCTTGAGGGTGGTGTCCAGGTTTTCCAGGCCGAAGGCCGCGGCCGTGCCCAGAACCAGCCCCAGGACCGCGGCCAGCAGGAGGTTTCTGGCCTTCCGGGGCTTTACCGGCCGGTCCGGCACCGAGGCCGGGTAGACGATGCGGATGTTGGTGGCTGGCAGGTTCTCGGTGGCGGTGGTCTCCTTCAGGCTTTTCAGCATGTTTTCATATAGGGCCCGGTTGGTCTCCACGTCCCGCAGGAGCACCCGGTACTGGATGGCCCGTTCGCTCAGGTCCTGGGTGGCGTTTTTCTGCTCCTCCAGGGCCTTCTTCAGGTTGGCCTCCTGGTTCAAGGCCATCTGGTAGGCGTTTTTGATGCTCTGGAC
>Ga0272448_1004446_pt1 | contig 15972 bp, 17 predicted proteins | sample YNPCB0191_FD_202220 | JGI IMG/M metagenome (GOLD analysis project Ga0272448, IMG submission 202220) | Hot spring sediment microbial communities from Yellowstone National Park, WY, United States - YNP-CB-019-1 | ecosystem: Environmental > Aquatic > Thermal springs > Hot (42-90C) > Sediment...
GGGGCAGGAAGCCGGAGAGCATCCCCACCCAGCCGGTGGCGAGCATCTGATAGGGCAACCACGGCCCGATGCCGCCGCCCATCAGCGCCGAGACCAGCAGCGAAAAAACGCCGAGCTGGAAGCCGAACACCGGGCCATAGCAGTAGCCGGCCAGAATCGGCAGGAAGAAGATGGCGTTGAACCCGGCCGGCCCCGGGATCGTGCGCAACACCGCGCTCAGCGCGGTCAAGATGCCGAGCAGGGCCACCAGCTTGCTTGTCATCTGCCGGCCGGTCAAGCTGGCGAACACGGTCGCCAGGCAGAGCACGAGCACCACCACGAAGATCAAGGGCGCGTCGTTGGCGTGGGCCAGGGCGCCCGCCGCGGCCCGTTGCGGCAGGAAGAAAGGATACAGGAAGGCGACCAGGCCCACCAGGCTGGCCATAAAGCTGATCGCGAGCGCCATCGAATCCCCGCGGCCGCCGCGCTCCGGCCGGCGTTCGGCCCTGGCGTCTACGGTCATCGCTCGTCCCCCTTCATGATCCCCGCCATCGTCCGCACCACGTCGTCCACGACCAGGAACCGCGGATCGCGAAATAACTTGTTGATCTGCGAGGCGAAGACCTGCGAGTCGCTCATCACCTGGCGCGCCGGGCCATCCACCACGATCTGGCCCTCGGCCATCAGCACCACGCGATCGGCGCAGGCCGCGGCCAGCTCGACGTCGTGGGTGGCCATGACGATGGTGCGACCCTCCCGCTTCAGCTCCTGCAACAGCCCGGCCAGGCGTTGTTTCTGTTCATAGTCGAGCCCGCGCGTGGGTTCGTCGAGCAGGATGATGCGCGGATCCGCGACGAGGATGGCGGCCAGGGCCGCGCGCTGTTGTTCGCCGCCGCTCAGATCGCGCGGATTGCGGCCGGCCAGCGCGGCCAACCCCAGCCGCTCCAGGAGCGCGCGATCGCCATGCTCGTCGGCCGGCCGGCGATGGCTCTTGCGGGTGAAGGCCAGCTCTTCCCGCAGGGTCTCCTGAAACAGGAGCGTGCCCGGGTGTTGCGGCACGTAACCCACCGTGCGGATGATCTCTTCCGGCGCCGCGCGCCGCGTGTCCTGGCCCCCCACCATGATCTGGCCCCGGTCGGGCCGCAGCAGCCCGACGAGCAGCTTCAGCAGCGTGCTCTTGCCCGAGCCGTTGCGCCCCATCAGCGCGATGAACTCGCCTGCGGCCGCCTCCAGGCTCACGCCGGCCAGGGCCGCGTGGCCATTATACGCGAAATGCACATCCCGCACGATCAGGACCGGCCCGCCGCCATCCTTCTGTCTCCGCATCTCCCGATCTTGTGTTTTCTCGCTCTGCTGATCGGCCGCTTTGCCGATCTTCTCTCCCAGTTCCCGCGCGAATCTCCGCCCCTCCTTGATCGTCAACGGCAGCGGCTCCCAATGCAGTTGTCGGCCCAGCTCGATCAGCGGCGGCACCAGGGGCAACGCCTTCATCACGGTGCGCGGATCGGCCAGGAGGGGCGTTGCGGCCGGCGCCGGCAGATAGAGCACGTGGTCGGCGTATTGCACTACCCGTTCCAGGCGATGTTCGCTCAGGATGACCGTCAGGCCCAGGTCTTCGTTCAGGTGGCGCAGGGCCACCAGCACCTCTTCCGCGGCCTGCGGATCGAGCTGTGAGGTGGGCTCGTCCAGCACGAGGATCTCGGGCTGGAGCGCCAGCACCGCGGCGATGGCCACGCGCTGCTTCTCGCCGCCGGAAAGGGTGTTCACGCGGCGGTCGCGCAGGTGGGCAATCGCCATCTGGTCGAGCACCTCTTCGATCCGCTTGCGCATCGTGGTCTGGGGCAACGCGAAGTTTTCGAGCGCGAAGGCCAGCTCGTCTTCCACCGTGTCCACGACGAACTGCGCCTCGGGGTCCTGGAAAACGAAGCCCACCAGATCGGCCATGCCGCGGGGGGCCCGACCAGCGGCCGCCGTAGAAGTGGGGCACGAGGCCGTTGAGACAGCGCAAGAAGGTGGACTTGCCCGCGCCCGACGGCCCGACGACCAGCACGAACTCGCCGCCGCGCAGCGCGACCGAGAAGTCGGCCAGCGCCGGCGCGGCCTGGTCGGGATAGGTATAGGTGACATGCGATAGTTCGATCACGATGTTCGATTCCCCGAAAGCATTTGAGCAGAAATACTATAGCACGATTGCCCTGAAGGAAGATAATCCAGGTCAATCGGTGTATAATGCGTTCCATGTCCACACGCGAAGATCGGCTTGCGGTTTTGCTTTCGCGCCTGCGCGCCACGCGACGCCTGTGGCTCGCGGTCGCGCTGGCGCTGAGCGCGTTGGCCCTGTTGGCGTTGCCCCCGGCGCATCCGCTCGACAAGGCCGACCGCTACGCCTATGCCGTCTGCCATCGCATCGCCGACCACAGCTATTTCGTCGCCGGCCGACAATTGCCGTTGTGCGCGCGGTGCAGCGGCACCTATCTGGGCGCTCTGGCCGGATTGGGCGCGTTGCTGGGCATAGGCCGCGGCCGGGCGAGGCGCTTTCCCGCGCGGCGGTTCTGGCCGGTGCTCGGGGCGTTCATGGCGGCCTGGGCCGTGGACGGCGTGAACTCCTATCTGGGCTTTTTTCTGGCTGCCGCTCCTTTGTACGAGCCGAGCAACCTCTTGCGCCTGATCACCGGCACGTTGGAGGGGCTGGTGATCGCCAGCTTTCTGCTCCCGCTCTTCAATCTGACCGCATGGGCCGCGGCCGAAGAGGCGCCGGTGCTCCGGCGCTGGCGCGACCTCGCCGCGTTGCTCGCCGCCGGGGCCGCGGTCGTCGGCCTGGTGGCCGGCGGATGGGAACCGCTCCTCTATCCACTGGCGCTGTTGAGCGGCGCCGGGGTCGTGCTCCTGGTGGGCCTGGTCGCCGGGGTGTTCATGTTGATCATCTTGCGCCGCGAGGGCCAGGCCCGCGCGTGGCGCCAGATCGCTTTGCCGCTCATGGCCGGCCTCGTGGCGGGGTTGCTGCTCCTGGCCGCCATCGGCCTGGCGCGCGATTGGTTGACCGCCACGTTGGGGTTGCCGTTTTGAAATGCTGTCAACTCAACCATCCTGGCCGAAGCATGATATAATACGGACGCTGTCGGCTGCTTTTTGCAGCGCATTCGCTACTTCAAGGAGGACGACATGGATTTCGGGAAGGCGTTTACGTTCATGTTCGAGGACCCGGACTGGGTCCGCAAGCTCGGCATCGGGACGATCGTGGGCCTGGTAGCTCTCTTGCTTTCGCCCGTCTTGATCGGCCTGGTGCCGATGCTCATGATACTGGGCTACTGCCTGGATGTGCTGCGCAACGTCGCCGATGGCCGGGAATATCCGTTGCCCGAATGGGAGGATTGGAGCGGCTTCCTGGCGCGCGGCTTCAAGCTGATCGTGGCTTTCTTCGTCTGGGCTTTGCCGATCTTCCTGATCAGCATCCCTCTGTTCATCGGCGCGGCGTTGACCGGCGATCAGAACGGCGGAGGCAATGTCGCGTTCGGCATCCTCTTCATCATCTGTTCCTCCTGTCTGATGGCTTTGTGGGCTCTCTTCCTGGTGTTGATCTCGCCGGCCATCTACATTCGTCTGGCGGTCACCGACCGGCTGGCCGCCGCGTTCGAGGTGAGCCGGCTGTGGGAGTTGACCCGCGACAATCTGGGCAACATCATCATCGCGATCTTGTTGACCATCGTGGCCGGCCTCATCGCGGGGATCGTCGGATCGCTGGGACTCATCTTCTTGATCATCGGCGTGCTGGTGACGATTCCTGCGGCCACGCTTTGGCAATACCTGGTGCAGGCGCACCTGTTCGGCCAGATCGGCCGGACGACGGTGACGCCGCTCGGCTGATGCAGACATGGCGAGGCGCCGATGATCCACTTGCTGGCCGCTTTCGGGCTTTCGGCCGCCACCGGCCTGAACGCTTACCTGCCGCTGTTGATCGTCGGGCTGTTGGCGCGCTACACCGATCTGATCGTGCTCAGGTCGCCCTGGGATGCCCTGGCGAATGCATGGGTGTTGGGCGTGTTGGCCGTGTTGTTGGTCATCGAAATGACCGCGGATAAGATCCCGGCCGTGGATTCGCTCAACGACGTGATTCAGACCGTGATCCGGCCGACCGCCGGCGCGATCCTCTTCGCGGCCAGCTCCAACGTGATCAGCGAGATGAGCCCGGTGTTGGCGATGATCTGCGGCGTGTTGGTGGCGGGCGGGGTGCACGCGGTCAAGGCCACCGTGCGGCCGGCGATCACCGCGACGACCGCCGGCATCGGCAATCCGATCATCAGCACGGCCGAGGATGTGGTTTCGGGCGCAACGACCCTGATCGCCGTGCTGTTGCCGGGACTGGCGGCGATACTGGTGGTGCTCGTCGCCGTTGCGCTGGTGTGGTGGGTGGTGCGGCGGCGACGGGGTCGTGCCGGCCGCCTGTCGGGCTCGCCATGAAGCGCGGGGCATTGGGGAAGGGGCCATGTTCTGTCCGTCGGTAACGGTCGTCGTGCCGGCGTTCAACGCGGCCGCGACCCTGCCGCTCTGTCTGCGCGGCCTGGCCGGGCAGGATTATCCGCGGTCGGCCTATGAGGTCATCGTCGTGGACGACGGCTCGACCGATGAGACGGCCGCAGTGGCCCGGGCGGCCGGCGTGCGCGTGATCAGCCAGGTCAATCAGGGGCCGGCGGCCGCGCGCAACGCCGGCATCGCGGCGGCCGCCGGCGAGATCATCCTCTTCACCGATGCCGATTGCGCACCCGAGGCCGATTGGATCCGGCAGATGGTGGCGCCCCTGGCCGATGCGGAGATCGCGGGCGTCAAGGGCAGTTACCGCACGCGACAGCGGGAGGTGGTGGCCCGCCTGGCCCAATGCGAGTTCGAGGAGCGGTATGACCGCCTGGCCCGTCGGCCGACGATTGATTTCGTGGATTCCTACGCGGCGGCCTTTCGAGCCGATGTGCTCCGCCGCGCGGGCGGCTTCGACCCGGCCTTTCCGCACGCCAACAACGAGGACGTGGATCTGTCTTACCGGTTGGCCCGACTCGGCTATCGCTTCGTCTTCAATCGCCGGGCGGTCGTCTACCATCGCCATGTGGCGAGCTGGCGAGGGTATATCCGGCTGAAGATCCGCCGCGGCTATTGGCGGATCATGGCCCTCAAGATGCACCCCGAAAAAGCGGTGAGCGACTCCTATACTCCGCAGCTCCTCAAGCTACAGGTGCTCCTGGCGGTCGCGGCGGCCGGTGCGGCTTTGGCCGGCATCGTCTGGCGGCCGGGCCTGGCGCTCGCGGCGGCCGCCCTGGCCGCGCTCATCTTGAGCGCGTTGCCCTTCCTGCGCACGGTGCGGCGCTACGATCGCGGAGTGGCGATCTGGGCCATTCCGTTCGTCCTGGCCCGCTCCGCGGCGTTCGCGCTCGGCATCCTCGCCGGGCTGATCGGCCTGGCGCGCTTTCATCCCACCGTCAGCCCTCGGGCCCTCGCAGCGGCCGACGCCCGCCGCAACCAGAGGTGAATCGGCCATGTGGTATGCAGTATGCAAGCGGCTGATGGACGTGATCGGCGCGACGGTGGGGCTGCTGATCACGGGCCTGTTCTACGTGCCGCTGGCCATCGCCATCAAGCTCGATTCGCCCGGCCCGGTGATCTTTGCCCAGGATCGGGTCGGCAAGGATCTGAAGGTGTTTCGCATCCACAAGTTTCGCACGATGCGGCTCGACGCGCCGGGCTATGGCCTGAAGCCCGACGCCGACGACGATCGCGTGACGCGCGTGGGGCGCTTCCTGCGGCGCACAAGCCTGGACGAGCTGCCGCAGTTCTGGGATGTGTTGCGCGGGGAGATGAGCCTGGTGGGTCCCCGGCCCGAGCAGCTCGCCCTCCTGGAGAAGTACGATACCTGGCAACTGCGACGCTTCGCGGTCAAGCCTGGCCTCACGGGCTGGTGGCAGGTGAACGGCCGGCCGCAGCCGATGTACGAGCACGTCGAGTACGACATCTACTACGTCGAACATCGCTCGCTGCGGCTCGACCTGCTGATCCTCCTTCGCACGGCTGGCGCCGTCCTCTCGGCCGAGGGCGCCATATGAAGCGCGATGCGATCACGGTGTCCGTAGCGCAAGCCGGAGGCTTATGTTACAGGCGGGGCGACGCGCGCGATATGGGGGGCGGGCCGTCAGTCGCGCTCTACCAGCTCGATCAACACCCCGTGCGCACCCTTCGGGTGAATGAAGGCCACCTGCCCATAGGCCCCGCGCTTGGGGGTCTCGTCTATCAGTTGCGCGCCCTTGGCCTTCAGATCGGCCAGGGTCGCGGCAATGTCGTCTACCTCCAGGCAGATGTGGTGCAACCCCTCCCCGCGCCTGGCCAGATACTTCGCGATGCCCGACTCGGTCGAGAGCGGCTCCAATAGCTCGATCTCCGAGTCGCCGGTCGGCAGGAAAGCCATCTTGACGTCCTGCTCCGGCATCTCTTTGATGGCCGTGACGGACATCCCCAGGGCATCCCGATAGACTTCCAGCGCCTTCTCCAGGTCCTCGACGACGATGGCAATGTGATCTACGCGTTTGATGGCCATTGTTCTCTTCCTTAGCGCTTCACGTGCCAGACACTCTGCAAGGTGCCTGGCACGTGATGGCGATTTTCAGGTCCGTTCAATCGGGCCGCACGCCCCACTCCTCGCGCACGGGGTCGAATCCGCCGAGCGTGACCATATCCAGCTTGACGTAACGTCCATGCCCTTCGACGGCAACGGTCCCGTCGGGCAGGAAGAGCCGGCCGCTCCCCTCGAAGATGCGCGATTTCTCGCCGGTGATCCGCCCCGTGCCGATCAGCTCCACGCCGACCGGCGCCGGCCGAAGGAATCGGAAGCTGAGCTCGGCCGTCACGCCCCAGATCGCCTCGCCGTAGGGGATCATGATGGCGCGGCCCATCGCCTCGTCCATGGCGGCCGCAATGGCTGCGATGTTCAGGTGGCCGGCATGATCCACGTGATGGTCGGCGCCGGTGAAACGGGCCACTACACCGCCGTCCTCCTGCTCGTAGAAGCGCGCTTTCAGGCCGACGGGGTTGCTGGTGCCGCACACGAAGCACATGCGGCTGTTGGGCTGCTTGCGCGCGACCGGCAAGGCCGGCGGCCGGTCGTGCGCGGATCGGTCGGCCGGCCCGGCGCCCGACATCGGGCAATGCACCCGCGCCTCAGCGGCTACGGAGCCATCGGCCAGAAGGAGCTCGGCCGCGGCCTCGATCTCGTGCTCCCCGGCCGCACTGAGCCGTCCCACGGCCGCCAGTTCGCACTCTAGCGGTACCGGCTGGCGATAGCGCACGCGCAGCTCTTGGACCTGGCCTCCCTTCGCTTCGGCCGCGCGGGCCGCCACCTCGGCCAGGAGCGCGGCGATGATCCCGCCGTGCATCCGACCGGGATAGCCCTGATGCTGGTCCCGGCCGGTGAAGCGGGCCAGGAACGAGCCGTCCGTTTGTTCCTCGAAGCGCGCCTGCAAGCCCAGGGGATTGTCGCTCCCACAGATGAAGCAATAGCTATTTGTCGTAAATGTCATCGGCGTTGTCGGTCTGATTTGTTTTCGCGAGCATGGCCGCGCTCACGCGCCATCGCCGCGCAGCGCATGCCACGCGGGCAACGCATCGCGGCGCTCCCACCATTCGGGCGCATCGCCCCAGCGAAAGCGGATGAAGTCGAGCCGTTGTTCGGGCACGGCCTCGGCGCCCGCCGGCCGCATCCGGTTGGCGATGTATTCGGCCACCGGATAGTCCCCGCGCAGCGCCAGCAACGCCGCGTGAAGGGGGGCCGGGTCGTAGTGCACCGTGTGGATGGCGGCCTGCCAGCCGGCGCGCGCCGACCAGTCCAGCAGCGCGTAGCTCGCCCGGCCCACGCCGGCATCGCGGCCGCGGCCGTAGCTCAAGCTGCCCGGATTGACGATCAGCACATCGGGCCGGGCGCGCGAGGCGGCCCGGCGGATCAGCGCGGTGTGCGTGTGGCCGCAGACCACCACGTCGGCGTCCACGTCGCCCAACAGTTCCCGAACGCGCGCATCGGTTTGCACCCACGGCGAGCGGTCTTCGCCGGGCCGGGCCAAAAACGGCAGGAACGGATTGCCCGGCACGCCGTGCACCACGAGCAGATCTTCGATCCGGCCGGCCGAGAGGGCCACATATTCGGGCAGGGCCGCCAGCCACGCCAGGCGTTCCGCGCCCAGCCGATGGCGTTCCCAGGCGACCATCTCGTGCGCCAGGGGCAGGTTCCAGCGGTCGGCCGGCCACAGCGGCGTATCCCAGAGGGCCAGGTACAGCTCCGAATTGCCGAGCACGGCCTGATGCGGCAATGAGCGCAACAGGTCTACCACTTCGGCGCCCCATGGGAACTTGTAGACCAGGTCGCCGGTCACGATCATGGCGTCGGGGCGATGGCGGCGCAGGTCGGCCAACACGGCCTCCAGGCCGAAGATGTTGCCGTGGATGTCGCCGAAGACCGCAAAGCGCATCGCTACTCCTGCTCCGCAAGCAGATCGAACTGCCCCTGGCCGTTCTCCAGCGCGAGCAGTCGGGCTTTCATGGCAAGGCCGCCCGCGAAGCCGTGCAGGCTCCCGTCTGCGGCGATGACGCGATGGCACGGGATGATGAGGGGGATGGGGTTGGCGCCCACGGCCGCGCCCACGGCCTGAGCCGCGGCCCGGCCGCCGGCCACCTGATCGGCCACCCAGGTGTAGGTGCGCGTCTGGCCGTAGGGGATGCGCAGCACGGCCGCCCAAACCGCCCGCTCGAAGGGGGTATGGCCGCCCAGATCGAGCGCGACCGCGAAGTCCCGCCGCGTGCCGGCCAGAAAAGCCGCCACCTGTTGCGCGGCCTCGCGCAAGAACGGATCGTCCGGCGCCGCCGCGGCGTCCGGCAGCCGGCTCGCGAGCGCGGCCAACGCCGCCGCCTCCGTCGGCCGCGGCAGGGTCAACAGGCGCAAGCCCTGCGGCGAGGCAACCAGGCCGATCCAGCCCCACGTGGGCGCCTCGAAGATCAGATAGCACGCGTTAGCGGCCATGGTCGTCTTCCTGTCTTGCGGCGCGGCGCAGCAGGAGCGCCTCGGCCGCCAGTCCCAGCGCCAGGAGCGCGGCCGCGAGCAGGGCCGCGCTCGCCGCGACGTGGAGCGCGGCCGATGCAGCCACCCGGGGCGAGATCAGCCGCAGGCCCCAAAGCACCAGGCCGACCGGCAGCAAGAAGTTGAGCGCCAGCCACATGCCCACCCGCCGCGGAGCAAGCGCCGGCGGCCGGCTCAACCGGCTGCTCAGCCAGATCAACAGCGCCAGCGGAAAGAGAACACCGGCCGCCAGGAGCAAGATCCCCGCGACGATCATGACTCGAACCTGCCCCGTCGTCGCGCCCGCCAGATGTGCCAGGTCATCTTCAGGAAGAGCCAGCTATCGTGCAGCGGCCGGAAATGGCTCACCTTTTCGGTGTAGATCGTCTTGATGGGAATCCAGGCGATGCGGAAGCCGGCGAGCTGTGCGCGCAACAGCAGCTCCACCTCCGCCTCGAAGCGGGTCGCGCTGGTGCGCACGTTCTCCAGCACCGGCCGGCTGAGCAGACGGTAGCCGCTCTGGTTGTCGGGGATCGTCTGGCCCATGGCCAGGCTCAAGAGGAAAGTGCCCACCCGATTGCCGAACTGGTTCTTCGCGGGCATCTGCGAGAAATCGCGCTGTCCGATGATGATGTCGCCCAGGCCGGCATGATACGCTTCGAGGAAGCGCGGGATCTCATCCGGGTCGTGTTGGCCGTCGGCGTCCAGCGTGATCGCGGCGTCTACCTTGCGCTGCACGGCATAGGCGAAGCCGGTATTGAGCGCCTTGCCCTTGCCGCGGTTGGTCGCATGTTGAAGCACCTTGGCGCCCGCCATGGCCGCGGTCGCGGCGGTTCCATCGGTAGAGCCATCGTCAATCACCACCACCGGCGCGTACTTCAATGCGCTCCGCACCACGTCGGCGATGTAGGGTGCCTCGTTGTAGGCGGGCATCAAGATCACGATTTCGTCCCTGGCCTGGGTCATATCCTGCCATCCCTTTGGGGTGAACGCCAACGGATACAGTTTACCGCGAGATGCCCGTCGCGTCAAAACGCCCTGATGCGCTCTTGCCTCTGGCTTGACAAGCATCCCTCCTGGCGGCAGAATAGAGGGCGTGACAAGGAAGTCATCGCATCAAGGAGAACTATCATGTCCCTCTTACGTTCGACGCTCATTGCGCTGTCGCGCAACCGCGCGGTGCAAGATCTGATCGTGCGTGTTCCCGTTTCCCGGCGCATGGCCCGCCGCTTCGTGGCCGGCGAGACGTTGCAGGATGCGCTGGCGGCCGTGCTTGCGCTCAATCGCCAGGGCCTGCTCGCCACCCTCGACCATCTGGGCGAAAATGTCACCGGCCACTCCGAGGCGATTGCCGCGGCCGACGAGTACCTGGTCGCGCTGGAGGCGTTGCAGCGGGCCGATGTCCGTTGTAACGTGTCCGTCAAATTGACCCAGATGGGGCTCGATCTGGGCGATGATTTTTGCTTCAGCAACGTGAGCCGGATCGTGCGCAAGGCGGCCGAGCTGGGCAATTTCGTGCGAATAGACATGGAGGGCTCGCCCTATACGGTGCGGACGCTCGCCATCTATCGCCGGCTGCGCAAGCAGTTCTCCAATTGCGGCATCGTCATCCAGGCCTATCTCCATCGCAGCCGGGCCGACGTCGAGGCGCTGATCGCCGAGGGGATCGGCCATTTCCGGCTATGCAAAGGCGCATACGACGAGCCGGCCGACATCGCCTATCGCGAGCGGCCGGTGGTCACGCAGGCGCTCAACGAGCTGGTGCGCCTGTGCCTGGAGCCGGCCGGCCGGGCGCGGGGCGCGTACGCGGCGATCGCTTCGCACGACGAGGCGGTGATCAACTTCGCGCGCGCGTTCGCCTATCATCACGGCATCCCGCCGACCGACTACGAGTTCCAGATGTTGTACGGCATTCGCCGGGAGCTCCAGGCCGATCTGGTGCGCCGCGGCCATCAGGTGCGCATCTATGTGCCGTATGGCACGCACTGGTATCCCTATTTCATGCGTCGTCTGGCCGAACGGCCGGCCAATCTGCTCTTCTTCCTGCGCGCGCTGGTCGGAGATTAGATGACTTGCTCTACGTGCCAGGTACCCTCCCAGGTGCCTGGCACGTAAGGTACCTGGCACGTCCGGCGGCGCATTTTCAGGTTGGGGCAAGCCATCTGTTGCTATCCGGCGCGACGCTCGCGGCGGTCCGGCATTTAATTTCATATCTGATACTCGATATCCACATATCCACCTCCCATTCAGGAGCGAACAACCATGGACAAACCACTTCAAGGCAAATGGGCGCTGATCCTCGGCGCTTCGTCCGGTTTCGGCGCGGCGACCGCGAAGGCGCTGGCGGCGGCCGGCGCGAACATCTGCGGCGTGCATCTGGACCTGCGCGCGACCCTGCCGGCCGCGAAGGCCGTCATCGCCGACATCGAGGCGCAGGGCGTCAAGGCGCTCTTCTTCAACACCAACGCCGCCGATCCGGAGCGCCGGGCCAAGGTGTTGGATGGCCTGGCGGCCGAGCTGGGGCCGGGGGGCACGGTGCATGTGATGATGCATTCGCTGGCGTTCGGCAGCCTGTTGCCCTTCATCGCCGACAACCCCGAAGAGGTGATCAGCCAGGCGCAGATGGAAATGACCTGCAACGTGATGGCGCATAGCCTGGTCTATTGGACGCAAGATCTGGTGCGTCGGGGCATGTTGGGCCGGGGGAGCCGCATCTTCAGTATGACCAGCGAGGGGAGCCAGCGCGTTTTGCCCTACTACGGCGCGGTGTCGGCGGCCAAGGCCGCGCTGGAATCGCATACCCGCCAGCTCGCGCTGGAGCTGGGGCCGCGCGGCATCCTGGTGAACTGCATCAATGCCGGCGTGACCGATACGCCCGCGCTGCGCAAGATCCCCGGCCACGAGATGATGATCGAGATGACCCTCCGTCGCAATCCGCAGGGCCGGTTGACGACCCCCGAAGATGTGGCCGCGACGATCGTGGCGCTCAGCCATCCCGATATCAAGTTCATCAGCGGCACGGTGATCTTCGTGGACGGCGGGGAGTCGGTGGTGCCGTGAGCGATCCCTTCGCCATCCTGCGTGGCAAGACCGCAGTGATCACCGGCAGCGGCCGCGGGATCGGCCGCGCCATCGCGCTGGAGCTGGCCGGCCACGGCGCGAACGTGGCGGTCAATTACTTCCGGCACAAGGAACAGGCCGAGCAGACCGCCTACGAAGCGGAAGCGGCCGGCGGCCGGGCCATCGTCGTCAAGGCACACGTCGGCGAGATCGAGGGGGTGCAGCGATTGGTCGAGGCGGCCGCGGAGGCGTTCGGCGGGGTGGACATCTTCGTGGCCAACGCCGCGTCGGGCGTGCTCAAGCCGGTGCTCCAGCAAGAGCTGAAAGGATGGGACTGGACGATCAACATCAACGCCCGCTCTCTCCTGTTCGGCGCGCAGGCGGCTGCCCGCCACATGATGGCGCGGGGCTGGGGTCGCATCATCGGCATCTCCAGCTTCGGCAGCCGCCGCGTGCTCCCGGAGTATAGCCTGGTAGGGATCAGCAAGGCGATGATCGAGACGACGATCCGCTACCTGGCGGTCGAGCTGATCCCCCACGGCATCGTCTGCAACGCCGTCAGTCCGGGCGTGGTGGAGACTGAGGCGTTGAACTTCTTCCCCAGCAAGGATGCCATCCTGGCGGAAGGCCTGCGCCGCACTCCGGCCGGCCGCTTCGTCACCCCCGAAGAGGTGGCGAAGCTGGTGGCCTGGCTCTGCACCGACGACGCCCGCATGATCGTGGGGCAGACGATCGTGATGGATGGGGGGTATGAGTTGATGGCGTGAAACGTGAAAACGTAAAACGTAAAACGTGAAATGTGAAACGTCAAATGCAGAATGTGAAAGGCAAGATGCAATGTGTTGACGTTTGACGTATCACGTTTGACGCATGACGGTCGACGCAGGCCGTTTGCCGTTTTTACGTTTCACGTTTTTACGTTTTACGTTTCACGTTTCACTCCTCCAACGTCGTCACATCCCCTTCCGGCAACCCCAACGCCCGCGCCCGCAGAACGCGGCGCATGATCTTGCCGCTGCGGGTCTTGGGGAGCTGCGACACAAAGGTGATCTTTTCGGGTTTGGCGATGGGGCCCAGTTCATGGCCGACGTGCGCCTTCAGCGCCTCGGCCAGCGCCTCCGACGGCTCCTGGCCGGCCTTGAGGATCACGTAGGCGTGGATGGCGTTCCCCTTGACTTCGTGCGGCAGGCCGATGGCCGCGGCCTCGGCCACCGCGGGATGGCTCACCAGCGCGCTCTCGATCTCGGCCGTGCCCAGCCGGTAGCCCGATACCTTGATCACGTCGTCCACCCGGCCGATGATCCAGAAGTAGCCGTCTTCATCCTTGCGCGCGCTATCCCCCGTGAAATAGAGGCCCGGATACTTGCTCCAATACTGCTGGACATATCGGTCGGGGTCCTTGTAGATCGTGCGGAGCATGGCCGGCCACGGCGTCTTCAGCACCAGATAACCCTCTTCGCCGGGCGCCACCGGCTGGCCCTGCTCGTCCACCACGTCGGCCTGGATGCCGGGGAAGGGCCGCGTGGCGCTGCCGGGCTTGAGATCCACCACCGGCAGCGGCGTGATCATGAACATGCCGGTCTCGGTCTGCCACCAGGTGTCCATGATCGGGCAGCGCTCCTTGCCGATTACCCGATAGTACCAGCGCCAGGCTTCGGGGTTGATCGGCTCGCCCACGGTGCCGAGCAGGCGCAGCGATGAGAGATCGTGGCGATTGGGCCAGGCATCGCCGAAGCGCATCAGCCCGCGGATGGCGGTCGGCGCGCAGTAGAGGACGTTGATGCCGTACTTCTCGATCATGCTCCACCAGCGGTTCGGATAGGGGTAGGTCGGCGCGCCCTCGTACATGAAGCTGGTCGCGCCGAGCAGCAGCGGCCCGTAGACGATGTACGAGTGGCCGGTGATCCACCCCGGATCGGCCGCGCACCACCAGCGGTCTTCTTCCTTCAGGTCGAACACCATGCGCAACGTCGTGCCGATGCCCACCATGTAGCCGCCATGGGTGTGCAGGACGGCCTTGGGCTTGCCCGTCGTGCCGGAGGTGTAGAGCATAAAGAGCGGATCCTCGGCGTCCATCACCTCGGTCTCGCAGCGGTTGTTGTTCGCGGTCGAGCGGGCGATGGGAAGCGCCATCAGCTCGTGCCACCAGTAGTCGCGGCCCTGTTCCATCGGCACGTCGTGCCCCGTGCGCTTGAAGACGATCACGTGCTCGACCGTCGGCGACCGCTTCAGCGCCTCGTCCATGATCCGCTTCAGCTCGACGATCTTGCCGTTCATGTAGGAGCCGTCGCAGGTGATGCACACGTTCGACTGGCTGTCCTCGATGCGGCCGTGGAGCGCCTCGACCGAGAAGCCGCCGTAGACGACCGAATGCACCGCGCCGATCTTGGCGCACGCCAGCATGGCGATGGGCAGCTCGGGTACGCGGCCCATGTAGATCGTCACCCGATCCCCCTTGCGCACCCCCATGCTGCGCAGGACGTTGGCGAACCGACACACCTCGCGGTTGAGCGCGTGGTAGGAGAAGGTGCGCACCTCGCCGCTCTCGCTCTCCCAGATCAGCGCCAGCTTGTTGCGCCGCCAGGTCGTCAGATGGCGGTCGAGGCAGTTGTAAACGATATTGGTCTTGGCGCCCGTGAACCATTTGTAGAACGGCTTGTTCGAATCATCCAGCACTTTGTCCCAGCGCTGAAACCACTCGAACTGCTCGGCCTGGGCGGCCCAAAAGCCCTCCAGGTCGCGCTCGGCCCAGCGGGCCAGCTCCTCGTAGCTCTTGACGTTCGCCTGGGCGATGATCTCTGCGGATGGCTTGTAGATCTCTTGCTGCTGTTCGTTGCTCATGATGTCTCCCCTGGGTGAAGGATTTGTGCCGATGTCCGGGCTATCCGGCGTTTTCGGTCGTTGCGCTGGACTAAACGATAGATTTGTGTTACTCTTATTATACGCAAAGAGGACACAATAGAAAAACAGGAAGGCCGGCCATTTCAAACACGACGCGCTCCAGGTCACGTGTGGGACCTCAGCCGGGCCGCCCTCAGGTTAGAATTTCATTAATTCCTTAGACAAACTCTTGACTAATCGCGGAATTTCGATTATAATACTAACCAGAATATACAAAAATACAAATTCACCGCATCGGGCAAAGGATAGAGGAACCATGCAATACCGAATCAAACAGAAGTCAATGCCAGAAGTGTTGATCGAGTTGCGGGAAGATGACCCCGAATTCAAGCAAGCGTTGGTCGCTCATTCGTTTCGCGCCGGCCAGACCGTGGCCGAACCCGATGTCCTCAGTCGCAATCTGTTTACCCTGATGAAGGGCCGCGTCCAACTGATCCGGGAAGGCCCGAACGGCCGGCGGTTGGCCATTGCCACGTTGGGGCCCGGTGCGGTGTTCGGTGAAAGTGCCTTGCTGGGCGCGGTGGATTGGAGCGTCAAGGCGGTGGCCTTGACCGATTGCATTGTGTGGATGGTGCCCGCTCCGCAGGCCGAGGCGTTGGCCTATCGCCACCCTGTGTTGAACTGGGGGCTGCTCCAGACGGTGGGCCATCGGCTGGCGCAGGTCGAGAATCGCATGGAAGAGGTGGCCTACAAGCGCCTGCCCGAGCGGCTCGCCGGCTTGCTCCTCGAGCTGGCGAACGGCGGCCGTTCGATCCACGGCACCAGCCATCAGTCGTTGGCCGATATGCTGGGCACCTATCGCGAGACGATCAGCGCGATCCTGCGCAGTTTCAAGGACGAGGGGCTGGTTGACCTGGGCTATCGCAAGATCGAGCTGCGCGACGTGCAGCGGCTGCGGGCTGCCGCCGGCGCGATCGAATAGCCGTCGGCGAGGCGATCATTTCCATCCTGTT
>Ga0272448_1004447_pt1 | contig 15971 bp, 6 predicted proteins | sample YNPCB0191_FD_202220 | JGI IMG/M metagenome (GOLD analysis project Ga0272448, IMG submission 202220) | Hot spring sediment microbial communities from Yellowstone National Park, WY, United States - YNP-CB-019-1 | ecosystem: Environmental > Aquatic > Thermal springs > Hot (42-90C) > Sediment...
GCACGACAACGGCGCCCAGAAGGTCAATTCCCCGTCGCTTTCGTACTGTTGTTCGCCCGATCCCATCTCCATCACTCCCCATGCCTCGTAGCTGCAACGCACTTTGCCCAGCCCCAAACCGCGTCCCGACATCGGCACCGACGGCTCCCATCCTCCCGTTCCAGGCGGGACCATTCAACCGGTTACCAAATCGGCACGGTCAACTTCTGACAGTTGACACTTTGCTTCTTTTCGAGCCTCGGTTGCTCCGGTCCCCTTTTCATTTGTCTGATGTCAAGAGCTGACTCCTTACGCAAAAATCTCTGTTTACCCATACTGCGCCTCTTTACGGCTATTGACCGTAACCTGATTCTGTATCCCATCAAACAACATCCATCCTCGGCCACCCCAATCGTCCACTCTGGCACCGTCTTCCCTCTCCAACACCCCATCGAACCCGTTCATCAAACGACCAGCAGACAACCAACACAATTACTATGACCGGCAGCGGCTTCATTGGTTCTATCCTCTCGTTCAAAGCCTCATGAATCACTTTAACTGAAGCGCTTTTCGTGCGAGCACTCTCTCCTCATCACTGCCAGTTTCAGCCAGCCTTCGCAACTCCACATTCAGATCGGTCGATTCGAGATTACCAGCCAAAAGTAAGCCCATTCTGCGGTTTTTTGCAACTGAGGACCGCAATAAGTACACAACCAATTCGGGGAGTGTTCGAAAAGATGACAGGGCCACGGAGATTTCTGGCTCAATAAAAACCTGCTCAATATCTGTCGCCACGTAGTTGTAGCGACTGTCATCACGGCTCCGTAGAAAAAGAAGAGCGAAGCTCGGTTTTGTCGGAACGTAAATATGACCATCGGGGAGCAAATTTGGGTCAAACGCGATAATCTCAACAGATGAAGACAGTGTTTTTCCCTTGAAGGAAATCTGATTGGAAATGTCAATCCTATAGACCTGACCTATGCCCCGAATCCTCTGCACGGATATTTTATCATACTGGATCAAAGCAACATTCGTAGCCCTCTCAAAAAGAACACCACCAGTTTGCAATGATCCAACACGAGCACTTGATGCGGCACAAGCCACTACGAATAGCAAACAAATACTTATCACTCGCATTGGTGCTCTCCGTGATCGATATAACGTTTCCATTTTTTCTGTAGAACCGTCGTCCCCTTCCCTTTAATCTGGCTGCCTACACGCCATTCACCGTCGTAATCATCTACCAGAATACTCGAAAGTGGGTTCAGCGGACCATAGTTCGCCGCAGGATTTCCAGTCCCTGGAGGCGTTATGTGATCAACGATGTTATTCGGGTCAATCCAACTATCAGGGCCATCTGCCCCAAGTGGCATTCCCCAATCGGAGCCACCATAGTTTTGGTGTCCTGTGAACTTCTCGTTCAACTCTAACCAGACCTCTCCGGTATGCACAGTTTGGAATTTTGAAGTGCATTTGTATGGAATGTCGGACATGTAAATGTGGAATCCCCAAATCGTGTACTGTTTGTGCGTTGGGTTACCATTCGGTACACAAACCATAAAATAATCTACAGTGAAGTCATATGTCGCCGAGAGAGTGGGGTACTTCTTACTTGTCACCTTGATCCGACAGTCATTCTTCGAGATACTTTTATTTTTCGACTTGATCGTCGCGGTAGTGCTGTCAAAGAATCCTCCAAAAAAACCGAGGTCAATATCAAACACATCAGAATTCCTTTCTTTGGACCAGATAAAATCTGAGCTTGCACCGTTACTCATTCTCGCCTTGATCCTGGCCTTTACTGGATAGTTTTTCGTTTTTTGTCCTTCGAAATACCACAGTTCAAACGGTGTAGTATCAGGCTCGACTATCACTGAGATCTGTTGATTGTGAAACCCGGTGAACCAGAGGCGGTCGGCGTGCCATGTCTCCACGCGCTGCCAGTCGTCGCCCGCTTCGCATTCCGTCCACGAGTCACTCGGCCACTCAAAAGCATCGGGACCAAACGAATACCGGTTCTGCGCGTCCAAGCGCACCAGATAGCTCACTTCCCCGATCTCGTTACTCCACGAAACCGGCTCTTGTCCCCATAACTTCACCTTCGATAAATCCAACGGCGCGCCAGGCCGGCGCCGATAATCCACCCCTTCCAAAGTCAAAAGCACGGTCGCCCCTTCACCGCACGACAACGGCGCCCAGAAGGTCAATTCCCCGTCGCTTTCGTATTGTTGTTCGCCCGATCCCATCTCCATCACTCCCCATGCCTCGTAGCTGCAACGCACTTTGCCCAGCCCCAAACCGCGTCCCGACATCGGCACCGCCCCGCCCGGTTCCCATCCGCCGCCCAATGCCCATCCTTCCGGGTACCATGCGCCCCATCCGGGCTGCCAGACCGACTGTGCCACCTCAATCGTATTGGTCCAACCAATTCCCCCATAATCCTCTTCATACCGTGACAGAAACCATTCGTTGCTCCCCCCGGACAACCATGGCTGAAACCGATAGTTTGCCTGTCCCTGAGTACGCCAATACCAGTCACCCAACCCGTGATCTGTGCTCGTATCCCAATTCATCCGCTTGCTGATTACCTCATAGCCTTCCACAAACCCCAATGGCATCTGCCAAACCCGTCCATCAGCAAGCCACATCGTCATCACTACAGGCCAGACTCGCTGTTGGGAACTGCCATTGACCGCATTGGTGCTCGTGCATGTGACCCCACCATTGCCGTCATCCAGCAACGACACCGGCACTCATATCAAATCCGTTTTCTGGCTGTAAATCGGGGAATACCCGGTTGCGCTGTGAGGAGACTCCCGATACACACCCGACGCTCACCGGGTGCGAACAAACCAAAAAACACTCCTTCGCTAGTTTTGGCGACGCCAGCGGCGGAGCGCCAACAGGGCGAGCAACCCCATCCCAACCAGCGCGCCGGCACTCGGTTCGGGCACAACCGTCAGTTTGACATCCTGATTGTCCGAATCCAGCCAGAGATAACCATCCAGACCGCTGTTGCCGATGTTGGTAAAGTTGGTTCCGCTGCCCAGCGTCGAGCTGCCGTAGCTCAGCGCGTCAACCAACGTGTAGGTGCCGACGCCAAACCCGCTGACGGCGCTGAGGACAAACCAGTTGGTCTCCATCCCGGTGAACGAGAGCGCGTTGGTGACAATCACAAGATCGCTGGCACCGGGCGCGCCAAGCTCAAAGGCGAGTTGGACGCCGTTGGTCAACGTGAGGTCGCCGACGGTCAGTGTGCCAACCGAGTTGCCGGGACTGAGTGTGCCGCCGTTGGCGATGGCGACGTTGCCGGCGATGAAACCGGTCCCGGCGAGGGTGCCGCCGGTTTGGGCGGTTACGGGGCTGTTGGGGAGGTAACCGTTGACGGCGAGGGTGCCGGCCTGGATGAGGGTGTTGCCGGTATAGGTGTTGGTGCCGTCGAGGACGAGCGTGCCGGCGGTGGTCTTGGTGAGACCGGCGCCGCCGTTGATCTCGGTGACATTCATGAGCGTACCGCTTTGGAGGTTCAATACATCAATCGGGTTGGCGCTGCTGCCAATGGCGTGGTTTTGCATGTTGAGGGTGCCGCCGTCCAGTGTCAGCGTGGAGTACCCGCCGCCGTCGGCGAGGTTGGCGTTGACCGTGGCAGTACCACCGACAAAGGCGACGGTACCGGTGACGAGCGCCCCGTCGGTGACGCGGTTGGCGATGGTGAAGGCGGTGTTGACGTTGAGGGTGCCGCCATTCATGGTGAACGTGCCGATGGCGGTGCCGGTGCTGACGCCGGAGACGCTTTGGCCGATGGCAATGGTGTTGGCGTCAATGCTGCCGGCGTTGAAAATCACGTTGCCGCGGCCACCGGCGGTGGCACTCGAAGCGTAGTTCTGAGCCAGGTTGCCGACGACAAATTGATCCAAATAGGCGTTCAACACACAGCCGTCGTTGGTGATGATAAGGTTTCCGTTTGGCGTCGTGCCCGAAGCGCCGCCGGGGGCGAAGTGGCCGAGATAGAGATTGGCGCGACCGCCGGCAAGGCCGGTAATGGTCGCGGTGGAATTGCTGAAGGCGGTATTGAATGTCAAGGTGCCGGCCCCTTTTCCAAAGCCGAGGTAGAGCGTGCCGACCCGCAACAGGTTGCTGTTGCCGAGCAGGACAAGGCCGCGGACAGAGCCATCGCGCGTGGTATTGCCGAGGCTCATGGTGTTGGCCGTGATGGTGTTGGTGGCGGCCAGGATCAGCAGTCCTTGTCGGGACGCCTGACTAATGGTGCCATCGTAACCGATGACGAAATTGGTGACGGTGGCGGAGAAGTTGGCCAGTTGCGAGAGGTCAATGCCGCGATAGGTGACGTTGTCGGTGCTGCGATAGCCGTACACGAGGAGCGTGCCATCGGGGTCAGACACATTCAATGTTCCGCCGCCGGAGACCTGCAGGTGGGCGCCTTCGGCGATTTCGACGACGCGGATGACGCCGGTGCGGCTGACATTCAGTGTCTGGCCGGCGGCGATGTTGACAATCGAGTTGGTGGCGGTGGCGTTGCTGCCGGCGACATTGGTGACCAGAAGACGATCCAGTGTCTGGCTGAATCCGTTCAGGTCGAACCGTCCGCCGTTGGCGCCGTTGGCGCTGTCGCCCAACGTCAACACACCTGTGGTTGGAAGCACATTGGGTGCGCCGAGTTTCAGGGTACCGCCGGCGACGGTGGTGCCGCCGGTGTGGGTGTTGGTGGCGGTCAGCAGGACGGTACCGCCGTGGCCGCCTTTGTTGATTTCGAGGAAACCGGTCCCGCTGATGGGGTTGGTGAAGGTCAGGGTGGCACCGGTGACGGCACCGAGCCGCCAGAAATTGGAAAATGGCGTATAGGTGCCGCCATAGGTGAGGGTTTCGGCGGCGCCGAGGATGAGATTGGTGAAACCGCCGGTGCTGAAGTTGAAGTTTTCGTTGGCGTTGATGGCGAGCAGAGCCAACATGCCGGCGGAACTGTTTGTCAGCTTCGGCAGCAGATTGGCGGTCAAATTGGTGACGTTGAGGGCAACGGCGCCGCCGGTGTTGGCTGTGATGGTGGTGGTGGAAGGCATGGCGTTGGTGGATTGGAACTGGAGGAGGCCGCCGCTGATGGTGGTGCCGGCAGTGTAGGTGTTGGTGCCGTCGAGGTAGAGAGTGCCAGCGCCGATCTTGGTCAACGGGCTAACGCCGCCGTTGACCTCGGTGACGTTCTGGAGGGTGCCGGACTGGAGGTTGAGCGTATTGATCGGGTTGACGGCGTCGCCGATGTTGTGTCCCTGCATGTCGAGCGTGCCACCGTTGAGGGTGAGGATGGAGACGCCGCCACCGTCGAGGATGTCGCAGGCGAAGTTGGCGGTGCCGCCGGCAAAGACGACGGTGCCGGTGATGTTGCCGGTGCCGAGGCGGTTGGCGAGGGTGAAGGCGGTGTTGACGGTGAGGAGGCCGCCGTTGATGGTGAGCGTGCCGGCACCGGTGCCGGTGGTGGCGCCGGAGAGGCTTTGGCCGAGGATGACGGTGTTGACGTCCACGGTGCCGGCGTTGAAGGTGAAGTTGCCGAGGCCGCCGTTGGTGGCGTTGCCGGAGCTGACGTTGAGGGTGCCGATGAGGAGTTGGTCGAGGTTGGCGTAGATGGCGGCGCCGGTGTTGGTGATGATGAGGTTGCCGGTGGGTCTGGTGTTGGAGCCGCTCTGGTTGAACAGGCCGAGGGTGACGTTGGCGCGTGTGCTGTTGGTGCCGGCGAGGAGGAGTTGGCCACCGGTGAGGTCGGGGTTGACAGCGAGGGTACCGTCGGCTTTGCCATAACCGAGGTAGAGGTTGGCGACTTCGATGCGGTTGCTGGCGCCGAGGAGGATTTGTCCTTTGATGTTGCCGGAGCCGACAGAGTAGCCGACATAGATGGAGTTGGCGGTGATGGTGTTGTTGGTAGCCAGTGTTAGCAGTCCCTGGCGCGCGACGCTAACGGCATCGGGGTCTTGTCCGACAACGATGTTGCTGACGATGGCGGAGAACGATCCCAACTGTGAAAGGTCCACGCCCCAATAGGTATCGGAGGCGCGCCTACCCACGATGGTGATGGCGCCGTTGGTGGCGTTGATATTGAGTGTGCCGGCGCCGGAGACTTGGAGATGGGTGCCTTGTTGGGTGGAAAACGCGTTGCCGGTGGCGTTGGTAACGATGTTGAGGGACTGCCCGGCAGCGATATTGGTGATGAAGTTGGTGGCGGTGGAGTTGGTGGCCGAGGCTGTCACAACAGCGAGTCGTCCGACGGTCTGGCTGAAGCCGTTGAGATCAAGGACACCACCGTTGGCGGCACTGGCCGTGTCACCGAGCGTCAACACCGTAGCGGTCGGTAGCGCGTCGGTAAGTCCCAATCGCGTGGTACCCTGTTTGATGGTTGTGGAGCCGATGTAGGTGTTGTTGGTAAGGAGAAGAAGTGAGCCGCCGCCGGTTTTGATGACATCGCCGGTGGAGGTAAGCAAAGCGGAGACGAAAGCAGTGCGGCTGGCGTCCACGTTGAAGGTGTGGGTGCTGTTGGTGGCGAGGGTGATGACGAGGTTGGTGAGGATGAGGTCGGTGGTGGCATCGTAATTGCCGATAGTGCCGCCGCGCCAGTTGAAGTCGCGGGTGGCGACGCCGACACCAGCCTGAATGTTGGAGGCCAGGAGGGTACCGCTGTTGAGGTCGAACTGGCCGGTGACGGGAACGCTGCCGCCGACGTTGGCAGCCAGGGTGAGTGTTTGCACTTTGATGGTGCCACCGTTCAGGCTCAACAGGCCGCTGGCGCCGCCGGTGGTGCCGCCGACGGTGTTGGTGCCGAGGATGATGCGGGTGGCATCGAGCAGGCCACCGCCCATGATGAAGGCACCTTCTTCGAGTTTGCCGCCGCCACTGTTGCGGGTGCTCAGGCCAATGATAACGTCAGTGATCAGGGCGTCCAGCGTACTGGTTCCGCTGACGCTGTTGGTGAGATCCAACAGGCCGTAGGCGGGGTTAACATTGCTCGCGCCGGTGCCGATGATGAGGCGGGTAGCGCGGCTGACACCGTTGGTGCCACGAATGGTGAGAGTCGGGCTGGTCAAGCTTTGGAAGCGAACTCTTCCGAACGTTTTGTCGGGGCCGATAACCAGGGTGTCGGCGTTGATGGTATTGACCTGTCCGAGATAGACCAGGCCAGTATTGATGGTGGTGGTCCCTGCGGTGTACCAGCCAACAGTGACGGTACCGGCGTTGATGGTGTTGGTTCTGGCGAGGGTCAAGGTGCCGGTGGCGTATCCGTTCACTGCAAGTTGGCCGCCGACGCGGAAGTTTTTGGTAGGTCCGTTGTAAGTGAAGTTGGTGAGGCCGGACATGGTCAGTGTTTGCACGGCACCCGAAGATGAGGCGCCACCGATGGTGAAGTCGGTCGCGCCGAGGGTGAGAGAGTCGCCGGTGATGGTGGCGGTGACGCCGTCGGCGAAGGTGATGTTGGAGAGAGTTTGGCTGGCGGGGCCGATGTCGAGGGCACTGGTGGCGATGAAACTGACGATGGTGTTGGTGGGGAGAGTGTTGTCGCCCGCGGCGAGTTGGAGTTTGCCGCCGCCAATGGTGGTCACACCGGAATAGTTGGCGGCAGTGGTGAGGACCACTGTGCCGCCGGTGCCAATCTTGTTGATCTCCAGAAAACCGCCGCTGATGGGATTGGTGAAGGTGAGGGTCGCGCCGCTGACCGCGCCCAGCCGCCAGTAGTTGGAGAACGGGGTGAAGAGGCCGCCGTAGGTGAGAGTTTCGGCGGCGCCGAGGATGAGGTTGGTGAAACCGACGGTGTTGAAGTCGAGGTTTTCGTTGGCGTTGGCGGCCATGAGGGCGATCATGCCGGCGGAACTGGTGGAGAGGCGGGAGAGGATATGGGTGCTGACGTCGGGGACGATGGCGGAAAGGGCGCCGGCGTTGATGGCAATGGCGCCGGAGGTGGGGAAGGAGTCGGCAGTGTCGAAGCGGAGGTAACCGTTGTTGACGGTGATGCCGCCGCTGAAGGAGTTGGAGCCGGTGAGGATGAGAGTGCCGGGGCCGTCTTTGGTGAAGCGGTAGCTGTTGCCGTTGTCGGTGATCGGGCCGGAGATGGTGATGTTGGTGACGGAGTTGACGGTGAGGGTACGGTCGCCGGTGAGGGTGACGGGACCGGCAAAGATGAGCGGCTTATCGTTGCCGCCAGTGGGGATGGTGGTGTTGGCGGCGAAAATGACGGTGTTGGAGAGGACGACAATGGTGGTGGCGGCGCCGGTGCCGGGTCGGAGGGAACCGCCGTTGAGGGTGAGGGTGCCGGTGCCGAAGGGGCCGCCGGTTTCGGTAGAGGTGAATTGCATGACAACGGTGGAACCGGGTTGGAGGGTGGTGCCGCCGCTGTAGGTGTTGGTGTTTTGGAGGACGTAGGAGCCGGCGGAGAAAATCACCGCGCCAACTTCGCCGGCGAGGTCGGAGATGACACCGTCAATGTACACGCGGTTGCCGTTGTTGGTGAAGGTGGCGCCACCGTTGCCGATGGCGATGCCGCGGTTGGCGGCGATGTGTTGTTCGGCGCTGGACATCTTCAGGTAGAGCGTGCCGCCATTGATGACGATGTTGCTGACGGCAAATGCGCCGGGGACGGCACCGAGATTGCGGTCGGTGTTGATTTGAAGGACGCCGCTGTTAATGAGGATGCCGCCGGTGAAAGTGTTGGTGCCGGTGAGGGCGAGGGTGTAGTTGGGGCCGTTCATCACTAGCGCGCCATCGCCGTCCATGACACCGCTGAGGGTGATGGTACCGGTGCCGGTGCCGGCGAAGGTGGTATTGGTGCCGAGGGTAATGGCGGTGGCAATGGTGGCATTGGAATCGCCGAGTTGGTTGACCTGCGGTAGCGTCGTGCTGTCGTTGGTGAACACCAGTGGATGATTGAGAATGGTGACGGCGGCGTTGGAGAAATTGATCTGGTTCAGGAGGAAACTGCCGAGGTCATTGGTGGCGATGTAGGTGGTGCCGCCGTTGAGGAAATTGAGGACGTAGTTGGTATCGCCGTAGGCGGCGGGGTAGCCGTTGGTCCAGACACTCGGATTGCTCCAACGGTCGTCGGTGGGACTAACCCAGTAGAAATTGGTCTGAGCCAGACCGGCAGAGACACCCACCATCATCCACAGAACGGCTGCAAAGCGGCTCAGGCTCATAATACTCACCTTTTGGCTGGAAACTGCGTCAAATCTAGTCCGCAACAAGAGCGAATGTCAACTTTATCAGACGAAAAACTGAAAATTATCGTTGTCGCCAGCGACGCAAGGCGAGCAGCGCCAACAGGCCCACGCCAACGAGGGTGCCGGCACTCGGTTCGGGCACAACGGTGAGTTTGACATCCTTGTTGACGTCGTCCAGCCAGAGATAACCGTCCAGACCGCTGCCGCCGATGTTGGTGAAGTTGATTCCGCTGCCCAGGCTCATCGTTCCGGCGGCGGCATCAAACAACGTGTACTCCCCCGCTCCAAACCCGCTGACGGTGGTGAGGACAAACCAGTTGGTCTCCATGCCGCTAAAGTTCAGGGCGTTGTTGACGATGACCCGGTCGCTGGCATTGGTCGGGCCGAGTTCGAAGTTCAGGAGTACACCGCTTTGCAAGGTAAGGTTACCGGTAATGGTGAGTGCACCGACGGAGTTACCGGGGGTGATCTGCGATCCGCTGCCGGCGGTGACATTGCCGAGGACGGTGCCGCTCCCCTTGAGTTCTTGCACGCCCAGTGTCAGTCCGGCCGCTGTCACATCCAGACTGGCGCCTGCCAATAATTCGAACCGAGCGGTGTTGTTCATCAAAGCGGAGGCGCCGAGGGTGAGAGTTCCCGCGTTGATCGTGGTCGGGCCGGTGTAGGTATTGGTGCCGGTGAAGATGAGGCGGCTGGTTCCGGCCTTGGTGAAACCGAGTCCGGGCGCAGCTTCGCCAATCGGCCCGGCAATGACGGTGGTTTGGCTAACGGTCAGGGTGCGGGTGCCATTGGTGAGGGTGATGGGACCGGTGAAGGTGAGAGTACCACCGCCGGAACCAGGGGCGGAGTCGGCGGCGAAGAGGATGGGGTTGGCGACGATGTTGGTGGAACCGCTGGCGCCGGTTAGGGTACGGATGCTGCCGCCGAGCAAGGTAATGGTGCCGGTGCCGAACACGGTGTTGCTGCCGGCAATAGCCACGTTTCCGCCCGACAACAGCACGGTGCCACCGCTGTAGGTCGAGTTGCCGCTGGGAACATAGGCAGTACCGAAATTGACGATGTAGAGCACGCCGGTCTGTCCGGGCAGGTCGCTGATGATGCCGCCGTAACGAAGAACGCCGCCAGTGAGGGTGCCACCATTGCTGCCGATAGCCATGCCGCGGTTGGTGTTGATGGTGACGTCGCCGGTCTGGGCAAAGGTGCCACCGTTGAGGATGATGTTGGTCGGGTCGTAACTGCCCGGCACGGCGCCAAGGGCGCGGTCTTGTGTGATAAACAGCCATCCGCCTGGCTCGATGATCGTGCCGCCAGTGTAGTCGTTGGTGCCGCTGACCGATACCACGCCGGGGCCAACCACACGGAGGGAGCGGCTGCCGGTGAGCGCACCGGCGTTGGGCAGGGAAAGTGTGCCGCCGCCGCCGCCGAGCCGGTAGGTGTCGCCGAAGGGGGTGAGGTTACCCGTGTAGGTCCAGGTGCCGCCCACGGCGCCGAAACTGACATTGGTTAGTCCGGGCGAATTGAAATCGAGGTCGTTGCTGGTGCTGGTGGCCAGGGCCACTGTGCCGGAAGAGGCGGGACTGACAATACCGAGGAAGGTGTTGTCCATCGCAAATCCGGCAGCCAACACGGTACCGGCAGGGACGATGAGGTTGGTGAGAGAGGCTGGGATGGCGTTGATCTGGTTAAACTGGAGGACGCCGGCGTTGAGGACGGTCGGGCCGGTGTAAGTGTTCCAGCCGGCGAGCACCAGGGTACCGGTGGTGGATTTGGTCAGCCCGGCCGAACCGGCAAGGTCCGCGGTGATGGTCCCACTTTGGCCGAGGAAGGCGGTGTTGTTGGAGAGAACGCCGCTTTCAACAGTGCCGCCGGCAAAGGTGATAGTGCCGGAAGTGAACTGGTAGAGACCGCCAAGGTTGAGGGTGCCACCGTTGACAGTGACGGGGCCGGTGGCGGGGATCAGGTTGTTGAACTGAAGCAGACCGGCGTTGACCACAGTGCCGCCGCTGTAGGTGGCGGCGCCATTGAGCACGAGAGCGCCAGGACCGTTTTTGGTCAAAGAATAACCGCTACCGGCGTCGCTGATGGCTCCGCCAACAGTCAGGGTGCTGCCGTTGACGGTGACGATGCGACTGCCGCCGAGGGTGACATTGCCCCAGCCGAGGTCGAGGCTGCGGGTACCGGCAAAGGTGAAGTCGCCGTTCCAGTTCATCGCGTTATCCTGGTAATTGATGAGGGGGCCGGCGCTGCTGTTGTTGATGGTGCCGCCGTTGATGATGAATGTGCCGGTGCCGAGGACGGAGTCGTTGTTGAGGTTGAGCGTGCCGTTGTTGAGGGTGACACCACCGGTGGCGGTGTTGGTGCCGGTGAGGGTAAGCGCGCCGGTGCCGTCTTTGACAAGTCGGAGGTTGCCGTTGATGAGGCCGTTGTAGGTGGTGTTGGCGGATTGGTTGACGGTGAGGGTGCGAATGGCGCCACCGGTATTGGTCACGAGGCTGTTGGTGGTGGCGCCGCTGTTGCTGAGGCTGGCGACGGTTTGGTTGTAGCCGTTCAGGTCGAAGGTGCTCAATTCTCCGATGTTGGCGGTGTTTAGTTGCAATGCGGTGCCGGTGGGAAGCGCGTTGTCCGCGCCGAGGGCGAGGATGCCGCGGATGATGCCGGTGATACCGGTATAGGTGTTGGTGTTGGCAAGGATCACCTTGCCATTGGTGCCGCCAGTTTGGCCGCTGATGTAGAGGTTGGCGCTGCCGCCGTTGGTGATAACGCCGGTGACGATGAGGACGCCACCGGTGGCGGCGCCGAGACGGGGAAAGTTGCCGCCGGTGTCGTTCAGGAGGATCGGGCCATTCCAGGTGCCGATCGAGTTGGCGGAGACCTGGAGGGCGCCGTAGTTGTTGCCGCCGCCGACAAGGGTGATGGTTTCGCCGGTAACCGTGATACCGTTGGTCAGTTGGACGGTGGCGTTGTTGGCGGTGACGGCGGTGATGCCGTTGGTGGTGCCGAGGGCATTGTTGTGGGCAACCAAAATCATGCCGGCGGTGACAGTGGTTATACCGTCGTAGGAGTTGCTGCCCGAGAGGGTCTGTGTGCCGGTTCCGATTTTTGTGAGGCCGCCGAGACCAGTAATGTTGCCGCTGAAGTTGCCGGAAGCGTTGTTGCCACCGATGGTGAGGCTGACAGCGGCACCGGTGTCGTTGGTGAGAGCGATGCTGCCGCTGCTGCTGCCGTAAAGACCGGCAATGGTAAAGGCGTTGGTGGAGAGGAAACCGAGGCCGTTGGGAGCGTTGTTGGTGACATCTCTGGCCGTGGTGCCCATGGCGGTGGCGCTGGCCAGCAAGAGGCGTCCACCATTGACGAGAACGCCGCAGCTCATGCTGGTGGTGTTCGTGAGCACGAGGAACCCGTTGTTGACGGTAATACCGGCGAGGCCGCCGTTACCGATGTAGCTGCCGGAGAAGGTCTGGGTGCCACCGCCGGTTTTGACGACGGCGAGCGTGTTGCTGGGGCCGGGACCGCCGCTGGTGGTGTAGTAGTTACGCAGGTAACCGGCATAGACGAAGTTGCTACCTGAGCCGACGTTGATCGTGAGGGTGGATGGACCGGCGTTGGTGAAAATGGGCAAGTTGTCGTTGTTTTCGACCACACCACCGCCGGTGGGAGCGGAGAGGCCGCCGATGGTTTCGTTGTAGCCGAGAAGACAAAACCGCCCGTACCCGCTTCCGCCGTTGAACGTAACGACGGTGGTGTCGGCAATCTGTTCATTGGCGGCCAAAAACAGATACGCGCTTTGGTTGGAGCCGCTACCGATTTGGAGAGGACCAACGATGGCATTGCCGGAACCGGTGGTATTGCTGAGGACCAGATAATTGTTGACGGCGTTGGCGATGATGGTCAGGCCGGTGTAGGTGTTGGCGTTGGCCAGCGTCAATGTTCCGCTGTTGGACTTGGTGAGGCCGCCCGGGCCGGAAACGCTGCCGACAAGGGTCAACCGCCCGGCAACGCTGACAGCGAGGTCATTGGAGAGAACGATGCTGTTGTTGATAAAAACGTTGGAAGTGCCGGTCTGGGTGATTTGCGGGGCAGTGACGCCGTCGGTGACAAACACAAGGCTGTCGCCCCAGAGTGTGGCAGCGACACTGGCGAAGTTGAGCCGATTCAGGAGGGAACCGCCGAGGTCGTTGGTGGTGTTATAGGTGCTACCGGCATTGCTGAAGTTGAGAGTGTAGTTGGCAGCGCCGCCGCTGGCGGGAGATGTGCCGTCGGCGAGATTGTTCGTCCAGTTGGCGCCGATGCTCCAGACACCATCCACCGTATTAGTCCACCAAAAGTTGGTTTGGGCGCGTGTTGTGGCAGATAAAACAGTAATGATCGCCAAGCAAATAAAGAAACGTTTCATGACCCCTTACTCTGGTGGTTACTATGCCGTTCGGATAATTATCTGACAAGTGGTTATTGCGTCATTTTTCTGCAAAATTGCGCCAGAGGAGGACGATGGCGGCGCCCAACAACACCAACACGCCCACCACCAACACCAGCGTCCCGTCAACACCCGACGACATCTCAGCCGGAACCGTCGCAACCGTTTGTGTCACCACCGACACCACAGGCAGAGCTACCGACACCGCACTCGTCGCTACAGGCGGATTCGCCGCAGGCAACTCCGAAACTCGTTCCCCCTTCGGCGGTTTCACCGCAGCGTATTCCTTCCGCATAAACGCCTCCCGATTCTCCTCCCACCACCGACGCAAAGTCTGCCGCAGCGCTTCCCTATCACTCCGGCTAAGACCATCGGCCCACTTCTTCATCTCAGGACTGAATTCGGCAGATGCCTGAAGAATATCGCGAATTTTCCAACTGGCTTTCAGCGAAGCAGTGACACTGCCCCAACTATATTCGGTGGCAAAGTCTCGCAATCTCGCTTCTTCGGGCAGGTAGAGCAACTCCGCCAATATGGGAATTTGTTGCGGACTGTTCTGCACTTGCTCCAACAGTCTCACACACTCGACATACGTCCGCCGTTCCCCCTGCTGAATATCCTTCACCACCCCCGCCAACATCTCCTCGTCGCCAAAATAGCGAATTAGAATCCAGCGATAGTGCTCCCGCGCCGTCTGCCCGGACGTCGCTGCTCGCCGACGCATCTCAGCTATTGCGTCCTGCTTCTCCTGCTCTGACAAGGACTTGACATCAATCTCTCTGGAATACCAGTACCAACGATCAACTTTGGCCGTGATATTAGTACACCATCCCAACTGGGTAAGGAAAACAAAACCAATCCAGTACCCCAACAGCAGTTTCATTTTCACTGCGCCCTCCTCTCGGCAGTTTTATTAGCCTTCTCCCAATCCTCATGTCTCATCCAGCGGCCTTTGTCAGTAGGGTGCATGAGACGGACGGCACCTTCGGGCGGCAGGTCTTCATCGTGGTCTGTTCCCCCGCTGTTTCGCGTGGACAAGTTCAACTGATGCCCATCTCGTGTGCCGCCGTGTGCAAAACATCCGCAGGGTCAAGTTCCCCATCCAAACCGTGCGTAAACACCATTGACCACGGCGCCCCTTGCTCAGTCTGTCCCGTCACATCATGCCTCCAATACCGTTTGAAAAGAAACATCCGACACTGCCCACTCCATAAGACATTGTTTGTCAACGACCCGTAAAGCACCGTTTGTGTGGACACCTCTGTTGCATCCAGTTTGCCATTCCTTGGCACAGGCGGAGCCGTGTCATAAACAATATCTGTGCTGGTGTCCGCTGCCAGCGTAAAGTAAACGCACGCTTGTCGAAAGACATGGTTTAGCTCGCCGATGATCTCCGCCGCTGACGGCCCACCCACCGGCCGGGTCCCTTCCGATTCCGGGTCTTCCACCCGATAAATCCCAATGCTATTGGTCACCCACGGCAGCACCATGACGCGTAGCGTTTCACGGTTTCACACGCTCTTGGCCGAGGCGAAACGGCGGTTCCACACGCGGCGGCGGCGCAGGACGCTTGCGAATCTCTGCCACCTGCCCCTTCAACGGCCCCAACACAGGCCGCTCCGCTATGAACTTCTCAAGCATTTCCGCATGACGAGAATCCGCAAAGGAGAGAATCCGTGTAAACATCCCGCGATAGGTTATTTGATAAGAACCAGGAAACACCTCCGGCCCATTTACCTCATGCTTGAAATACGCATCATATCTTTCCACCAAAATGGGCACGGCGTCAGCGTCTTTGTGTTGGAGCAAGTAGCGATAATAATCTTGAGTCCGACTAACGGCCAACGTCGAATCTTGTTGCAGCCGTTCAATCAATGCCCGCACCAAATAAAAACGCTCCGGTTGATCCGCCAACGTCGCAAGTAGATGATGTGTCCAACATTTCTGCCAGTATGATGAGTGCGGGGATGGAATCGAATACTCTTGTGTGTTTTTCCAATGAATTTCCACATAATGATACCATAACCCCATCTCGCAAGACCGCGACACAACCAGTTTGCCCATCGGAAACGCAGGACCAACTATCGGTTTGAGATAAGCAGGATCAAATTCCGGATCCTTCATCCAATCATGCTCGCCCCATCTCTTCAGGTCATCACCGCGCGCGATCCGTTCATAGCTTATCCGCGCCACCAACCGCTGTTGCCAGGTCAACGCGGGATCAACCGCCGCTTGCGCCAACGCCGACAAGACGTCGCTGCCCAAATCCAGGATCGCCTGTCGCGCCTCCAGGTAGGCATTACTTTGCGCTCCAGCGGCCGCTGCCAACATCGAATTGAGTTTCTCCCGTTCCAGCGCCTGCGCCACAA
>Ga0272448_1004448_pt1 | contig 15967 bp, 14 predicted proteins | sample YNPCB0191_FD_202220 | JGI IMG/M metagenome (GOLD analysis project Ga0272448, IMG submission 202220) | Hot spring sediment microbial communities from Yellowstone National Park, WY, United States - YNP-CB-019-1 | ecosystem: Environmental > Aquatic > Thermal springs > Hot (42-90C) > Sediment...
AAAGCTTTGTGGCCGGAGAAAATTTTCTGTACCTGGGTCAGGAATTCCCGCTGATTTTAAGACCTCAGCCAAAACCTTCCCTGGCTTTTAACGGCCGGGCCTTTATCCTGTCTGCAGATTATCAGAGTAGAGGGAAGGAATTGTTTGAGAAGCTCTACCGCAAGATGGCCAGAGCCTACCTCAGCCGGCGCCTTGAGCAGCTGGCCAGACTGAACGGGTTTAAGTTTAAAAAATTCCGCCTGTCTTCAGCCCGCACCCGTTGGGGTTCCTGCTCGGCCAGGGAAACAATCAGTTTGAGCTGGCGTCTGATCATGGCTCCGCCGGAAATTATAGATTACGTGATACTGCACGAGCTCGTCCATCTTAAGGAAAAGAATCATTCCCGGTCTTTCTGGAATTTGCTTTCCCGCTACGTCCCGGATTACCGGATTAAAAGAAGATGGCTGAAGGACAACGGCTTCCGGTTAGGTGTGTTTTAAATACAGCCAGGGAAATTAAGTTCAACGCCACCCCGCTCCTGCTCTTATCGGCAGATAAGACTTTAGCCGGAGAACATCAAGAAAATATTTTCAGGGCCCCTGGTCAGAACCTGAAGCCCAGCCCGCCGTTGAGCCTCAGGCCGCCGATGTCCACTTCTACGTCATAAGGTTTGACCTTAATCTGGCTGTAGCGAGCCTCAGCGGCTATAAATAGTTTGCTAAGGGGAAAGATTTTCAAGCCGCCGCCAAACACCAGCCCGCCCTGAGTGCCTTTTACCGGGTAATCCTGTAGATATTCGCTGTTAATTTTTTGGTTGTAGGAATAAAGACCAAATCCGGCTTTGAAGTAAGGAGCGATGGGACCTAATTTAAATTCGTAGCCCAGGAAAAATTCCGGACCGGATACAGAAAGAGAAGCAGGTTCCTGGTAAAGTCCGATTAAGCCATTTCTCTTAAAACCAGCTTCAAAAGCTACCCCGACGAGCAAGCCGCGCCAGTTCAAGCTTAAGGAAGGATAGAAATTAGTTCCGTTGTGGTAAACCTCTTTCAGGTCAGCGTTGTTCACGGTTCTCAAGCCAAAAGTACAGCTGAGGTCAAAGCCTGGTCTGTCGGAAGCCAACAGAGGATAACTTATCAAAATAAAAGCAGACAGAATCAGTAAAGTTATGATGGTACGATTTTTCTTCATTTTTTACCTCATCCATTAATTTTTATCAGACAGGTTTTGGCTGACTGTTTTGCCGCGGTAGGGTTTGGGCAGGCTCTCTTTAAGCGCAGTTGAGGAGCCGCTGAGAAGCACGGCCGGGTCGCTTTCGCGATTGTAGGCATCCACAGCTGTTACCTGATAAGAATAGTCAGCCGGGTTGCGCAGGGCCCGGTCATCATAACTGAACTGGTTGGGCCCGACCGTGGCTATTAAATTGAACATACTGTCAGTTTTCCCCTTTCGGTATATTCTGTGGGCAGTGAGCGGGATAGTGTTGGCCGGGTTAGCGGACCAGGTCAGGTGGTTGATTTTTTCCTTGAAGAAAATGAGGTTATTTTCCAGACGGGTCAGGTTCAGGTTCAGAGGCGGGTAGAGGGGGTCAAGCCCGGCATAGGCTTTCAGGCATACCTCCCAGCCCTGACCATCTCCGTCAGGGTCGTAAGCACCGAAATCAAGCCAGCTGCTACCGTTGCTGCTGATGAAACTCCGCCCTGGTGCAGAAACGGCGTTAGAACTGTAGCCGGCGTAGCGACCTTCTGCACAAATCTGGTAATTTGTGCCAGGAGTAGTAAGCTTCAGGACAACAGAGAAATACTGACCGGATGTTACCGGCACAGCCTGATCCAGGACGATGGTATAAAAACCGGGTAAAGAAAGGGAACCGGATTTGCTTGAGGCTAAGGTCCCAGAACGCGGCTGACCTGGCACCACGTTTTTGTAAACATAGATTTCGTAGCTGGCATTTAGACCTGGATTGTAAAAGCCCACAGCCTTAACAGGGAGATTTTCCGTGGCCTGGAAAATGTTGGCCATCCAGCCCGTTTCCTGGCCATAACCCCAGGTAGAGACCCAGCCCAGCGTGTCGTACTGGTAGATGGTCTGGTAGTTACTGACATTTTCACCTTTTATGACCGCGCTGAAGTCCCTAGCGAAATAAGCATCATAGTAAGAGACGTAAAAATAGCCTGATTCGCCCCAGCTTCCGCCCCAGCTATTTCTGACGATGAAGGCGCCATTGCCCGGAGGTGTGTTGTTGAACTTACTGGCGTCAAAGTTATCATCCCAGCCGACGATAGCCACGGCGTGTCCTCCATCTGCGGTTCCTGTGTTGTAATAAGTTTTGTAGGTGGAGTTATAAAAGCTGCTCACCCAGTACATGGTGGTGTAAACGGCCCCGTAGGTCATGACCATCTGCTTGATGAGGTCGTTATCCAACGAGTCGGAGCGGCCGGGTATCAGGATAGATTCCTGAACATGTTTTACTGTCTGTGGCTCAGCATGGAGGTAAGGGTCGTCGCTTTCATTTACCGGGCCAGCCCAGCGGGTCAGATAAGCTATGGCCATGGTCCAGTTTCCGCCATCGCAAGGTCCGGAATCAAAGCCATGTTTATCAATCAGATTCTCCTCAGAAAAATCTTTGATCTCGTTGGGCATGAGATAAGATTCAAGCGAACCGTAGGTGGCAAAAGCCCAGCAAGAACCGCAGGCTCCCTGGTTTTTTATGGGGGTTAGTTTATTCTGAGTTCTCAGGTCAAAAGCGGCTGGAAGAGCTTTCAGACGGAGAGGTTGTTTAAAGGCAAGGTAGGAGAAATCATGAATATCGGGTATCCAGCCCAGAGGATAGCCTTCGGCCGTGTACCTGATCTGGGTAAACTGCTTGTTCTGGTAGTCAAGGAAGGCTTTGCTAACAGGAGCCATGGTCGGCAGTTTTGTTTCGTCTGAGGTCAGGTTGGTATAAGCCATAAATAAGAAAGCCAGCAGAAGAGAGGTCAGGATTAGAGTCTTGAGGACAGGCGTCCTCCGCTGGATAGTCTTTTTTCGGAGACAAAGCTTGGATTTCATAACGCCTCCTTTGCCATTTTTTTGCTGGATTAATTTTAAAATTTATTTTTTTGCTGTTCAAGAAAAATTTGGCTCATTCATAAAATTGAATGGTGACCTTTACAGCGTTTTTTAATTCTTTGTTTTTTTTCATTTTAAACGTTTAGCCTTATTTTAGCCTGAATTCTTTTTGCTAAACGAGCTAATATTTTTGGAGTAACGAAGATTTTCCCAACCTTGTTCTGGTTTCCGTTTGAACATCATGTTGAGAAAAGAACATCGTTGACGGCGATAAATATTGTCTCAGTGACCCTTTCATCCAGGACCTGGCCAAAAGAATTGCTGGCCAGGAGAAAAATCCCTACTGGATTGCTCGGAAAATTTACGAATATTTGATTGACCATCTTAGCTACAACCTCAAGCCGGTAGGTGGCTGGAACCCCGCGCCCACGGTTCTGCGCCGCGGCACAGCTTCCTGCTCGGAGTATACTTATTCTCTAATCGCTCTGTGCCGGGCCCTGGGGGTACCGGCCCGCTACGTGGGGGCGGTCAGTCTGCGCGGTGATGATGCCAGCTACGACGATGTCTTCCACCGCTGGAATGAAATTTATCTCCCGCCTTATGGCTGGATTCCTTTTGATGCCAACAAAGGAGATGTGGAGAGCCCGGGCGGGCGGGCCCTGGGCATTGGCAATGTGGCTGCCCGTTATATCATCACCACAGAAAATGGTGGCGGGGATAAGTACCTCTGGTTCGGTTATAATTATGGCTTCACCTGGAAATCGTCAGGCAAATGCCGGGTGGCAGAAGAATCTTACGGCGAGTGGCAACCACTTGGGGTAAAAAAATACCAGAAGGCACTCAACCGCCAGTAGCCTGGTGAAGAAGGCAAGAGGAAGGTGAGAAACAGAATGGGTGGTTAATACCAGGTAGAATAATTTTATCAAAAAGATTGGGCCCCGGCGAAAAAGTATAGTGAGGAGAAGATTAGCTATGTGTTTGTCAGAGCGAAAACACTGGAAAGTGAACCTGATGAAAAAAGTTATGAGAGAAGGATGAATTTATTATAAAGTTAATGATATTAAGATTAGACTGAGTTAAAATAAAACTTTCAACAGTCTGAAGGAGCTTATCAGATGGTAGATTTTATAACTGGTAGGCTGATATTGTTGAAAGCGATATGAAGAAGCCAGCCATGCTGCCAGAAAAATCTGACCTGGAACATAAATTTACTCACCGGGTTATCCCGGCCTTTTTGTTTCTCTGTCTGGTTTTTTCCGTGTTTCTTTTTGTCTTTCGGAATATTCCTCATGGACATCGTTATGACCTGGTGCTGAAGTTAACGGTAGAAATTTTTCTGGTCTGGCTGGTCTATTCTTCCGAGCCGCGCTGGTTGGGCAGGACCGCAGTCCTAATTTTGGTATTAATGGCTGGCCTGGCCCTCGGTGTCTATCAGCTTAAAACCATAAACTCAGACCCAGAGATAATTGAGACCTACAAATCAGTTTTTCAGGACCTGAAGGAAGGACCTAATCCCTACACCAGCGGTCGGATTTACCATCGGGATGAAAACGGCCAGGTAGTTTATCATAATTTTAATTATCCTCCGCTTGAACTTTATCCCTACTGGTTTTTTTATCGCCTGGTTAAAACCTGGAACGTCAAGACGTTAACTGCACTGCTGGTAATGATTCAGCTTCTGGCCGGAGTAATACTTTTGTTGACCTTCAAAAAAGTCAAAAAGATTTATCTCCTGGCCTTTCTTCCGCTACTGACTTTTTCTGAAATTCATACTAACCCGGCCATGACCATGCTGTCAGTAGCCATTTTTCTTTTCCTGATTTACCGCCAGGCCAATCAACCTTCAGATTTCAAACGATTCTTGACCGCCGCTTTTATTGGTCTTGGCTCACTGACCAAATTTTTCTTTCTTCCTCTGGCCGCTGTTTATTATCTTTCACGCCTTGATTTACGAGACCGGACCAGGATGTTCAAAACCTTTCAGGAAATACTCGTTTCTGCCGTGGTAGCTTTAGTATTTATGTTGCCCTTTGGCCCCTGGAACATCATTAAGAGCACAATTATTTTTAACCTGAACCTGGGAGAGCGGAACCAGGTCACTACTTTTTATCCCAATATTCTCAGTGCCGTGTTTTATCTTATAAAGAAACCCGGGCTTTATCCGTGGGCTGCCGTTTTAATTTTTCTGCTGTCTCTGGTCCTGGCCAGCCGGCTGAAGCCGTTGACCGGCATGCTTTTTATCGGCCTGGTTTTTCTTTTTGTCTCACCAACGCCTGAGCCCCAGTATTTTGGCACCATGCTTCTTCTGGCTCTGGGTGCTAAATTATGGGAGATGGAGAATCAGCTGGCCAATCGCGGCTTTTTCGCGAAAAACATACGCACAGAAAATATTTATAGCTCAGTTTCAGGTCATCCGGGTTTCTATAAACCTAACAGCTTACTTTACTCTCTGATTAACCCCAATAATTTAATTAAAAAACGTTCTCCCTGGAGTATGAAGGTTAGACCAGCTCTTCCAGGCCCTCTATGGAGTTGGCTTTTTCAGATATTCTGAGAGCAAGCCCTAAATTGAAAAGCCATAAAAGAATTTGGCTCATCCGGCTATATCGTTGGTAAAAATGGGAGATTCCTGGTTCCTTAAACCTAATTTGAATCTTGGCCAGGTCCTCGAAAATGAAGCCAATTGAAGAAATATCAACAAAATACAGAACATTCCTCTCCGACCATCTTTAAAACCTTCATCGTTGAGTCCTCTATTCGCTCCTTGAAAATTATGATTCCCCGAGTTTACCCATTTAAAAGTCGGAAGGACCAAGAATTTTTTTAATATTTTTTCTGATAATAGCTGGTAACAAAAGTTCGGGGTTCGGAAAATTATTTGTTTGGCTAACCTGGTGGTTAAAGTCTTATTTGTTTTCCTGCGGGATAAACTGGACCCAGAGGTCTTCGGCCGTTTTGCCTGAAAGATTCTTCAGCTCATCCAGAGACATCATCCGGCAGAATTTAACTTTAGTGCGGGTGTACATTATTTTCCAGTCTTTGGTGTAGCGGGTGCAGTCGCCAATCTGGCCTTCGCTGGTCACATTGCACTTAAAAGAGACTATTTCTCCATCCGGCAGATGGAAACGGTAAAGATGTTCTTCTACTTTTTCTATCTGGGTTCCTTTGGGGATGACCACGGATTTACCGGCCGGGTCAGGCTCAGGCTTACCGCCGGAGAATCTTATGAAGCGGTAATCGGCGTCCGTTACAGTTAATTTCTGGAATTTTTCTGGTTGGCACAAGGAAAAAATCCGGGCCTGGCTGCCGGTGTAGATTAATTTTCCTGACTTATCAAGTGCCCTTATGTTCAGGCTATCTGAAGCCGGGATGACTTCCATCTTTCCCTCTTCTACCAGGAAAACAATGGTATTTCCTTTAACTTCTACTGCTGAACCGGCTGGAATTTTAACGGTGGATTCTCCAAAGATGAAAATGGCGGTTTGAGAGGCGCTGGTTAAAAGAAAAAAGGCCATGGCAATAGTTAGAAGATAAAACCCGGTTTTACCCCTTCCCATTTTGAAGCCTCCTTTCCAGGAAGAAGAAGGGGCAAGGGAACGAGAAGAAGCGGTCGGCAGTACTTTAAACCGTCAGGCCCCTTCTTTTCCCTGATTTAAAGATAAATACCCAAGAGCGTTTTGTCAAATCAAAGCCCTGCGCCGGTAATCCTGAAGACCCAGGCGTACTGGCAGGGTGGATGCTGTCGGAGGCTATCAGGAATTTTAATTTCAAAGCCTGAACCGGACAGAGTCCAGGTCAATTTCTGCCTGGTGCCGAGCATGGATACATGCGCCCCAGGCCTGGGTTTAAGCGACCTTATGTTTAATTTAGCCGGAAGACTTTCGCCTTCCTCCGCGAGATAAATGATATAAACCGTGCCGTTTTTGCCCCGCGTGAAACAGATTTTGCCTTCTTTGAAGGGCGGAAGCGGGCGGGTGGCGTAAATGGCCTGGCTGTTTATTTTCATCCAGGCGGCGTATTCTTTGAGCAGGTCAAAAGCGCCCTGCTGCCAGGTGCCATCAGGACCAGGAGCGATGTTGAGCAGAAGGTTTCCACCTTTGGCCACGATGTCCACCAGAAGATGAATAGCCCGGCGGCCACTCATGTATTTAGCGTTAGGGGTGAAAGACCAGCCACCGCCGGAAATGATGCATGATTCCCAGGGGTAGGGAAGAGCCTGGTCAGGCACCACGTTTTCCGGGGTCAGGTAATTCTGGTTTTTACCGGGAACGGCGCGGTCCACGACAATCAGACCGGGCTGCTTCTCCCGACACTTGGCTACCAGCTCATCCATCCGGATGTCCTGGCTTATGACCTGGCTTTTCAGGTAGCCTGATTTGCTTTCTCCAAGCCGCTGCTCGTAGTATTTCTGAAGTTCTTCTTTTGTTTTTTTAGACACCCAGCCACCATCCAGCCACAGGATATCAAGGCGGCCATAATCGGTCATCAGTTCCAGAATCTGGTTGTGAGTGTATTCCACAAATTTTTCCCAGCGCTCGGGGTAGGCTTCAGGGTCGTAATTAACGTTGCGGTCGCGGGGCGGAAAGTTGGGCCACCAGTAATAGGGCGAGTGCCAGTCTGGCTTGGAAAAATAAGCGCCCACCCAGAAACCTTCTTTTCGGAAAGCCTCAAAAATTTCTCTGGTTACGTTGGCTCTGGGGTTGGCGCTGAAAGGACATTCCGGGTCCGTGATTTTGTAATCAGTGTATTTGGTATCAAACATACAGAAGCCGTCATGATGTTTGGTGGTGAAGATTACGTAACGCATGCCGGCTTCTTTAGCCGCTTTGGCCCAGACCGCCGGGTCAAATTTGACCGGGTTGAAGGTTTTCTTCAGGTTTTCATACTTTTTGACGTACTCGTAATAATCTTCCAGGCTGCGGCGGCACCAGCCTTCATCTTCCGGACAGATAGACCAGGATTCCACAATACCCCACTGGCTGTAAGGTCCCCAGTGCATGAGCAAACCAAACTTCAGGTCCTGCCAGGCTTCCAGCTTTTGCCGGACTAAAGGGTCAGTTTCCGGGACGTAGCGTTCCTCTTCCGGTGTCTGAGAAAAGCTGTAGGTGCTGGGGAGAGCCAGGAAGGCAGCCAGAAGAAAAATTGAGAGAATAAAATGAGAAAATTTAACTGAGCAAGGCCTTTCTGTTGCTTTGGTCATCTTCATTTTAGTTTCCTTAAATCAAATTTTGCTCATTTATGTTTATTTTGACCATTTCTATTCTAAATTTTTCTTCTTTTTTATCAATAAAAACAAAATACCTTCGTGATAGAAATTTTCGGTTTCATTTTGTCCTCAGCTATATTGATTTTATTTCATATAATTAATGGGAGACGACAGGCTGTTCATTAACTTGCTCGATATTAATCTCCGTGCCCGGGTTTCCACGCCTCCTGTTCCAGCTACTTTCCTTAGACGAGATACCGTGTCTTAACCTGAAAGAACGGGAAGTCTTGACAGACTGGAGGCTATTTAAGGTATAGTAAAGCTTGTTCAAAGGAGGGCTTATGAAAAATAAGAATGTTGTAGCTGCCTTTCTGGTGTTATTCGTTTTTCTGCTGCTGGCGAGCTGTGCACCAGGACCAAACACCCTGGAGAAAACCCCGAATGCTAAAGGAAAAGTAGCCGGGTTCTGGAAGGGGCTCTGGCATGGTTTTATTTCTCCGGTGACTTTTATAATTTCCCTGTTTTCTAAGAACGTCAGAATTTACGAGGTGCACAACAACGGCAACTGGTATAACTTCGGGTTTGTCCTGGGGGCCGGGCTATTTCTTCAAGGCGGGATTCTAGGGTCACGCAAAGCTCGCCGCCGTTGAAATGAGTGAGCCAGGCAGCTTTTTGAGACACATAAAGTCGGTCTTTTTTCAGGCAAAACTTTTTAATTTTATCTTCACCATTTAATCAGGTATCTGCCGAAAAATACATCTTCATATAAAAAAGCAAAAAAGCATATTGTGGCCAAGAAGGTAAAGAGGCATAACTGTGCGCAAGTATTTTTTTAAAATTTCCTTAAGGAGGGAATCGGTGAAAAAGAGTGCCATGTTGTAGTTTTGGTTTGGTCTTCTTTTTGGGGCTATTATCTTCTTGGCCTTTCTTGCTGATAATATCCAGGATATCAGGCAAGGCCTCCCCCCATTACTACCCAGAGACTTGTTGATTTAGCGGCAGTTGATGTTTATGCCTTTAGCTTTAGCTGTGTTTGCGACCTGCGGGGTATTGATGCTCTTTATTTTAATAAAATTCCTGAAGAACTAACAGCGCAGATAAAATTTTCTGTGGATGAGGCTTCGGCCATAAGAATACTGAAGGTTTCATGTTTTGATTTACTTAACAGAAGGGCAGAGAATAGGGAAGTAATGCTTCAGGCTAATTTATTTAAGGGCCAGACAGTCACTCTGGTAGAGGTGGTGACCACTCTTGTCCTGGTGAAAAAATCGGTCGGGATCACGGCTGAAGTTAAGGTGGATGGCGCGACCACCGGTGTTTCAAACATGACCAACAACAAGAAACAAGGTAAATGTTTGTAATGGCAGAATTATTTAAAAGCTGCTAATTTTTAAGCTTAATTAAAGACTTTTTAGCAAAATTAATTTTTATCCAATAACCTCTGTTTTTACGTTTTTAGCAGTTATGAAAAAATGGTAAAATCTTGAGCGAAAGATAATCTTCAACAATACGGGAGGTGGTCGTGTTGAAAAGCAAAAATAAAGACTTGAGCAACCCCAAATTTAAATTTCAGCGGATTTTTTTCCTGACTGTTATCAGTCTTTTTCTGCTGAGCGGCTTGGTCCAGAGCCAGCCCAAAGCAGCGGCTAAGCCCAACCTTCCGCCAGACCTTGATACCCTGGTGGCCCGGGTGATGAAAACCTTTGAAGTGCCCGGGTTGGGCCTGGCCATCGTCAAGGATGGTCAGGTGTTGCTGGCCAAAGGTTATGGGGTTAAGAAGCTGGGAGAGCCAGCACCGGTTGATGCTCAGACGCTTTTCGGCATTGCTTCCAACAGCAAGGTTTTCACGGCAGTGGCTCTGGGAATGCTGGTGGATGAAGGTAAACTGCGCTGGGATGGTCGGGTCATTGATTATCTTCCAGAATTCCAGATGTACGACCCGAACGTCAGCCGGGAAATCATGGTCAAGGACCTGCTGTGCCATCGCTGCGGCCTGGGGTTGGGTGCGGGTGACCTGATGCTCTGGCCGGCCTCAGACCTGAACCGGAAAGAAATTCTCAAGCGCGTTCGCTACATTAAACCAGCCAGCTCTTTCCGTACCACTTATGCTTACAACAACATTATGTTCGTAGTGGCCGGAGAGCTGCTGGAAAAAGTCAGCGGGCTGAGATGGGAAGATTTTGTGCGGGAAAAAATTCAGAAGCGGGTGGGTATGAATTACAGCAACACCAGCTGCGCTCTGGTGGATAAAGAGCAAAATGTGGCCTGGCCCCACGTGCCTCTGGAAGGGAAAGTGGTGCCGGTCAAAACTCTTTACCTCACCGAAAACGTCAACCCGGCTGGCGGCATCAATTCCTGTGCTGAGGATATGGCCAAATGGATGCTGGTGTTGTTAAATAAAGGAAAACTGCCTGACGGCAGCCAGTTAGTTTCTGAAGCGGTAATCGATGAAATTACGACCATAGCTACGCCAATTCCTGTCTCCAGACCGGCTCCGGAGCTGGCACCGGCGGCCATGAATTTTAACGGCTATGGCCTGGGACTCAGAATCCGGGATTATCGCCGCTACAAAGTCTGGACGCATACCGGTGGTCTGGAAGGCTATGTCTCCCAGGTCTGGCTGATGCCGGAAATCGGTCTGGGGGTAACAGTGTTGACCAACCAGGAATCAACGGCCGCCTTTGCTGCTCTAACCAACCAGATAGTTGATTATTATTTAAAAGCACCAAAGTTTGATTGGGTGGAGGCTTACAAAAAATTCACGGAGAAAAATGCTCAGCGCTCAAAAGAAGAGATTGAGAAAATTTATGCTTCCAGAAAAAAGGATACCAGGCCTTCTCTCAGCCTGCAGGATTATGCCGGACTTTACCGGGATGATTGGTACGGAGAAGTTGAGATAAAGTACGAAAACGGCCAGCTGACCATCCAGTTTAAACACAGCCCGGAGCTTTACGGAAAGTTAGAGCACTGGCATTATGATACCTTCGTGGCTCGCTGGTTTGACCGGGAGTTAAGGGCCGATGCTTTCGTCACTTTTCACCTGAACCATGAAGGAGCCATTTCAGAAGTGAAACTGCTGCCTTTCTCTTCTGACGTTGACTTCAGCTACGATTATCAAGACCTGCTGTTAAAACCTGTGCCCAAAGAAAAAAAATAGAAAAATAATTTGACAGAATCCTGGTCAACGGTAGAATTCTAAGCGGGATATATAGACGTCTGCGTCCATCTCCTCACCAATGGCGACGATGGCAATTCGCTCTAAGTCACGCACATCAATTTGAGCCTTTAAATTTTCCGGTTTAAACCACTCAAAAGGAAGTTCTATGACTTGCCAGGTATTGCCGGCTGCAAAGGCTGCGCTGTAATATTGCCAGGGGAGTCGGGTTTGGGAGGTCCGCAGATGAATATGATAGGTTTTACCATTGCCGCGGGCCCAAACCCGTATTCCTTTAAATCGGCTAGCGTCAAATTGCCGGTTATCCCTGGTGAGGGGAAGCGCGACCTGGATGAAACCTCCGTTATTTTTAAGAGAGACCCGGCCGCGAACATGCAGGCAACGGCGTCCCTCAATAGTTTCAATATAAAAGGTAGCATCGGAAACTCCGCCCATAACCCGATCCGTAAACAGCCGCCACTCGGTGCCAAGGGCCGAGATTTCTTTTTCGTTTGAAAAATCATCAATTAAAAAGCTCTCAGTTTCCTGCATGTTAATCTCCCTTATGACGGGCTTCAAACAAGGTTTCCCGGCAGCCGACAGGGAAACCAGAGCGTTAAGTGCCAAAACAAAAATAAGGCAATTTCCCCTGATTGATAGCCTCTTCACAACTGCTATTTTATTACAACAATGTGAACGAATCCAGCTACCTGGTGATTTTTTTGTTCTGGTTGTGGACTTCAGTGATTCCCAGGGCCTTTTCCAGCCGGTTCGTTTCATCTGCCGTGTCATTTGTTTAGATTATGAGATATAATCTACTGTCATGAATGAATGGGCAAATGAGGATAAAGAAAATGAAGAGGCCAGGGCCGTAAAACACCAGATGTTTGTTCGTTCAGCCCATGGATCTCAGTCCGGTTTGTCAGCTCATCCCTGGCGGACGCTGCTCATCATTCTCGCCATCCAGGGTGGCCTGCTCTATCTTCTGGGCTTCTTTCTCCAGGCTGTTATAAAAAAACCTTTTAATATTTCAAACCCTGAAGCTCTAACGGTCGTTCTGGCTTTTACCTTGAGTGAAATTATTGGTTATCTTATTGTTCCTTACTTCCTGGGTGTTCCCTTCAAACGCCAAACTTTTAAGGACTACCTGGATGACATCAGGCTGATCCGTTTCCGTCCCTTTTTCCCTTTATTCTTGCTGACAATTTCCTGTCTTCTCGTGCTTATCTTGTGCCAGGGTGGAGGCTCTATCGTCTAGCGTTTGACCCAGGGAAAGCCAGTAACCGGCGATTTTCTTAGAGGCATCTTCGATCTCGGTCTAGTCCTGCCCCCGCGGTCGTTCCTGCTCTTCGCTTTTGCCTACACCATGCTCGATGAAGTGGTCTTCCGGGGTGTTTTATTGCGCCTGCTCTTGAATAAACACCCGGTCCGGCTGGCAATAATATACTCTGCCCTGGCTTTTGGGTTGGCTCATCTACCGGCTGCTTTGGCTGGTCGGTCTTTGGTCTTAACTCTGGGGCAGGTTGTTTGGGCGGCTGTGTTTGGTCTTTTCTATGCTTATCTTGTGATTAAGACCGACAGCCTTATTCCGGCTATGATCATCCACTTGCTTATCAATGTATTCCAGGAGCCGTTGACAGCCTGCTGGGCGACAATGCCCACTGGCCTGAGGACGCTCTACGGTGTCACTTTTGGTTATGGCCTGGCTACGCTCATCCTCATCCCCTGGGTCCGCTTTTTTACTAGAAAATTGCTGCCGCCTCAAATGCAGGAAACTTCTGTTGAAGTGTGACTTAAGTGGCTGAGGGCTGCGGCTAAATCTTAGCTGAGGTTCATTCTGGTGGCCTGAACATGTCAATCCAGGGCAGATGATAGGTAAAAGCTATGTAGAGGAAAGCAGAAGCGAGCGTCAGAAAAATCACCATAGCCTTGAAACAAAAAGCCAGCCTTTGCTCTTCCAGAGTTCTGTCCATCAGTCCGCCGGCCAGACCGGAGAAGTAGGAGACCATCAGAGCCCAGATTAACTCCATGTAAGCCAGCCTGAATTTGCCGCCGGTAGCCGGCGCCAGGTACCAGACCAGGAAAATGGTCCAGGGCACCATCGTGGCGGAGAAAAATCTCGGTATCCAGAAGCTCACGTATTTTTTATTTTTGCGTTTATAAACAGGATATTCCACCAGGCTGGCCAGAAGGTAAGCCCAGAAAGCCATTTTTAGATGCTGGAAGATGGATTCATTAATTCCACAAAAAGGCTTCAGAAATGATAGGTGAGTCAGGTCATAACCAAAATGAAGCACGGAAAAGAAAATAAGATAAATAAAAGCTTTCAGGATGATACTCATTCTTTGCCCTCCATAATCATAGCGTGCTTATAAATTTCAGGTCTATTATATTCCTCTTAAACGGCGCCAATAAAGGTAATTTTTTATTCAAGATACTTGAAAATATTGGTGATAGAAATCAAAAAAGACCCACCTGTTTAGCCCATTATATTTATCGGAAAACTGGTCTGCTAATTTGCTGTAATCTTCTTATAGACTCTGTGGCGTCTCTTTTTATTGTAGTTATAGCTTAAAGAATTATTTCATTAATTTATGAAGAAATTTAAGCTACCATAGGATGCTTATAAAAAGTAGCTTCTTTCAGACTGTTTTATTTCCTCTGGAGAGTTGACCAACTTGGGTTATCTTAAAGTAAAACCATGATAAAAAAAGATAAATCTGGTAAAATTAAGGAAAAATGATTGTGCGGAAAGCTGCAAAAGAAGATATGCCCTATGTGGTCAGGATAGCCTGGCGCCTGGCTCTGGACTACCCCGGCATGGAAAATGACGCCTTTTTTGTGGCTGAGGAAAGGGGGAAAATCGTCGGTATCCTGGGCCTTAAAGATTATGGTGAATTTCTGGAGATGCTGGCCGTGGGCGTGCTGGAAGAATACCGGGAGATGGGGGTGGGGCGGAAGCTGGTGGAAGAAGCCCTGAAAAACGTGAAAGGACGGCCGGTGTATCTACTGACTACCGTTCCCCGTTTTTATGAATCTCTGGGTTTTGAGAAGGCGACCAGAGTTCCTGAAGCCCTGAAAAAAGACCCGGCCTGGTGTGCTGGCTGCGATAAAGACCGGTGCACGGTCATGGTCAGGATGAACAGGGAAGGAAAGGTTTAAAGGAGCAATTAAATCTGCCTTTTAGGTGGACCAGATAAAAATGGCTGAAGAAATTTAAACCCAGTTGAAAGCGGAAGGAAGATTAGTTGAAGGTTAGATGCTGATAGGAGAGGCGAGCAGTTAAGCAAAAGTGTCAAAAATTGAACAGAAATAATACTTCTCTCAATTTAAAGCTGGCCCATAATTGTTTGACGATGTTTCTGGGCACTCTCAGCCTCATCAAAAGCTCGTCTTTTAGCGAGCAAATAACTCAAAACATCAGGTGAATAATGATTCCCGAATATCCTGAACTAAAACCTGTTGAGCTGGCAGATAAAAAAGAAGTGGATAAATTCCTTGAGCTTTACCCGCCAGAGATTTGCGAGCTGACCTTCGCCAACATTTACATCTGGCGGCACTGGGAAAAGCCGCAGCTAACTAAAATCAAGGGCAACCTTTGTGTTTTCTGCTCACCACCTGATGAGCCGGCTTATTTCCTGGAGCCGGTAGGTGAAAGCTGTCTGGATGAGACAGTAGAAATTTGCCTTGGCCTGGCGCCGCGGCTTTCTCGCGTTTCGGAAAGATTTTTAAAAAAACTTAAAGGCCGTTATTCCCTTCAGGAAGACCGGGACAATTTTGATTATGTCTATTTAACCGAGGAGCTGGCAGAGCTTCGGGGCAAAAAATACGACGGCAAAAGAAACTGGGTGAAAAAATTTGAAAAGAGCTTTAAGTATCAGATTAAGCCGATTGAGCCCGCAGATGTTTCCGGCTGCCTGGAACTAGTTCATAAATGGGGTGAAGCCAGTGCCGGGTATGAACAAGAACTGGATGAACGAACCGCAGCCACCGTTGGCGCCGTTGAGGAAGCCCTGAAAAATTTCCAACTCTTTGGACTTTCAGCCATGGTGGTGTTGATTGATGGGCAGGTTAAAGGCTTCTGTTTGGGAGAAAAGCTTAATCCCGAAACAGCAGTTGTTCATGTAGAATTAGCCAGTCGGGAAATTCCTGGCCTGTATCAATTTTTAAACAGGGAATGTGCTCGCACGGTCTGGCGACAATTTCTCTACATTAACCGGGAGCAGGATGCCGGGATTGCCGGCTTGCGCCGCTCCAAACTATCCTACCAACCGCACCATTTTGTCAAAAAATTCAACCTGACCTGGCCACGTGGTTAAATTGTCTGAATTCTCCCGCCTTAAAAAGTGACTCCAATTCCGGAAAAAGTTATAAATTCCCGTTTTATTTGCCGGGAATTTTGGATATAATAACTCCTAATAAAAATAGCCTGCGGCAAGCTCACTAACATTAAGGGAAACTTAAGGTTAGTTGAAAACAGGCTATTTCCCGATGCCCGATCAGGGGGCTTGAAGCATTTTGAACGCTGGTGAGGAGGTTTAGATGTCTTTTAGAATTCTGGTCATAAACCCGGGTTCTAC
>Ga0272448_1004449_pt1 | contig 15966 bp, 12 predicted proteins | sample YNPCB0191_FD_202220 | JGI IMG/M metagenome (GOLD analysis project Ga0272448, IMG submission 202220) | Hot spring sediment microbial communities from Yellowstone National Park, WY, United States - YNP-CB-019-1 | ecosystem: Environmental > Aquatic > Thermal springs > Hot (42-90C) > Sediment...
GGGGCACCTGGCCGCCGGACAGGTCTACGCTGCGCACGGTGTAGTCGCCGCCCAGTTGTTGGCGCGCACGTTGCCAGGTGGCGATGTCCTGTTGCATCTGGCCGAAGATGTTCGGCACGGTCTGCGGTGCGGGCGACCACCAGCCGACCACCTTCAGGAAGCCGGTCGTCGAGCGTTTGAGCGCCGCCTCGATGGCGGTGCGCACGCTGGCTTCGCTGATCCCGCCCTCGGGCGCCAACACCTGCGTCTTGTCCCCGATCTGGAGGAGCATGTCCAGGTAGTACGACTGCGAGGAGAACAGCGAGGCCGCGATCGGCCGCAGCTTGTAGGTCGAGACCAGCTTCTGCCGGTTGATGCTCGCGTTGGGTGCGTCCGGGTCCACGATCTCGAAGCTGAACTTGCCCGCCGATTTGGCCTGCAGATCCTGCGCGACCTTCTTGACCGTATCCGGCACGTCCTTCAGGCCCTCCGGCAATGTGTTCGGCGTCACTACCAGGATCAGCTTGGCCGGCGCGCTCAACGAAGCAAAGACGTTGTCTATGCTCTGGAAGCCGTACACCACCTTCTTGACCGCCCGCGTCAGGTCGTACTCCAGGTTGCGGAAGCGCACATCGGGCTGGCCGTCGCGGCGGCTCTGCACTTCGATCAGATCGCGGAAGCTGAGCACGGTATTTTGGTCGCCGTAGCGCACCAGCACATCGAAGTAGCTGTTGATGACCGATGCCTCGTAGCGGCCGGCCACCTGGAAGGGGGTCGGCTGGATGTTGTAGGTCTGGTTGGCTTCCAGCTCCTTGTCGGGGTCCTTGGTCGGATCCACCACCTCGACGCTGACCTTGCCCCGGCCGGCGATCTCGTATTCGCGCAACATGTCGCTGAGCTGGGGCACCAGGGGCGCCAGGAGCGGATGGGTCTTCTCGCTCACGTAGGCCCGGATCGTCAACGGCTCCTGAAGGCCCGCCAGCAGCTCCTTGGTGGTGCGCGAAAGGCTATACTCGCGGCCGGCGGTCAGGTCGAGGCGCAGGGCGTTCAGCGGATAGAGCCACAGGTTGACCACCAGCAGGTTGGCGATGACCAGGCCGGAGGTGATCGCCACGCGGCGCCGATAGAGCGCGCTCGCCACGCCCCGGCTCCACCGCTTGCCGTCCACCGACAAGATATTGAGGGTCAGGAAGATGCCGGTCAGCGACAGGTAGTAGGCCAGGTCGCGCAGATCGATGACCCCGCGCTCGATGCTCTCGAAGCGGCTGCCGGTGCCCAGGCTGCGGAGCAGGTTGCCCAGCGTCCGGCCCACGAAATCGGTGACGCCCGAGGCGCCGAGCAGATAGAAGAAGCCGGCCACCAGCACGGTGGCGATCAGCGCCACGATCTGGTTATCGGTGCGCGAGGAGATGAAGAGGCCGATGGCGGCGTAGGCGGCCGCCAGCAGGAGCGCCGCCAGATAGCCGCCGATCACCGGCCCCCAGTCCAGGTTGCCGATCAACGAGACGGTGATCGGCAGCGGGATGGTGAGCGCCAGCGCCAGCGCCAGCAGCGCCATCACGGCCAGGAACTTGCCGAACACCAATTGCGCCTTGCTCACCGGCAGCGTCAACAGCACTTCGAGCGTGCCGGAGCGCTGCTCTTCGCTCCATTGCCGCATGGTGAGCGCGGCCACCAGAAAGATCAGGAACACCGGCATCCAGCGGAACAACGGCCGCACATCCGCAATGCCGCGCGCGAAGAAAGTATCTACCCAGAAGAAGGCAAAAAGCGTCACGCCCAAAAACGCGCCGATGAAAATAAGCGCCATCGGCGAACCGAAATAGATCGCCAGCTCCTTGCGGGTGATGGAGAGCATCTGTTTCATAGGCTATCCCTTATCCGTCATGCGTCAAACGTCTTTTACGTTTTACGTTTCACGTCTTACGTTTGACGTTTCACGCCTCACGCACTCGTCGCCAACTGATTGAACACCGATTCCAGCGTCCGCACGTCGCGTCGCAGCTCGCGCAGGGGCCAATCGCGGCTGCGGGCCAGGTCGTAGATCGCCGGGCACAGGTCCACGTCGCCCATGCCCAGGACGCGATAGAGCGGATAGCCATCGGCCGTGCGGCCGTGTTCGATGCCGCGTACGCCGCTCAGGGTGCGCAGCGCGCGCTCGGCACCGTCGGTGGGCCGGCCCAACACCAGGATCGCGTCCGCCGTGACCTCCAGGTCGGCGAGTCGGGCATCGGCCTTCACCTGGCCGTTCATCAGGATGATGGCGCGCTGGCATACCGCCTCCACCTCCGAGAGGATGTGCGAGGAGAAGAGCACCGTGCTCGATTGCGCCAGCCGGCGGATCAACCCGCGCACCTCGACGATCTGAGTAGGGTCGAGGCCGACGGTCGGTTCATCCAGGATCAGCAGCTTGGGCTTGTGGAGGATCGCTTGCGCCAGCCCCACGCGCTGGCGATAGCCCTTGCTGAGCTCGCCGATCGGTCGGGTCAGGTGATCGGTCAGGCCGGTCGCCCGGACCGCCTCGGAGATGCGCGCCTGCTGTTCGGATGGCGGCACATGGCGCAGGTCGGCCATCATCTTGAGGTAGCTCTGCACCGACAGCTCGGCATAGAGCGGCGCGTTCTCGGCCAGGTAGCCGATGCGGCTTTGCACTTCCTGCGTGTGCGTCAATACGTCCAGCCCATCCACGCGCACCTGGCCGCTATCGGGTTGGAGATAACCGGTGAGGATCTTGATAAGGGTGGTCTTGCCGGCGCCGTTCGGCCCGAGCAATCCGACGATCTCGCCCGGCGCGATCGTCAACGATACATTGCGCAACGCCTGGACCGGGCCATACGCCTTCGATACGTTCTTGACTTCGATCATGCGCCCATTCCTCGCGATGTCAGTGTGTGGCAGGCCGCGCAACGAATGGCGTGAACACGTGAACACGCCTTCATTGTCGCTGCCACCGACCTGACGTATTATAGCGCGGACGGCAGGTTTTGTTCATTAATACTCGATTAGAGAATGTGACGGTTGACGCACGTTCGCGCGCGGCGGTCACTCGATGCGGTCGTCTTGCGCGCGCTGCCGAATCGTCTCCCAGGCGCGCGTGGCCTCGTCGGCGACGGCCAGGGGGATCGGCTCGCTGCTGTAACGTGCCTGCAAATACGCGGAGGTGAGGGCCGCGAGCGCCCGGCCGCAATCGGGCAATACCGCGGCGAGGAAACGCAAATACTCTTCGGGCGTCATGCCGGGCGCGCGCGGCAGGTCTTGCGCCGCGGCCCAGGCCAACAGCGCCTGATAGGTGCGCCGGACGCGCGCAGCCGGTTCGTCGCCGGCCACATCCACGAACGGCGGCGGCTGGGGCGCCGGCCTCCTGCGCCGGAACAGCTCCTGGATCTGCGCCTTGAGCAGATCCAGCGAAAGCACGCTATCCCGAACTTCTACCACATCTTCTTCGTGCAGGGAGCGAAAACGCTTGAACGCCAGCGCGAAGATCAGGATCACGATCCCGGCGATCAGGATGGCCCCGCCGATGCGAAGCGCCTGGTACAGGAGGGGCGAGACGGTCGCCGGATGGGTCTCCACATCCTTCAGTTGCGCGCTCAGATCGGGCGGCGAGGGCAATCGGAAGCTTTCCCCGTCCCCTTCGCGGCGATTGCTGAGCAGCCGGTACAGCGGGCTCAACACAGTGAAGATGACCCACGCCACCACCATCAACACGTACCACAGCGCCTGCGCCAGCAGATCGAGCGCCGGCGACAGGGCGGCCAGGATGCGCCGCACCAGATCGGGCGTGAGGAGCTGCACCACCAACAGCCCGGCGGCCAACAACACGACGACCACGCCCACGATGGTGGCCAGCCAGTAGCGGCTCACCCGGAAGGTGGGATCGAAATGCTCTCGCTCGTGGCGCCGCGCGGCCCGCAAACTGGCCACCGCCAGGGTGATCAGGCTGATCGCCACGAACAACAGGGCCGGACCGAGCAACAGGCCGAGCGGCGCCCGGCCGAACGCCAGGCCGAGGGCCGCGGCAAGCCCCAAGCCGGCCATGCCCAACGCGAAGTTATTGGCATACGTTTCGTAGAAGATCGTGTAGCGGCCGGCCAATACGCCCCACCACCACAGCCAGGTGGCGATCAAGAGCGTCGGGATGCTCCGCAGCGGATCGTCCAGCGGCGCGGCCAACCAGCGCCAATCGGCCAGGGACGGCCGAACGCCGGGCGCGGCATACACCGTCATCGCCACCGCCAGCAGGCCGCTCGCCGCCACCAGCACCCGGCCGAAGCGCTCCGACCACGCGTGACGGCGGTTGGCCTGTCCAGCGTAAGACGCGATCTGGGCGATGGCCGTGCTGCACGCCAACAGGCCGAAGACGGCCGGCCACGATAGCAGGCCGTGGTCGCCCGCTTCGGGCAGGACGCTGATCAGACGCAGCCATGCCCACACCCACAGCGAGCGCATCAGCGCCAGCGCATAGGGCAGGATGCCGTCATCTACCAGGTGCCACGGCCGCTCAATCAGTGTCCAGCGCATGCAGATCCAACTCCATCAGGTGCCGGTATGCTTCGTGGCCGCCGATCCAGAAGGCCGGCAACTCGTCCGGCAGGTCGGCCGGCGCTTCTTCTCCGATGGCGACCAGCGCGACCGGATGGCCGGCGCGGCGCGCATCGAGGAGCGCGGCATAGAGCGCCTCGCCGGCCGTCGCCGAGATCGCGATCACCGTGGAGCCGACAGGCAAGCCGCGCAGCTCCCGGTAGAGCAGGTCTTCCAGAGGCAACGTCGGATAACCCAAGACGCGCGCCAGCGCATCCAGGATGTCGAGCCAATGCGCCGGCCGCCGCGCCGGCGGCAGGCGCACGGTAAGCGCCTCGGCGTTGCGCCACGAGCCGTTGATGTACAGTCCCACAGCCTCGCGCGCATCCAGCAGGTAGCGGGCCAGCGATGCGGTGGCGCTGATCGCATACTCCAGGTAATCCGGGATCATGCCGGGCGAGTCGCGCACCGTGCGCAGATCGAGAAAGAGTGCGCTGGTGTGCGCCGCGGCCGGATCGAAGACCTTCGTTTGCAGCTCTCCGCGGCGGGCAGTGGCGCGCCAATGGATGAAGCGCGGGCTATCGCCGGCCTGATAGGGCCGCACGCCCGCAACGCGCAACGGATCCTCGCTGAGCCGGCGGAGCGCCTTCGCATCGCCGAAGGGATGCGCGGCCGGCAGGCCGAGCGCCGTCACCGGCACCACCTTCGGATAGACGATCAACCAGTCCGGCTCCTTGAGCTCGCGCACCTGCTGGCGGAAGCCGAACATGTCCCCCGATTGCAGCTCGGCCGGGCCGAACTCCAGCGCGCCGCGGTGATCGGCCCGCAGCCGATACTGTTTGCGCACCCGCTCGTAGAACCAGAGCGACACCATGTTGTAGAGGATGCGTCGGCCCGGCTTCCAGGAATGGCCCAGGCGCCCCTTCGTCAACGTAATCTGCCCCGGCCACTCGTCTTCCACCTTCAGCCACGCCAGCGGCAGCGGCTTGGCATTGACGATCTCGACCGTCAGGTCGGTCTCTTCGCCGACGAACAGCCGCGGGGTCGCGATGCGGCGGGTATAGGTGACCTCGGCCAGGGCGTAGCGGTCCCACAGCGCGGTGATGCCGGCGACCAGCCCCAGCAGCACCGCCAACAGGAACACGAGCGGATTGCGCAACCAGACCGCCGCGATGAAGAGCAAGACGGTCAACCAGTTCAGGGCGCGAGTCATGCCGCGGCGCCTTCCACCGACCAGCTCTCTTCGACCGGCACCGCCACCTGGCCGGCGATCTCCTGCAGGATGGTCGCGGCGCTCCGGCCGCGCACGCGCGTGCGGCTGGTGACCATCAGCCGATGTTCGAGGGCCGGGCCGAGCAGGCGTTTGACGTCGTCCGGCACCACGTAGCTGCGGCCGCGCATGGCCGCCAGCGCCTGGCTGGTGCGGTAGAGCGCCAGCGCGCCGCGCGGGCTCGCGCCGAGCTGGATCGCCTCGTGGTTGCGGGTGGCGGCCACCAGCCGGACGATATAGGTCTCGACGGCCTCGTGGACGAACACCCGCCGCACGATCCGTTGCAGGTCGGCGATCTCATCGGCGCTTACCACCGGCTGGAGATCGGCCAGAGGGTTGCTCTCCCGGAAACGCCGCAGGATCGTCCGCTCCTCCTCCTCGGCCGGATAGCCCAGGGCCACGCGCAACAGGAAGCGATCCACCTGCGCTTCGGGCAGGGGGAACGTCCCCTCCAGCTCCACCGGGTTCTGCGTCGCCAGCACCAGGAACGGTCGCGGCAGGGGGTGCGTGACGCCGTCCACCGTCACCTGGCGTTCCTCCATCGCCTCTAACAGGGCCGCTTGCGTGCGCGGACCGGCGCGGTTGATCTCGTCGGCCAGGATGATCTGCGCGAAGAGGGGCCCCGGCCGATACTCGAAGGTGGCCGTGCGTTGATCGAACACGCTGACGCCCGTGATGTCGCCCGGCAATAGATCGGGCGTGAACTGGATGCGCTGGAAAGTACAGCCCAGCGATTTGGCCAACGCCTTGGCCAGGGTCGTCTTGCCGATGCCGGGCACATCTTCCAACAGGACATGGCCCTCGCACAGCAGGGCCACCAACAACAGCTCCACGGTCTCGTCCTTGCCGACGATGACCCGCCCCACGTTCTCCTTGATGCGGGCGGCCGCTGTGGCCACCCTCGCCAGTTCGGTCATGAGCTTGCTCCACCAAACAAAAAGCCTCTACGGGCAAACCCATAGAGGCTATCAGCCGATGCCATCGGCGTTCACAGCGAGCCTCATCGCTGTGAAGATCATTGTACTCCATGCCACCACTTTGTCAATTCGCGCCGGCTTCGTCGCGAATCCCGCGCAGGGCCGCAATGGACAGCAGGAACATCACTCCGTAGATGGCGAAAAGCAGCACGTAGCCCAGGCCGGGCGATTGCGGCACGTTGGCCGTGAAGTAGTCGGCGATGGGGCCGCCGATGTAGGCGCCCACCGCGCCGGCGCCGGCGCCCGCCAGGTTGGAGATGCCCAGGTAGCGCGCGGCCTCGGCCTTGGGCACCAGATCGGTCCCCAGGGCCCAGTTCGCCGCGTAGAAGAAGCCCGTGCCGACGCCGATGATCGCGCCGCCCACGAAGAGGACGGTCAGGTTCGGCGCGAGCAGCGCAATGAGCGTGCCCCCCAGCGCGATCAGCGCGCTGATCGCCACCAGTCGCTTGCGGCCGAAGCGGTCGGCCAGCCAGCCGCTCGGCAGGGCCGCCAGCAGGATGCACACGCCGACGATCATCATCAGGATCGCGGCCGGCCCGGCCGCCTTCTCCCGCTCCAGCCCCAGCCGGCCCTGCAAGAAGTAGACCGCGAACCCCGACAGGTTGATCACCCCCACCAGGAACGCCAGCCGATTGATCACCCACCAGGTGAAAGACGGGTTGGCGCGGGCGGCCGTCCGGCCGATGCTCACCTGCACGCTGAACCAGACCCCGACCGCGACCGCGATCGCCATGGCTACCAGCCCGGCCACCCCCATCGCGGCGATCTGCGCCGGCACCGAGGCCGCGCCGTCGAGCAGGCCGGCCAGATAGCGCACCGCGGCCCCCATGCCCAGGATGATGGCCGTGAAGAGGGCGGTCATCAGCAGCAGGCGGAGGAAGGGCATCCAGTTGAGTCGCTCCGGCCGTTCGGCCAATGGCCGCTCCGGGATCAACATGGCGATGCCCATGCTGAGCGCCAGGATCACCATCGTCGTCAGCAGGCCGCCCCACAGATTGCCGGCCGAGATCAGCCGCGCGGCGGTGAAGGAGATCAGGATCAGCGGCAGCGGCACCTCCAGGATCGCCTTGACGCCCGAGAAGCGGCCGCGCTGCCCTTCGGGCACCAGGTCGGGGATCAACGCCTGTTGGGCGGCCTGGCCCGCGTTCGATGCCACCGACATCAGGATGGCCGCGGCGAAGAAGAAGGTGAAGCCCGCCATGCCGGCCATGCCCGCGGAGAAGCCGACGGCGATCATGCTGAGCAAGACGACCAGGGTGCCGGCAAAGATGTAGGGCCGCCGACGCCCCCACGGCAGGGTGGTGTGATCGGACAACATTCCCCACAACGCCTGCGTGAGGAGCGCCACCATCAGCGTCCACAGGCGGATCGTGCCGAAATAGGTGCCTTTTTGCGCCTCGCCCACGAACTGCTGGACGAGCAACGGAAACACCACGCCGTTGGTCTGCGAGAGGGCCGTCAGGCCCAGGAAGAAGATGTTGATGGTGATGTAGTCATACCAGCGGAGGGGGCGCGCCATGGGGTTTCCTTCCTTTCGAGAATGCGATGGATGAAATCGAGCGTCAGTTCGAAAGCCCTGGCCTGTTCGATGCCCAGCAAGAGGGTGTGGACCGATTGTTCGAGCCAGTAGGTCTCCTTTGTGGCCGAACGCACGCCGGCCGCGATCTCGGCGGGCGCGCGCGGGGAAACGGCCGTGTCGCGGCGGCCCTGCATGAGCAGGAGCGGCTGCTGGATGCGCGGCAGGCGGCGACGTACCGCGCGTTGCAGGTTCAGGAGCTGCACCGCGCCGCGCAACGGGTTCACGGGATAGCCCTGCCACAGCTCCGCGTTGCTCAGCTCGCCCTTCGGCACATAGGACTTGAAGGGCGCCATCAGGCGCAGGAGGAGGGCCTGCGCGGGCGACAGCGTGAGCCGCAGCGCAGGCGCATAGCACAGCACCGCGGCGACCTCGGGATGCTCGCTCGCCAGATAGAGGCTCAGGAGCGCGCCCATGGATTCGCCGCCCACGATCACGCGCTCGCAACGTGCGGCCACTTCGCGATAGGCCCTTTCTACGGCGCGCGTCCAGTCCTGCCAGGTGCAGCGATTGATGTCTTCCGGAAAGGTGTTGTGGCCGGGCAACAGCGGTCCGGCCACGGTGTAGCCGTGTTCGTAGAGGTAGCGGCCCAGCGGCCGCACCTCGGCCGTCGTGGCCGTGAAGCCGTGGATCAGCAGGATGCCGTCGGGGCCGCCGGGCCAGTAAAACGACTCCCCTTCGAGATGGGCATTGTGGATCATGCGACGCTGCATGGTTTGCCTCCTTATCTTCTGGCGAGATGGGCCAGGATGCGTTTGGGCAGCTTGCACACCATCGTGTAAGCCGGATCGTACATGTTGCCCAGGTCGTACTCGACGCATTGGCCCAGGAGCGTGCTGGCGCCGGCGATGTCCAGGCCGTATTCCTGCGCCAACCAGCGCAACATCTCGGTGGTGGCGTGCTGCACCGCCTGGTCGAGCGGCCGGGCATTGCCGAGCGCGAAGATGTAGTCGGCGTCTTCTCCGCGCGGCCAGCCGATTTCCTTGCCCTTCAGGACGTGCACGGTGAACTGCACATCGAAGGACGTCTCGATGCCGGTGCCGACGATCTCGCCATCTCCCTGGGTGGCGTGGCCGTCGCCCAGACAGAAGAGCGCGCCCGGCGCGAAGACCGGCAGATAGACGGTGCTGCCGGCCACGAAACGGCGGTAGTCCATGTTGCCGCCGTGCTCGGCCGAGGTCATCGTAGAGATCGCCTGCCCGCCCGCGGGTGCCACGCCGAAGCAGCCGAGCATCGGCGCCAGCGGCAATGCCAGCGCCTCCAGCCCGGGGGCCGGCTCGGCCGGCGTCGCGATCTGGCGTTGTCGGTCAATGCGCCAGAGCAGGCGCCGGCGCTCGGGCATTTGGCGCACGAAGCCGGGCTCCACCACATTCGGCGCGACCGGCGTGTAGGTGAAGCCGGTGTCGCGGTTGGGCATCAGGCGGTCGAAGTGGACCGCCAGCGTGTCGCCGGGCTCTGCGCCCTCGACGTAGAACGGCCCGGTGAGCGGATTGGGCCGCCGGCCGACCTGGTTGCCGTATTGATCCACCCCGTGCGCGTCGATGGTCGTGGTGACGACGGTGTCGCCGTCGGCGATGCGCAGGACGGGTTCGTGCGGCCCCAGCGTGTTGTGATAGTGGGTGGGCTGGAAGTGGTGCATGTGGCCGTCTTTCCTGGCTATCCTATTGTGCGAACCAAATGATATTGTTTCTTGCCCGAGCGGAGCACGACGAACTCGCCGCCGATGAGCTGGGCCGTGGATACGACCTGGCCGACATCGGCAACGCGCACGTTGTTGACATAAGCACCGCCGGCCGCGATGAGCCGTCGGGCTTCCCCTTTGGACTTGACCAGGCCGGTCTCGGCCAGAAGGTCCACGACCGGCTTGCCCTCCCCCTCGAAGGCGGCGCGGGGCAGTTCGGTGGAGGGCACTTCGGCGAAGATCTCGCCGATCTCGGCCGCGCTCAGGCCATCGAGCGAGCCGCCGAAGAGCGCCTGCGACGCGCGCTCGGCCTGGGCGAGCGCCTGCTCGCCGTGCACCATGCGGGTCACCTCGCGCGCCAGCCGGCGTTGCGCTTCGCGCTGCTCGGGCCGCTCGGCCACGGCCAGCTCCAGCTCCGCGATCTCCTCGCGCGTCAACCAGGTGAAGTAGCCCAGGTAGCGGATCACGTCGGCGTCCTGCTGGTTCAACCAGAACTGATAGAAGCGGTAGGGGGATGTCCGCTTCGGGTCGAGCCAGATGGTTCCCTGTTCGGTCTTGCCGAGTTTGACGCCGTCGGCGCTGGTGACCAGGGGATAGACCAGGCCGTAGGCGCGGCCGCCCCGCACCTTGCGGATCAGCTCGACGCCGGCCGTGATGTTGCCCCATTGATCGCTGCCGCCGGCCTGGAGCGTGCACCCGTAGCGGTCGTAGAGCTGGAGGAAATCGTAGGCTTGCAACAACATGTAGCTGAATTCGGTGTAGGAGATGCCGTCCTGGCGCTCCAGCCGGCTCTGCACCGAGTCCTTGGCGATCATGTAGTTGACGGTGAAGTGTTTGCCCACATCGCGCAGAAAGTCCATCATCGAGATCGTCGTCAGCCAGTCGGCGTTGTTGACGATGCGCGCCGGATTCGTGCGGACCTCGAAGTCCAGGAACTGGGCGAGCTGCTTCTTGATGGATTCGACGTTGGCCGCGATCTGGTCCTTGTCTTGCAGCGGCCGTTCGTGCGCCTTGCCGCTGGGATCGCCGATCAGGCCGGTGCCGCCCCCGGCGACCGCGATGGGGGTGTGGCCGAAGCGTTGCAGCCGCGCCAGGCCCATCAGCGCGAGCAGGTTGCCCACCTGCAGGCTATCGGACGTGGGATCGAACCCGATGTAGGCGGTCACTTTCTGGGTGGCCAGCACTTCGGGCAAGCCTTCGGTGAAGGCGTACACCAGGCCCCGCCACTGGAATTCATCGAAGACGTTGGTCATGATTCGGTTGCTCCTCGTGGTGTATAGTGTATCACGAAGTGCGGCTGCGGACAACCTCAGGCGGGTCGCAGCGCGGCATACATCACCTCCACCGGCGCGGGTTGGCCGGTCCACAGCTCGAACGAGCGTGCGCCCTGGTGGACCAACATGCCCAATCCGCCGATGGCGCGCGCGCCGGCCGCCTCGGCCATGCGCAGGAACGGCGTGCGCACGTTGTAGATCAGGTCGTAGACGACCTGATCGCGGCGAAACGGCACGGCGGGATCCCACGGCAACGGATCGGCGTCGCCGTGCAGGCCCAGGCTGGTGGTGTTGACGATCAGGTCGGCGTCGGCCGCCAGCCGGGCCAGGGCGGCCGGGAAGGGATGCGCCGACACCCCGGCCGCCGGCAGCGCGGCCGTCACCATCCGGCACAGCTCCTCCGCGCTGGCGACGGTCCGGTTGGCGATGGCCACCGTCGCGCCGGCCTCGGCCAGCGCGAAGACCACCGCCCGCGCCGCGCCCCCCGCGCCGATGACCAGCGCCCGCCGACACACCACCTCCTCTGCCGGCCGGCCTTCCGCTTCTGCGACCTGCCGATCTACCGCTTCGCCGACTTGCCGACTTGCCGTACCGCCGATGCGCACTCCATGCGCCCGCAGATCGGTGAGGAACCCGTAGCCGTCGGTGCTATCGCCCAACAGGGAACCGTCGGGCCGGATGACCACCGTGTTGACCGAGCCGATGGCCGCCGCGGCGGGGGTCAGCTCGTCCATCAAGCGGGCCAGCGCGGGCTTGTGGGGCACGGTGGCGTTGCTCCCCACGAACCCCAGCGCGCGCAACCCGCGCACGGCGTCGGCCAGGCGCTCCGGCGACACCGCCAGCGGCACGTAGACCCAATCGAGCCCCAACGCCGCGAACGCCGCGTTGTGCATGGCCGGGCTCAAGCTGTGTGCCACCGGCCATCCCATCACGCCGACCAGGCGGGTGGCGCCGGTGATCGTTGGCGCGGCAGCGCGGGATGGTGGGTGATGGGTGGTAGGTATCAGGGAATGGGTGCGAGGTATTAGCTGGTCCATTGGATTTCGGCGCCGAGTGCGCGCATGGTCTCGACGAAGTTCGGGAACGAGTCGGCGATGACGCCCGCGTCGTGGATCCGGGTGGGGCCGCGGGCCACCAGGCCGGCCACGGCCAGCGCCATGGCCAGGCGGTGATCGTGGTGGCTATCTACTTCGGCCCCCACCAGCGGCGTCGGGCCGTGGATGATCATGCCGTCGGGCTGCTCTTCGACGGCCGCGCCCATCTTGCGCAGCTCCTGACACACCGCCGCGATGCGATCCGATTCCTTGACGCGCAGCTCGGCCGCGTCGCGGACGATCGTCGTGCCGGCGGCCTGGGTGGCGGCCACGGCGAAGATCGGGAATTCATCTATGGCGCGCACGACGATCGCGCCGGCCACTTCGATGGCGGCCAGCGCACTGCCGCGCGCCGCGACGTCGGCGATGGGCTCGCCGCCGGCCGCGGGCCGCTCGTCGTCGTCGGGCGTCGCATGGCCGCGCGGCCGCACATCCGTCGCCGACGGCCGGAGGTCGGTCTGGGCCACGGTCGCGCCCATGGCCGCCAGCAGGTCGAACAGGCCGGTGCGGGTGGGGTTGACGCCCACCCCGCGCAGCAACACGTCGGAGCCGGGCACGAGCACCGCCGCGACGAGCGGAAACGCGGCCGAGGAGAAGTCGCCGGGCACATAGAGCGGGCCGTTGCCGATCAGCTTCTGGCCGCCGCGCAGCCGGATGGCCGAGCCGACCCCTTCGGCCGCCGTCTCCACCAGCACGCCGAACTGCGCCAACATGCGCTCGGTGTGATCGCGGGCCGGGCCCGGCTCGTGCACGATCGTTTCGCCTTCGGCGAAGAGGCCGGCCAACAGGATGGCCGATTTGACCTGCGCGCTGGCGACCGGCAGCGCGTAATCCATGCCGTGGAGATGGCCTCCGCGGATCGCCAGCGGCGGCAGCTTGCCGTCCTGCCGGCCCAGGACGGTCGCGCCCATCAGGCGCAGCGGCTCGGCCACGCGGCCCATGGGCCGGCGGCGCAGCGCCGGGCTGCCGGTGAGGATGCTGGTGAAGGGCTGTCCGGCCAGGATGCCGGAAAGGAGGCGGATGGTGGTGCCCGAGCCGGCGCAATCGAGCACGTCTTCCGGCTCGCGCAGGCCGTGCAGTCCCACGCCGTGCACGATGAGCGTCTCGGGGCCGGGCGCGTCGACGACGACCCCCAGGCCGCGCACGCAGCGCAGGGTGGCCTGGCACACGTCGGCTTCCACCCAGCCGTGGATGGTGGTGTCGCCTTCGGCCAGCGCGCTCAACAGCAGCGCGCGGTGGCTGATAGATTTGTCGCCCGGCACGGCGGTCGCGCCGCGCAGCGGCCCCGAGGGATGAACGATCAGTGTGGACATCGGCAATCCTTTCAATGCTTCACGTGCCAGGCACCTGGGAGGGTGCCTGGCACGTTTAGAGGATCAGGTTGCGGCGCCTGGCCTGAACTGCGGCCAGTTGCGTCCGCAGCCGCGCCTCGTCTTCCGCGGCGAGCGCGGCGCGCAGATCGGCGAGCTGGCCGGCGAACCGGTCGAGCCATTCCAGCACGGCCGATCGGTTGGTCAGCAGGATGTCGAGCATCATGTCCACGTCGCTGGCCGCCACGCGCGTCGTGTCGCGAAAGCCCGATGACGCCAGGGACCACGCCAGCGGGTCGCCCGCGGCATCCACCGCGGCCACCAGCGCCGCGGCCGCGAGGTAGGGCAGGTGGCTGATGGCCGCCACGGCCCGGTCGTGCGCCTGCGGCGAGAGCACCAGCGGCCGGCCGCCGACCGCCAGCGCCAGCGCGCGGGCCGTCTCCACGGCGGTCGCGGCGGTGCGCTCCAGCGGGCAGAGGACGAACGGCCGGCCGCGGTAGAGGCCGGCCTCGGCCGCGGAGAAGCCGGCCACCTCCTTGCCGCACATCGGATGCGCGCCCACAGGCTGGAGGCCGGGGGGCAGGTCGGCCATGGCCGCGCAGATGGCGGCCTTGCTGCTCCCCAGGTCCATCACCAGCGCGCCGGGCCGCGCATGGCGGCCGATCTGCGGGAGCAGGCGCAGGATCGTGCGCACGGGCGTGGCGATCACGATCAGGTCGGCGTCGGCCACGCCGGCCGCCAGGTCGGTCGTGCCCCGGTCCACGGCGCCGGCCGTCAGCGCGGCCGCCAGCGTCTCTGTGCTGCGGCTCACGCCGATGATGCGGCCGGGGCGAAAGCCCGGCGCCCTGTCGGCCGCGGGGCCGTCGCGCAGCGCCAGCGCAAGCGATCCGCCCATCAGGCCCAGTCCGACGATGGCGAGGGTAAACGCATCGTCCATGGGCGGATCACAGGGTGCGGCCCACGGCCGGCGCGATCTGGCGCAGGCTGGCGACCAGCTCGGCGAAGCGCTCGGGCTTGAGCGACTGCGCGCCGTCGGAGAGCGCCTTGGCCGGCTCCGGGTGCACCTCGACCATGATGCCGTCGGCGCCGGCCGCGATGCACGCCCGGCCCACCGCCGAAACCAGATCCCACTTGCCGGTGCCGTGGCTGGGGTCGCCGAACACGGGCAGATGCGACCACCCCTTGACCAGCGGAATGGCGTTGATGTCCAGGGTGTTGCGCGTGGCCGTCTCGAAGGTGCGGATGCCCCGCTCGCACAATATCACCTGGCGGTTGCCGCCGCTCAGGATGTAATCGGCCGAGAGCAGCCATTCCTGCACCGTGTTCATCAGCCCGCGCTTGAGCATCACCGGCATCCGCACCCGGCCGACAGCCTGGAGCAACGGGAAGTTCTGCATGTTGCGCGCGCCCACCTGCAGGACGTCGGCGTACTTGCTCACCAGCGGCACCTGTTCGACCGACATCACCTCGGTGATCACCGGCAGGCCCGTTTCCTCGCGCGCCTCGGCCAGCAGCTCGAGCGCGGCCTCTCCCAGGCCCTGGAAGGAGTAGGGGGAGCTGCGCGGCTTGAACGCACCGGCGCGCAGGATCGTGGCGCCGGCCTCCTTGACCGCCCAGGCGGTTTCCAGGAGCTGGCTGCGCGATTCGACCGAGCACGGTCCGGCGATGACCACGATCTGCTGGCCGCCCACCTGAACCCCGCGCACATCCACAATCGTGTTTTCGGGGTGGAAGTCGCGGCTGGCCAGCTTGAACGGTTGCAGGATGCGGACGACCTGCTCTACGCCCGGCAGCAGCTCGAAGTTGTTGTTCTCCAGCGGCCGGCCGTCGCCCACCACGCCGATGATCGTGCGCTCGGTGCCCTGGGATAGATGGGCCCGGTAGCCAGATGCCTCGACCTGGTTCACCACGAAACTGATCTCACCGGCAGTTGCGCCATGCTTCATCACGATGATCATCTTGTCCTCCCTTATGAAATGGATTTCAGGCTACTCCGGGCCGGGATACGCCGTTCGGCCCGGTCGTTTCGGGCGCGGCCGGATAGCTGCCCAAGAGCTTGACGAACGCGGCGCGGGTGAGCAGGTTGCTGAGCGCCCGGCTGACGCTGAGGTCTTGATAATGGCCCTCCATATCCACATAAAACACATAATGCCAGGGGCGATTGCGCCGCGGCCGGCTCTCGATCTTGGTCAGGTTGATGCCGCGGTTGGCGAACTCGCCGAGCGCGTGGTAGAGCGCGCCGGGCGTGTGGGTGGTGGCGAAGACGATGGAGGTCTTGTTGCGG
>Ga0272448_1004451_pt1 | contig 15965 bp, 12 predicted proteins | sample YNPCB0191_FD_202220 | JGI IMG/M metagenome (GOLD analysis project Ga0272448, IMG submission 202220) | Hot spring sediment microbial communities from Yellowstone National Park, WY, United States - YNP-CB-019-1 | ecosystem: Environmental > Aquatic > Thermal springs > Hot (42-90C) > Sediment...
ATGGAGGAGCTTCCTGGCGCTGAAGAGGCTAGAGGCTGAAGGAAGGCTCCCAGAGCACATAACAAGGGTTTCAATGCCAAGCTACTGGAAGAGGAATGGTAGAAGGGAGCTGAGGATAATTGTAAGAAATGACTGCAACAGGATCGACGATGAATACATGTACCTTCCAAAAGGGCTCAAGCTAAAGTATAAGGGAGAGCTGAAGTGGAATGGCAAGCAGGGAAGGCTTGAAATAGTCTACGACGAGGTGGATGAGGTGTGGAGGGGCTTTATGACAGTGAAATTAGAGGAGCTTCCACCCAAAGGAGGCAACAAGCCCCTCTACATAGACCTTGGCGTGATAAACTTGGCGACAATATGGTTCGAAGGCTTAAGACAACCCATAGCCTTCTCAGGCAAAAGAATTCTATCAGACTGGTGGTACTGGACAAGAAAGATAGCTAAAGAGCAGAGCAGGTTGGCTAGAGTCAACAGGGCGAAAACGTCGAGGAAGCTCAGAAGACTCTACAGAAAGCGCCAGAGGAGGTTCAGACATGCCGTGAACGCCATGACAAAAACCATAGTTGAAGATGCCTATCAGTTCGGCATTTCAAAAATAGTTCTCGGAAGATTGAAGAATATAAGAACAAAAAGCCACAATAACAGTAAAGCAAACGCCATGATAAACAACTTCTGGAGCTTCGACTACATAGTCAGGAGGTTCAAGGAGAAGGCCGAAGAATACGGTATAGAGGTGGAGGAGAAAAGCGAATACAGGACATCGAGCAAATGCCCACTCTGCTGTTCTGAGGACATAATAACAAGAGGAAGGCTCTTCAAATGCCTCTGTTGCGGATTAGAGGCGAATAGGGACGCTGTAGGGGTTCTAAACATAGGCCACCTCCATGGAGGTGGCGTTAACTGGGTGGTGGCTTTTAAACACCCCTTGCTTCTGAGGTGGAATGGAATGAGGTGGGAGCCTAGAAGGGCTATGAACAACCAACTAATGAACGCCTTAGAAGCAAGAATTTCCCGACTTTAGTCGTGGAGAGTGTCAAAGATTCGAGGTACTCTTTGAATTCTTTCTCAAATGGCATTAGGAATCGTTTGAAATGTTATCTTTGTAGGACATTAAATATGTTTCTAAATATCTAGAAAAGGGTTTCAAGGAGCTCTATGAGGTCCGCAAGGCGAGGACCAAGAAGTAAATTTTCATGAAATTTGTAGTTTAATTTTTGATGAGAAAACCTCTCAAATGAGTATATCAGAAACTTTTTATGATAATTTAAAAATTTATAAGCGCATACACAAGTGAAAACCTCGGAAGGGAGTAGAATGGCCCAGAGCATCCTCCACGAACCGCGACTGGATACCATACTGATGGTCGAGAAGGCCATCAGGGAGTCCAAATCGTACCCTACCAAAAAGGAGCTGCTGAAGAGCCTGCCGAAGCAGGTCCAGTTCCAGACCCTAAACCGAATACTCGAATACCTCGAGAGCTCCAACAAGATCGTGTTCGACGGACGCAGGATAATATGGGTCTTTCCGGACAACCCGAAGCTGAAAGAGCTCCTGGAGAACAGTGTCAGACTTTAATCAAACACAAAACAACAAAAATAGATACCCTAAGCCTTGGGGACCTCAATCATACCCGAACCTTCTCTCGTACTCTTTATGACTCAGAACATCTAAAACAACGAGAGCCACGCCCGATTCATCGGGGCGACTAGGGTGTAAATAAGACGATTGCCACCATTCAGATTGTACTTGTAGAGGTTGTTTATTCCATACTTCAGAACATAATATTTTGGAATTTTGCTTTCTACTCTCAGCATGAATAATGCATGAACTTTGATCTGAAGGATTAAGAACGCAAGTAAGACCTACATATGCATCTGTATTGCTGCTAAAATTATGAGTGAAAATCTGCCTCTGATAAGCATGTCATTCGAGATTAATTTAAGGAGGAATCGCTAGAGGAAATTATTCAGAATATTTAAGATTGGAAAACATGTGTTCCTTGAGCCTTAGGGCTATATTATTGATTTCTGAAATCAGTTCAAGTTTTGGAATACTACATTAATACCATTTGGACGAGTTTATATAGGCGCAATTTTGCGTTAGGAAAATTATTTAATGCACATTAGCGTAATGAAACAATAAAGAGGCGTGCTTCTTTGTCTGAAGTTTTCATGCTTTGGATTGGTGAGTCCAAGATTCCTATAAAGATTGATCGTGAATCCGATTTAGTAATGGATTCCACCATCAATTATTATAACTCTTCTCAGCCTCAGCTACTTTATCATGCAGGGAAGTTGTTTTTAGACAGCGGAGCCTTTACTGCTCGGCAGCAAGGAATACAATTGGAACGAGATCGAGTTGTGGAAATCCAAGAATTGTTTATGCCAGATAAGGCTGTTCCTTTGGACTATCCCTTTGCTTCTGGTATGTCTCTTTCTTTTATGGCAAAGTTGTGGGAAGCAACTAGGGAAAACATTGTTTTTTGGCAAGCATCTACAAAGTTACGAGGTAGAATTGTTCCTGTACTTCACGCTTGGAGCAAGTCATCCTTAGTATCCAATTTAAGATGGCTCCAAAGAGAAGCTGATACCGATACGATTATGCTCGGCAGTCTTGTCCATCCAAATTTTACAGATTTTTCTGGGTTTTTTGGCGACCGTCAGCCTAGGAAAGAACTAATTGATATGATTTCTTTGGGGATAGAAGCTGTCAGAAGGTATACAAACTTTAAGATTCACATCACGGGTTTTGGGTCGTCACCTCTATCTCTTCATTTAGCGTATTATCTTGGAGCTGATAGTACCGACAGTGCTGGCTACAGGCGTAAAGCAGCATATGGAAAGATTATTCTCCCCGGAACTGGTGAACGATATATGAGCAATAGATTTGCCAGTTTCGGAAATTCGAGAATAGAAGATACATTAGAGTTGATGTGGCTTAATAAGTGCAGATGTCCAATATGCCGTGGCGCCCCTCGGCTTTTGATAGAAGATTGGAAAGCTCGAGCAATCCATAATGAACATGTGATTAAACAAGAATGGCAAAGGGCACAAGATCTGATGAAGATCGGCGAGGATGCGTACGAGGCCTATCTTGAGCGTATTTATGAACGCTCAGGGCTCAAACATTTGTGGGAATACATGAAGCTCCGAAAACGTTATGTGCGAATTTCAGAAGCGTTGTTCGGAGAAGGAAAATAGTTGGAAGCAATAATTACTGACGTAAATTTGTTTCGCAAACTCTTCCAATACGTCACTCGTTTCATTGAAGTTGCTCATTTTGACATTAAGAAAGATATGCTGAGAGTTCGAAGCATAGACCCGCATGAATTTTGTTATGTTGATATAAAACTCTATTCAGAATTCTTTGAGGAGTACGCCGTTGAAAAGGAATTTAGTTTTGCAATAGAACTTTCGGAGCTGTCACGCATACTCACCGTTCTTACCACAAAACAAATTTTTATGAGAGTGGGTGAGGGCTACGTCAATTTCTCAACAAAAGAAAATTGGGTTATGACATTTGGAGTAAAGTGGCTGAGGTCCGATCCTTACATTTTGCCTGAACCTAATATTTTTGAGTATGAAGCAATAGCTAATATTTCAGCCAGGGAATTTGCAAACATAATTCAAAAGGCTTCAGCAATATCACACGAAATCTCTTTTTCAGCTGAAGTGCCAAACAAGTTAATGGTATTTGCGATCAAAGAACATTATTCTTTTACGGCACATCCTTCCAGCTCACATTTCCAAATTAGCGTGAAACAACCTGTTTCTGTATCGATAATTGCAGATTACCTTAAATCACTTACTTATTTCATAAGTAAGTGCGAATCCGCAAAACTATTCATTGGAAATGATAAACCTCTTAGAGTTGATCTAATTTACGGAAACAAAGGAGTATTCTCATTATCACTTTCTCACAAAAAGAAAGATAAACTTAAAAAAGAAAAGCATGACCGAGCTGGTACCTCGCTTCCGAGAATTTCCATGAAAATTTTCGAAAAGTACTTAATTCAGTTATCACGGTATCCCGACGGGGCAGACCCCCAAATACTCGAAATAGCAAATCTTGAAACAAAGGGGAAAGACTGCTGGCGACTTAGCGATATCTTAACTCTTGCTTATAAAGACAAAGGGAAAATCAAACTAACACCACTTGGCGAGGCCTTTGCTTCTCTTTATGAGAAAGATGAAAAGAAGGCGAAGCAGTTCTTGCATATATTAGCTAAAGACACCATAATACCATACAATTTAATGATTGAAACTCTGGAAACTCCTGTTTCACAAGATGAGCTGCGTGAAAGAATAAATGCCATTTTAGAGAAAAAGGCCGGGTACAAGATTAATGGACAAGACACAAGTACTTTATTAGAAATAGCGAAGTGGTGTGGTGTTCTAACTAAGAAATCAAATCTTTTAAGTTTTAAAGAGGATAAAAATAATTAATAGATAACGTGAGAGAAGATGACAATAGCAAAGGTATATGGTTTAAAGGAAAATCCTTTCGAACCTACCGGGGCAGCGGTTGGTAAGTATCCATTTGTCCCTCCAGCTAATTTTCCAATGCTAGAGCGCAAGATCGAAGAGGCCGGAATTGAAAAGAAGCTTTATGCTTTGTTAGTAAACAGTCCTCATGGTGCTGGCAAGAGTACAACAATGGAATATCTGAAAATAAAGGCAATTAATGGTGGTTATCTCTCGTTTAGAGCGCCGGTGATTTTAACCAAACTCTCTGACTTGAACCTTCGCAACTTTGTTTTAGATGTTCTTCAAGAGGCGAGCAATTACGCAAAAATAGAGTCGTTTGACAGGTTAAAAAACGAAAATCGCCCGTCCATACTTCGAAAAGCGTTAGTAGATGTATTATCACAAATATCAGCCAAAAATAAATTAATGCTATGGATTGTTGATGAATTCGATATTTTAGCAGACAGACCACGAGAAGAACAACAAATTTTTCTCCAGTTTCTTAGAGGGGTGATAGACGATCTCGCTATTTGTGATGTACCTATCGCTTTTATTATGTCTCACACAAAATACTCTTCTCGCGAGTTTGAAGCACATCTCTCCCAAGTACATGAACCTTTTAGAAGTAGGCTCGTAGCATCTCTTCCTCTAGCCTATAATTTTGATGAGGTTAAAAAAATAGTTGAACTGCGTCTAAAGACCGTTCGTGAATTACCCCTATCCGAAGGCGACTTATCTCCTTTCACAGAAGAATCTCTAAAATCACTCTACGATATGATTCTTTCAGTTAGAGGAACAGATACTCTTGATAATTTCAGAGTTTTTGAGAGAGTTTGTCATTTTGCTCTAATAGAAGGAGCTAAACGAGGCTTGTCAAAGATAGACACTGCGCTGATTCAAGAGCTATTTAAAGAATATGGATTAAAGGAATTACCGACCAGAGAAGGTCGTCGCATATCAATAAAAACAGCTCAAGAAATAGCATCTCTAAAGTTGAAAAGCACGATGGAAAAAAATGAGGCTATTTTACAAGGCATTTTGAGGGGAATTGCAAAAAGCACATTGTTTGCGGAAATGACTCCTACGAAAATTCAGACATCATACTTAGGACAAGTTGGAGATGGAAATGTTGGTATAAGCTCTTTATCATTGGACTTATTACAGCAAAATAAGGCAATTAGTATTTTTTGGATTTTAGCGACAAGTAAAACAGGAATAATTCAAGAAAAAGATATTGAAGATATACTCCAAGTTGTAGCCCCTCTACTGAAAGAATATGAAAAATATTCTCACATTACTCTTTTTTCGTATGTTTCTAGTGTTGAAACACTTAAAACGCGATTAAATTCTTTCACAAGAACTATATGGATCTCAAGCGGGCTAGCTGAAGACCTTATTGGCTTGGGCGTAGGAACAGAAGAAGATCGTGATATTTTAATAAAATCATTCGAAACCGAAATTGCGCCATTACTATCTCAGCTTATAACAAGAGAAACAAGGGACATCGTCGCACCTTTATCTTCGCCAGCTTTGGAGGCAATTCAAACAATTTTTGTTATAACTGCAAATGGTCAGAGCTGTTCAAAAGAAGCCATTCGTCAAATAAATAAGAGATTGTTTATGCGAAAGAGTATGTTGCAAGAAAGGTATATAAACGAAGCTATCCAAGCAGGGTTTGCTAGTGAAGAAGCTGGACAAATTGAACCTTCAGTTCCTAAAGCACACAGATTTCTGTTGGAGTTACTAGATAAAGGCCCTCTAGAATACCAAGAAATAACTGAAAAGCTTGGAAGCGCAAGCGAAGCAATTGTTAACTCAGCAATAGAGTTTAGCTTAGTTTATAGTGATGGAACCAAAATCGTAAAGCATAGATTGGCTGATTACGAAAACAAGCTCTTACTGACCATTAAAAATTTACAGAAGGTTTTGGAAGACGAGGCTCTTGCACAGAGTGAGCCCGGAAAATGGATCGAATGGCTTCTTAAAGCATACGAATATTATAAGAAAAGTGGTCATGCATATCACACTTACATAGTGCTTTCAGCAATCGAGAAACTCGGCCCGTACATAGAACAAGAAATTAAGAAAGTTTCACTTGAAGCACCTCGTCAAGCAACTGTTGAAGCTGTACCTCAGAGACTTCAAGTGCCTCAGCTTTCACAAAAAGAAATGCAACCGCCGGTAATCGTGACTCAGCATCCACCTCCAACGCCAACTGGAACAGTAGAAGACGCAATATTGCGGACCCTTCAAATTGTAGGTGCTATGTCGATTCAAGAGATTGAGCAACAGATAAAGAGCCAAGGTTATGAAGAAGATATAAGGTCAACCGTTTTCAGACTCATTCTTCGAGGTAGATTGAAAGTTGTTTCAGCTGAATGAATCATGCAGATTTTTTAGATCCAGGACTTATCCACGAGTAGACTTGTCTAAAGTGCCTAACTGGATAATCGCCCTTTCATTTTACAGCTTGCCACTCATTGAACTAAGTTCCAAGAAATTAAATGAAAAAGAGAAAAAAAGAATGCTATCGATGGAAGTAAAGGAAAATATAAAGTTTTGGAAAAGGGCTAGAGGAATTGAAGAAGCTGATGAATTGGAGTATAAATACTTTCTTGAAGGAATAGATGCCATTAAGGTTAGAGCGATTAATCCGGAAGATATGAACGTTCCGTTATCTGACAACCTACTTATCAGTGATATTCTGGGTTCCGAACAACTCAAAGCCAAAATGTATTACCTTTCTAAATTTGGTTCATGGCTTGCTACATATTGGACTAATGAACGGTACACTTTATATGAAATGACGCTTTTTTGGTTATTGATTAGATCCAAAAACTTCACACCGTTAATTCAAAAAATGCTTTCAGATCCTAGAATTTATCACATAGGTTTTCAAGACATGCTAATACCAAGCCAAGATGGAGTTTCACGAACTTTAGTCAAGAAATGGCTTAAATACTTTGGGCTTATTGAGCGAGATCATATAAACCGTTCTAGATTAGCTACTTTGTTGCTATGTTCTTCTGTGATGGAAATTAACGAAAAAATTGCTCAAGTAGGGAACTGGAAAGAATATGTTAGCAAATTGTGCCGACATCTATCTAGCACGTTTTCCATTTCCGAAGTCGCTGTTGACTTTAGCATCTTGTTAGATTACATTTACTCGCAATTAGAGAGGTCCACAATTGAAGGTTTTCCTTCTGGAAGAGGACATCGTTGGCTTCCTTCAAGGCCAAGTGTTCAAATTTTGGAAATAAAAAGCCCAATTCCGTTATCACTCCTAGAATCGATCCAAGTTTCAGAAATAAGAAAAGCAATTCTCTTTGAGGGATAACCATGAGTGGGGAGATTTTAACGGATCAAGAGCGTGAGTTTCTTTGGACTTTAGAGGAGATTGAATCCATTCTAATTGCCACAGGATGTTATGATTTTGTCAAATTGAAGGATTTATGCAACCGAATAAACATGGATTTTTCGCAAGCGCTTGACCTCGCTAGATCCCTTGCAAAAAAGAGATTCGTGCTTCTTGATTATTCAAGTGGTGACCACCTCATTAAAAGTAGAATAGGAAGCGTGATTAAGTCAGTATACCACACAACCACATTGGTTCAAAATAGATATGTCCGCGACGTCTCTGATTTGAGATACTTGCGTTTCATTAAGCAAATCCCTAAATTGAGCATACCATTAAATAAAAAAGAAACAATGGATTCGCTTTTAACTTATCTCGAAAATAGGGAGGACCCAGTAAAAAATATTTTAGAATCAGCAGTTTCATCAATTGCATCGCGATATCTTATGGTAAGCGCTTTTCAACTGACTGCTGCAAAGAAAATTTTAGAGCTACTTAGCAAAAAAGAAGGCAATTCTCTTGTCATTGTTGCTGAGACGGGTGCTGGGAAGACACTTGCCTATCAATTACCATTACTTCTATGGATTCTGAATAAGAAATTAAAGGCTTATTTCCGTGAGGGCTCCATAAAAAGAGCAGATAAAGTCATAAATTGCTCAGCTCTTTTGTTATTTCCGCGTAAAGTCCTCGCCAAAGACCAGTATGACGAACTCATTGACTTGAACGCAAGACTAAGTGATGGCCTAAAGAAGCTTAAGCTTCCAAGTGATTTGGCATCATTTTCACAGATAAAAATCGAGCGAGATTTCGGCGGTGTTGGCTTAGAAGAAAGAACAAGAATCTATCTGAGTTGTCCTGATATTATTATTACAAATACTGATACTTTAAAACGGCGTTTAATTAACCCCCTATGTAGCTCTATATACAAAAAGGGAGTTGATTTAGTACTATATGATGAGGTCCACCTATATTATGGTTTATTTGGTGCAAACGTGGCATCATTAAATGCTCGACTTCAGAATCTGTTACCAGTGGGCCCTGTTTTTGTAGGGATGTCAGCCACGATCGCAAACCCGCAGAAACATTGTCAAAAGTTATTCTCTATTAAAGAGTTACCATATATTGTCACTGATAGGGAGGATGCTCTCGTTAACTATTCTTTAGAACATCATCTGATTGTAAAACCAAGAGCGGGTAGACCCTCTTTAGGTGTTTGCATTGATACTACTTCTACTCTCCTACATAATCGTCGTGACGGTACTATGGAGGCCCATCGTCTGAGAAGTGATTTGCGCCCGAAGACCCTTTGTTTTGTTGATTCGCTAGACCTTGCAGGACGCTGGGTTTCGGATCAGCTGAACTATGAATATTTCCGTAATTTTTCCTCTGTTAAAAGGAGGTTCCGTAGAGGTTATCCTATTCACTTTGCGCCTTTAAGTAGAAGAGAACATGCTCAAGAAGTAACATGTATTGACTGTAAGGCTGGCCGTGATGTGCTTGCAAGCATATGTGGTGAATATCAGCAAGGTCGATGTTGGTGGTTTTCTCAAGATAGTGCCGAACCAGTAAGGTGGATAAATTTACCGTCTGGTGTAACTCCTAATGACAATATTCGCGTTAAAAGACTTACAAGTCAAGAAGTAGAACTTTCAGAACTAGAAGACATTTATTCTTTGTTTAATCATCAACCTACAAATTTACCCATAGATGCTCTTGTCGCGACGTCGGTGCTAGAAGTTGGGGTAGACTTTAGAGGTATAAAAGAGATAATCATGTATGGTGAGATTAGGTCACCATCCAGTTACAAACAAAAAGCAGGGCGAGGGGCTCGAGAAGGAAATTTGGATGATGGGTTATTTGTTATGACAGTTATTCCTCCCTCTCCTTTGGCTAATTTCTACTACAGGCACTTTTATCGACTTGTTTACCCCTCGTTATCGCCTTTGCCTCTTGAACCGCGAAATCCAGATATCGTCCGTTCCCATGCATTCTGTGCTGTTTTTGATTTTCTTGCCTTGAAAGGTATCGATGTTTTTAATGTGATAGCTGCCAAGAAAGATCCAAAGCAAGTCGAAGAAGATTTTGAAAATGCAATTCGATTTATTATCAAAGAAAGAGAGAGTCTTAATGAGTTCGTCATAAGATATTTGAGACGCTTGGGGCATCCTACGAATATAGCTAAAGAGATCGTTGAAAAAGCAATCGAAAACGCCTTGGAAGTGCTTAACAAACTATCTTCTGAATATGAAATCAAAGGAAATAAAAAAAGACTTGTCATCTGGATATTTGAGGCATTTAGAGATAGTGGAATAATGGCAGATTTAGAAGACGAAATTAAAACAGACCTTGAAATGGGCAAAGAAATAGGAAAAATTGCAGACTCAAAAGTATTAATTACATCAGCAAAAAAGAAGCTTCTTAATGTAATTTCGCTTCTTGGAGAACAATACTGTCTCGAGAGGAATCAAATACAGCAAATGCTTTCACAGCTTGAGGGATCATTATGAACACGATTGAAGATTTGAAAAAAGCTATTGATGAGCTAAAGTATAAAGCTCGACATGACCCGAAGATTTCAGACAAAATTTATGAGGCTCTTGTAATTGCCGCAAGAGATCTAATTGAGGCTTTGAAAAAATTAGAAGAAGCAAAACAAATTGATGAGGCTCGTATCAAGACACTGTATGAAAATACTCTAAGCCTTTCTATCATGCTGGATGAGATAAAGCGAGTTCAAAGGGGCGGATACCCTTCTTACATCGATGAATTTGTGCCGAGTATAACCAATCCGCCTTACACTATGCCTAGAACATTATTTGAACCTCAGGGTGCTCAACAAATTTCCCTTAATGTTTCCGGCCAAATGTACGCTGAAAGAGCCGAACTTGCACTTGCTTTACTATTTCCTGGATCAATAACTTATCGTTATGGTTCTCCACCAGTTAAAGTTTCTTTAGGAAGATGGTTTCAGTCTGGTCGCGCACATTTATCATCTATTCACGACTTATCTCCAAAACCTGAATTTGAATTAAAACTAGGAAACAAGTTCTTGCGAGTATATAAACCATTAACTCTAAGAGCGTTTCGATTGCAAACTCAACGTCTTATTTGCGTTTCATGTCTTTCACTTTCTGATGGTGATGAAACATGTGGACATTCAACTTTGCAGCATCGAGCTAAACTACCATCAAATTATGCTATTGTAAGAAAGTTAGAATTGTCGCGAAAGGAAGCTGATAAAAAAGCTTTGCAGAAACCCATGTCTTTAATTGTACCAGAAGCTACATTCCTCCCAGAACTTGAAGTTGGAATGGCTGTAGTGGGCTTTGAAAGAACTGCAACTGTAAGAGGAACCCCTCGAATTGTACGAATTGACTATGATCCACCGATAGGCATTAGGCTTATAACTGCGGGTATTTCCTTCAAGACCAATATACCTAAAGACTTTTTGCAAAATATCCTAAATACTGACTTGATGTTAAGACGTGATATGATTTTGCAGTTGCTTTCAAACAAACTTTCCGAATTGATGAGCGATGCAGGTCTTCCATCTTATAATCATGAGCTTCTTTTATCTTCATTGATCTCAGTAATTGGACTCGATGACGTCGTAAATGAAAAAATAGTTGAGGGTAAATTACATGAAGAAGGCTTTATTTCTAACATCAATGCCGCTATTGACCGTGAGCTAGCATTTTATGAGAGTATAAGGCCTGATCCAGTATTGGTCCAAAATGTTATGGAATCACTGCAAAACTTCTCCGTCACAGAGGAGGGTCTTCGCTTGAAACTTTACCACACGATCTTGCATTCGCTAGCTCACGTGCTTTTACTTGCTACAGCAGTCACATCTGGATCGCAACTTGATGATCTAGACTATCTCATAAGACCAGAACATGAAGAAATCGTAATATTTGACTCTGTCAGTGGAGGAAATGGGTCCTCAGAAACCGCCTTTGAGTTTCTCTCTGAGCCGGGCAAATTTACTGTTGAAACATATTGGCAAAGTGAGGAAAGAGAAGAAATATACAGACCGAGAAACTTTGATGAGACCGCCTTTGAGTTTCTCTTACCTTGCATAAATGGAGTGGCAGACCGCGTTTTTCTTTTCGGTAAGGTTTCACCTCTAGAAAATGAGATTAAGCGAAAACTGAGCGAACTTCTAGATAAAGAAAAAACTCATGAGGTAGCAATAAGAAGAGTTAGAGAGTATGGAAGATCAAGGCTATTCCCAATTAGCATAGGTTATCACGCAATGGATTATTCGAACAGATCACAAGAAGCGGATCGCTTCAAAGAAATAGCTGGAATTTGCTTACACGGGTGTCCAGAGTGTATATCTTTAGGGAAAAAGTGCCATCTCGGGTCATTTCAAGAGAAGTACAGCATTAGCAAGTATGCTCTCGATGAATTAGTAAATTATGTAATGCGAGAAGTAACGTTAACTGAGCCGCCTATAAGCGACATTCTAAGTAATTTAAAAAATCACGGTATTGTTGTAGTAAAAGGCGTCTGTAATGATCAAGAAGCTTGTAGCAAGCTTGTGGACAAATTGAATATGCTGATTATGGGGCTCACCGGAAGAGAAGTTAATGGTGGGCGTGTTAAATTCACAGGACATTGGGTGAGTACAGATTCCACTTTTGAAGGACTGAACTACCATTACATGTTTCGGGTGGTATAGTTGGTTCATGTTACTCAAGAGAATATTTCGCTAATAGATGTTGATCTTCTTATATCAGAATGCATTCAAGCAAACAGAGGGAAGCTTGCTTTCGCTTACTTTATTTCACCATTCATTGCAGATTTTAAAATCCCAACAGCATTGATCAGATTTGCAAGCAATGTGATTAATGTGTCTGATGTGGAAAATTTCAGCGACTTGATAGGTTTATTAATTCATTATGGTGGGAAAGTTTACGTTGTTGCAAGGTCTCCTTTAGATCTAAAAAACACTACGATTTCTCCGTCATTTATCAAGAAGCAAATCAGAATGCTTTTGCAACTGCATCAAAAAAGGTGTGAAATTAAATTTAATTCGAGACTTCATGCGAAAGTGACCGTAACTTCTCAAGGAGTAGTTTCTGGTTCATTTAATTTAACGGAAAGCGGGCGGTTTTTTAATCTTGAAGAAGGGCAGTTCTTCCCTAATGTTGAAGGCGAGTCTAAGAAGAATTACTTGGAGAAGTTAGCTTGGGCAAAAGATCTTTTCGAGAACCGTTCCAGACCCCTTAGTGAGGACGATTTAAAAGTCACTACTTGAAAGTTTTCAGCGCACCCCTATAAAATTCACAAATTTTTCAATGTCATTAAACGAGACTATTAGAATACTGTTTGGTCCATGTAATGACCTAAACTCTACTAATGCTTTTTCAAAGCAATTTCTAATAGGTTCAACTTTTTGAGCAGTCTTTTCAGCCTTGCCTCGTTTAACTATCACGAAGCCATATGGCAATTTAAACAGGTTTGAGATGTCACCTTTCATGGCTTTTGTTATTACATCTATGGCTTCTATCTCAAATGCAGCATATAGGCATCTTTTTATGCGAGCTTTTTGTTGGACAAATCGTTTGTATTGCAGATCAAGATCATCTCGCGACAAAATGATATCCAAGAGCTTTCTGTACCATTCTGAATACTTGGCATACCACAGTACGTCATGACGGATTGCGAGTCTCCCAAGCTCTGATTCTTGACTCTCTTCTATGTCAACTTCAAAACCAAGTTTTTTGCCCAATCTGCACAGAAGAACTTTCATGTGGTACGCTTCAGCACTTTCACTTTGAGCTTTATTAATTTGAGTGCAATTCTTTACGTTCCGCATTATTGAATCTCCATAAATCGCGTTAAGAGTTACTTAGGAGAGTCTATTAAAAACTTTATATTAATCAAAAATTGTTCTTGATGAACTCATTAATATCTGCGAGAACAAACTATCGGATGCAGAAAGTCTCGTAACTCATTTACCCATTAAATCAAGCGAAAGTTTGGAGCGGGCGAGTCTCTATCTCGATCTTGCTAAAACGACGAGGATAAACGAGAGGTTCTTGAGAGCCTAATAAATATAGCAAAAGCTCTATCTCTCATAGAGCAGGGCTGTCAAGAAGCGGTCGAAATTATTGTTGCTATTATAATAGCCGTGGCTCTGATATTTGTAATTGCATTTTGGAGATTTGCAGAAATGAAACATGCCAAGCAATAATTGAAATTATAACACGAATCAAGTTTGGCAGTGGTTAGTAACAACAATAAAGTTTTGTACTTAGTTAGGTGTGAGGATTACCCTATTTTAGTTACTATTTCTACGATCTGTGTTTTAGAAATGATTTTTAATCGTCGAGTTTATTGGGCAGTTCTGGTTTCTTCCCCTCTTTTTGCTACAGTGCTTGGGTCATAGTTAAGATGGGACTGATTATGCTTTCAATCATTTGTCTTATGTTTGAGCTGCATTTTCTGGTCTACTTATCAGTTTCTGCGACGCCTGATCCTCGAACCGCCTCATGGCCTCACGAATTGCTTCGTTTCCAGTATAGCCCAGCATTTCAGAAACCTCATCAAATCGCTTGAGAAAGGCCTCTGGTACCTTCAACGTCACCTGTTTTGACTTTATCTGCCGATCTTCTTCCATTTTTCATCACCTATTAAAGTCAAAAGATCACTTTAATAAATAAAAGCCAAAGAGGAAAACTTGACACAGCTTTGGCTCTTTTTCTCCATTAAGAATGTTATCAATTGACAATTTTTTGGTATTATTGATAGAATCATCATCCCTCTCTCGGAAGCATTTCCTGTAACCATTGCCTGAACATTTCAGCTTGTCTTAGAAGGGATTGACTCCATCTTTGGACTTTATCCCATAATCTTTCAACATCATCCATCATTCGAAAAGCATCCATTATTACATTAAGGTCCAATTCCTTTAAATCTTTTATTTTACCCCCTCTCACATCGATAAGCAATGATCTGAGTTTAGTTCTAAGCGCCTCGAATTTACTTTCAAGTTCTTTTAATTCTCTTTCTTCATCTGACACCGGATACCAAGATTCAAGAATCTCTAATTGTCTGTGGATATCATCGATTTCTCGCTCGATAAAGGTATCGAAATGTTGTATTAAACTCTCAGCGATGCTAGTTACTGGGATAATGTTGCTTGTCCGTTCTCGGTGTCTTTGGAAAATTTCTCTTATCTCTTGGGCTGTTCTAGGCTCTGGTAATCTTGGTATTTCAGACATTTTTATTCGTTATGTTTTCTATAAAGCTTGCATATAAAGCTGCTGAAAAATGATGGGCACTCTAAAATTTGTAAACATTAACCATTTGTAAAAATTGAGGTCAAAATAAATCTTTTTGTTAATTTTTTAAGTCAATCACATGTGAAAAATTTCAGAAAAACTTAATTTCACATTATCATCTATATATTGGAAGCTGACGTATATGAGTGGTTCAAATTCAGGTCTCGGACTCCTTGCAGCGATAGCAGGAGGTGCCATTCTGGGTCTGGCAGTCCTGGGCATTCTTTCCGCTTATTCCGAATCAAACGCCATGGGTAAACTCCCGGTCAGAAAGGACAGGATTTTGATCGAGAGGACTGAATATTATGAGAAAGGCACGAAATGCCATGGCATTGAATTATCCAAAACCGAAGTTTTCGAGCCCAAGGCCTTTACAAATTATCGTAGCAGTCAGTTTGCGAATGCTAACAGGAGACTGACCGCATAAGATTGGAGAGGTGACAGGAGCTGTGCGGGGGCCGATCTTTCGCAGAAAGCGATCGAGCTACTCAAAAGGTATTGATGCAGAAAGAAGAGTAAAATCGAAGTTGGAAAGCAAGGGGTAGCTGGTCAGGCAGAGCAAAGGTAGCCGGGGGCCGTATGATTTGTATGCTATGAAAGGCGGCAAGAAACTCTTTGTGCAGGTGAAAAGTGGCATTTCCCCTTTAAGCAGTTTCAACTTTTTTATAAAGTTCCAGCACCTTTTACTTACTTAAATCCTTTCAAATCAGCCTTTATGAAGACGCAGCACTCGTTCTTCTTGAGCCCACAATCGATGTTAACAGAAATATAGTAATAAAAGTTTAGGGAAATCTTGCAGTAGTAGCACTACCGCAGTCGGCAGTAGTTTAAAACTATCCTTCGTCCCCCACT
>Ga0272448_1004454_pt1 | contig 15962 bp, 11 predicted proteins | sample YNPCB0191_FD_202220 | JGI IMG/M metagenome (GOLD analysis project Ga0272448, IMG submission 202220) | Hot spring sediment microbial communities from Yellowstone National Park, WY, United States - YNP-CB-019-1 | ecosystem: Environmental > Aquatic > Thermal springs > Hot (42-90C) > Sediment...
TCTCAAAAGGATAGGCGGTATATACATTGTAAAAATCATTGATCACGAGGGGTTCGGCAGCTGTGGTAATCTCCAGCTGAACATAGCGGAAAGCACGGTACCATAAAGCCTGATAAGTTCTCCTGTATCCTCCTTCGGGGAGGAATACATCGTAGTAACCAATCATTCTTTTTCCTTTAATCTCATTTCTGTTGTCTTTTTCTTTTTTTTCATCGAACAGACATTCGGCATAACGGACTTTTATGGTGCTTCCTTTCCCTTTCGAGACACACAAAAGAGGAAATCCCATTGTCATTTTCTGATTGTCAAGAAGAAGAGTGATGGAAGAGGCAGGCGGAACCACAAGGCTGTCGTTTCCTGTAAGAAAATTCTTTTTACCGGAAGCAAGGGTAATATTTTCTGTGCGGACAATGGCAGGGATCCTTTCAATGGAATGATGGAGCAGTTTTACCCTGCGGGGTTCAAGAAGCAAGGGTCCATGTTGACCTGTGTACCGGATATTCACTGAACCAAGCCATACGGGGATGTCCCAATGACTGTCGTTGTAGCCGGGTTGTTCCCATCCCCATGGGTAAAGGCTTCCGATGATGCTGTCGTTAGGATTAATACAATACCATCCGCTGGCAATGTCTTTTTGATACATCCATTCCACTGGCCTTTCCCTGAAAGCAGTGTTTAAATAAGTTTTCCATGTTTTGTCGTCGGTATTCACTACTGTATCGGATGGATAGTGGGCAACGATAAGCAGGCCTGTTTTAAATGAACACTGGGCATTGGCTTTCTGGTGTCCGAAATTATTTACCTGCACAGCAATCACATTTTTCCCTTTCTGCATGAATGGGGCAATGTCAATGGTTTCATAGTTCCAGTGGTAAAGATCGTTTCGGGCAGGGCCCATGCATACATATTTCCCGTTGACATAAAGGCGGTAAAGATTATCGGCCGAGATGTGGATAATCAATGAATCGGGTTTGTGTTCCAGGGTAAATGTTTTGCGGTACAGTTCAACACTGTATTGTTTGAAGTCGGCCTTAGGATGGGTTATCCAGAATCCGCCATGGCGGGTGAAGGTTTTTAAAGGATACCGTACAGCGGGGTAATTCAATTCTTTTGTTTCCTGTGATGAAAGAGAAAGCCAGGGGCACAGGAGCAAAAACCAGCATATTTTTTTCATCATCAAATTATTTTTAAAAACAACAAACAGTTTTTCTATGCTTTCTGTTGCCGGAAGTGTATTTTTAACGGGAGAGATATTATTCTTATTGTAAAGAAGAAGATTATTCTTCGTTTTCAGTATCTATCTGGTTGAGGATTTCGTTAATATTTTTTTCGGTCTCTCGGAGTTTGTTGCGGCATATTTGCAGCAATTCAGCAGCCCGTTTAACCAGCATTGAAAGTTCATCGGGGTCACATTCTCCCGATTCAATTTTGCTGACAATGCCTTCCAGTTCTTTCAGTGATTCGGTATAACTAAAGGTTTTCTTGCTCATGGGGTACAGTTGATTTTTCGGGTATCATGGTTCTTGGCAGGGTAAAGTAAAAGCGGCTTCCTTTTCCCAGTTCACTTTCCACCCATATTTCGCCTTTATTTTTTTCAACCAGTTCACGACAAAGAATTAATCCCAGGCCTGTTCCTGGTTCCATGTTGGTTCCGCGGGTGGTAAAACTTTTATCAATGCGGAAGAGATTTTTCTGATTTTCCTCGCTGATGCCTACTCCATTGTCTTCTACTGAAACAAGCACGTCAGTGTCACGGATAATGGCCTGAATGACGATCAATCCGTTTTCCGGAGTGAATTTGATGGCATTGGAAATGAGGTTTCGCAGAACGGTATTGATCATTTCACGGTCGGCATATACGAAAGTCTGGGGCATCACCCGGTTGGCAAGGGTAATGTGTTTGGCATTGGCATTGAGATGAAGGAGCTTTTTGTTTTTATCGGCCAGTTCATATAAATCAAAAACTTCCGGGCGGTAAGTTATTTTCCCTGTTTGTGAACGTGACCAGTCAAGGAGATTGGTCAACAGGGTATGCAATTGCTGGGCCGATTCATTGATGAGCACAAACACCTCTTTCTTTTCGTTGTAATCCCCGATTTGTTCATTAATAAGCATCTGGGTAAGATTAAGAATGCCGTTAAGGGCATTGCGTAGATCATGGGCAATGATTGAAAATAATTTGTCTTTGGTGCTGTTCAGGATTTTCAGTTCTTCTTCCGATTTCCGGAGGAGTTCATTGGCGCGTTGAATATCGGCAATGTGTTTTTCTAATTCTTCATTCAACTGATGTTTATAGCGGTAGCCTCTGAGAATGACAAGTCCGATTACGACCAGGAGAAAAGCGACAACAGAAATAAAGTAGATGATGTTTTGTTGGCGTTTCAGTTCAATGGCTTTGATGCGGTCTTCGGCCCGCAGGTTTTCTATTTCCGATTCGAAATCTTTTATCTTGCTGTCCTTGAAGTTCAGGTCGGCCTCCATTTGTTTTTCCTGCAGGTACTGGTTGGTTATCCGCTGGTAAATGCTGTCGCTTATGATGGCATAATTGCTGTAATAGGTCAATGCTTTTTTGTAATCATTTTTCTGGAGGTAGTACTGATGGAGAGCAAAATAGGCCCTGCGTTGAAGTTCCAGATGATGAAGGTCAATGCCGAGGCTAAGGGACTGTTGCAGGAAAGGATAGGCGCTGTCAGCTTGTTGGTAGGCAAGATAAATTTCCCCGATTTTTCGCGATCCGAGAGCCCATTGGTAGGTATTTCCTGAAAGTTTTGCATAGCGGAGGGACTGCCGGAAATGTTTTAAAGCTTCCGAAGTATCTTTCTTTTCAAGATAAAGATTTCCCAGGTGGTTGTATGTTACAGAAAGTCCTGCATAATCTTTGATTTTATGACGGATCTCCGAAGAACGGCTGAAAGCTTCCCATGCTTTTTTATACTTTCCCCAGTGCTGGTAGGCAAGGCCAATATTTACGAGCGTAGCAGCAATTTGAGTTTCGTCCCCCAGCTTACGCCGGTATTCAAGGGATTCTTCATAACATTGAAGGGCGGTCATGTAATCTTTCATGTTCAGGTACACATTGCCCAGCAACACATAATTGGCACCCAGTTTGTTGTAATCCTTTAATTCAAGGTTGATTTTCAGGGCATACTCCAGGTAATCAATGGCTTTGCGGTAGTTTTTCTGTTCCATGTTAATGGTGGCAATGTTGGCAAGTGCACCGGCCATTTCTTTTTTGTTGTTGTATGTGAGACTTATCTTCAATTGATCAAGATAATGCCGCAATGCTTCGCTGTACATGCGGAGGTTAAGATAGTATCCTCCCAGATAACCGAGGGTGGTCATCACGCTTTCCGGGGTTCCTGATTTTTTACGGATGTCAAGGGCTTGCTGGTAATATTCAAGGGCCTGCTGATGAAGGTTCTTCTCGCGGTACACCAGTCCGATATTGATGTATACCGCAGCAAGTTCTTCTTCCATGTTGAGTTCTTTCCGGATGTCGGCACTTTTCAGATAATATTCCAGCGCCTGATCGTATTGCCGCATTTTGAAATAGATGCTCCCGATCAGGTTGAGCACTTCGGCCCTTTCTTTGTTGTACATGGCGGGATCGAGCAGAAAGAGCGACTCTGAGAGTTTCTGCAGGGCTTTTTCATTGTCTCCCTTATCGCGGTATATCAAGGCCATGCTGTTAAGCAGGGAACTGATGTATTGTTTGTCTTTTGAATTTTTTACGTATGAAAGAGCTTGCTGATAGGCGTCAATGGCCTCCTGATACCGGTACTGGCGGTGAAAGACAGAAGCAAGCATCTGGAAGGCTTTGGAAACCGAAAGGGAGTCATTCTTTGCCTTGTATTGATTAAGGGCATTGTTAATATATAATGTTGCGTGGTCAAATTCATTCTTTTCCCGGCAGATATTTCCCAGCAACAGATAAGTGGCCGCCACATTGTCGTCGTCTGTGGCCAGGGTAAATGATTTGATGGCATCCACCGCATAATTGGCAGCTTCAGAATATTTCTGTTTATAATAAAAAGCACTGGCTTTGTTGTACAAGGCTTTTCCTGTTTCAGCGTGATTTTTGTATTTCTGGGAAAGAGCCAATGCCCTGTCGGCGTTTTTAATGGCTTCGTCGGGCAGGGAAGAAACCTGCAGGGCGGCTATCTGATTATATATAACAGGAGCATGCACTTCATTTGTTTGCTGCAACTCTTTCGTCAGGCTGTCAATGATCGATTGCTGCCCGGAAAGAGTCAGCGGCAGGCACAAAATGCTTACGTGAATGAATTTTATAAGTCGTGTTTTCATATTACGAAGGTAAAAGTAAAAAATGTTTGTTAAAATGTGCCGGAGTTTTTGTTAGAAAATGTTAACCTTTTGTTAAACGTGTATTTAATGAGAGGGAAGAAATTACATTTTTCCTTCCTGCATTATCTTGCGGTAGGTAGCTGGCGACATGCCGGTTTTGTGTTTAAACATTCTGGAAAAATAAAAATTGTTGTCAAATCCCAGCCGGTCTGATATTTCCTTGAATGGCATGGAAGTAGAGGCAGCGAGTTCCCTGGCCTTTTGTATTTTAAGATGCAGAAAATAATGGGCGGGTGCCATTCCCGTGTACTCTTTGAAGACTTTTCTGAAACGTGAATAACTCATGTTGAGTTCTCGTGCTATTGAGGCAGGAGAGAGGCGGTCGTATATTTTTTCATGCATCATGGCTTTAGCCATGTTGATGATCCGTTCGGGTTCAGAGCCGTCGTATTGTTTCTGAAAGGGGAAGGCATACAGCCAGCCGAGGATGGCCAGCAATTCGCCCGAAGCCATTTGCTGGAAAGCCGGCTTTTCGCTTTCGACAGTGTTGCATACATTGATAAACCGGTCGATGAGATGTTCATGGATGCCAGGGCAAAGGATCGGTTGTTTTTTCAAAAGAAATTCTTTTTTCTCCCAAAGGTGGACAAGGGTTCCGGAAAACCCAATCCAGTATTCTGTCCATCCTTTTTCAGGCAAAGGTTTGTAACGGTGCCATGCTCCGGGGAACAGGAAAATTATTGTGCCCGGGGAAACATGGGATAACGGATAATTTTCTCCTTCAAAAATTCCTTCGCCGGCAGTGATGTAGATGATCTGGTAATCGGAAAGAATTCTGCCTTTTTCCCACGTGAATATGTACGACGAAGGATGATCAAGGGGAGGATATTTGGATCCAGGCTGGATGACAGAGTAGCCACAGGTGGTAATGTATATACCAAAACCGGCATCTTTGTCCGAAACAGGTGGGTATTTGGCAAAGGCATGATTTGTTTTTATCATGTGAATCAGAAAAAATATGTTTTCGGTAAGGCAATGTGATTTCTGTAAAATTAAAAAATCCCGGATTAAGAAAAAATGATTGTGATGGAAGAAAATAATCACTCATAGCCGCTGAATTAGTAAAAAGAAAAATTTAAATGAGGAAAATAAAAATGGGAACTTCGTTTCGGCTTCCTTTTTACTCCGTCCCCATTAAAAAATGAATGTCTTTGAAATTAAATACAAATCAATTTACACACTTTTAGAGATACTCCTCATTTATCAGGGAACAGAAATAAAAAATACTTTTTAGTTGGGTGTTATTTTCCGGCTATTGTTTTTGCAAGCAGATGATTCATCACAGGGGGAGGGTAAAAAATATTTTCTTCTTTTTAGTGTCCTTCAAGTGAGATAAAGAAGTAAATTTTTCCGTTGGCCTAACAAATGGGATGAATGCTTTGTTTGTTTTTCATAAAAAAAATTAACTTTATTCTTTAAATCTTGAAAGAAGAATAATATCATGAAAACAAAGTTATTATTTGCTGCAGCAGGATTTCATGCAATCCTGAGCATGGGCCAGGGACCTCAGCCCTGCCGCCCGGAAAATTTTGAGTCTTTCCGGTTTTCTTATTCTACTGAACAACTGGCTAAAAATTCCAGTGCCGGCATTATGAAAAAAGCTGCCGAAGCCCGGAGTCAGATGGAAGAAGTGATTAAGAAAGGACCTTATAAACCTGATGGCAACTATAATAAACTGGACAGGCATCATCTTCCCGAATGGTTTAAAGATGCCAAATTTGGTGTCTTTCTTGACTGGGGCATCTGGTCTGTTCCCGGGTATGGACGGCAAGGCTATCATGGCAATTATTATCCGGATACTTACCTTGGCTATATGTACAATAACGATGGCACAAAAATGGATTATCACAAAAAATATTGGGGTGAAGACTTTGAAAGAGATGATTTTATTCCTTTGTTCACGGCTTCCCGTTTTAATGCTGAGGAATTTGCCCAGTGGTGTGTAAAATGGGGTGTGAAATATGTCGTTCCTTTTTGTAAGCATGGGGATGGATTCTGCATCTGGAACAATTCCTATACTTTCCGTGATGCGGTAGACATGCCTCCTCACCGCGACCTGCTGGGCGAAATGTATAACGCCTTCCGCCGGTATGGAATCAAATGCGGATTTTATTATACGGTATATGAATTTGAATATCCTCTTTTAGCCAAGGGCAATCTTTATGTAGGCAATGTGACAGCCCAGAATGCCCCTGATCCTTCACGGCAGGAAATGACTCCTTTTGATCCGCGGAAACATAACAGAAGAATGTCGGGAAAAATTCCGGTCGAAAATTATTTGACCGATTATTTTGTTCCTTCGCTGAAAGAGGTAATTGATGTGTACGATCCCGATATTCTCTGGTTTGATAATGAATGGTACAATACAGGGGAAAAGAACAAAACCATTTTTGTGACTTCTTATTTTTATAACAAAGCTGAAGGACGGAAAGAAGTGGCAGTAAACGACCGTTTCGGGACAGATTCACGTGAGCTTCACGGTGATTTCTATACCAGTGAATATCATGTGATTATTGAAAATCGCGATCACTACTGGGAAGAGAACCGTCCCATGGGATATTCTTACGGATATAATTGGGAAGATAACGATTCATCCATGCTGAGTGCCGAGAGACTCATTGAAATGCTTGTAAGGGTTGTGGCCCGCAATGGCAACCTTTTGCTGATGGTGTGTCCTGATGGCGAAGGGCGGATTCCTGCCGAACAACTGGCACGGATGAATGAAATGGGAAACTGGCTGAAAGTAAACGGCGAGGCCATATACAATACCCGTCCCGCTCCAAAAGCATGCGACGAATCCAATATCGGCGATCATATATGGTATACGCAGAGCAAGGATGGGAAATACACTTATGTTCATTTTTTTGAATGGCCGTCAAAAGGATTCCTCATTTTTAAAAATGCCCGTCCCAAATGGGAAAAGAAGACATACCTGCTGGGATGTGATACACCACTGGTATGGTGGGCAACTGAAGGCAAAGAACCTTATATGTACGTAGAACTGCCTCACGGGATGACCGAAAAAACCGCTCCCTGCAAATATGCATGGGTGATAAAATATGAGAACTGGTAACGGCAGTTATTGTTTTTTTATCCTGCAGGCAGATGGATTGACATGATTTATGTCATGGAATTTTTCCTCCCCGCTTTACTGCAATGAAGCAGGGAGGGAATCTTTTTATGGCATAAAAATTGTTATATCTTTGAATGTTTTTTAGCTGTGTGTCTTGCGATACCCCCGCTTAATAAATAACGTTTCGGCGTTACAGGCTTTTCAGCTGTTGCGTTTTATTTCTTTTACCCTCATCAGTATTTATTTTACTAAAAGTTCCCTTAGCATCGATGAAATTGGCGACTACGAATTTTTATTGTTCCTTGCCAGCGCTCTTTCTTTCTTCTGGGTAACAGGAATTGTCCAGTCATTGTTGCCTTTATATAATAGCAATAAAATCTTTTATCATGATAAATCGCGCAGCACAAGGCGTTCTCCTGAAATATTCAATGCGTTTCTGTTCATTACGTTTTTCAGTCTTCTGGTAGTGCTGATCCTGTTGTTCTTTCGTAAACATATAGCTGTATATGCTTCCGTCAAGCCCATTCCTTATTTCAATTTGTTGTTATGGTATATTCTTTTGAGTAATCCGGCCTGCCTGGTGGAATATATTTATTTGTTAAGAAACAAAGCATTAAAAATTCTTTCGTATGGCTTTTATGCCTTTACCCTTCAGACTTTTGCGGTGTGTCTTCCGGTGATTTTGGGCTATGGGCTGCGGGGTGCTCTTTATGGATTAATTGCCGCCAGTGCCTTCAGAATGTTATGGTTGATCATTATGCTTTTCCGTTACAGCCGTTTTGAATTTTCCTGGCCTTATCTGCGGTTGCATTTTCATCTTGGAATGCCCCTTATCCTGAGTACTCTTCTCAGTGGTTCTGCCCAGTATGTGGATGGAATTATTGTTTCCTCTAAATTCAGTCCGCAGGATTTTGCTTATTTCCGTTACGGGGCCAAAGAAATGCCCCTGGTGGTCATGCTTGCCAGTGGACTGAACAATGCCATGTTACCGGAGTTTTATTCAGAGAAAAAAATTCAGCATGCTCTTTCAGCCATTAAGGAAAAATCACGCCGGTTGATGCATTTTCTTTTCCCGTTGACTATTTTATTGCTGATTTATTCCAACGACATTTATTATTTTCTTTTTACCAGGCGGTTTTACCGCAGTGCCGACGTGTTTATGGTGTATCTTTTATTGATTACCAGCAGGCTTTTGTTTCCGCAAACCATTCTTGTGGGCTTAAAAAATACCTCGGTGGTGATGGTGGCTTCTGTGCTGAGTATTCTCATGAATGTTGCACTCAGTCTTTTGTTAATCCCTGTCAATGGCATTGTGGGGGTGGCTGTGGCTACTGTCATCGTGTATTTTCTGGAAAAGGCTGTTTTGATGGCATATAATTATTTCCATTATCACATCAGGCCTTCGGCCTATACACCGGTAAAAACATTTTTATTTTATTCCCTTGTTCTTGTGCTATTGTTTATTCTGATTGACCGCCGTATCATCATGTTGCCGCGTCGTTAAACAGGATAAAAGAATCCTGTAAATACAGCATGTTTTTATCCTGTTTTATTTTAGATAAATACACTATTTTTGTTACATTCAAAAAAATATATTATCCATGAGCTTTTTCAATCAGATTCTCAGTAAACTTTTTGGGACAAAATCAGAACGGGACATTAAGGAAATCATGCCTTACGTGGAGAAGATCAAAGAGGAATATGAAAAATTGCGAAATCTTTCCCACGATGAGTTGCGTCAGCTGAGTCATGAACTCAAAACTAAAATCCGGGACCATTACCGTGCTGAGCAGGAAGAGATAGATCGTCTCAAAGCCAGAATTGATGATCCTGACATTGAGATAGAGGAAAAAGAAAGACTTTTTGAAGAAACCGAACGTCTGGAGAAACTGATTGACAAAAAAGTAAACGAGATTCTGGACGAATCGCTTCCGCTGGCTTTTGCCATTGTCAAGGAAACCGCTTACCGTTTTGCCAATAATGAGAAAATTGTGGTTACTGCCACTGAGTTTGATCGTTATCTGGCCACTGTTCGTCCTCATGTTGTCATTGAAGGCGATCATGCCGTGTGGCATAACCGCTGGATGGCCGGAGGGTCAATGATTACATGGGACATGACACCTTACGATGTACAGCTGATTGGCGGAGTAGTATTGCACCAGGGGAAAGTTGCCGAGATGGCCACCGGCGAAGGAAAAACGCTTGTGGCTACCCTGCCTGTCTTTCTTAATGCACTTGCAGGGCGCGGCGTGCATGTGGTTACGGTAAATGATTATCTTGCCAGGCGCGATTCGGAATGGATGGGTCCCATCTATGAATTTCACGGGCTTTCAGTGGATTGCATAGACAAACACCAGCCCAATTCAGAAGCACGCCGTAAAGCCTATCAGGCCGATATCACTTACGGAACCAACAATGAATTTGGTTTTGATTATCTCCGCGATAACATGGCCATCTCTCCCGATGACCTTGTCCAGCGGCAACACATTTATGCCATCGTGGACGAAGTGGATTCAGTTCTCATCGATGATGCACGGACCCCTCTTATCATCTCGGGACCTGTCCCGCGCGGAGAGGAACAGGAATTTGAAACATACCGTCCCAAAGTGGAAACCCTTGTAAATGCCCAGCGAAAACTGGTTACCCAGGTGCTGGCCGATGCCAGAAAGGCATGGGAAGAGGGAGATAAAGAAAAAGCCGGATTGTTAACCCTCCGTGCTCACAAAGGGCTTCCCAAGTATAAGCCTTTGATTAAATTTCTGAGTGAAGAAGGGGTCAAAGCCCAGATGCTGAAAACAGAAAATTTCTATATGCAGGAGAATAATAAAAATATGCATATAGTAACGGATGAACTCTTTTTTATTATTGATGAAAAAAATAATGCTGTTGAACTTACAGAAAAAGGCATTGAACTGATTACTTCTTCTTCGGAAGATCCTGGTTTTTTTGTCCTTCCTGATGTGGGCTCAGAAATAGCCAATATTGAAAAGGAAAATATACCCCCTGCCGAAAAAATTGCCAAAAAAGATAAGTTGTTGCAGGAATATGCCATCAAGGCCGACCGGGTTCATACGGTTCACCAGCTGCTGAAGGCTTATGCGCTCTTTGAAAAAGATGTGGAATACATTGTGCAGGACAACAAGGTAAAGATTGTGGATGAACAAACAGGGCGTATTCTTGAAGGACGGAGGTATTCCGATGGATTGCATCAGGCCATTGAGGCAAAAGAAAGAGTAAAAGTAGAAGCAGCCACCCAGACCCATGCAACCATCACCCTGCAGAATTATTTTCGTATGTACAAAAAACTGGCAGGGATGACAGGAACTGCCGAAACCGAAGCCGCTGAATTCTGGAACATCTATAAACTCGATGTGGTGGTGATTCCTACCAATAAACCTTGCATCCGGAAAGACTATGATGACCTTGTGTATAAATCCAAGCGCGAAAAATACAATGCAGTCATTGAGGAAATTGTCCGGCTTGTGGAAGCCGGCCGGCCTGTGCTGGTGGGAACAACTTCCGTTGAAATCTCTGAATTGCTGAGTCGCATGCTTACCTTGCGGAAAATTAAACACAATGTACTGAATGCCAAACATCATCAGCGGGAAGCAGAGATTATTGCCGAAGCCGGTAAATCCAGAACCGTTACCATTGCCACCAATATGGCCGGACGGGGAACCGATATCAAACTCACTCCTGAAACCAGGGCCGCAGGAGGATTGGCTATCGTGGGGACTGAACGTCATGAATCGCGGCGGGTTGATCGTCAGCTGAGAGGACGTGCAGGACGGCAGGGTGATCCGGGAACATCACAGTTTTTCGTCTCGCTGGAGGATGATCTGATGCGGCTTTTTGGTTCCGATCGCATTACCAGTATCATGGACCGTCTTGGATTAAAAGAGGGAGAGGTGATTCAGCACCCCATGATTTCGAAATCTATAGAGCGGGCACAGAAAAAAGTGGAAGAAAACAATTTTGGTATCCGCAAGCGACTCCTTGAGTACGACGATGTGATGAATTCCCAGCGCGAAGTGGTGTACCGTCGCAGACGTCATGCTCTCTTTGGTGAACGAATCAGCCTCGATATTGCCAATATGATGTTTGATCTGTGTGATTATTTTGTGGATGTGCATTATGGAAGTTCTGACTATCAGGACATGACCCTTGAACTGATACGTATCCTGTCTGTGGAGCCTCCTTTTACAGAAGAAGAATATTATAAGTTGCCGGAAACAGAATTGAGAGATAAACTTTACAACCTTCTTCTTGAGACTTACAAAAGAAAATCGCAGGCAATGGCTGCTCAGGCTTATCCGGTAATTAAGCAAGTGTATGAAACGCAGGGAGGAGTATATGAAAATATTGTGGTGCCCATCACCGACGGATTGAAAGCATTTCATGTGCTGGTCAACCTGAAAAAGGCTTATGAGTCAAAGGGAGCAGAGGTGGTAAAATCTTTTGAAAAAACAGCCATTCTGATGACCATTGATGATGCTTGGCGTGAACACCTTCGTGAGATGGATGACCTTAAGCAGTCGGTACAGAATGCAGCTTATGAGCAGAAAGATCCGTTGCTGATATACAAACTTGAATCCTTCAATCTGTTTAAAGAAATGATTGAAGGCATTAACCGTGATGTGATTTCCTTGTTGATGAAAGGATATATTCCCGTACAGGACCCCGGTAATGTTCAACGGGCTCAGGCTCCGCGACGTACCGATTTAAGCCAGTTGCGTACCCAGAAATCAGACATCGGATCTTCACTGAGACAACCTTCTGCCATGCCGCCGGGAGGACGTATGCCTGCAGGCAATATGCCACAGGAACCCCGTCCTCAACAACCGGTGAAGGTAGAAAAAAAAGTAGGGCGTAATGACCCCTGTCCCTGCGGCAGCGGGAAAAAATATAAAAATTGCCATGGGGCAGGATTATCCTGAAAAGGATAAGGGTTCCGGTTTTTTGCTGCAGGGAATAATATTTTTCTTTATTGTTTCTGTATTTCTTCCTTTGCATGCCGAAATCATTCCTTCGTGGATTCAATATGGCCGTTTTAATACTTTTCTTTATAACCCTGCCTATACAGGCAATGGGGTGTTGACAGGATCTTTCTACATGACCGATGAAGGCATCCTGGGCGCAGTGGAATTATCTCCTGAGTCATGGAAACAGGCCTTCGGGTATGTGTACGATCAGCCGGTTGGCCGTCATGCCTTTTTGATTGCTCATCCGCGGATGGGTTCCGGAAAAAACTTTTTTGTCCGTTTCGGAACCTGCGGAACATTTTATCAAACTAACCATGAAGTTGGGATCAGCGAAGGCATCATGCTGCAATGGTCGCAGTTTAGGGCAGGAATAGCCTGGAATGATATATTGCTTATTCATGATAGGATCCATTCTTCTCTTTCATCTTATTATACTGTTTCGTATGATATCAAAACAACTCATGTGCTCTTGATGCCTCAGGCAGGATGGTACACCAACTATCGTTCATCATCGTTGTATACCATGGCTATCAATGGCGTTTTTTCTTACGCTCTCCTTGGCGGCGGTGTGGTAACCGGCAATGCTGTTGCCAGAGCATTTCTTAATGCAGGGATACATGTTAAACAAAGTGCGTTATTAATTGGGGTGGATGGATATCCGCTTGAAGGTCCTTTTTCTGCCGAAAAGCGTTTTTCTTCATATCATCTTATGATAAGAATTCAGTTGTGAGAAAAACAAAAAAATGAAAAATGTTTATCTTTGGAATACATCGTTTATTTTTTATGATAAAACCCACATGATAAGTTATGTTGATACAAAGGCGGATGAAATAAAAATTCAAGCAGGATGATGAATGTTCCGGACTTGATGCATGTGGGTGTCATCCAGCCTTTGAAAAAAACTTATACGTATGAAAAAAACTGCTTTGATTTTTTTGTGTGTTGTGCTGGTATCTGCCTGTAAAAAGAGCGTCGATCTGCATCAGGGCAAACCGGCTTCCTTTACCGTTGCCCGCTGTCCTGAAGAGGTTGGTTTTAGCAGTGAACGGCTTGCCCGCATTGATTCATTGTTGCAACGGTATGTAGACCAAGGCGTGATGCCCAATGCCGTTACCTTTGTGGCACGTCATGGCAAAATCGTTCATCACAAAGCCTTCGGCTGGAGAAATATAGAAAAAAAGGAACCGCTCAGAAAAGATGATATCTTCCGTATTGCTTCGCAAACCAAGGCAATTACAACCGTGGGACTGATGATGTTGTTTGAAGAAGGAAAGTTTTTACTCGATGATCCTGTGGGCAATTATCTTCCTGAATGGAAAAATGTAGAAGTGCTGGATACCATTTACATGAAAGATACAACGTGGAAATCACATAAGGCCAAACAACCCATCACCATTCGCATGCTGCTGTCGCATACTTCAGGAATTCCTTATCCCAATGCCATTTATGAAAAGTATAAAATTCCGGGGGTGAATTCTCTGGAAGATGAGACCATTAAAGACATTTCGGAACGAATGGCCAAATTGCCGCTGGTGCATGAGCCGGGGGCGCGCTGGACATACGGACTGAATCTTGAAATTGCAGGACGATTGATAGAAGTCTTGTCGGGAATGCCTCTTGATGTATATCTTCAGAAACGGGTTTTTGAACCCCTTGGAATGAACGATACTTATTTCTATCTGCCGGAGGAGAAGAAAAACCGTCTGGTTACTTTGTATTCCAAAGACAGCATGAATGCTCCTTTAAAAGTGTGTCCCATTGAACAGAATCAGGTATTTCCCTATTCGGGAGCCAGGAAAGTATTTATGGGAGGAGCAGGACTGGTAGGCACCATTGAAGATTATGCCCGTTTTTGCCAGATGTTGCTGAATGGTGGCTATTTCAATGGCCATCAATTGCTGGGCCGTAAAACAATTGCGTTGATGACCACCAATCAGATTGGTGAAAAAAATACATGGGATAAAAATAAATTCGGACTGGGGTTTGAACTCTTTGGGGAGGAAGCCGTTACCAAAACATTAAATTCGCGCGGTTCCTATAAATGGGGAGGCATGTACAGCACCGATTATCTTATTGATCCGGAAGAAGATTTGATTATGCTTATTTATACCAATGCCCATCCTTTTCCCAATCCTGATATTCATGTTAAATTCCGCAACCTCGTGTATCAGGCTTTGATTGATTAAAAGATGAACAGCAGGCAACAGTTGTATCAGGGGAAACAGTTATTTGGTTACCGCTATAGCTTCCTTATCTTTTTCCTGAATATTCTGGCAGGCTTTGGGATAGAATATGCAGGAGGAGGCAGGGGAATTACTGCTCCGCCATTTCCGTTCAATGCAATTATTGTTGTTGAATTGCTTCTTTTTCTTCCGCTGGCGTATTATTTATACCGCCACCGGAAGCTGGTGCAGTGGCTTACAAGTATTCCTGCAGCCAATGCCTCTATTGCCCTGTATGCAATGTTATTATTGATAGGGGGGACAATCCCGGCAGAGCCTTATCCGTCTTCGTCTTTCATTCATCGGGCAGGGCTGGATCATCTTTTTCATAGCTGGCCTTATTTTTTGTCCTCCCTGCAGCTGATCATTGTCCTTGGACTGACGGTGGTAAAGCGGATATTTCCTTTTACCTTCCGGAACCTTGGCTTTTTTCTGAATCATTTTGGATTATGGATGGTGATTGTATCTGCTTCGCTGGGGGCAGGTGATATGCAGAAAGCAGTTTGTTACCTGTATGAAAATCGCCCTGTCTCTATGGGAGTGGATCAACGGATGAATCCTGTGCAGTTGCCTTTTTCTCTTATGCTCAAAAAGTTTTCCATTGAAGAATATCATCCGGAAATTATTCTCATTGACAGACAAAAAGCAACGGCATATATTCCATGGAAACATCCTTTTGTGGCGGGAGAAGAAAAAGATTCGGTGAGAGAATTTCGTGGTCACCGTTTTGTACAATTGCAGTATTACCCTTATGCCCTTTACAAAGATTCATTGTATGTGGCCTGTGATACCTTCGGTGCTGTGGCAGCCGTTTGCCTGCTTATTGATGGTCACCGCAAAGAATGGATTTCTTCAGGCAATGCGTTGCATCCTCCCCGGATGTGTGTACTCGATAGCAATTATTTTGTGGCTCTTACGGTCCCAAAGGCAAAAAAATACACGTCGGTAATTACCTGTTTCGGGAAAAACAAGAGTTATGATTTCTTGCTGCAAGTGAATAAACCAGTTACCATCCGGGGATGGACATTATATCAAAGTGGGTATGATGAACAAAAGGGAAAATGGTCCGACCTGAGTATCATAGAACTTATCCGTGATCCATGGCTTCCTGTGGTGTATGCAGGGATTATCATGCTGTTGGCCGGAGCCGTCATGCTCATTCTTCTTACTCCCCGTTCAAGGGATAAAAATGTTTCTTCAAGGGTTCAAGGGCAATGCGATGAGCAATTGAATCAATCATAAAAATATTTACATGTAAAAGATTATGAGCTTTCAAATAATAGCCATCATCATCATCCTTTGCTGGATTTCCGGAGCGGT
>Ga0272448_1004456_pt1 | contig 15957 bp, 16 predicted proteins | sample YNPCB0191_FD_202220 | JGI IMG/M metagenome (GOLD analysis project Ga0272448, IMG submission 202220) | Hot spring sediment microbial communities from Yellowstone National Park, WY, United States - YNP-CB-019-1 | ecosystem: Environmental > Aquatic > Thermal springs > Hot (42-90C) > Sediment...
ATTTTTTTATGGTCTTTTCGGCGCCCAAAATTAAGTTACGTTCAGCGCCCTCAATATCCGCTTTTATAAAATCCACTTTTTCTAACTTGCTTTTTGTCATAAAATCATCAAGGGTTATCTGAGGGACAATTCTTTTTTCCTTACCACGATTTATAACAGAAGAAGAACCTCCAAAACTTTTTTTCAAATTTATAGAGAATTCTATTGGGCCAGTTGTTTTGCCTAGAGCTAATTCATTAATGAAAATATTGGTGCAATTATTTAATAAAATATTGTTTGATAAAAATTTAGCGATTTCGGAAATTGGTTCAAAAGCATAAATTTTTCCGCCTTTACCTACTTTTTTCGCCGCAGATATCGAAAAAAGACCAATATTTGCTCCGGCGTCTATAACGACATCATTCTGTTTTATAAAAGCCTCATTGATTTCATACGGACCTTCTTTCCCATCTAAGACGTCAACTGGCAAAAAGCCTTCAAGCCAATTAGTTTTTTCAGGGGGATAAATAATATCTAAAAAATCTGTTTCCGCAAATCCTCTTGACGGAATCAGAAATTTAAAATTACGAAAGGTAATTAGATATCCATCCTTTTCCTTTTTTATTTTTAATTCCTTATCTTGAGTTGCTAGCCAACTCAAAAAAGAGTATTGACCATAAAATAAAGATCGTATCTTTCCTGGTAGAACCAGTGAAACAGCATGGAATCCATTTTTCTTTACATATTCAATTCTCCATTTAAGCTTTTTCAAAATATTCATAGCTTTTGCCCTCGTGTATTTATTATAAAATTTTGTAATTATTATATCAACATAGTAATATTATAATAATTAATAATTTTATGAAAAAATTCATAAAGAAATCAATAAGAAACATTAAAAGATTGCTAGATAAAATTATTGGAACAACCGTTAACGAATTATACTGGCGATCTCGTAGCAACGCGTGGGCAGAGGGATATCTCTCGCCACAATCATTTGCACATCCACATCGGCAATTTCTTATAGAAAGAATTTCTAGATACTCGCCGTTTGAAAGTATCCTTGAAGTTGGTTGCGCCTCTGGTCCAAATTTATATCTTCTTGCTAAACAATTTCCTGATATAAAACTTTATGGTGTTGATATTAACAAGAGGGCAATTAAGTTAGGACGTAAATGGTTCACGGCGAAAGGCATTAACTGCACTCTTTCTGTACACAAAGCAGAAGACTTAAGGTCATTTCACGATAAAAGTATTGATATTCTTTTTACACAAGCAGTGCTTGTCTATATAGGGCCGGATAAAATTGAATACGCGTTGAAAGAATTTATTCGCGTAACAAAAAAAATGTTAATATTGAACGAATGGCACAGCGAATCACCGGTTTCAATATACAACGACCATTGGATGCACAACTACAAAAATTTGCTTAAAAAATTTGTGTCAGAGGATAAAATAAAACTAACAAAAATTCCTAAAAATATTGGGATCGGAGATTGGGCAAAATATGGATATATTATTGAAGTTAATTTAGAAAAATGAAAAAAGTTTTAATAATTGCAAATTTATTTCATGCTTCTCCGAGGATTCCGGGGATAGCTACGTATTTACCAGAATTTGGTTGGGAGGCTACAATTGTAACTCCACCATTAGGAGAAGAATATCAAAAAGATTTTAGTCCACCCAAGAGTTTCTTTAAGAAAATTAAGTTGATAGAAGTACCTTATAAAGGAGATGTTCTTTGGTTTCCTAGAAAGATAATTAAAAAACTCATTGGATTTAAATCAAAAAAAGGGCTAACGGAGAAGATAAAAGAGAGAATGGGCATATCTTCAAGAAAAAGCCTTGTAGATAAATTATTATTTTTTTATCAAGCCATTTTTGGTTACCCCGATACTGAAAAACCCTGGATAAAACCAGTTCTTAAAAATATAAGCAAATTAAGCGAGAGATATGATGCAATATTAAGTAGCTCCCCATATCCAACGAGCCATATAATTGCTCATAACCTGCAATATAAATTGAAAATTCCGTGGGTGGCTGATTTTAGAGATTGTTGGTCGCAAAACTTTTTTTATCCATATGGTTTTTTTCGTAAAATTTTAGATACAAAATTAGAAAAAAAAGTTTTAAGGAATTCTTCTATAATAACGGCTGCAACGCCGGGAATAGCGGCAGAAGAAGAGAAATTAAACAAAAAAGCATCTTTTACGATAACAAATGGTTTTGACCCGGAACTGATGATGAATGATCAAGCCTTTCTTTTAGATAAAGAGAAATTGACAATTACTTATACGGGAAGAATTTATCCGGGGAAACAAGATCCTATAAAATTTTTGTTGGCGATAAAAGAGCTTATTGATGAAAACAAAATAGAACGAGAGAAAATAAAAGTTCAATTTTTTGGAGAACCGCTGATGTGGTTAGAAAATGAAATTAAAAAAATGGGTCTTTCAGATGTTGTTTTTCAATATAGTTCTATTCCGAGAGAAGAAATATTCCAAAAACAAAAAAATTCACATATTCTTTTACTTTTGTGTTGGGAGGATGAAACGCAAAAAGAAGTTTATCCTAAAAAATTTTTCGAATATTTGATTAGTGGGAGACCAATTTTAGCAACAGGAGGAACAAAAGATGAAACCATAAAAAAAATTATTAGCGAAACAAAGACAGGTGTATCCGCTTTGAACATAAAAGAAATAAAAGAGAAAATATTGTTTTTTTACCAAGAATTTATAAAAACTGGCGAAGTACCTTATCATGGCGATTTGAAAAAAATAGAACAATACAGCTACCGGTCAATGGCTAAAAAATTCGCCGAGTTATTAAACCAAATCACAAAATGAACCAGAAATCTTTTTACGAAGAAAAAATCCAGAAACCGCTTTAAAAATTTATTTAGAGAGCCATCGCAAAAAGATTGAAAAAAGAGAAAAATTATTGTATGTTGATTTCTGGGTATTAGAAAAATTTTAATCTTTTTGAATAGCTTCTAAAAAGATTAAAATTTTAAGAGATTAAAAATGGCGTAAAAAAAGAAGAATTACAAAAAATAGCAAGTCAACAATATAGAAATTTGGTGAAAGCAGTAGTTGATGTAGAAAAAGAAATTATGGCAATAGGTGGCGAATTGCATGCCGACGAAGAAGTTTTTTTGACAGAAAAAGAAGATTCAAAAAGAGAAAATACTTGGGGTATCAATATTTATCCAGAAAAAGACGGAGAAGAAATGATTGAAATTGATTCAATTATTAATATAAAACCTTTTTGCGGTAATCGTTCTCGCGGAGTAGAAGACCCGATAATTAGAGAAAAATCATAGCTATTGTAAAAAAATTAATTATTTAAAAAATGATTCAGAAAAATTTTCAACATAAACAATTGGCAAATGGCCGATGGCAAAAGCTTTCTTTGATAGAACAATTGGCGAATATCGGCAGCGAAGTGTCTCGCGCTTGTAATTGGCAAAATAAAGACGAAAAAATTTTTCAATCAGCGGTAGAACGGGCGCTTGAGCTCTTTGATTTAACACTGGAAGATCCACGCTGGAAAAATCGGCTCAGAGAGATTGCTAGGGCGAGAGAAGTGTTTCTTGACGCAGCGATTTTTGGAGGAAAAGAATATAAAAGTTCCCTTAAAGATTTAGAACGTTATTTTTTTCAATTTGCTGTTGCTTCGCGATTAAATAAATTTTAGAAATTAAATAAATTTTAGAAAAATGAAGAGAAATCAAAAAATAGGAATTCTTGGCTATGGCGAAGTAGGACAAGCCATTGCAAAATTCTACAAAAAGCCATTAATAAAAGATTTAAATAGAAATGACGGATTAGAAGGAGTAGAAATACTTCATGTTTGTATTCCCTACAATAAAAAGTTTGTGGAGATTGTTTCTAAGGAAGTTAAACAAATCAAGCCGAAATTAGTAATTATTCATTCAACGATTGCGCCAGGAACAACAAAAAAACTTATTTCTAAAACCGGGAACAAAATGATTGTTCATAGCCCGGTAAGAGGAATTCACCCACATCTTTATAAAGGGATAAAAACTTTTGTAAAATTTATTGGCGCAGAAAATAAAAAAGCCGGAGAAATGGCAAAAAAGCATTTAAGCTCTTTAGGAATAAAAACAGAAGTTTTTTATCCAGCAAAAACCACGGAATTAGGAAAACTTTTTGACACTACATATTATGGTTTATGCATTGCTTGGCATGGTGAAATGAAAAGAATTTGCGACAGAGAAAAGGTTGATTTTGAAAAAGTAGCTACTGCTTTTAATCAAACTTACAATGAAGGATATAAAAAGTTAAAAATGGCTCATGTGGTAAGACCAGTGTTAAAACCACCTCAGAAATTTATCGGCGGCCATTGCATTATTCCTAACACTGAAATTTTAAAGAAAAATTATAAAAGCCTAGCTTTTGATTTAGTATTAAAATACAAAAAGAAAAAATGAAAAAAAATTTAACATTTTCATTAATTGGCACTGGGTTTATAATGCCTCGCCATGCGGAGGCGATAGATTTTATTGGCGGAAAAATCATTGATGTGGTGAATGAATACCAAGGAAAAAACGCTTGGAGAAAAATGGTAAGAAAGACAAAAGCCAATCATATCGTGATTTTGACGCCTAACGATTTGCATTTTGAAATGGCTTTGGAATCTGCCAAATTAGGAAAAATTGTTTTATGCGAGAAACCTTTATGTTTAACTTCTAAGCAAAATGATATTTTAAAAAAATACAAAAATATTTTTACGGTAGTTCAATTAAGATATCATCCTCAAGTTTTAGATTTAAAAAAACAAATTAATCCAAAAGATTTTTATGAAATTGAAATGGATATTTCAGTTCATCGAGATAAACCTTATTATAAAAGCTGGAAGGGACAGGAAAAAAGATCAGGCGGAATTTTATTTAATTTAGGTATTCATTATTTTGATTTGTTGGTTTATTTATTTGGAGAACCAGAAGAAATTGCAGATTCAAAATATTCTCAAAAAAGAGCTTCCGGAATTCTCAAGGGTAAAAACTATTTTTGTCGCTGGCATCTTTCTACCGAAGAACCGCGAGAATCTCAGCGCCGAGTTTTTAAAATAAATGGCATAAACTATAATTTTTCTTCAAAAGATAATTTGTCTTACGAGAACCTTCATCGTTATGTTTACGAAGATTTGATTAAGAGAAAAGGAGTAACGCCAAAAGATGTTGCTAATTCTATAAAATTAATTGAAAGCATTAAAAAACAAGCAAAATGATAGGAAAAAATACAATTGTTTATCATCCGGAATTGTCTAATATTTCGCCTGAAGCGCAAATTGGCGAGGATTGTAAAATTCATTCTCATGTTTGGATTGGCGCAAAAGTAAAAATTGGTAATCGCTGTAAAATTCAGGCTTTTGTTTTCATTCCAGATGGCGTCACCATTGAAGATGATGTTTTTATTGGGCCGGCGGTAACTTTTTTAAACGACAAATATCCGCCATCGCATGGAAAATATTGGAAAGAGACATTAGTTAAAAAAGGAGCGGTTATTGGAGGCGGCGCGGTGATTTTACCTGGCGTGACAATTAATGAAAATTCTTTAGTAGGTGCCGGCAGCGTCGTCACCAAAGATGTCCCGGCTGATACAATTGTTGTCGGCAATCCGAGCCGACCGCTTAAAAAAAGAAATGAAATTAGTTGATTTAGCTTTGCAATATAAAAAAATAAAGAAAAAAATAGATACAGCCATTTTTGAAACCATAAAAAATGGCAATTTTATTTTGGGGAAAAACGTAAAAAAACTGGAAGAAAAAATTGCTAAATTAGTTGGGACAAAATATGCAGTTGGAGTTAATTCCGGGACCGATGCCTTATTTTTATCATTAAAAGCGTTAGGCATTGGCCCAGGAGATGAGGTGATGACCACTCCATTTACTTTTATTGCTACTGCCGAGGTTATTGCAAATTTGGGAGCCAAACCAGTTTTTATTGATATTAATCCAGAAACTTTTAATATTAACCCTTTTAAAATCGAAGAATATCTAAAAACTAAAAAACATAAACTCAAAACTAAAGCTATAATTCCTGTTCATTTATTTGGCCAAATGGCAGAGATGGATGAGATAATGAGAATTGCGAAAAAATATAAATTGTTTGTGATTGAAGATGCGGCGCAAGCAATTGGCGCCAAACAAAAAATAAATGGCAAATGGAAAATGGCTGGGAGTATTGGGCAATTGGGTTGTTTTAGTTTTTTTCCTACGAAAAATTTGGGAGGTTTTGGCGATGGAGGAATAATAACTACAAATGATAAAAAATTAGCTGAAAAAATAAGATTATTAAGAAATCATGGAGCAACGAAAAAATATTATCATAAATTTTTAGGAGATTCTTCGCGGCTTGATGAATTACAAGCAGCAATTCTTTTGGCAAAACTTCCTTATTTAAAAAACTGGAATAAAAAAAGACAAAAAATTGCTCAATTTTATAATAAAAACTTGAAAAATGTTGGCGATCTTATTATCCCTGTTGTTTTTAAAAATAATTTTCATGTTTATCATCAATATACTCTTCGCAGCAAATATCGCGATGGACTCAAAAAGTATTTAGAAAAAAACAAAATTCCAACTGCTATTCATTATCCTTTGCCGCTCCATTTACAACCTTTATTTAAAAATTTAGGATATAAAAAAGGTGTTTTAAAAGAAGCAGAAAGAGCCAGCAAAGAAGTTTTATCGCTGCCGATTTATCCAGAATTGACTTTAAAAAACCAAAGATTAATTGTAGAGAAAATAAAAAACTTTTTCATATCAAATGAAAATGAATAAAAATAATTTTCCCAAAGTAACAGTTGTTATTCCGTGCCGAAACGAAGAAAAGTTTATTGGCCAATGCCTTGATTCTTTGATTGAACAAGATTATCCAAAAGAAAAATTGGAGATTTTTGTATTAAACGGAATGAGCACGGACAAAACAAGGCAAATCGCTGAGGCCTATAGCAAAAAATATTCTTTTATTAAAGTTTTTGATAATCCTAATAAAACTTCTCCTTATGCTTTAAATATCGGCCTTCAACACTCCACCGGAGAATTATTTATGCATTTGGGAGCGCACGCTATTTATCAAAAAAATCATATCTCTAAATGCGTAAAATACCTCAAAGAATATGGAGCAGATATGGCAGGAGGAGTAGCTTTGGCAACTCCTTCCAAAAATACTTTGACGGCAAGAGCGATTAGCTTAGTTTTGTCTGATAAACTTGGTGGGGGAGGAGCATTCAGAAGAGGCGGCAAAGAACTGCAATGGGCGGATACGGCTTTTGCCGGATGTTATAAAAAAGAATTATTTGAAAAAGTGGGCAATTATAACGAAAATCTTAAAAGAAGCCAGGATATGGAGATGAGCTTAAGAATTAAAAAAGCTGGCGGAAAAATACTTTTAGCACCTGACATTGTTGTTAATTATTACCCAAAATCTACTTTTAAAGAATTTTTTAAACATAATAGTGAAGATGGTATCTGGGCGATTTATCCATTAAAATTTGGCGCACCGATTTTTGGAGTTAGACATCTTGTTCCTTTAGTTTTTACTCTTGTTCTTATTGTTGCTGCAATTTTGGGAATATTTTTTAAAATATTTTTTTGGCTTTTGTTGGCTTTATTGATTTTTTATTTTGTTGTAGTGATAATGAGATCTATCAAAATTGCCGTGAAAGAAAAATCGATTTTGTTGGCTCCATTTATAACTATAGCTTTTTTTGTGAGGCACTTTGCTTACGGCATTGGTTCTTTTATCGGCTTGATAAAGTTAATACTATAGCGAGTGGATGCTTATTAGCCCCGCCGCTTACTATAGCGAATTGAAAATTCGATATAGCCTTGGCTATAGAATTATTGCTATGTTGAAGCGTTTATTTGATATATTTTTTTCTGGGTTGGGACTTTTAATTTTGTCTCCTTTTTTTCTTGTTGTTGCTTTGATTATTAAATTTACTTCGCCGGGCCCGGTTTTTTATCGTGGGGTGCGAGTAGGAAAAGATTTTAAAGAATTTAAAATTTATAAATTTAGATCAATGGTTGCAAACGCAGAAAAGATTGGCGGACCTTCAACCAGAGAAGGCGATCCGCGAATTACCAGAATTGGAAGATTTTTAAGAAAATATAAACTTGATGAATTACCGCAATTAATAAATGTTTTTAAGGGCGAAATGAGTTTAGTGGGACCCAGGCCAGAAGTTCCAGAGTACGCCAAACTTTATCAAGGCGAAGAAAAAATTGTTTATAGTGTAAAACCAGGAATTACTGACTACGCTTCACTTTGGGATATTAACGAGGCTGAGATTTTGAAAGACGCGAAAACTTTTGAAGAAACGGAAAAAATTTATTTGGAAAAAATTAGGCCAGAAAAAGTCCGGCTTCAAATGAAGTATGTCAAGGAAAAATCTTTTTTAACTGACTTAAAAATTCTTTGGAGAACATTATTAAATTTGATAAAATAAAAAAACTTATGGATTATCAAAATTATCAGAAAATCGCCACTGAGGCGAGAAAAAAAGTGCTTGAATTAGTATATAAAGCTCAAACAAGCCATATCGGCAGTAATTTTAGTTGCATTGATCTTTTGACGGTCCTTTTTGAAAAATTGGATTTAGATAAAGATAAAATAGTTTTAAGCAAAGGTTGGGCAGCCGCCTCGCTTTATTATTTTTTATGGAGAAAAGGTAGAATCAAAAAAGAAGAATTAGATAGCTATTGCCAGCCAGGAAGCAAATTTATCGGTTTAGCCGAACCCGTTATTCCCGATATTCCGGCAGCTGGAGGTTCAATGGGGTTTGGTTTGCCTTTTGGAGTTGGATTCGCGCTCGCGAAAAAAATAAAAAAAGAAACAGGGAAAATTTATGTTTTAATGTCAGATGGAGAAATGGATTGTGGGACTACTTGGGAATCAGCTTTAATTGGAGCGCATCATAAATTAAATAATTTAGTTGTGATGGTGGATTTTAATGGCTTACAAGCGATGGGGAAGGTGGAAGAAGTTTTAAATGTGGAGCCATTGAAAAATAAATGGGAATCGTTTGGTTGGAAAGTTTTGGAAATTAATGGACATAATTTTGAAGAAATAGAAAAATCACTCGCTTTAGCGCTTGTTGAGCCAGAGAAACCTTTTGTGATTATCGCCAGAACAATCAAAGGCAAAGGAGCGAGCTTTATGGAAGGAAATAATTTATATCATTATAAAATGTTATCTGACGACGAATATCAAAAAGCATTAAAAGAATTAGAAAAAAATGGGTGAAATAGTAAAAAAATTAGATACGCGGAGAGTTTTTATTAACACGCTTATAGAGTTAGCTGAGAAGGACGATAAAATCGTTCTGATCATTCCAGATGTTGGTTTTAATTATATTGAGGAATTTCAGAAAAAGTTTCCTGAGAGATTTTTAAACTTGGGCGTGACCGAGCAAAGCGCGATGACTATTGCCGCTGGTCTTGCTCTTTCCGGATTGAAACCCTACATTTATTCAATGATAAATTTTGTGGTTTTTCGTCCGTATGAAATGGTAAGAAATGCAGTTTGTCTTCACAACGCCAATGTCAAAATTATCGGCGTAAAAGGTAGCGAGAAATATAAATTTTTGGGTTTTTCTCATAATATGATAGTTGAAGACGAAGATCTAAAGGCCTTGAAAAATTTCCCTAACATCAAATCCTATGTTGTCACTGATCCAGAAAAAGTTAGAGATGTCATTTTAGAAACATACAATGATAATTCGCCTTGTTATATTAGATTGTAAAATTTATAAAATATGAAACTTCGTTCCGCTATTGCTCACGCAGGCCATAAATTTAGAACAAAAAACATCTCCAGGAGAGTTCAAAAAATAGTTATTTCTCCAATTAAGGAGATGTCTATTTTGGCTGACCAGCTGGAAGAAAAAATTGGACCAAATAAAATTATTTCTTTTGGCCAAGGCATTCCTTATTTAGACACGCCAGTTTACATAAAAAAATCTATTCAAAAATCTTTAAAAGAAGTAAGCACTGCTCAATATACGCTTGAACCGGGCATAAACGAATTAAGAAAATTACTTGCTCAAGATTTAGAAAAAAACAAAAAAATAAAAAATATTAAGTTCAAGAAAGAAATAATGATTGCAACTGGTTGTCAGGAAGCGATGGCTTGCGCTTTAGCTTCAACGATTGACCCCGGAAATGAAGTACTTTTGCCCTCTCCTACTTATGCTTCAGAAATTGAACAAATCATTCAATTCGGTGGTGTGCCTAGATTCGTGCCATTGATCGAAAAAAATGGTTGGCATTTAGATATAAAAAGTTTTGAGAAAAAAATCACAAAAAAGACAAAAGTAATTTTACTTTGCCATCCTTCTAATCCCACAGGCGCAGTATTTTCAGAAAAAGAAATTAGAGCTTTAGCTCAAATCGTTAAAAAACATAATTTAATTTTAATCACTGATGAAACTTACGATTTTCTTGTTTACGATGGCGTCAAACATTTTTCTCCTGCGGCTATTAAAGAAATTCGTGATCGGGTAATTCTCTGCGGCAGTTTTTCTAAAAAATATCGAATGACCGGATATAGAATCGGCTATGCTTTTGCTGACGAAGGAATTATGGACCATATGTTAAAAGTTCATGATGCTTTAACGATTTGCGCGCCAGCAATTTCTCAAAAGGCAACAATCGGCGCTTTAAAAGACAAAAAAAATTCTCAAAAATCAATCAAAGAAATTGTTCAAAAAATGGCTTTTAACCGAGAGTTGATGTGCCAAGAATTAGACAAAATGAAAGATGTTTTTGAATATCAAAAACCATTAGGCACTTATTATTTGATGGCAAAATATAAATATCCAAAAATGGGTTCTTTTGAAATGGCAGTTAGAATTTTAAACGAAGCGCGGGTGATTGTAATTCCTGGAGCAGCTTTTGGCCCAACCGGAGAAGGATATTTAAGATTTTCTTTTGCCGAAAAACCGCAAAACATAAAAGAAGGATTCAAACGATTGCGCTCTTGGTTTGATAAACAGAAAAAGATGTCATTTTAATTTTTAATTTCTAATTTTTAAAAACGCGTTATAATAATTAATATGGCTTATAAAGTACGTTTCGTGAATCCTCAAAAACAATATTTGGATCATCGCGACGAGTTCATTAAAGCTTTTGATGAAACGCTTAAAAAAGGCGCGATTGTTAACCGCGAAGAACTTTGGAAATTTGAAGAAAATTTTGCAAAATTTGTTGGTGCAAAATACGCCGTTGGTGTTAATTCGGGCACTTCTGCTTTAGATGTGGCTTTGCAAGCCGCAGGGATTGGCCCAGGCGACGAAGTAATAACTGTGGCTCATACTTTTATTGCCACTATTTCCACTATTTATTTAACTGGCGCCACGCCTGTTTTAATTGATGTCGGTCGGGATTTCAATATGAATCCGAAGCTTATTGAAGAAGCGTTATCTCCTAAAACAAAAGCTATCATTCCTGTTCATTTGAACGGCCGGCTTTGCGATATGGAAGCGATAATGAAAATAGCAAAAAGCAAAGGACTTTTGGTTATTGAGGATGCAGCGCAATCAATCGGAGCTACTTTTAGAATGGCTGATGGCACTATTAAAAAAGCCGGGACATTTGGACTGATAGGATGTTTTAGTTTGTATTGGGCAAAAATATTAGGCGGTTGGGGGAATAATGGTATTGCTGTTACTGATGATCCGGAAATTGCCAGAAAAATGAAACTTATGCGTTATAACGGAGAAGACAGAGAAACCCGTCATTTTTATTATCATGCTCATAACTTATTAATGGATAATGTCCATGCGGCGCTTTTAGATATCAAGTTAAAATATCTTCCTCAATGGTTAAGCCGTCGCAAAGAAATTGCCAATCTTTATCGAGAAAAATTATCCGACGTCAAAGAAATATCTTTGCCTCATTTTGATGATGATCGATTTGATGATGTTTTCCAAAATTATGTGATTCGCGCAGAAAGAAGAGACGAGCTTAAAAAATATCTTGATGATAATGAGCTAGTTGAAACAATGATTTCTTGGCCTCAACCGACTTATACTGAGCCACTAATGATAGAAACAAAAAGTAGATGGCGTTTTGGTAATCCAAAAGCTACTTTCCTTCCTGAAACAGAAAAAATTTGCAAAGAAGTGATTTCTCTTCCGATGTACCCGGAATTAACAGATGAAGATATTGAATTTGTTGCTAAAAGTATTAAAGATTTTTATCAAAAATAAATGTTAGCGGATTTTTTAAAATCTAAGAAAAAAATAATTCTCTTTGTGGCTGATGTTATTTTGATTGGCGCAGCTTTACTTTTAGCTTTTATTTTGCGTTTTGATGGTATCATCCCTCAAGAATATCATAGTCGTCTTCCTGCGTTTATTTTCTTGATAGTTATTCTTAACATTTATTTTATTTGGCGTCAAAGATTATATTCTTTAAGTTTGGAATTTATTGGGTTAAGAGAAATGCTTCAGCTTTTTAAAGCGATTACTTTTGCCAATTTTATTTTCGCCCTTGCTATTTTATCTAGTCGAGACACTTTAACTTTGTTTTCTGGTTTTCCTCGAACGGTAATTTTAATTAATTATTTTTTAGATTTGTTTTTAATTGGTTCTTTAAGAATTTCTCAACGCAGCTGGCAGGAATTAAAAGAGAAGAAGTTTTTTGAAAACGGCGAAGAGACATTAATTGTCGGCGCTTCGGTTGAAGGCGAGCAGTTGTTGAGAAGTCTTTTAAAAAATAAAAACGATATTTATTATCCTGTTGGCATTGTTGATCATCGAAAAGACCATCAGAAAACAACTATTCACGGGGTTCCGGTTTTGGGTAGTATTGAAGATATTCCCAAATTAGTGAAAAGTTACAATGTTAAACATGTTATTATTGCTTTAAGTTCAGCTGACGCTAATATTATTCGAAGAGCGACTAATCTTTCTCGCGAAGCCGGAGTAAAAGATATTAAAATTATTCCAGCTGTTTTTGAAATTATCTCCGGTCAATTACGGTTGACTGATATTAGAGAGGTTCAAGTAGAAGATCTTTTAGGCAGGGAACCGGCAAAAATTGATACGGCTTTTATCAGTGAGTTTTTAAAAGATAAAGTAATTTTAGTCACAGGCGCTGCGGGTTCAATCGGTTCAGAAATTGTTCGTCAAATTATTCCTTTTCAACCAAAGAAAGTTGCGATGCTTGATTTTAATGAAAGCGGACTTTTTGATTTAAATGCTGAAATTAAAATGTCTTTTTCTCAGGCGCCGGTTGAATCAATTGTCGCCAATATCAATGATAGAGAAAAAATGGAGAGAATTATTGCTCAATTGAAACCCGACGTTATTTTCCATGCAGCTGCTTATAAGCATGTGCCTTTGATGGAAGAATTTCCTGAGGAGGCAGTGACAACTAATATTTTTGGCACTTTAAACGTCGCCGAAGCAGCCATAAAAAATAATGTTGATAAGTTTGTTTTTATTTCCACTGATAAGGCTATCAGGCCAATTTCAGTAATGGGCCAAACTAAACGATTAGCGGAGTTGGCGATTCAAAATTTAAACAATAAATCAAAAACCAAATTTGTTTCAGTAAGATTTGGCAATGTTATTGGTTCGCGGGGAAGTGTGATTCCACTTTTCAAAGAGCAGATTAAACGTCGCCTTCCCGTAACTGTTACTCATCCAGAGATGACGCGTTATTTTATGACTGTCCCAGAAGCCGCTTTACTTGTTACTGAAGCTGGCGCTGTTGGCAAAGGTGGTGAAATTTTTATGCTTGATATGGGAAAGCCAGTCAAGATTTTTGATTTGGCCAAAGAAACAATTCGTTTAGCAGGATTAGAGCCAGATATTGACATTCCGATTGTTTTTACCGGCATTAGACCCGGCGAAAAAATTTTTGAAGAAATATTTTCTGAAGATGAGAAGAGAATCGGCACCACTCAATGGGATAAAATTTTCATTACTAAAAGCGAAAAACCTGTTGATGAGAAAACAATTAAAAAAACATTAGAGAATTTAAAGAAAGCTTTAGAAAAACACGATACCTCTTTGATAAGAAAACTACTTAAAGAAGCCACGCAAAATTAAAAATTTAAATATCTCAAATATCTCGCTTAAGAACACTTTCGGAAACGTCAAATAAGATGAGAACGCCAAACAAGAACATCAAAAAACATCAATTTTTTTCTAACAAAATTAGTCCGATCGGCCCAATTTTGTTAGAATTTTAAAAAACCAGAATGTCTAAAATAAATAGCAAACAATTAAAACGAATAAAACAAAAATTGAAAGAACTGCCTCAAAATTTAAGTATGGCCGGCTTAGCTTTGATTTTAAGTTTAGCAGAAAGCGGCGCCACTACCCTATCAGGTATTCTCAGAGGACCGAAAGAAGGAGTAGGAAAGACATATGAAAGAGTAATAAAATTAAAAAGTATTCAGGATTACTACGAGGAATTAAAAAACTTGAAAGAGAATAGTGTTCAAACTATTTTGTGGAGACTTAAGAAGAAAGGTTTAGTAACGAAGAAGCAAATAGAAAAACAAAAATATTATCAATTAACTAATTTAGGGTTAAAAGTTGCTGGAGAAATTAAAAAAATAATAGAGCAGCCTTGGGACGGCAAATGGCGCATTGTAATGTTTGATATTCCCGAAAAAAAGAGAATTGAACGTAAGTGGTTACGTTTTCAACTCCTCGCTTTTGATTATAAACCCCTACAAAAGAGTGTCTTTATTGGCCAAAAACCTCTTGATGAAGAATTTTACAAAGAACTGATTAATCGAAAATTAAATCAATATATAAGGTTAGTTACTGTAGGAGAAATAGATGATGAACAAATTTTAAAAAATTTTTTAAACCAGCAATAGGAGAGTAGTAATTAGGCGATAAACAATTTTCTAACAAAATTGGGCCGATCGGCCCAATTTTGTTAGAAAAAAGGAAGAAATAATTATACCCAAATTATCCACAGATAAGCTCTTGCGTTATTTAAAAAAGATTTTTTATACTAAAAATAATAAAAAGTTTTGTCGCTAGTTGAAGTTATTTTAGGTTTTTTAGAATTAATATTTTTCAATTTTTATGCATTTTTTCTCAAAGGAGTCTTTGATTCGATTTATCTATTTTCATCCTCTTCTTTTATCATTTTCTCATTTGTTGATAGTTTGCGGGGCGAGTTTTCTTTTAGCGACTTGGGGAGCTCGCCGTTTTTTTTCTGAATTGAGTTTTAAAAAATTTTGGCTCCGTTCATTTTTGTCAATTTTACTTTATTTGATTTGTTTTAGTTATTTTTTTGCAATTCTTTTGATTCTTCCAGATACCATTTTGGATTATTTTAATTTCTCTTTAGTTATTAGAAATAGAGCGCTCTTTTCCATAGAAGATGCTTATTTTATAGGCATTTTAAGCGTTTTTTTAATCGGCGGAGGAATTTTTCTTTTTTTCTGGCAAAAGAAAAACAAAGATATTTATCTTGATACTTCTCTTTCTTTTTGGCGCCGCTTTTTTAAAGGAATCAAAATATCTTTTTTGATTGCCTTGATTTTAACTTTTGTTTTTGGGCTTTGGAGAGTACCTGTTCTTTCTCGGAAAGAAAAGGTTAAAGAAGAAGTGACTAAAATTCATTCTTTAAAAATCACCCTTGATGATGTTATGGGTAAAAATCTTCCTCCAGAACCAGATCCCTCATTGAAAGACGCTACCATTGAAGGTATTGATGCTAATCATAATGGTATTCGTGATGATGTGGAATTAGCGATTTTTAAAGAATATCCAAATTCAGCTAAAATAAGAGCAGCGCTTTTACAATATGCAATGGCTCTACAAAAGATTGCTCTTTATAAAATTAGCAACCCAGAAATAGCTACTGCGGTAGCAGAAGAAACTTCAAAAGGAGAAGATTGTGTCGACGAGGTTGTTGCGCCGAGAAAGACACCAGAATCCTCAAGAACTTTTGAAGAAGTAGAAAAAATAGATG